>Ga0209281_1000041_pt1 | contig 347825 bp, 319 predicted proteins | sample MedtruBG_FD_187514 | JGI IMG/M metagenome (GOLD analysis project Ga0209281, IMG submission 187514) | Root nodule microbial communities of legume samples collected from California, USA - Medicago truncatula BG (SPAdes) (version 2) | ecosystem: Host-associated > Plants > Roots > Nodule | place... | reverse complement strand
CCAACTGAGCTAACGACCCGAGTGGTGGGTGATGACGGGCTCGAACCGCCGACCCCCTCCGTGTAAAGGAGATGCTCTACCAACTGAGCTAATCACCCACTGTACTGCTGGTGTGATGTTTCCATCATTTAGTGGTGGGTCGTGCAGGATTCGAACCTGCGACCAATTGATTAAAAGTCAACTGCTCTACCAACTGAGCTAACGACCCACTATTTTACCGCTTTTGCGCTGCTTTCGGGCGGTGCGATATCCCGTGGCAACGGCGGCATATATTACTGATTTATGAAGTTGGCGCAACTAAAATTTCGAGCGAGATCACTTAACTGCTTATGATTCACCCGACAAGACCAGAAATAGAGCGATATCTGGTCATGCCGCATTCATTACATCGCACTGAGTTTTTTCTGCGCCTGTTTCGCGCCGTCGGTGCCAGGATATTTGCTTACAACCTGCTGATAAACCGCTTTGGCTTTGGCAGTATCCCCTTTCTCCTGCATGATCACCCCGACCTTAAACATCGCGTCCGGTGCCTTGGGAGATTTTGGATAGTTTTTGACGACCGAGGCAAAATAGAATGCCGCATCGTCTTTTTTACCCTTGTTGTAGTTCAACTGACCCAACCAGTAGTTCGCATTAGGAACATAGGTGGAGTCCGGGTATTTTTTCACAAAGCTGCTAAACGCGGCGATAGCATCGTCCTGGCGGGATTTATCCTGCACCAGCGCGATGGCTGCGTTGTAGTCGGTATTCGCATCCCCGCTCTGTACCGGCGCGCTGGGGGCCGCTGCTGCGCCGGTTGCAGGAGCAGGTGTGGCGGTAGCCGCCCCGCCCTGATCGCCTGCCGCTGGCTGCGCTGCTGCCGCACCGCCGCTGCCCAAACTATCAATCTGCAGTAGGATCTGCTTCTGGCGTTCAACAACCTGATTCAGCTGATACTGGCTCTCCTGAATCTGACCGCGCAGAGAGTCGATATCGGACTGGTTGTCAGAGAGCTGCTGCTGAAGCTGAGTTAAAAGCTGGCTGTGAGCGTTAGAGATGCGCTCAAGTTGAGTGACTCGGTCTTCAACCGAGCCTGAGCCGACACTACTGATTGGCGCTTGCGCAAAAGCGGCCCAGGGGGCCGCTATGCCAACCAGTAACGACAGACTCATCAGATGATGTCTGAAGTTACTGCTCATGCAATTCTCTTAGTAAACCAGTACGGCGCGACGGTTTTTAGCGTAAGCTGATTCGTCGTGACCCAGTACTGCAGGTTTCTCTTTACCGTAAGAAACGATGGAGATCTGGTCAGCAGAAACGCCTTTACCCTGCAGGTACATTTTAACGGCGTTAGCACGACGCTCACCCAGGGAGATGTTGTACTCAGGGGTACCACGTTCGTCAGCGTGACCTTCTACGGTGACTTTGTAGGACGGGTTGCTACGCAGGAAGTTAGCGTGCGCATCCAGCATCGCAGCGAAGTCAGAACGGATATCGAACTTGTCCAGATCGAAGTAAACGATGTTGTTCTGCTGCAGCTGCTGCATCTGCAGGCGTGCCTGCTCTTCGGAAGAGGCGTTGCCGCTGCCGTTTGCGTCCATACCAGTGCCGGCACCCAGCATGCCTTCGCCGCTCTGGTCGTTGCTTGCGTTCTTGTTAGAAGAACACGCTGCGATTGCCATAACAGGCAGAGCCAGCATCAGCCCTTTCAGCACTTTGTTCAGTTGCATTTCTTTGATTCCTTTAGTAATCAATTAATTATTATTACAGATACGGAGACCAGGCAGGGAATTTGACCTGTCCATCAGTCGCCGGAAGACGCGCTTTGAAACGCCCATCTGTAGAAACCAGATTCAGCACGGATCCCATCCCCTGAGAAGAGCTGTAGATTACCATAGTGCCGTTAGGTGCCAGACTTGGCGTTTCATCCAGGAACGTTGACGACAAGACTTGTACGCCACCCGCTGCCAGATCTTGTTTGGCAATGTGCTGCTGCCCACCGTTGGAGCTTACCATTACCATAAATTTGCCGTCGCTGCTGACGTCAGCATCCTGGTTCTGAGAACCTTCCCAGGAGATACGCTGCGGAGCACCGCCGTTAACGTTGACTTTATAAACCTGCGGACGGCCTGCCTGGTCAGAGGTAAAGGCCAGGTTCTGGCTGTCCGGGAACCAGGTCGGCTCGGTGTTGTTGCTACGACCGTCGGTAACCTGACGGATCTGGCCAGAGCCGATATCCATCACGTAGAGGTTCAGACTACCGGTTTTCGACAGAGCGAACGCCAGTTTAGAACCGTCCGGGGAGAATGCCGGTGCACCGTTGTGACGCGGGAACGAGGCAACCTGACGTACGGAACGGTTAGCCAGCGTCTGGATCACCAGCGCAGAACGACCGCTCTCAAAGGTGACGTAGGCCAGCTTGCTGCCGTCCGGAGACCATGCCGGTGACATCAGCGGCTGCGGTGAACGGTGTACAACGAACTGGTTGTAGCCATCGTAGTCAGAGACGCGCAGCTCGTACGGGAACTGGCCGCCGTTGGTCTGCACCACGTAAGCGATACGCGTACGGAACGCACCTTTAATACCGGTCAGCTTCTCGAACACTTCGTCACTGGCAGTATGGCCTGCATAGCGCAGCCACTGCTTGTTCACCTTATAGGAGTTCTGAGCCAGCACGGTACCCGGCGCACCACCGGTGTCAACCAGCTGGTAGGCCACGTTATAGCTACCGTCCGGGTTAGGCGTTACCTGTCCCACGACCACGGCATCAATACCCAGCGCAGACCAGGCTGCAGGCTGAACTTCCTGAGCGCTGCCCGGCTGCTGCGGCAGACGAGAGCGATCCAGCGGGTTGAACTTGCCGCTGTTGCGCAGGTCAGCACCCACGATGCCGCCGATATCTTCAGGCGCAGCGCCAGGCCCCGCCCACTGGAAAGGGACTACGCCAATCGGGCGCGCAGTGTCTACGCCTTGGGTAATCTCGATACGCACTTCCGCGTGCAGCACCGCCGCCCACATCACAAAAAAACCAAACACTACACGTAATGCCTGCTTCATCTCATCTCCCTTATCCGGGCAATAAGCCCACGATAATTTAGCAGAATGTTAACAAACTAAATATCCAAAATGACCATAGCCCAGTGGAAACAGTAGTACCCTTTCCACCTTTACGTGGGGAAAGTGTAACCTAAGGTTTAAAGTCCAGTGGAGCATTTTTAAACACTTCGTACACAGCCTCAGAAGGAGGTTTCGGGAATTTCGTCATCCTGCTGGTAGCAGATTTCATCTGTTGACAGAATGCGGGATCTCCACCCTCTGTTTCTGCGCTAACAATTGTACCGTCAGCAAGCAGTTTCACGCGCAGCGTACAGGTTTTACCTTTGTAGGTATCCCAGTCATACAAGTGCCCACGAATTGCTGCCTGCACCTGAGCAATGTAGGATGCAATCTCAGCCTGAGATGCACCTCCCTGCCCCGGCTTACTTCCTTTAGCAGGTGATGAGCCACCTGCGCTACCACTATTGCTTCCTTTCGGCGCATTCTTACCTGAACTGAGGTCACCGAACAGATCGTCTACGTCTGACGCAGCGGCTTTCTCTGCCGCGGCCGCTTTCTTCGCCGCAGCCGCTTTGGCTGCCGCAGCTTTATCAGCAGCAGCTTTCTTATCGGCGGCGGCCTTTTCAGCCGCAGCGGCTTTCGCAGCAGCCGCTTTCTCTTCCGCTGCCTTCTGTGCAGCAGCCTTTTTCTCAGCGGCAGCTTTTTCGGCGGCAGCGGCTTTCGCAGCGGCAGCTTTCTCGGCAGCAGCGGCCGCTTTTTCAGCTGCGGCTTTCTCCGCTGCCTGCTTAGCGGCCTCGGCTTCAGCTTTCTTCTCAGCGTCCTGCTGCGCCTTCTTCGCCGCTTCAGCTTCGGCTTTCTTCTGGGCGTCCGCTGCGGCTTTCTTCGCCGCGTCGGCCGCGACTTTTGCCTCGGCTACGGCTTTGGCTTTCGCATCCGCTGCGGCTTTTTGTGCCGCCTCTTCTGCTGCCTTCGCCTGAGCATCGGCCTGCGCTTTCGCGTCAGCCGCTGCCTTCGCCGCGGCTTCTTCAGCCTGCTTCTGTTTCTCTTGCGCCTGCTTCGCCGCCTCTTCAGCCTGTTTCTGCTGCTGGGCCTGCTCGCGGGCCTGTTCCTGCGCCTGCAAACGCTCTTTTTCCAGCTGCTTCAGACGCTCCTGCTCGGCGGCCTGCTTTTCACGCAGCTCTTCCGCCTGCTGTTGCGCCTGTTTTTCACGCTGCTCTTCTGCACGCTTCGCGCTCGCCTGCTGTTGCTGCTGACGATTATATTGCTGCACTACCGCGCCGGGATCGACCATAACGGCGTCAATGGCCGAGCCACCGCCGCCGCCTGCAGAGGCATCTATATGCTCATCAAACGAGCTCCAGATCAGCGCTGCAAACAGAATGACGTGCAGCACCGCTGAAATAATGATGGCTCGTTTAAGCTTGTCGTTTTGTTCGGTTGCCTTTGACACTCTCGGTTCCCAAAAACTGTCTGCCTGCTCAGCAGCGGATTAGATAGGCTGGGTCATTAAGCCAACCGACTTCACGCCCGCGCTATGGAGCAGATTCAGCGCTTTAATTATTTCATCGTAAGGCACTTCTTTCGCGCCACCGATTAAGAAGACCGTTTTCGGATTGGATTGCAGGCGGCGTTGCGCTTCAGCAACCACCTGCTCCGGCGGTAGCTGATCCATGCGATCTTTTTCCACTACCACGCTGTATTGACCCACGCCGGAAACCTCAATAATAACCGGCGGATCGTCATTGGAGCTGACGGTTTGCGACTCGGTCGCATCCGGCAGATCAACCTCTACGCTCTGCGTAATGATGGGTGCCGTCGCCATAAAGATCAGCAGCAGCACCAGCAGTACGTCGAGCAACGGTACGATATTGATCTCGGACTTTAGCTCACGACGACCCCGACCGCGTGTTCTGGCCATGGCTTACCCCTTATTACTCTCGGTACTGGTAAACGCCTGACGATGCAGAATTGCGGTGAACTCTTCCATAAAGTTGTCGTAGTTCAGCTCAAGCTTGTTAACGCGCTGGTTCAGACGGTTATAGGCCATAACCGCAGGAATAGCGGCAAACAGGCCGATAGCGGTAGCGATCAGCGCTTCCGCGATCCCTGGCGCAACCATCTGCAGGGTCGCCTGCTTAACCGCGCCCAGCGCGATAAAGGCGTGCATAATCCCCCACACCGTACCGAACAGACCGATATACGGGCTGATAGACCCCACGGTGCCGAGGAACGGAATGTGCGTCTCCAGGGTCTCCAGCTCGCGGTTCATGGAGATACGCATCGCACGGGATGCCCCCTCCACGATCGCTTCCGGCGCATGGCTGTTCGCCCTGTGCAGGCGGGCAAACTCTTTAAATCCGCTGTAGAAAATTTGCTCTGAGCCAGACAGGTTTTCACGGCGGCCCTGACTCTCCTGATAGAGGCGGGAAAGCTCGATGCCGGACCAGAATTTGTCCTCGAATCCTTCGGATTCACGGGTAGCAGCGTTAAGAATACGCGTTCGCTGAATAATGATTGCCCAAGATGCGATAGAAAAACCAATCAAAATCAACATGATAAGTTTGACCAGAAGGCTTGCCTTCAGGAACAAATCAAGGATGTTCATGTCAGTCACTGCTTAAACTCCGCGACAATAGACTTGGGAAGCGCACGAGGCTTCATTAAGAGTGGATCAACGCAGACAATCAGTACCTCAGCTTCGTTCAGCACATTATTCTCTGCATTGACGATCCGCTGCGTGAAGACCAGAGAGGTTCCACGCATTGATGTAATTTCCGTTTGGACTTCGAGCATGTCGTCGAGTCTGGCGGGTGCAAAATACTCCAGCGTTATCTTACGGACTACGAATGCTACACGCTCTGCCAACAAAACCTGCTGGCTAAAGTGGTGATGTCGCAACATCTCCGTGCGTGCTCTCTCGTAAAAAGCGACGTAGCTGGCGTGGTAAACCACACCACCGGCATCGGTGTCTTCATAGTAGACGCGAACCGGCCACTTAAATAACGTTGTATTCACTTTACATCCCGGTAATGCAATATAAGTAGAGCGTTCAAACGCTGCTACTATACGCGGGGGAAAGGTGGTTTGGAATGGGTTGAAGTAAACGCAGCGTAAAAATTTATGGGCTTATGCAAGCCCATATGGTTAACGGACATTTCTTATTCAAAAGAAGAAAAAGATGAGCCCTGCGGCAAGGACAATATCGGCGATGAGCGGGCAGAAGATCCCTTGCCAGTGAACGGCTTTCGGACGAAAGCCGACTCCGTGGATCACGCCTGCACAGACGGCCCACATCAGCAGCAGACCATGCCAAACGGTCAGGTCGCTGGTCTTCGCCGCAAAGCGGCTGGGATCCCAGAACATGCAGCCTGCCAGCACCAGCGCCATCACCAGAGAAAGGGCCCTGAGCGGGCCCTTATCCATTACCGCATACAGTTTTGCGATAAGACTTACCATCAGGCTTTTTCTTTGCCTGCCTGGCTCGCTTCAACGTGCTCCAGCGCCAGGGCGGTAATCACGCCAAATGCACAGGCAAGAAGCGTTCCTAAAATCCATGCGAAATACCACATTGTATGCTCCTTACTTAGTACAGAGAGTGCGTGTTGCTTTCAATATGCTCTTTGGTAATGCGACCGAACATCTTCCAGTAGCACCACGAGGAGTAGAGCAGGATAATCGGTACAAACACCGCGGCAACCCAGGTCATCAGGTTCAGCGTCATCTGGCTCGATGTGGCATCCCACATGGTCAGGCTGGCGTTCAGCACCGTGCTGGACGGCATGATGAACGGGAACATCGCAATACCGGCGGTCAGAATGATGCAGGCCAGGGTCAGGGACGAGAAGAAGAACGCCCATGCCGATCTGTTCAGACGACCCGCAACAAAGGTAAACAGCGGTAACACAACGCCCAGCGCCGGGATCAACCACAGGATCGGCGTGTTGTTGAAGTTCACCAGCCAGGCACCGGCCTCACGCGCCACCTGCTTAGTCAGCGGGTTAGACGCCGCGTGATGATCGATAGCCGTGGTCACCACATAGCCGTCGATACCGAACATCACCCAAACGCCAGCCAGCGCGAAGCAGACCATGGTCACCAGCGCCGCCACCTGCGTCGTGGTCCGTGAACGGACATATACTTCGCCCGCCGTACGCATCTGCAGATAGGTTGCACCCTGCGTCAGGATCATCGCCACGCTCACCACGCCTGCCAACAGACCAAACGGGTTCAGCAGCTGGAAGAAGTTGCCGGTATAGAAGAGGCGCATGTACTCATCCATATGGAAAGGCACACCCTGCAGCAGGTTACCGAATGCCACGCCAATCACCAGCGGTGGCACAAAGCTGCCGATAAAGATGCCCCAGTCCCACATGTTGCGCCAGCGCGGATCCTCAATCTTCGAGCGGTAGTCGAACCCTACCGGACGGAAGAACAGCGAGGCCAGCACCAGAATCATCGCCACATAGAAGCCGGAGAAGGCAGCGGCGTAGACCATCGGCCAGGCAGCAAACAGCGCGCCGCCAGCGGTGATCAGCCACACCTGGTTACCGTCCCAGTGCGGTGCAATGGAGTTGATCATAATACGGCGTTCGGTGTCGTTACGACCCAAGAAGCGAGTTAACATCCCCACGCCCATGTCCCAGCCGTCGGTGACCGCAAAGCCAATCAGCAAAATGCCAACCAGCAGCCACCAGATAAAACGTAATACTTCATAATCGATCATTTGACGACTCCTGTCTTAGCGTGCCGGCTGAGAAGCAACGGTGGACTGCCCATACTGGGTATCGGTTTCAACGTTAGCCTGCTCGTAGTGGTAACGACCCGTTTTCAGACTGCTCGGCCCAAGGCGAGCAAACTTAAACATCAGGAACACTTCCGCCACCATAAACAGCGTGTAGAGGCCACAGATAAGGATCATCGAGAACAGCAGGTCGCCTACAGTCAGCGAGGAGTTAGCGACGGCGGTAGGCAGTACCTCACCGATCGCCCACGGCTGACGGCCATACTCTGCAACAAACCAGCCGGTCTCGATAGCGATCCACGGCAGCGGGATACCGTACAGCGCGGCGCGCAGCAGCCAGGATTTGCTGCCGATACGGTTGCGGCAAACGGTCCAGAAGGAGACAGCGAAGATGAGCAGCATCAGCACGCCACAGGCGACCATGATACGGAAGGCAAAGTAGAGCGGCGCAACGCGTGGGATAGAGTCCTGCGTAGCCTGCTTGATCTGATCTTCGGTCGCATCGGTGACGTTAGGCGTATAGCGCTTCAGCAGCATGCCATAGCCGAGGTCTTTCTTCATGCTGTTGAACTGGTCACGCACGTTCTGATCGGTGGAGCCAGCACGCAGCTCTTCCAGCAGCTGGTAAGCCTTCATCCCGTTACGGATACGCTCTTCATGCTGCACCATCAGGTCTTTCAGACCGATAACCGGTGTATCAACGGAGCGCGTAGCGATAATGCCCAACGCATACGGGATCTGGATAGCAAAATTGTTCTCTTGCTTGTCCTGATCCGGAATACCAAACAGGGTAAACGCCGCCGGTGCCGGTTGGGTCTCCCACTCGGCTTCAATAGCGGCCAGTTTGGTTTTCTGCACGTCGCCCATCTCATAGCCGGACTCATCGCCCAGAACAATCACAGAGAGCACGGCAGCCATGCCGAAGCTGGCAGCAATGGCAAAGGAGCGCTTGGCGAACGCCATATCGCGGCCGCGCAGCAGATAGTAGGAGCTGATGCCAAGGATAAACATCGCGCCGCAGGTGTAGCCTGCTGCCACGGTGTGAACAAACTTCACCTGGGCAACCGGGTTCAGCACCAGTTCAGAGAAGCTCACCATCTCCATACGCATGGTTTCAAAGTTGAAATCCGACGCGATAGGGTTCTGCATCCAGCCGTTTGCCACGAGGATCCACAGAGCAGAGAGGTTAGAGCCCAGCGCAACCAGCCAGGTCACCGCCATATGCTGCACTTTGCCCAGGCGATCCCAACCGAAGAAGAACAGGCCAACAAAGGTGGATTCAAGGAAGAACGCCATCAGGCCTTCGATGGCCAGCGGTGCACCAAAGATATCGCCTACGTAGTGAGAGTAATAGGACCAGTTAGTCCCGAACTGGAACTCCATGGTCAGGCCGGTGGCCACGCCCAGCGCAAAGTTGATACCAAACAACTTGCCCCAGAACTTGGTCATATCTTTATAGATTTGTTTGCCGGACAGAACGTAGACCGTTTCCATGATTGCCAGTAAAAACGCCATACCGAGCGTTAACGGAACAAAAAGGAAGTGGTACATCGCGGTTAAGGCAAACTGCAAGCGTGACAGTTCGACTATATCTAACATCATGACTCCTTGCGCATCGCATGAAGACTTCGAGAGCAAACCCCGTTAGAGAGGGTCCACACACATGCCCCAATACAAAATTATCTATTGCCTTTCACTGCTGCTGGCACTCACAAAAGAGCCAGCCGCAACGAAAAGTTACAGACAGGTTAATAAAATCCCAAATTGATCTCGCGATATATTACGCCGCAAATCCCTTACAATAAATAGGTTTTTAATAAACCTTTTTTACGTTTTTCGACGGGGATCAATTTATCGCCAGTTTACAACTTTTTGACCATTTTGATCAGCGACAATTTAACGACTTTTAGAAATTTTTTCCATGTTTTAAATATTGATCTAAATCAATTTTCACCGCAATTGTTAACAATGTATCGATGTAGTTCTTATGGTGAAAGATATGTTAAAAATATGTTCCAACAAAGGATTGATAGTTAAAAAGGGTGTCGAGGTGACAAAGATCACTTTTTATAACCACGGCTTAATAAGCTTTTTCTGCGATACATATCTTTTTAATTATAACTAGCGGTGAACTTTAATAAATATCTATTATTCAAATAGCACGCTGAGATTGTATTTTTAGAGATAAGTCACAATTGACAGTTACTCGTAAAAGATGAAACTCTCAACTTATTATCTGCATAGCCATTAATAATTATAAAAATCCATTTAATATCAATTAATTAAGCATCAATCAGCATTAAATATTTTTTTGCCGAATGAGCTTTTGAAAATAGATCAATTGCCTCTCACCTGCCCTCGTCGCACACTTTTCTCTATTCCATAGCCTGTGTGCTTCTCAGCCTGATTGATTCTCATCTTAGTGAAAATGAATAGAGGATGCCCCATGAAAAAACCAACGCTCGTTATTGGCGTAATTGGTGCCGACTGTCATGCCGTCGGCAACAAAGTGCTGGATCGCGTTTTTACCGCCCATGATTTTCAGGTGATCAACCTCGGGGTCATGGTAAGCCAGGATGAGTACATTGACGCCGCTATCGAAACCGGCGCCGACGCTATTGTGGTCTCCTCTATTTACGGTCACGGCGATATTGACTGTCTCGGCTTACGTGAGCGCTGCATCGAACGTGGGGTCGGAGAGATTTTACTTTACGTTGGGGGGAACCTCGTGGTCGGCAAACACGATTTTGTTGACGTTGAGCACAAATTTAAACAGATGGGCTTCGATCGCGTTTTTTCTCCGAGTCACGATCTGGAGGACGTTTGTGAATTAATCACCACCGATATTAACAATAAATTAACTAATAACCGCCCGCAGCCGGAAGAGGTTGTGTAATGCGTACGGTATCCGTCGATATTGGCTCAACCTGGACCAAGGCCGCGCTTTTTGAAATTGAAGGTGATAATAACCTGCGCCTTCTTAACCAGGCGGTCACGCCAACCACCACTCATCATCTTGCGGAAGGTTTTTTTACCTGCCTGCATCACCTGCTAGAGGTCGCGAATGCCAGACCGCTGCTCAGACGGGGTGACGTTACGCTGAAATACTCCTCCTCCGCTAAAGGCGGGCTGGCCGTTGCCGCGATGGGTTTAGTGCCCTCTATTACGCTTGAGGCAGCGAAGGTTACCGCACATTCGGCAGGAGCAAAAATCGCCCAGTACTATGCCTACACGCTGACGCCACAGGATATTCGCCAGCTTGAGGCTTCCCCGCCCGATATTCTGCTGTTCGCTGGCGGAACCGATGGCGGAGAGACGCGCTATGGCCTGAACAACGCGCGGCTACTTGCTACCTCCGAACTGGATTGTGCCATTGTCTACGCCGGAAACCGTGACATTCAGCACGAGGTTCAGCAGCTGCTAGCTCGTAAGCAGCTCACCGTAGTGGATAACATTCTTCCTGAGCTGGATTCACCTAACCCCCTACCCGCTCGCCAGGCGATCTGTGACATCTTCCTCTCACGCATCGTAAAGGGGAAAGGGCTGGACGTCATCGTGGATGAGACGGGTGAAACGCCCATGCCTACGCCATGGACGGTCTATGAGCTGGTCAAGCTGATGAGCCAGCATGACGATGCCTGGCAATCATTCATGCTGATTGATATGGGGGGCGCCACCACCGACGTCTACTCCGCCTGCGCCAGTACCCTCTCTCCGGATACCGTTCTCCATGGCCTGCCTGAACCCTTTGTCAAACGCACCGTTGAGGGCGACTTAGGGATGCGCGTCTCTGCGGCGGTGGTCGGCGAAAGCACTCGGGCGCTTATTGACTCTCTCTTTGCCATGCAGCCCGATTTGCACGCCGCGTTCTACCGCTACCTCAACAAACTTGCTGCCTGCCCCGACTCCCTGCCCACCAGCCCTGAAGAGCACCGTTTCGACGCCCTGCTGGCCGGGCTATGCGTGGCCTATGCCAGCGAACGCCATGCGGGAACAAAAAAAGCGGTGGCGACCAGCGCTGGCACGGTCGATCTACAGATTGGGCGTGACCTTACCCCGGTGCGCAAAGTGGTGGGCTCCGGCGGCTGGCTATCCCGTGCAGCGACGTTTGATATTCACCGCTGGCTTAAATACCGCGATCTCGATGCCCGCGGTAACCGGATCCTGCTGCCCACGCAGTTCGACTACTACCGGGATGAAAAAGGCCTGATCCCCCTGCTGGCGAATAGCGCCAGGCTCTATCCCCAGGCGGCTGCGCTTGCCAGCATTCACTGTTTAACCCCAAACCCAAGGTAGCAACGAATGGAACTCAGCAATAAAAAGATAACCCATGATGATTTCATGTCTGAGCGGCACGGTGTTCTGGAAACATGGCCGACCGGGAAGGACGTTACCCATTTCGAAGATGGCGTAAAGTACCAGCAGACCATCCCTGAGGCCAAAAACTTCGCCCGAGCGCTGCGTATTGCAGATCAACAGGGTATTACCCTCAGCCAGCCCCGTGCGGGCGTGGCGCTGCTGGATGAGCATATTGCTCTGCTTAAGGTGCTGGAGCAGGAGTGCGATCTGCTGCCGACCACCATCGACGCCTATACCCGTCTGAACCGCTACGACGATGCTGCAGTAGGCATTCAAAAATCCCTTGAGGCAGGTACCTCAAAACTTAACGGATTACCGGTAGTTAATCACGGCGTGGCTGCCTGCCGCCGCCTGACCGAATCCCTGCAAAAACCACTTCAGGTCCGGCACGGCACGCCTGATGCACGGCTGCTGGCTGAAATCTCTCTCGCCAGCGGCTTTACCAGCTACGAGGGGGGCGGCATCTCCTACAACGTTCCCTATGCGAAACGCGTCACGCTCGAAAAATCCCTGCGTGACTGGCAGTACTGCGATCGCCTGATTGGCCTGTATGAAGAGCACGGTATTCGCATCAACCGCGAGCCTTTCGGCCCCCTGACCGGGACACTGATCCCACCGTTTATGTCGCATGCGGTTGCCATCATTGAAGGATTACTGGCGCTGGAGCAGGGCGTGCGCTCTATTACCGTGGGCTATGGCCAGGTGGGCAGCCTGACCCAGGACGTTGCCGCTGTTAAAGCCTTGCGCGAACTTTCCCATGACTATTTCCGCCAGCAGGGTTACGACGACTACGAGCTCAGCACCGTTTTCCATCAGTGGATGGGCGGCTTCCCGGAGGATGAGGCAAAGGCGTTTTCAGTGATCGCCTGGGGCGCAGCCGTCGCTGGCATGGCGGGCGCGACCAAGGTCATTACTAAAAGTCCGCATGAAGCCTTCGGCATTCCTACCGCTGCCGCCAATGCCCAGGGACTTAAGGCATCGCGTCAGATGCTCAACATGGTTCGCGATCAGCCTTTCCCGGCCTGTCGCGCGGTCGATCTTGAAGTTGAACTCATTAAACGTGAAGTGCGTGCCGTGCTGGATCGCGTGTTTGCGCTCGGCAACGGCGATATCGCCCGCGGCACGGTACTGGCTTTTGAAGCTGGCGTGCTGGATATCCCCTTTGCACCGGCGGCCTGTAATGCAGGCAAGATGACGCCGGTGCGCGATAACGCAGGTGCTATCCGCATCCTGGAGCCTGGCGCCGTCCCGCTCCCGGATGACATTCTGGCGATGCACCACGACTTTGTTGCCGCCCGCGCCAGCGTTGAACGCCGCCCTGCCTCATTCCAGATGGTTGTTGACGATATCAATGCCGTATCCCACAGCAAGTTAATAGGAAGACCAGAATGAAAATTAAACAGGCGCTTTTTACCGCAGGTTACTCCTCCTTCTACTTTGACGATCAGCAGGCCATTAAGAACGGTGCAGGCCATGACGGCTTTATCTATACCGGTCAAGCGGTCACGCCGGGCTTTACCTCGGTGCGCCAGGCCGGTGAGTGCGTCTGCGTGCAGCTCATCCTGGAGAACGGCGCCGTTGCCGTAGGTGACTGTGCGGCGGTGCAGTACTCGGGGGCCGGTGGGCGCGACCCGCTCTTCCTGGCGGCAACCTTTATTCCGTGGCTCAACGATCATATTAAGCCCCTGCTGGAGGGCCGCGACGTGCAGGCTTTCCTGCCCAACGCTCGCTTTTTCGACACGCTGCGCATCGAGGGTAAACCGCTGCACACCGCCGTCCGCTATGGCCTCTCGCAGGCGCTGCTGGATGCCGCCGCGCTGGCAACGGGTCGACTTAAAGCAGAGGTTATCGCCGATGAGTGGCAGCTGCCGACCATTGCCGAGCCTATTCCCCTGTTTGGTCAGAGCGGAGACGACCGCTACATCGCCGTGGATAAAATGATCCTCAAGGGCGTTAACGTTCTACCCCATGCGCTGATTAACAACGTGGAAGAGAAGCTGGGCTACGACGGTGAGAAGCTGCGTGACTATGTGCGCTGGCTGGCAAACCGCGTAATGACGTTACGCGCTAACCCACGCTACCACCCTACCCTGCATATTGACGTCTACGGCACTATCGGCCTGATCTTCGATCAGGATCCGCAGCGCTGCGCTCACTATATCGCCAGTCTTGAAAAAGAGACCCAGGGTCTACCGCTCTATATTGAGGGGCCGGTTGACGCCGGTAACAAAGCCGATCAGATCCGTCTCCTGACGGCGATCACCCGCGAGCTGACGAAGCTGGGGTCCGGAGTCAAAATTGTTGCCGACGAGTGGTGCAACACCTATCAGGATATTGTCGACTTTACCGACGCTGGCAGCTGCCACATGGTGCAGATCAAAACGCCCGATCTGGGCAGCATTCATAACATTGTTGATGCGGTGCTCTACTGCAACAAGCATGGAATGGAAGCCTACCAGGGCGGCACCTGTAATGAGACAGAGGTAAGCGCCAGAACCTGCGTGCACGTTGCCCTCGCCGCCCGTCCCATGCGTATGCTGGTCAAACCCGGCATGGGATTTGACGAAGGTCTTAATATTGTCTTTAACGAAATGCAGCGCACCCTTGCGCTCCTGCAGGCAAGGGGATAAGCGATGGCAAAGACCTTTAAGATCCTGTCGCCAACCGCCATCCTTGGTTACGGCTTTCCAGAGGAGAGCTTTTTAAGCGCGCTGGCTGAATCCCCGGACCTGATCGCCGTGGATGCGGGTTCGTCCGATCCCGGCCCGCACTATCTCGGCGCGGGAAAGCCCTTTACCGATCGCGCAGGCGTGAAGCGCGACCTGCGCTACATGATCTCAGCCGGGGTTAAACAGGGCATCCCGGTGGTTATCGGCACGGCGGGCGGCTCGGGTGCGGCTCCGCATCTCGCGTGGTGTCGTGAGATCGTGCTGGAGATCGCCCGTGAAGAGCAGCTCTCATTCACGCTGGCAACCATCCCCGCCGATGTCGATAAGCAGATCGTTCATCAGGCACTGGATGCAGGCAACATCACCGCCCTCGACTTTGTGCCGCCGTTAACCCATCAGGATATTGATGACAGCACCTCTATTGTCGCGCAAATGGGCGTGGAGCCTTTTCAGCGCGCGCTGGCGGCCGGAGCACAGGTGATATTAGGCGGACGCGCTTACGATCCCGCCTGTTTTGCGGTCCTGCCTATCATGCAGGGCTTTGACGAGGGGCTGGCGCTGCACTGCGGGAAGATCCTTGAGTGTGCCGCCATCGCCGCCACGCCGGGATCGGGATCGGATTGCGCTATGGGGATCCTCGACGAACATGGTTTCACCCTGAAGGTGTTTAACCCCAAGAGGAAATTTACCGAAACCTCTGCGGCGGCCCATACGCTGTATGAAAAGTCCGATCCCTACTTTCTGCCGGGTCCCGGCGGCGTGCTCAACTTGCAGGCCTGTACCTTCAAAGCGGTAAATGAGAGAGAGGTTTACGTCAGCGGCTCCCGCCATGAGAACACGCCCTACCGGCTAAAGCTGGAGGGTGCCCGGCTGGTGGGCTACCGCTGCCTGACCATCGCTGGCGTTCGCGATCCCATCATGATCGCTGGCATTGAAACCATCCTTGAAGAGGTGAAGTCCAGCGTCATTAGCAACCTGAGCCTCAACGCGGAAGAGATCCGCATTACTTTCCACCTCTACGGCAAAAACGGCGTAATGGGTGAACATGAGCCTGTGCCTCAGGCCGGACACGAGCTGGGGATCGTTCTCGACGTGGTGGCCCCGGACCAGCAGCTTGCTAACAGCGTCTGCTCGCTGGTGCGCTCAACGCTGCTGCACTACGGCTACGAAGGCCGGATTGCTACGGCGGGCAACCTGGCATTCCCCTTTTCACCTTCGGATGTCCCTTGCGGCCCGGTCTATGAGTTCTCTATTTACCACCTTATTGAGGCCAGCGAGGCGCTGAAGTTCCCCTTCGTCCTTGAGCAGGTCACGCCAGAAGGAGTAGTGGCATGAAACAGCCCATTCGTTCGTTGGCCCTGGTGATCCGGTCTAAAAACGCCGGACCCTATGAGCTGGTGCTGGATATTCTGTTTAAGCAGCAGAGCGACTATCTGGCCGTTAAAGCTTCCGGGCAGTTTACTGCCCAGCTAGTTGCGCGCCTGTACAACCTGGAGGAGGAACAGCTTCCTCGCATTGTTTGGTTCGACCCGGCTAACGCCGTCAAAGCCATTTTACCGAGGGGTATCGTTTCGGGTAACAGAGGAGACAACGACGTATATGGCGCGCAGCAGCATGCGCCCTTATTAGACATCGTGTTTGATATTTAACGCCCTATAACCCTAACCCTTTACGGGGTACGCCATTGCGTACCCCCATTCTAAAACCTGCTGGTCACTAGACAGAATTGAAAACATAACTTTTGCGCCACCAGCGCCTCAATCCGATGGAGTGAAAATGAAGTCGAAAAGCTTAACCACGATGATTATCGCGGGCCTTGTTCTGGGTATCATTGCCGGATTTATTATTAATACCGTCTCCACGGTTGAAACGGCAAAAGCCTACTCGCAGGACATCTCAATTTTAACCGCGATATTTCTGCGGCTGATCAAAATGATCATCGCGCCGTTAATTATTTCAACGCTGGTCGTTGGAATTGCAAAAATGGGCGATGCCAAAACGCTGGGGCGCATTTTCTCCAAAACCCTATTGCTGTTTATCTGTGCCTCGCTGATCTCCATTGCCTTAGGCCTGGTTATTGTTAATATTTTCCAGCCCGGTGCCGGAATCAACTTTGTTGCCCATGACGCCGCCAGCGTCGCCGCGTTAAAGGCTGAGCCTTTTACTTTTAAGGTATTTATTTCCCATGCCATCCCCACCAGCATCGTTGACGCTATGGCCCGCAACGAGGTTCTGCAGATTGTCGTCTTCTCTATCTTCTTAGGCTGCGGGCTGGCAGCCATCGGCGATAAAGGCGCGCCCATCGTCCATGTGCTGGAGTCGCTGGTGGAGGTGATGCTCAAAATTACCGGCTACGTTATGCTCTTTGCCCCCTTCACGGTGTTTGCCGCTATCTCGGCCATGATCGCCGAGCGCGGGCTGGGCGTGCTGGTCAGCGCCGGGATCTTTATGGGTGAGTTTTATATGACCCTTGGGCTACTGTGGGTAATTTTAATTGGTATCTCTTTGGCGACAATTGGCCCCTGTGTTCTCCGCTTAACCAAAGGGATCTCTGAGCCTGCCCTACTGGCGTTTACCACCTCCAGCTCGGAAGCCGCCTTTCCCGGCACGCTGAAGGCGCTGGAAAAGTTTGGCGTTTCGCCGAAAATCGCCAGCTTTGTTTTGCCAATCGGCTACTCGTTTAACCTTGTTGGCTCAATGGCGTACTGCTCCTTCGCCACCCTTTTTATCGCCCAGGCATGCAATATTCATCTCAGTATGGGCGAGCAGATCACTATGCTGCTTATTCTCATGCTGACCTCCAAAGGCATGGCTGGGGTGCCGCGCGCCTCGCTGGTGGTAATTGCTGCCACCCTCAACCAGTTCAATATTCCTGAAGCCGGACTGATTCTATTAATGGGCGTTGACCCCTTCCTCGATATGGGCCGTTCCGCCACGAACGTAATGAGTAATGCCATGGGCGCAGCGCTGGTCAGTCGCTGGGAGGGAGAACACTTTGGTGAAGGCTGTCGTGGGAAAGCATCGCAGCTTGCGCGATTGTAATAAACAGATTAACGAGAAACTATTATGAATAAACCTTTTATCTGGCAAGATCCTTTTCCGCATGATAAAGACCTGACTGAATATTATCTGCTGAGCGATCAATATGTATCGATTATCGAAGCAGATAATAAAACGCTAATTAGCGTGGATCCAAAAGGATTAACGGCGCTGGCAAAGCACGCTTTTTACGAGGCTTCCTTTTTCTTGCGCACCGCTCATATCAAACAGGTTGCATCGATCCTTCACGATCGCGAGGCCAGCGCAAACGATCGTTACGTTGCCCTGCAGCTGCTGCGCAATGCCGAGGTCTCGGCCAAGGGTGTTCTGCCCTACTGCCAGGATACCGGCACTGCGACCATCGTAGCTGAAAAAGGGCAGTCAATCTGGACCGGCTGCAACGATGCCGAGGCGTTAAGTCTGGGCATCTACGAAACCTTTCAGGAACATAGCCTGCGCTACTCACAAAACGCACCGCTGGATATGTATACTGAGGTGAACACCGGCACGAATCTACCTGCACAAATTGATATCGCGGCGATCCCGGGGGATGAATACAAATTTCTGTTTATCAACAAGGGTGGCGGCTCGGCTAACAAGGCGGCGCTTTTTCAGGAGACTAAATCCATTCTTGCTCCAGAGAAGCTGGTCCCCTTTTTAATAGCGAAAATGCAGGCGCTCGGCACTGCCGCCTGTCCGCCCTACCATATTGCTTTCGTTATTGGCGGAACGTCGCCGGAGCAGGCGATGAAGGTAGCCAAGCTGGCATCGACGAAGTACTACGATACGTTGCCCACGCGCGGCAACGAGCATGGTCAGGCGTTTCGCGATCTGCACCTTGAGGCAACGCTGCTTAACGCCAGCCGGACGCTGGGCATTGGGGCGCAGTTTGGCGGTAAGTATTTTGCTCATGACATCCGGGTAATACGCCTGCCGCGGCACGGCGGCTCCTGCCCGATTGCCCTCGCCCTCTCCTGCTCTGCCGACCGCAACATCAAGGGTAAAATCAATCGACACGGCCTCTGGCTAGAGAAGCTGGAGCGCGACCCAGGACGGTTTATTCCTGAGACGCTGCGTATGCCTGGCGACAGCACGGGGGTCAGAATCGATCTCAACCGGCCATTACGCGAGGTGATGCACGAGCTATCGCGCTATACAGTAGGAACACGCCTCTCGTTGAGCGGCCCGCTGGTTGTTGCCCGGGATATCGCCCATGCCAAGCTCAAGGCCAGGCTTGATGCGGGTGTGGCTCTGCCTGACTACATGAAAAACTATATTGTTTACTACGCTGGCCCAGCTAAAACGCCGGAAGGTGGCATTGCGGGATCGCTGGGCCCTACGACCGGTGGCCGCATGGACGGTTATGTTGATGCGTTTCAAGCCGCTGGCGGTAGCCTGGTGATGCTGTCAAAAGGCAACCGCAGCCAGCAGGTGACCGACGCCTGCGCCAGGCACGGCGGGTTTAATTTGGGCAGCATCGGTGGCGCAGCGGCCCTGCTAGCCCAGGACTACGTCCGCAGCCTGCGCTGCCTGGAGTATGCCGAACTGGGCATGGAGGCGGTATGGATGATGGAGGTAAAAGATATGCCTGCGTTTATTCTGGTGGATGACAAAGGCAATAACTTTTACCAGCAGTTTGAGCAGCGTCACGGCTGTAATCTCTGCCCGTCACAGAGTCTTAAATAGCGCGTGCTGCTCGGCCGCTGACTTTTTTAACAGCCAGTCACGGAAGAGCAGCATTCCACCCGACGCCACGCCGTCGTCCCGCCACGTCAATATAAAGCGATTGCCGGTACGCATGGGCACGTCACAAGGAATGACCATGCTGCCGTTATCAAGGTCGTGCTGGACGGAAAAGCGCGGCAGCAGCGCGACGCCCAGCTTCGAACGCACGGCCGCAATCAGCATCGAGATAAGGTCGAAACGCGGACCAAGCTTCACCTTCGGGCTGCTGATACCAGAGAGGAAGAACCATTCGGCCCAGCCCTCAATACGCGTGCTCTGATGCAGCAGCGTAAAGTTATCCAGCAGCCGCTCCACCTTTATCTTCTTCCCGACGTAACCCGGCAACGTCCTGCTGCACACCGGCAGTAGCTCCTCTTCAAACAGAGCGTCGACCCGAGCCAGGGGCGCGCAGAAATCTTCCCGCATGATAGCCGCATCGTAGCCGCGATTAAGAAAATCCCCGATGCTTGCCAATGAGTTAATATTCACCACGATATCGGGATAGCATTGCGTAAACTCGCCAAGCTTGGGAATAAGCCAGTGGGTGCTCAGCGTGGGGTTAACGGCCAGCTCAACAACGCGTGACGTTGGTTGCCAGGTCATAATAGCATGGGTATCACGCTCAAATTTATTTAATGTATCCTTTACCATGTCGAGATAATATTTCCCGGCGTCGTTGAGGAAAATACGTTTTTTGGCATGGCTGAACAGCTCGGTATTCAGAAAATCTTCCAGCGCCGACATCTGGCGGAACACCGCACTTTGGGTCAAGGCCAGCTCCTCTGCGGCACGGGTATAGCTCTCATGGCGTGCCACGGCCTCAAAGGTGATGAGTAGTTCTGTTTTAGGTAACTTCCCTCGCATACTGCCTCCCTGGTACTTTTGGGCGATATCCTATCACTCCTTATTACTCCACCCGCACTCTCAGCGAGAATATTCACTATATCGTGATCGCTATCGACTATTTCCTGATAATTATTTAAGAGGAATATGTAATTTAGAGAAATATTTGTACAGACAATAAAAAAGGCCACCTTGCGGTGGCCAACCATGTCGAGATTTTTTATTTACTTAATAATAGATTTCAGCGCTTCGCCAATGTCTGCCAAGCTACGCACGGTTTTCACCCCTGCGGCTTCCAGCGCGGCAAACTTCTCGTCTGCAGTGCCTTTACCACCGGCGATGATCGCCCCTGCGTGACCCATACGCTTGCCTTTTGGCGCGGTCACGCCGGCAATGTAGCCGACAACCGGTTTGGTCACATGATCTTTGATGTAAGCAGCCGCTTCTTCTTCCGCGCTACCGCCAATCTCACCGATCATGACGATCGCTTCGGTCTGCGGGTCGGATTCGAACAGCTTCAGAATATCGATAAAGTTAGAGCCAGGGATCGGGTCACCGCCGATACCGACGCAGGTAGACTGGCCGAAGCCGTAGTCGGTGGTCTGCTTAACCGCTTCATAGGTCAGCGTACCGGAGCGGGAAACGATGCCCACTTTACCCGGCTGGTGGATGTGGCCCGGCATGATGCCGATTTTGCATTCGCCTGGGGTGATCACACCCGGGCAGTTTGGACCGATCATCCGCACGCCCGCTTCGTCCAGCTTCACTTTTACCGTCAGCATATCCAGCGTCGGGATACCTTCGGTAATGGTGATGATGAGCTTAATGCCTGCGTCGATGGCTTCCAGAATCGAATCTTTACAGAACGGGGCCGGAACGTAGATCACGGTGGCGGTTGCGCCCGTCGCTTCAACGGCTTCACGCACGGTATTGAACACCGGCAGGCCGAGGTGCGTGGTGCCGCCTTTGCCTGGGGTCACGCCGCCAACCATCTGCGTACCATAGGCGATGGCCTGCTCTGAGTGGAAGGTCCCCTGGCTACCGGTGAAGCCCTGGCAAATTACCTTTGTATTTTTGTCGATCAGAATGGACATTATTTCCCCTCCACTGCGGCAACAACCTGCTGTGCTGCGTCCGTCAGACTTTTCGCTGCGATAATGTTCAGGCCGCTGTCAGCCAGTTTTTGTGCGCCCAGTTCGGCATTGTTCCCTTCCAGACGAACTACAACCGGAACGTTAACACCTACTTCTTCCACCGCACCAATGATGCCGTCGGCAATCAGGTCGCAGCGCACGATACCGCCGAAAATGTTAACCAGTACGGCTTTCACTTTATCGTCGGAGAGAATGATTTTGAACGCTTCGGTTACGCGCTCTTTGGTTGCGCCGCCGCCCACGTCAAGGAAGTTAGCCGGTTCGCCGCCGTGCAGCTTAACGATGTCCATGGTGCCCATTGCCAGGCCCGCACCGTTAACCATGCAGCCGATGTTGCCGTCGAGGGCAACGTAGTTCAGCTCCCACTGTGCCGCCTGTGATTCACGGGCGTCTTCCTGAGAGTGGTCGCGCATCTGGCGCAGATCCGGCTGGCGGAACAGCGCGTTGCCGTCAGCGCCCAGCTTGCCGTCGAGGCAGATCAGGTCGCCCTGCTTGGTGATCACCAGCGGGTTGATCTCGATCAGCGCCAGGTCGCGCTCAAGGAAGATGGTCGCCAGGCCCATAAAGATTTTGGTGAACTGCTGAACCTGCTTACCTTCCAGGCCCAGTTTAAATGCCAGTTCGCGTCCCTGGTACGGCATTGGGCCGGCCAGCGGATCGAGCGCGACTTTGTGGATCAGGTGCGGCGTCTCTTCCGCCACTTTTTCAATTTCCACGCCGCCTTCGGTAGAGGCCATGAACACTACGCGACGAGAGCTGCGGTCAACAACTGCGCCCAGGTAGAGTTCTTTATCAATATCGGTCGCCGCTTCTACCAGGATCTGGTTAACCGGCTGGCCGTTGGCATCCGTTTGGTAGGTCACCAGACGCTTGCCCAGCCAGTGCTCGGCAAAGGCACGGATCTCTTCTTTGCTGTGAACGACTTTAACGCCGCCCGCTTTACCGCGGCCACCGGCGTGTACCTGGCACTTGACTACCCACGGGCCGCTGCCGATTTTTGAGGCGGCTTCTTCTGCTTCGCGTGGCGTATTGCAGGCATAGCCTACCGGCGCGGGTAAACCGTAGCGGGCAAACAGCTGTTTTGCCTGGTATTCATGTAAGTTCATCTGTTCCGTCCATTTTTCAGGTAATCGTCAGGTCATGATTTTATCGGCCCGGCGAACAACGCGCCGCCGGGCAAGCGTGCGAAAACTACACGTCCAGCAGCAGACGGGTCGGATCTTCCAGCAGCTCTTTGATGGCCACGAGGAAGCCTACCGATTCACGGCCATCAATCAGACGGTGATCGTAGGAGAGCGCCAGGTACATCATCGGCAGGATCTCTACTTTGCCATCCACCGCCATCGGGCGATCTTTGATTGCGTGCATGCCCAAAATGGCGCTCTGCGGCGGGTTGATGATCGGCGTAGACATCAGGGAACCGAAGACGCCGCCGTTGGTGATGGTGAAGTTACCGCCGGTCAGATCTTCAACGGTCAGCTTGCCGTCACGGCCTTTAAGCGCCAGCTCTTTGATTCGCTTCTCGATGTCGGCCATGCCCAGCGCATCAACGTCACGCAGCACCGGGGTCACCAGGCCACGCGGCGTAGAGACCGCCATGCTGACGTCGAAGTAGTTGTGGTAAACCACATCTTCGCCATCGATAGAGGCGTTCACTTCCGGATAGCGCTTCAGCGCTTCAACAACGGCTTTCACATAGAAAGACATAAAGCCCAGACGGATACCGTGACGCTTCTCGAAAGCGTCGCCGTACTGCTTGCGCAGATCCATGATTGGCTTCATGTTCACTTCGTTGAAGGTGGTCAGCATCGCGGTGGAGTTTTTTGCCTCCAGCAGACGCTCGGCCACGCGCTTGCGTAGACGGGTCATCGGCACGCGTTTCTCGGAACGGTTGCCCGCCACTGGAGCAACAGAAGGCGCGGCAGCAGCAGCAGCCGGTGCTTTCTCTTCGGTTGCTGTTGCCGCTGACGATTTCGCCAGGTGCTTCTCAACGTCTTCGCGGGTCAGGCGGCCGCCGACACCGGTGCCTTTAATGGCGTTGGCATCGAGGGTGTGCTCTGCCAGCAGGCGACGGATCGCCGGGCTTAACGCCTCGTTGTTCTGCTCTTCGAGGGACGCCTGCTGACGCTGAGCCGGAGTCGACTCTTTGCTTTCAGATTTCGCGCTGCTCTCTTTACCGTTGCTGTTGCCTTCACGCAGGCGGCCAAGGATCTGGCGAGAGGTCACGGTGGTGCCCTCTTCTTCCAACACGGCATCCAGGATGCCGTCCGCTGACGCCGGTACTTCCAGTACCACTTTATCAGTTTCGATCTCTACCAGAACTTCATCACGTTGGACGCTATCGCCCGGTTTTTTATGCCAGGTGGCCACGGTCGCATCGGCTACGGACTCAGGCAGGTCAGGAACAAGAATATCTACGCTACTCATTATTTATCCTTTAATTAATCGACGTTCAGCGCGTCGTTAACCAGATCTTGCTGCTGCTTCTGGTGAACGGACATATAGCCTACCGCCGGAGAGGCAGAGGCCGGGCGACCTGCATAACGCAGAGCGGACCCAAACGGAATCACTTCACGGAAATGATGCTGGCTACAGTACCATGCGCCCTGGTTCAGCGGCTCTTCCTGGCACCAGACAAAATCATGTACGTGGGCATAAGGTTTTAACGCTTCCTGCACCGACTGATGCGGGAACGGATACAGCTGTTCAATACGCACAATGGCGACGTCTTTCTGGTCGTTCTTACGGCGCTGCTCAAGCAGGTCGTAATAAACCTTACCAGAACAGAGGACAACGCGCTTAACGCCTTGCGGATCAAGATCGTCAACCTCACCGATGGCCGGCATGAAGGTGCCGTTTGCCAGCTCGTCGAGCGTCGATACTGCCAGCGGATGGCGCAGCAGGGACTTCGGCGACATTACCACCAGCGGACGGCGCATACCGCGCAGCGCCTGACGACGGATCATGTGGTAAACCTGCGCCGGGGTAGACGGCACGCAAACCTGCATGTTCTGCTCGGCGCAGAGTTGCAGATAGCGCTCCAGACGGGCGGAGGAGTGCTCCGGGCCCTGGCCTTCGTAGCCGTGCGGCAGTAGCATCACCAGACCGCACATACGGCCCCACTTCTGCTCACCGGAGGAGATGAACTGGTCGATCACCACCTGCGCACCGTTAGCGAAGTCACCAAACTGTGCTTCCCAGATGGTCAGGGTGCGCGGCTCGGCGGTGGCATAGCCATACTCGAACGCCAGCACGGCCTCTTCAGAGAGCACGGAGTCCCAGACGCGGAAGGTGCCCTGCGAATTGTGGACGTGATGCAGCGGCGTGTAGGTAGAGCCGTTAGCCTGATTATGGATCACCGCGTGACGGTGGAAGAAGGTGCCACGGCCGCTGTCTTCCCCAGACAGACGCACCGCAATGCCTTCGTCGACCAGCGTAGCGTAGGCCAGGTTTTCTGCGCCGCCCCAGTCAAAGAGCTTCTCACCTGCGGCCATCGCCTGACGGTCACCGTAGATTTTCGCCACGCGTGACTGCATTTCGATAGCGTCGGGTACGGTACTGATACGCTTCGCCAGCTCCTGAACGCGCTTCATCTCTACCTTGTTCGGGTAGCTCTCGTCCCACTCGTGGTTCAGGTACGGAGACCAGGTAAAGGAGTGCATGTTCATTGGACGCCACTCTTTTACCACGCACTCACCGGCGTCAAGCATGTCGCGGTAGAGGTTCACCATCTCGGTGGCATCTTCCAGAGAGGCGACCTTCTCCTGCTCCAGACGGTCAGCGTAGATTTTACGCGGCGTCGGGTGCTTCTTGATCTTCTGGTACATCAGCGGCTGGGTTGCGCTTGGCTCGTCGGCTTCGTTGTGGCCGTGACGGCGGTAGCACACCAGGTCAATAAAGACGTCGCGTTTAAAGGTGTTACGGAAATCGAGCGCGAGGCGGGTGACGAATGCCACCGCTTCCGGATCGTCAGCGTTAACGTGGAAAATCGGAGCCTGCACCATTTTACCGATATCGGTGCAGTACGGCGTAGAGCGTGCATCAAGCGGGTTAGAGGTGGTGAAGCCCACCTGGTTGTTGATGACGATACGCACCGTGCCGCCCACTTCGTAGCCGCGGGCTTTGGACATGTTCAGCGTTTCCTGCACCACGCCCTGTCCGGTTACCGCCGCATCACCGTGAATGGTGATCGGCAGAACTTTGTTGCTGCTCGGCTCATCGAGGCGATCGAGACGCGCACGCACCGAGCCCATCACTACCGGGCTGACGATCTCCAGGTGCGACGGGTTAAACGCCAGCGCCAGGTGAACCAAACCGCCCTCGGTTTCGATATCGGACGAGAAGCCCATGTGGTACTTCACGTCACCGGTGCCAAGATGCTCTTTATGCTTGCCCGCAAACTCGTCGAACAGATCCTGCGTCTTTTTACCCAGCACGTTGATCAGCACGTTGAGACGACCGCGGTGCGCCATACCCAGCACCACTTCACGGGTGCCGCTCTTACCGGCGTGGCGGATCATCTCTTTCAGCATCGGGACCAGCGCATCGCCGCCCTCCAGCGAGAAGCGTTTCGCCCCTGGGAATTTAGCCCCCAGATAGCGCTCCATCCCCTCGGCTGCGGTCAGCTCGCTGAGAAAACGTTTTTTCTCTTCGGCGCTAAAGGCCGCGCGGCCCGCTACGGACTCAATCCGCTGCTGGATCCAACGCTTCTCTTCGGTGCTGGTGATGTGCATATACTCAGCGCCGATAGAGCCGCAGTAGGTCTGCTTCAGGGCGTCGATCAGTTCGCCCAGCGGCATCGTGTCTTTGCCAAAGGCAAAGGAGCCGATGTTAAAGCTCTGCTGCAGATCCGCTTCGGTCAGGTCGTGATAGGCCGGGTCGAGATCGGCAACACGCTCCTGTTTCCACAGTCCCAGCGGATCGAGGTTCGCCTGCTGGTGACCGCGGAAGCGGTAGGCGTTGATGAGCTGCAGGACTTTTACCTGCTTAACGTTGGTATCAGGATCGGACAGTGAGGAGGTGTAACGTGAGGCATCCTTCGCCAGACGACGAAAATAATCACGTGTTTTGGAATGAAATTGATCCGGTTTAACGCCGGTGCCAGGCAGCTCCTGGAACATGGAACGCCAGTTTGCGTCTACCGAATCAGGATCGGTTAAGAAGTCTTCATAGAGCTGTTCTATCCAGCTCTGGTTAGACCCAGAGAGGTAAGAAGAGTCCAGCCAGGCTTTCATTGCGCCGTTCTGCATCGTGATCCCTTAAGCATTTGTATGCTTACTTCGCCGTGGATAACTACAACGTACACCGTATAGCGCACGTACCGGGGTTCACAAGCGAGCTCTTTGGCCCGCGAAGGAACCTTTAAAAACTGTCTGTCAGGCAGTTTTTAAAGATCTCTGCAATCTGTCACTCTGTTAGCCCGGTGGCGCGACGCTTACCGGGCCTACATGTTACGTAGGCCGGATAAGCACAGCGCCATCCGGCGTTACTGCTTATGCACTGCGCTGTAAAAGCATCGACTTAATATGGCCGATGGCGCGCGTCGGGTTCAGTCCCTTCGGACATACGCTGACGCAGTTCATGATGCTATGGCAGCGGAATACGCTGAAAGCATCGCTCAGCCCGTCGAGACGGCTCTCGGTTTCGGTATCGCGACTGTCGATCAGGAAGCGATACGCCGCCAGCAGGCCAGCCGGGCCGATGAACTTGTCCGGGTTCCACCAGAATGACGGACAGGAGGTGGAACAGCAGGCACAAAGAATGCACTCATAGAGCCCATCGAGCTTCTCACGCTGCTCGGGCGCCTGTAGGTGCTCGCGAGCGGGTGGATTTTGCCCATTATTCAATAAGTAAGGCTTAATCTTCTCATATTGTGCATAGAATTGCCCCATGTCTACCACCAGATCGCGAACAACCGGCAATCCAGGCAGAGGACGGATAACAATTTTCTTGGTGCCGTTGCCCAGCGCCGAGATTGGCGTGATGCAGGCCAGGCCGTTTTTGCCGTTCATGTTCAGGCCATCGGAGCCGCAAACGCCTTCACGGCAGGAGCGGCGGAACGCCAGGGTCGGATCCTTCTCTTTCAGCTGGATTAACGCATCCAGCAGCATCATATCCCGACCCTCTTCCCCTTCCAGGGTGTAGTCCTGCATACGCGGCGCGTCGTCGACATCCGGGTTATAACGATAGATTGAAAATTCGATTCTCATTTTCCGGTCTCCGCTTAGTAGGTACGAATCTTCGGCGGGAACGCCGGACGCAGTTTAGGCTCCATGTTCACGCTGCGGCGCGTCATGGATTCCGATTCAGGGAGATACAGAGAGTGGCAGAGCCAGTTCTCATCGTCGCGATCCGGGAAGTCGAAGCGGCTATGTGCCCCACGGCTCTCGGTACGGAAGTTGGCCGATACCGCCGTCGCAAAGGCGGTTTCCATCAGGTTATCCAGCTCCAGGCACTCGACGCGCTGGGTGTTGAACTCGCTAGAGGTATCGTCCAGGCGGGCGTTTTTCAGGCGCTCGCGGATGGCCTTCAGCTGCTCCAGACCCTTCGCCATCGCATCACCTTCGCGGAATACCGAGAAGTTATGCTGCATGCACTCCTGCAATGCTTTACGGATCGCCACCGGATCTTCACCATCGCGGTTATTGTTCCAACGGTTCAGGCGTGCCAGCGAGGCGTCAATTTCGTCGTCGGTGGCATCACGCAGCGCGCCCTGCTCGGCGATTGACTCCTGCAGATGCAGACCTACCGCACGACCAAAGACCACCAGGTCCAGCAGCGAGTTACCGCCGAGGCGGTTGGCACCGTGTACCGATACGCAGGCGATCTCACCCACGGCAAACAGACCCGGGATCACTACGTCTTCGCCCTGGGCGTTGACGGTCAGCGCCTGGCCAGTCACTTTGGTTGGGATACCGCCCATCATATAGTGGCAGGTAGGGATTACCGGGATCGGCTCTTTCACCGGATCGACGTGGGCAAAGGTACGGGAGAGTTCAAGGATGCCCGGCAGGCGGGATTCAAGAACCTCTTTACCGAGGTGGTCAAGCTTCAGCTTGGCGTGCGGGCCCCACGGACCGTCGCAGCCGCGGCCTTCGCGGATCTCGATCATGATAGAGCGTGCAACTACATCGCGGCCTGCCAGGTCTTTGGCGTTCGGCGCGTAACGCTCCATAAAGCGTTCGCCGTGCTTGTTCAGCAGGTAGCCGCCTTCACCACGGCAGCCTTCGGTAACCAGAACGCCCGCACCAGCGATACCGGTTGGGTGGAACTGCCACATCTCCATGTCCTGCACCGGCACGCCTGCGCGGAGCGCCATACCGACACCGTCACCGGTATTGATGTGGGCGTTGGTGGTGGACTGGTAGATACGGCCTGCCCCGCCGGTGGCCAGCACCGTTGCACGCGCTTTGAAGTAAACCACTTCTCCGGTTTCGATGCACAGGGCGGTACAGCCGACCACTGCGCCATCTGCGTTTTTCACCAGATCCAGCGCATACCACTCAGAGAAAATAGTGGTCTTGTTTTTCAGGTTCTGCTGGTAAAGGGTATGCAGCAGGGCGTGACCGGTACGGTCCGCCGCCGCTGCGGTACGTGCCGCCTGCTCGCCGCCGAAATCTTTCGACTGGCCGCCAAACGGACGTTGATAGATGGTGCCATTCTCCAGACGGGAGAACGGCAGGCCCATATGATCCAGCTCCAGAATCGCTTCCGGGCCGGTTTTACACATATATTCAATGGCGTCCTGGTCACCGATATAGTCGGAACCTTTCACCGTGTCATACATGTGCCATTCCCAGTTGTCTTCATGGGTATTGCCCAGCGCCACGGTGATACCACCCTGCGCAGAGACCGTATGGGAACGGGTTGGGAAAACTTTAGACAGCAGCGCACAGCTCTGGCCGCTTTGGGAAATCTGCAGCGCCGCGCGCATACCTGCGCCACCGGCACCAATTACAACCGCATCAAATTCTCTGACTGGCAGTTTCATTACACACCCCACACCACAACGAATCCATAAATAACGTATACCAGCAGCGCCACAACGGTCAGCAGCTGTAACCCAAGGCGCAGCGCCGTGGATTTAACGTAGTCAGTAAACACCTGCCACATGCCAATCCAGGTGTGGATCAACGTGGAAACGAGCGCCAGCAAGGTGAACACTTTGGTAAAGGCGGAGGAGAAAAAGCCCGTCCAGGCTTCATAGGTGACATCACCGGTGATAGCGAAAAAACCCACCATATAGATGATGTACAGCGTCAGAACGATAGCGGTAGCGCGGACCAGAATGAAGTCATGTACGCCGTTGCGTCCTAATGCGGAGGCGTTGCTTACCATACGAGGACTCCTGCGAGAATTGAAAGCACGACAGTAATTGCAATAGCAATATAGGCAGAACGTTGACCTGCTGCGAAGGTTTCTTCCAGATAGCCGACATCCATCAGCATGTGGCGGATACCGCCCACGGCGTGATAGGCCAGCGCGGTGAGAATGCCCCACATGATGAACTTAACGAAAAAGCTATCCATGATGGCAGCGGCGTGCTGGAAGCCCTCTTGTGAGGAGAGCGACAGGCCCAGCAGCCACAGCAGAATGCCGATCGCCACGAAGGTGATGACGCCGGACACGCGGTGGAGGATGGACGCTATAGCCGTAACAGGGAACCGGATCGTCGTAAGATCCAGATTGACAGGTCTTTGTTTCTTAGCATTTTTTATCATGAATAACGCCCACATGCTGTTCTTATAGTTTCCTTCCTCCGGTCTGCAGGCGGGTCAGACAGCGTCCATTTGTATAACTGCTCGTCATGCAAAATTTCATGCTTTCGTAGGCTAAACGACGCATTACAACGCTGGTGGCTCGGGACGGCAGGGTATTCCGGAGACCTGGCGGCAGTATAGGATGTTCACAAAATCATTACAATTAACCCACATACACTTTGTCGGGTTTTATGCTGAACAGTGACCTTCATCACGATACCAACATTTTTTTAATTTTTAATCATGAGATTTGACAAAACTTAAACATTATTGTTACAAACGTCAGCGGAAAAGTCATATAATTCGTAAAAGTTATGGGGTCTCTCTTTCACCTGAGAATTAGTTATGTAACAGTGAGAAGGATTGACCGACGTTATCAGGACAGTTATTAGTGATATACAGGTTTGACAAATTCGGACTGTAAAAAGCCTGATTTGCTGATTTTTCACGGTATTTTAATGTTTGCCTGCTAGCGCTCATCGCTCTGTACCCTGCTTACTCCGCTCAACAGAGACACGCGCCAAATAACAAAGTGGTAACATTGATTTTCTGTATGAATGCAAATCCGGCTTCTTCCCTACAGTCTTAAGCATAAGGCGCTAAGGAGACCGTAAATGGCTGATAAGAAAGCTACCCTAACCTACAATGGTGGCGATGCTATTGAACTGGATGTGCTACAGGGCACGCTCGGTCAGGACGTCATTGATGTCCGCACGCTCGGCTCAAAAGGAGTTTTTACCTTTGATCCGGGTTTCACCTCTACCGCATCCTGCGAATCTAAAATCACCTTTATCGACGGTGACGAAGGCATTCTGCTCCATCGCGGTTTTCCGATTGACCAGCTGGCAACTGAATCAAACTACCTGGAAGTGTGCTACATCCTGCTGAAGGGTGAGAAGCCAACTCAGGACGAGTTTGACGAGTTCAAAACCATCGTTACGCGTCACACCATGATCCACGAGCAGATCACCCGTCTGTTCCACGGCTTCCGTCGCGACTCTCACCCGATGGCAGTGCTGTGCGGCGTGACCGGTGCGCTGGCGGCCTTCTATCACGACTCGCTGGACGTTAATAATCCGCGCCACCGTGAGATCGCCGCGTTCCGTCTGCTGTCCAAAATGCCAACCGTAGCGGCAATGTGTTACAAATATTCAATCGGGCAGCCTTTTGTTTATCCGCGCAACGATCTCTCCTACGCGGGCAACTTCCTGAACATGATGTTCTCTACGCCGTGTGAGAAGTATGAGGTCAACCCGGTGCTGGAACGCGCCATGGACCGCATCCTGATCCTGCACGCCGATCACGAGCAGAACGCCTCTACCTCTACGGTACGTACCGCTGGCTCCTCGGGCGCTAACCCGTTTGCCTGTATTGCGGCCGGTATCGCCTCCCTGTGGGGACCGGCGCACGGCGGCGCGAACGAAGCGGCGCTGAAGATGCTGGAAGAGATCAGCACCGTTGAGCACATTCCGGAATTCGTGCGTCGTGCCAAAGACAAAAACGACTCTTTCCGCCTGATGGGCTTTGGTCATCGTGTTTATAAAAACTATGACCCGCGCGCGACCGTGATGCGTGAAACCTGCCATGAAGTGCTGAAAGAGTTGGGCACCAAAGACGATCTGCTGCAGGTGGCGATGGAGCTTGAGCACATTGCGCTCAACGATCCGTACTTCATTGAGAAGAAACTCTACCCGAACGTGGACTTCTACTCCGGCATCATCCTGAAAGCGATGGGTATTCCGTCATCCATGTTTACCGTTATCTTTGCGATGGCGCGTACCGTTGGCTGGATCGCCCACTGGAACGAAATGCACGACGACGGCATCAAAATCGCCCGTCCGCGTCAGCTCTACACCGGCTACGAACAGCGCGATTTCAAATCCGATCTGCAGAACCGCTAATCTGCTCTTCTGCTCAGCCCGGCGGCGCTACGCTTGCCGGGCTGTTTATTTTTGGCATCCCGGACACCAATAAAACGGTCGCGACGACAGGGTCGACTTCTCGATCGTTCCTCCGCAGCGACTGCACGCCTTCCCCGCCCGATGAAACACGTTAAAACGAAACAGTGCCCCATGGTGGCGCTTCTCATTGACTTTGCCGCGCGTGCGGTAGGAGAGACGCGGCACGTCCAGCAGGGCGGCTGCCAGCGCATCCAGCTGCGTCTCACTGAGATCGGCAGCACGATGGGTGGGCGCAAGCTCGGTAGCCCACAGAATTTCGATCCGTAGATAGTTACCCAGCCCGGCAAGAAAAGCCTGATCCAGCAGCAGCCCCGAAAACTGACGACGGCGAAAACGGGGAGAGATGAGTCGCTCCCGCACCGTCTCGACGTCCAAACTCGGATCGAGCACGTCTGGCCCGACGCGCTGCAAGAAGGGATGAACGGCCAGCTGCTCCGGCGTCAGCATCTCGATATCCGAGGCGCTGTAGAGCAGGATAGCCTTATCGGCAGCGGCCAGCTTTACCCGCAGGATACGGTTAGTCTGCGGCTCCTGACCGGCCTTCACGACTCGCCAGACGCCGTAGAGCTGGTTATGGCTGTAGAGGGTCATGCCGCCGGAGAAGTGGGTCAGCAGCGCTTTACCGCGCGTTTCGATACGATCGACGTGCTGCCCGGCAAGCTCCGCCTCCCAGGGCTTCAGATGTTCAAAGGCAAACCAGGCTTCGGTGAGCGGCTTGCCCTGAATGGCTTTCTCAAGGCTGTCCGCCGCCCGGCGGATCTCGGGGCCTTCCGGCATAGCTTCTCCTTAGGTAATCAACTGGCGGTGACGGCAATATTGCTGGCGGCAAAAGCCTCGCGCAGGCGTTGAGCAAAGCGCAAGGCGTGCTCGCCGTCGCCGTGCAGGCATACCGTCTGGGCATTAACGCGTGTCCACTGGCCCTGAATGCTTTTTACCCGTCCGCCCTGCACCATCTCTAAGGTTTGCGTCAGGGCCTGCGCGTCGTCGTCGATCAGCGCCCCTGGCTGGGAGCGTGGCACCAGCGAGCCATCGCTCATATACCCCCGGTCGGCAAAGACCTCTTCCCGGGTGGGCAAACCGTGGCGCTCCCCGGCGCGGATCAGCTCGCTGCCCGCCAGCCCTACCAGAATCAACGCGGGATCGCAGGTGTGCACCGCCCGGGCAATCGCATCGGCGAGAGCCGGATCCTTCGCCGCCTGGTTGTAGAGCATGCCGTGCGGCTTAACGTGCCGCATCTTGCCGCCTTCAGCGTGAACGATAGCCGCCAGCGCACCTACCTGATAGAGCGTTTGCGCATAGACGGTCTCCGGAGGGAGATCCATCGCCGTCCGGCCAAAGTTCTGCCGATCGGGAAAGCTGGGGTGCGCCCCCACCGCCACGCCGTTTTTTAGCGCCTCACGCACGCAGGCCTGCATGGTTTGCGCATCGCCCGCGTGAAAGCCACAGGCGATGTTGGCCGAGGAGACCAGCTGTAACAGGGCGCTGTCGCTGGCACTGCCCTCCCCGAGATCGGCGTTGAGATCAATCTTGATCACGCAACCCCCGGGCTAGCTGGTCGAGGAACAGCCGCTGCTCGCGGCGGGCGCGGAGCGCATCTTCCAGGGTGCAGGGAACAAGGTGGATAGGATCGCCAAGGCGAATCTGCCCCAGGTGATACATATCCGCCTCGATAATGCAGGCAATGCGCGGGTAGCCGCCGGTGGTCTGGGCGTCATTCATCAGCACAATAGGCTGGCCGTTATGCGGCACCTGAATCACACCAGGAACCAGCCCGTGGGAGAGCAGCTCTCGCTCTTCACGCCGCTTCAGCTGCGGCCCCTGAAGACGGTAGCCCATGCGGTTACTCTGCGGGCTAAGCTGCCACGGCAGCCGCCACAGGGCCTCCTGCGAGGCGGTATCGAACGATTGGTACTCCGGCCCCGGCAGGGCACGAATGCGGTTGCCCCACAGGAGCTGCTTCACTCCCCGCGGGCCAGAGAAGCGGCGCTCGCAGGCGCGGATCGGCAGCCGATCGCCATCCTGCAACAGCCGTCCCGCAAAGCCGCCGATACCGACCTTCAGGTCGGTGCTGTAGGATCCCATCACCTCGGGCACGTCAAAACCGCCTGCTACCGCCAGGTAGCTGCGCATCCCATGCCGGGGACGCTTAAGCACCAGCCGCTGTCCGGCGCGGGCCTGATGCCGCCAGCCGGTCCACACCGCCTTGCCGTCCAGCGTCGCGTCGCAGCCTGCCCCGGTAAGGGCAAACCAGCCGTCATGGGCAAACTCAAATTCGCACTGGCCGAGCGCCATCTCTAACGCCGCATCGTCAGGCGCATTGCCCACCAGCGCGTTGGCAATCTCCAACGCCGGGGCATCCAGCGCGCCGCAGTAGCTGATGCCGGACTGGCGCAGCCCCTTGCGTTTGCCACCCTGTACCGAGGTGTACATCCCGGCGCGAATTACCGTCAGCATACGCCCTCCTTCTGCGGGACAAAGCGCACCCGGTCGCCGGGGCGCAAAAGCACAGGATCGTTGTTATCAGGGTTGAACAGCGCCAGTGACGTATGGCCGATAAGCTGCCAGCCTCCCGGCGTTGCCAGCGGGTAGATCCCGGTCTGCTCTCCGCCGATGCCTACCGATCCGGCAGGCACAGAGAGACGTGGCTCCGCGCGACGCGGGGTATGCAAAGGTTCCGGCAGCCCGCCCAGATAGGGAAAGCCCGGCTGGAAACCGAGGAACCAAACCACATAGTCGACGGAGGCATGCAGCTCAACCACCTGCTTTTCGCTGAGGTTACTGTGCTCTGCCACGACGGCCAGATCCGGCCCCGCCGCGCCGCCGTACACCACCGGGATCTCAATAAAGCGCGCCTCTGGCTCCAGGGCCTCGCTCTCCTCCCACCAGCGCTGTAGCCGCTCAATGGCATCCAGCGCTCTCTCCTGCGGATCCGCCAGCACAACGGTTACGTTGTTCATACCGGGGATCACATCGACAACATTGGGCAATTCAACCACCCGCTGAGCCAGTCGCCAGATACGTTTCTGGCTCGCCAGGGTCACCGGAGGCTCAAGCTCCAGTACCACGGCGGTCTCACCTAACAGATAACAACGTGCTCGCTGCACTTAGTCCCCCTTGCATCATGCTGGATTGGGAATATCGATAAATGTGACGTCTAAATCTGTATTTTCGGTCAGCCACTCGCTGAGGGCGCGAATGCCACCGCGCTCGGTAGCGTGATGCCCCGCCGCGTAGAAGTGCAGCCCCTGCTCCCGGGCACTGTGAATGGTCTGCTCGGAGACTTCGCCGGTGATAAAGGCATCGACCCCGAAACGTGCGGCGCTGTCGATAAAGCCCTGCCCGCCGCCGGTGCACCATGCCACGCGCTGGACCCTATCCGGGCCGGTATCGCCGCTCCACAGCGGTCGACGGCCAAGCCGGGCTTCAATCCACGACGCCAGCTCCAGGCCAGGGACCGGCATCGCCAGCTCTCCCCAGGGAACCAGCGGCTCAATTTCGCCCTTCACGGTAATGCCCAGCAGTGCCGCCAGCTGAACGTTATTCCCCAGCTCCGGGTGAGCGTCCAGCGGCAGGTGCCAGCCATACAGATTGATATCGTTGGCGAGCAGGGCCTTAAGACGATTGCGCTTCATGCCGCGGATCGTTGGGGATTCGCCTTTCCAGAAGTAGCCATGGTGGACGATGATGGCATCGGCCTGCTGGCGTATGGCCTCATCGATCAGCGCCTGGCTGGCGGTCACGCCGGTAATAATTTTTTGGACTTCATCACGGCCCTCGACCTGTAGGCCGTTGGGCGCATAGTCACTGAAGGTCGCGCTGTTAAGCTTGTCGTTAATCAGGCGTTCCAGTTCGCTGTTGTTCATCATCTCTCTCTACGCTTTTCTTGCGGCTTCATACGCGGCCAGCGTGGCCGCGCGGGCCTGTTTATGATCGACTACCGGGCGGGGATAGTCCAGCGTCACGCCCTGCTTATCCGCCCATCCCCAGGGATCGTGCAGCGAGGCCGCTGGCACCTCTGCCAGCTCGGGCAGCCACTGGCGGATAAACTCGCCGTGCTTATCAAATTTCTCGCCCTGGGTAGTGGGGTTAAAGATACGAAAATAGGGTGCGGCATCGGTACCCGTTGACGCCGCCCACTGCCAGCCGCCGTTGTTAGCCGCCAGATCGCCATCGATAAGCTGAGAGATAAAATAGCGCTCTCCGATGCGCCAGTCGATCAGTAAGTCTTTTACCAGGAAGCTGGCGGTAATCATGCGCAGGCGGTTATGCATCCAGCCGGTGTTATTCATCTGACGCATCGCCGCATCGACAATGGGGTAGCCGGTGCGTCCCGCCTGCCAGGCTTGCAAATGCTCAGGCTGACTCTGCCACTGCACGCGTTCGGTCCAGGGGATAAAGGGCCGATGCTTGCAGAGATCGGGATACCAGGTCATCAGATGGCGATAGAAGTCGCGCCAGATAAGCTCATTCAACCAAACCGCGCCCGCACCGCCGTCCAGGGCATCGGGCTGCTCCGCCAGCAGCCGGTGCAGGCACTGGCGCGGAGAGATGACGCCCAGCGCCAGGCAGGGCGAGAGTCGGCTGGTGGCGTCGAGCGCGGGAAAATCGCGTCGAGCCTCATACTCCCCGACCTCATTGCGGCAAAACGCGCGCAGCCGTTCAACGGCCGCCTGCTCCGTTGCTGGAAAGAGGCTGGGATCGAAATCCTGCTGCGGGTAGGTGAGAGTGAGCGGCTTGAGGGTGCCGCTTAGCGCCCCGCCCTCGCGCACGGCAGGCGCAGGCACGCACTCGGGCAGATCCTCTCTCAGCCTGCGTAGAAAGGCGTTTTTATACGGGGTGAAGACTTTATACATCTGCCGATCGCCGGTCATCACGCTGCCGGGGGCAAGCATGACGCTGTCATCCAGCCCCTGGCAGGTGACCTCCGGCAGCGCCCGCTCAACGGCGGCATCGCGCTGACGCTCGTTGATCTCGTACTGATAGTTGTAGAAAAGATGCGTAACGTCGTGCTCTTCACAGATCTCTTTTACTGCCCCTACGCTGGCGTTGAAATCATCAACCTCAACAAACAGCAGCGGGATCCCTTTTTCCGCCAGTTCATGCTGAAGGCTGTGAAGATGAGACTGCATAAACGCCGCCTGCCGCGCAGCCATGTCATGCTTTTCCCACTGCCTGGGGGTCGAGATAAAGAGTGCCAGCACCCTGGCGTGGCGATCCCGGCAGGCGGCGGCGAGGGCAAGGTTATCCTTCACGCGAAGATCCGCGCGAAACCAGACCAGATGGGTGGTCATACAGCTCCTGAATTAATGTCCGTAACGAAGGCGCAGGGTCTCTGGCCACGGGTCAAAGTAGCGCTGCCCAGCGAGATACGCATCGGGGAATTCGGCCATGTAGTGCTTGAGCAACGTCACCGGGGCAAGCAGCGGCTGAGTTCCCTGCCGATAGCGCTCAATAAGCGACGACAGCTCCTCGCGCTGACGGGTATTAAGCTGCTTACGGAAATAGCCCTGAACATGCATCAGCACGTTAGTGTGGTTGCGTCGGGTGGCCTGATGAGAGAGCAGATCCATCAGCCGCTGGCGATACTCAACAAACCACTCATCGAGCGATTCCCACTCGTGAATGGCTGCCACAAAGCGCCCCAGCTCGCGGTACTTGGGTTGGGAGTGGGCCAGCAGCAGCAGCTTGTAGCGGCTGTGGTAGGCGATCAGCTCCCCGCGCGTCAGCCCACGCTCGCGTACGCCGTTAAGCTCGTGCAGGGCGTAGATACGCTCGACAAAGTTTTCACGGATCAGCGGATCGTGCAGACGACCATCCTCTTCTACGGGCAGCCAGGGATAGGTTTGCATTAATATTTCGGTATAGATCCCGCGCCCAGCCTTGCGGTTATTTTTGCCGTCGGCATCGTAGACGCGCACCCGCTCCATGCCGCAGCTGGGTGATTTTGCGCAGACGATATAGCCGCAGAGACGATCAAACTGGCTGATGCGCTTGTGCGCATAGCTCTGCATTGACTGAGTCAGATCGCCCTCGCGTCCGTCGCTAAAGCGCAGCGCCGGATCGCCTTCAGGCGTTTTAACCAGCCGCAGTGCCGGACGGGGAACCGGCAGGCCAATGGCCATCTCCGGGCAGACCGGCTCAAAACGGACTAACGGCGACAGCTCCTCAACGGCAAAGGCCAGTCGCTTGTGCCCGCCGTCAAAACGCACGGTTTCCCCTAACAGACAGGCACTGATGCCAACAGGGATTTTTTCACTCATAGCGGCTCCTTATAGACTCTCCGTAAGTGTAGCATCGTTGTCGTTTCTGGAAACGCGCGAAACGCCTGATAGCGCTACGCTTATCAGGCCTACAGCCCTTAAGGTTTTTCACATTCTACGCATAAAAAAACCGCCCCGAAGGGCGGTTTGCTTAGCTGCTGTGTGGGCTTTGCCCTTTTATTTAATAGAAATCGCAGGCCACTTTTTCGGCCTGATCCATCCATACCGGCTTATCGCTGGTTTTCGCCCAGACGCGGTGCAGATAGCTGTAGAAACGAGCGCGATCTTTCCAGAACAGCATAAACGGCAGCGCCGCTACGCCTGCCACCACGGCAAAAACGCGCCGGGCTAGGATCACATGCACTGGATAATCATGATATAGAGACATACGTTTTTCCCCCTTTTTACCCCGCTATCCTTCACGAGGCTGGCGTGCCGGTAATGTTCACCGAAATAATCAATTTACTTCACTGGTTAAAATAGTACCGCTTTGTCTGTAATTTTACTACTCATCCGACCACTATTTTTTCACCGTTGCCGAAATATTTACCCTTGTCGCGTAGGAAAGTTACAGAATAGTTAAATTAATACTAAACATTAGTTAAATTGTGCCTTTCTGATTTTTATACTTTTTTTACACCCGCCTCGCCAATTTTTGCAAAATCTTTGCGCCGAAAATCCTACCTTCACTGCACATCCTAAGAACACCACGGAGGTGGAGTGTGAGTGCAGGCGTGATAACCGGTGTGGTACTGGTTTTCCTGTTGTTGGGCTATCTGGTTTATGCCCTGATTAACGCGGAGGCCTTCTGATGGCGGCACAGGCGTTTTTACTGATTGCCAGCTTTTTACTGGTGCTGTTTCTGCTGGCGCGTCCGCTGGGGACGCTGCTGGCGGGGCTGATTGCGGACAGATCGTTGCCCGGCACCGCGACAATTGAGCGTGGCATCTGGCGCATCACCGGCATCCAGCCGAAGGAGATGACGTGGCGTCACTATTTACTGGCGATCCTTGCTATCAACCTGCTCGGCGTGCTGGTGCTTTTTTTGATCCTGACGTTTCAGGCGCAGATGCCGTTTAACCCACAGCAGCTGCCTGGACTGTCGTGGCATTTGGCACTGAATACCGCCGTGAGCTTTGTGGCGAACACCAACTGGCAATCCTATAGCGGCGAGAGCACGCTGAGCTACTTCAGTCAGATGGTCGGCCTGACGGTGCAGAACTTTCTCTCTGCTGCCAGCGGGATGGCGGTGATCTTCGCCTTGATCCGCGCCTTTTCCCGTAAAAGCGTCAATACGCTGGGTAACGCCTGGATAGACATCACCCGTATCACTCTGTGGATCCTGCTGCCCCTCGCCCTGCTGCTGGCGCTGATTTTTATCCAGCAGGGGGCGCTGCAAAACCTCAACGCGTATCAGCCCTATACCTCGCTGGAGGGCGTCAAGGGTCTGCTGCCAATGGGGCCGGTCGCTTCCCAAGAGGCGATCAAGATGCTGGGGACCAACGGCGGGGGCTTCTTCAATGCCAACTCCGCACATCCGTTTGAGAACCCGACGGCGCTGACTAACTTCCTGCAGATGCTGGCCATTTTCCTGATCCCCACGGCACTCTGCTTCGCCTTCGGTGATGCGGTAGGCGACCGTCGTCAGGGCCACGCCATTCTCTGGGCGATGTCGATTATTTTTGTCATCTGCGCCGGGCTGGTGATGTGGGCCGAGCTGAACGGCAATCCGCACCTGCTGACGCTGGGGGCGGACGGCACCGCCAATATGGAGGGGAAAGAGAGCCGCTTTGGCATCCTCGCCAGCAGCCTCTTTGCGGTAGTGACCACCGCAGCCTCCTGCGGCGCGGTCAATGCGATGCACGACTCCTTTACCGCGCTGGGAGGCATGGTGCCGCTGTGGCTGATGCAGATTGGCGAGGTGGTCTTCGGCGGGGTCGGATCGGGCCTCTACGGCATGCTGCTCTTTGTGCTGCTGGCGGTATTTATCGCCGGGCTGATGATCGGCCGCACGCCAGAGTATCTGGGGAAAAAGATCGACGTGCGGGAGATGAAGATGACCGCGCTGGCGATCCTCGTTACCCCTGCGCTGGTGCTGCTCGGTACGGCGCTGGCAATGATGACCGACGCCGGACGCGCGGGCATGCTTAACCCTGGGGCGCATGGCTTTAGCGAGGTGCTCTACGCCGTCTCGTCCGCCGCCAACAACAACGGCAGCGCCTTTGCCGGTCTCAGCGCAAACACCCCGTTCTGGAACTGTCTGCTGGCGTTCTGCATGTTTGTCGGCCGCTTCGGCGTGATCGTCCCGGTCATGGCCATCGCCGGCTCGCTGGTGATGAAAAAGAGCCAGCCCGTCAGCCCCGGTACGCTGCCTACCCACGGCGCGCTATTTGTTGGCCTGCTGATCGGCACCGTGCTGCTCGTGGGCGCGCTGACCTTTATCCCCGCGCTGGCCTTAGGTCCAATCGCGGAACACCTTTCCTTACGCTAAGCCTGGCGGGAGCCTTTATGAGTCGTAAGCAACTTGCCCTGTTTGAACCCGCACTGGTTCGCGAGGCACTAATAGCCTCTTTTGTAAAACTCAACCCACGGGTGCAGTGGCGTAACCCAGTGATGTTTATCGTCTGGATCGGCAGCCTGCTCACTACCCTGCTGGCGATTGCTATGGCCGCAGGCTATCTCAGCGGCAGCGCGGCCTTTACCGGCGCGATTAGCCTCTGGCTGTGGTTTACCGTGCTGTTTGCCAACGTCGCCGAAGCGCTGGCCGAGGGGCGCAGCAAAGCCCAGGCCAGCAGCCTGAAAGGCGTCAACAAAACCGCCTTCGCCCGCAAACTGCGCTCCCCACAGTATGGGGCACCCACCGATCGCATCCCTGCGGCTGATCTGCGCCGGGGGGACGTGGTGCTGGTGGAAGCGGGCGATACCATCCCCTGCGACGGCGAGGCCATTGAGGGCGGCGCGTCTGTGGATGAGAGCGCCATTACCGGCGAGTCTGCCCCGGTGATCCGTGAATCCGGAGGCGATTTTGCCTCGGTCACCGGCGGGACGCGCATCCTTTCTGACTGGCTGGTGATCCGCTGCAGCGTCAACCCCGGCGAGACCTTCCTCGACCGGATGATTGCCATGGTCGAAGGTGCGCAGCGGCGAAAAACGCCTAACGAGATCGCGCTGACCATTCTGCTGGTGGCCCTGACGATTGTCTTCCTGCTGGCCACCGCTACCCTCTGGCCCTTCTCCGCCTGGGGTGGAACCGCGGTGAGCGTCACCGTGCTGGTCGCCCTGCTGGTGTGCCTGATCCCGACCACTATCGGCGGCCTGCTCTCCGCTATCGGCGTCGCGGGGATGAGCCGGATGCTCGGGGCGAACGTCATCGCCACCAGCGGCCGGGCGGTAGAAGCGGCGGGGGATATCGACGTGCTGCTGCTGGATAAAACCGGCACCATCACCCTTGGCAACCGCCAGGCCGCCGAATTTTTACCGGCTAAGGGCGTGGATGAGCAAACCCTGGCCGATGCGGCCCAGCTGGCGTCGCTGGCGGATGAGACCCCGGAGGGGCGCAGCATCGTGGTGCTGGCGAAGCAGCGCTTTAATCTGCGCGAGCGCGACGTCCAGAGCCTGAACGCCACCTTTGTCCCCTTCACCGCCCAGACGCGAATGAGCGGCATCAACATTCAGGATCGGCAGATCCGCAAGGGCTCGGTCAATGCCCTGCGCCGTCACATTGCCGCCAACGGCGGCGAGTTTCCTGCCGAGGTCGACGCCCTGGTTGAACAGGTGGCGAGCCGGGGCGCAACGCCGCTGGTGGTCGCCGAGGGCAACCGGGTGCTGGGGGTGATCCCCCTGAAGGACGTGGTTAAAGGCGGGATCAAGGCGCGCTTTGCCCAGCTGCGCAAGATGGGTATCAAAACGGTGATGATCACGGGGGATAACCGCCTGACCGCCGCCGCCATTGCCGCCGAGGCGGGGGTGGATGACTTTCTGGCCGAGGCGACGCCGGAAGCCAAGCTGGCGCTGATCCGCCAGTACCAGGCCGAAGGTCGGCTGGTGGCGATGACCGGTGACGGCACCAACGATGCCCCGGCGCTGGCCCAGGCCGACGTGGCGGTGGCGATGAACTCCGGGACTCAGGCGGCCAAGGAGGCGGGCAACATGGTGGATCTCGACTCCAACCCCACCAAGCTGATCGAGGTGGTGCATATTGGCAAACAGATGCTGATGACCCGTGGCTCGCTGACGACCTTCAGCATCGCCAACGACGTGGCGAAGTACTTTGCCATTATTCCTGCTGCGTTTGCGGTGACCTACCCGCCGCTAAACGCCCTGAACATTATGCATCTTCATTCACCCAGCTCGGCGATCCTCAGCGCGGTGATCTTCAATGCGCTGATCATTATCGTCCTGATCCCGCTGGCCTTAAAAGGGGTGAGCTATACGCCGCTTTCAGCTCAGGCGATGCTGCGCCGTAATCTGTGGATCTACGGCCTGGGTGGGCTGATCGTGCCCTTTATCGGCATCAAAGCAATCGATCTGCTGTTAACGCTTTTCGGCCTGGTTTAAGAGGATCACATCATGACGTCACTTCGTTCCGCGTTTCTTCTCCTGCTGCTGTTAACGCTGATCACCGGTGGGCTCTACCCGCTGGTCACTACCCTGCTCGGCCAGGGACTGTTTCCGGCGCAGGCCAACGGCTCGCTGATCCTGGAGGATAACCAGATCCGTGGGTCGCGCCTGATCGGCCAGGAGTTTAGCGCGCCGGGCTACTTCCACGGCCGCCCTTCTGCCACCGCTGATGCACCTTACAATCCGCAGGCGTCGGGAGGCAGCAACCTGGCGGGCAGCAATCCGGCGCTTGATGAGGCGTTCACCGCCCGCATCGCGGCGTTACGCGCCGCCAACCCCCAGGCTAACCCGCGCGTGCCGGTTGAGCTGGTCACCGCCTCCGCCAGCGGGCTGGATTACGGCCTGTCGCCGCAGGCTGCGGCCTGGCAGATCCCGCGTATAGCGGCGGCGCGTAACCTGTCGGCAGCGCAGGTTGCAGAGCTAGTTGCCAAACACACCCACAAACCGCTGCTGAGCTTTACCGGCGAGCCGGGAGTGAATATTGTGGAGCTAAACCTCGCCCTTGATGCGTATAAGGACACACCTAAATGACAGACGAGCCGTTGCGTCCCGATCCCGATCGCCTGCTGGAGCAGGCCAGCAGCACGCATCGCGGCAAGCTGAAGATCTTTTTCGGGGCCTGCGCGGGGGTGGGCAAAACCTTCGCCATGCTCGCCGAGGCGCAACGGCTGCGGGCGCAGGGGCTGGATATCGTGGCGGGCGTGGTTGAGACCCATGGCCGTCAGGAGACGGCGGCGATGCTGGAAAACCTGGCGATCCTGCCGCTCAACGCTATTAACCATCGGGGGCGGCGTCTGGCAGAGTTCGACCTCGACGGGGCGCTGGCCCGGCGTCCGGCGCTGATCCTGATGGACGAGCTGGCCCACACCAACGCTCCCGGCTCCCGCCATCCGAAGCGCTGGCAGGATGTCGACGAGCTGCTGGAGGCAGGCATTGACGTCTTCACCACCCTCAACGTACAGCATCTGGAGAGCCTGAACGATGTGGTGAGCGGCGTCACCGGGATCCAGGTGCGGGAAACCGTGCCGGATCCCTTTTTTGACGCCGCTGACGACGTGGTGCTGGTTGACCTGCCCCCGGACGATCTCCGCCAGCGCCTGCACGAGGGCAAGGTCTATATGGGCGGCCAGGCCGAGCGCGCTATTGAGCACTTTTTCCGCAAGGGCAACCTGATCGCCCTGCGCGAGCTAGCCCTGCGGCGCACCGCCGACCGCGTTGATTCCCAGATGCGTGCCTGGCGCGACAACGAGGGCCTGGAGAAGGTCTGGCATACCCGCGACGCCATTCTGCTCTGTATCGGTCACGGTCAGGGCAATGAGAAGCTGGTGCGTACCGCCGCGCGGCTGGCGGCGAAGCTGGGCAGCGTCTGGCATGCGGTCTACGTTGAGACGCCCACCCTGCACAAGCTGCCCGCCCAGCAGCGGCGGGCCATCTTAAGCGCCCTGCGGCTGGCGCAGTCGCTGGGGGCGGAGACCGCCACCCTTGCCGATCCGGCAGAGGAGCGGGCCGTGCTGCGCTACGCCCGAGAGCATAATCTGGGCAAAATCGTCATTGGCCGCCAGGGCCAGCGCCGCTGGTGGCATCCCCCCTCTTTCGCCGAGCGCCTTGCCCGCCACGCGCCCGATCTCGATCTGCTGGTCGTTGCCGTTGAAGAGAGCGCCTCTTCTTATTCGTCACGCCACGTCGACGCCCGTCCGCTGATGGAGAAGTGGCGGGTACAGATCACCGGCGGACTGGTGGCGATTGCGCTTTGCGCCCTGATCACCTTTATTGCCAGCCAGTGGTTGATCGCTTTCGACGCCGCCAACCTGGTGATGCTCTACCTGCTAGGGGTGGTGATCGTGGCCCTGCTCTACGGGCGTTGGCCGTCGGTGCTGGCGACCGTCATTAATGTCATCAGCTTCGATCTCTTTTTTATCGCCCCGCGCGGCACGCTGGCGGTCTCCGATGTCCAGTACCTGCTGACCTTTGGCGTGATGCTGACGGTGGGACTGGTGATCGGTAACCTGACCGCAGGGGTTCGCTATCAGGCCCGCATCGCCCGCTACCGCGAGCAGCGGACCCGCCACCTGTATGAGATGTCGAAAGCGCTGGCGGTGGGTCGCAGCGAGCAGGATATCGCCCTCACCGGCGAGAAATTTATCCAGTCGACCTTTCATGCCCGCAGCCAGATCCTGCTCCCGGACGAGAGCGGTAAGCTGCGGGCGGTAACGCCTGCGCAGAGCATGACCCCGTGGGATGAAGCCATCGCCCAATGGAGCCTGAGCAAAGGCCTGCCCGCCGGGGCCGGCACCGATACCCTGCCCGGCGTGCCCTACCTTATTCTGCCCCTGAAAAACGGGGATAAAACCTGGGGGGTGGCGATCGTCGAGCCAACCAGCCTGCGTCAGCTGATGATCCCCGAGCAGCAGCGGCTGCTGGAAACTTTCGCCCTGCTGGTGACCAGCGCGCTGGAGCGGCTGGCATTAACCACCAGCGAACAACACGCCAGGCTTACCAGCGAGCGGGAGAGCATTCGCCACTCGCTGCTGGCGGCGCTCTCTCACGATCTGCGTACTCCGCTCACCGTGCTGTTTGGTCAGGCGGAAATTTTGACCCTCGATCTGGCCAGCGACGGTTCAAAACATGCTCCCCAGGCCAGCGAGATCCGCCAGCAGGTGCTGAGCATGACCCGGCTGGTGAATAACCTGCTTGATATGGCGCGCATCCAGTCCGGCGGTTTTAGCCTGAAGCTGGAGTGGCTAACGCTGGAGGAGATCGTCGGTAGCGCCCTACAGGCGCTGGATGCTATCAGCGGCGGGCGGCCGGTTCAGTTGGCTCTGCCCGACCCGCTGATGCTGGTACGGGTCGACGGCCCGCTATTTGAGCGCGTGCTGGTTAACCTGCTGGAGAACGCCATGAAATATGCCGGGCCTGCGGCGACGATCGGCATTAACGCCTGGCGGGAGGAGAACCAGCTCCGGCTAGAGGTGTGGGACAGCGGGCCGGGGATCCCGGCGGGGCAAGAGCAGGCCATTTTTGCTAAATTCGCTCGGGGTAACAAAGAGTCTGCTATTCCAGGCGTGGGGCTGGGGCTGGCTATCTGCGAAGCCATTGTTGAGGTTCACGGCGGCACGATCGCCGTTGTCAACCGACCTGAGGGGGGAGCGTGCTTTCGTGTTACACTCCCGCAAACCGCGCCGCCAGCGCTTGACGAGTTAACCGGAGAAGCGTGATCAACATTTTAATCGTAGAGGATGAGCAGGCTATCGTTCGCTTTGTGCGCGCCGCGCTGGAGGCCGATGGCCTGCGGGTACACGAGGCGCAGACCCTGCAGCGCGGCCTGCTGGAAGCGGCAACGCGTAAACCCGATGCGATTATCCTCGATCTTGGCCTGCCCGACGGCGACGGCCTCGATTTTATTCGCGATCTGCGCCAGTGGAGCCAGACACCGATTATCGTGCTCTCTGCCCGCGTCGAGGAGCAGGATAAAATCGCCGCCCTCGACGCCGGGGCGGATGACTATCTCAGCAAGCCGTTTGGCATTGGGGAGCTACAGGCGCGCCTGCGGGTCGCGCTTCGCCGCCACGGCAGCGCCAGTCAGAGCGATCCGCTGATAACCTTCTCTGATGTGCGCGTTGACCTGGCCGCCAGGCGCATTCAGCGCGGCGAAGAGGAGATCCACCTGACGCCCATCGAGTTTCGCCTGCTGGCGGTGCTGATAGGCCACCACGGTAAGGTGCTCACCCAGCGACAGCTGCTGCGCGAGGTGTGGGGCCCGAATGCGGTTGAACACAGCCACTATTTGCGTATCTATATGGGCCACCTACGCCAAAAGCTGGAAAACGATCCGGCCCGCCCGCGTCACTTTATTACCGAAACCGGAATTGGTTACCGCTTTATGCTGTAAATATGTATTTTAATTTTACGCTGACATTTAATTCCACAGGTTAATCCCAACCTTTTAAATAACAGCGTAATAATTCAGAATTAAATTTAAATATCCCTTCTGCGCACTATTTTTATTGATCAACCTCACGGTGAAAAATAAATCCGCCGATAGAATGGCCCCCGACATCAGTTAGCTTCGCGCTATATCCCAACCTGTAAAATCAATTCCTTATAAGAGTTGAGGGATGGCTTTTACCTAAAATAAGGACGTACTATGCAACGCTTGAAAATAGCGGCCAGCCGGGCCTGTCACGACTCTATTTCTACCCGCCGTGACGTTATCGATCTGCACGACAGCGACTTTATTGACGTTGCCGCCGCCGTACTCTCTATTAACGACATCCATAAAGGGATGGTGGAGAAAATTGAGGAGACCGGATTTAATATTCCTGTTTTCGTGATGACCCACGAGGCAGAATTTGTCCCAGCAACCTACCTGCCCGACATCTATGGCGTTTTTCAATACGGTAACGCCAACCGTGAATATTATAGCCGTCAGCTTGAGGCCGCCGCGCTGAAATATGAGCGCGGGCTGCGTCCGCCCTTTTTCAGCGCGCTCGTGGACTATGTTAAGCAGGGCAACAGCGCCTTTGACTGTCCGGGCCACCAGGGCGGACAATTTTTCCGCCGCCATCCTACCGGCAGCCAGTTTGTGGATTTCTTTGGTGAAGCGCTGTTCCGGGCCGATCTCTGCAATGCCGACGTGGCGATGGGCGATCTGCTGATCCACGAGGGTGCTCCCTGCCTGGCCCAGCAGCATGCGGCCAGGGTGTTTAACGCCGATAAGACCTACTTCGTTCTCAATGGCACCTCGTCGGCGAACAAGGTGGTGCTTAACGCCCTGCTGGCACCGGGCGATCTGGTGCTGTTCGATCGCAACAACCACAAATCTAACCATCACGGCGCGCTGCTGCAGGCGGGGGCCACGCCGGTCTATCTGGAGACGGCGCGTAATCCTTACGGCTTTATCGGCGGCATCGACGCCCACTGCTTTGAAGAGCCCTACCTGCGCGAACTGGTGGCGGAGGTCTCCCCTGAACATACCCAGCGCCAGCGCCCGTTCCGCCTGGCGGTGATCCAGCTTGGCACCTACGACGGCACCATTTACAACGCCCGTCAGGTTGTGGACACCATTGGCCACCTCTGCGACTACATCCTGTTCGACTCTGCCTGGGTGGGCTACGAGCAGTTTATCCCGATGATGGCCGACTGCTCGCCGCTGCTGCTGGATCTCAATGAGAACGATCCCGGCATTCTGGTTACCCAGTCGGTGCACAAGCAGCAGGCGGGCTTCTCCCAGACCTCGCAGATCCACAAAAAGGATAGCCACATCAAGGGGCAGCCGCGCTACGTTCCCCACAAGCGTTTGAACAACGCCTTTATGATGCACGCCTCCACCAGCCCCTTCTATCCGCTCTTTGCCGCGCTGGACGTTAACGCCCGGATGCACGAGGGTGAGAGCGGGAAACGGATGTGGATGCGCTGCGTTGAGCAAGGTATCGAGGCCCGTAAGATGATCCTCGATCATTGCCGGTTTATCCGTCCTTTTGTGCCCACAACCGTAGACAATCGTCCGTGGGACTCTTACAAAACTGCCGAGATCGCCCGCGATCTGCGCTTCTTCCACTTCGTACCCGGCGAGAACTGGCACGCCTTCGAGGGCTATGCGCCGCACCAGTACTTTATCGATCCCTGCAAGCTGCTGCTGACCACGCCGGGCATCGATGCGGCGACCGGCGAATATGAGGAGTTTGGCGTCCCGGCGACCATTCTCGCCAATTATCTGCGTGAAAACGGCGTAGTGCCGGAGAAGTGCGATCTTAACTCCATCCTCTTCCTGCTTACGCCTGCGGAAGATATGGGCAAGCTGCAGCAGCTGGTGGCCCGGCTGGCGCAGTTTGAGACGCTGCTGGCCAGCGATGCGCCGCTGCAGGAGGTGCTGCCGTCGCTCTACCATCAGCACCCGGCGCGCTACGCCGGTTACACCCTGCGTCAGCTCTGTCAGGAGATGCACGATCTCTATGCGCGTAACAACGTTAAGCAGCTGCAGAAAGAGATGTTCCGAAAAGCCTGCTTACCGCCGGTGCGCATGTCGCCTCAGGAGGCCAACTACGCCTTTATTCGCGGCGAGAGCGAGCTGGTGCTGCTGAGCGAGGCAGAGGGACGTATTGCCGCCGAGGGCGCGCTTCCCTACCCGCCGGGGGTACTGTGCGTCGTGCCGGGTGAGGTTTGGGGCGGATCCGTCCTACGCTACTTTACCGCGCTCGAGGAGGGGATCAATCTGCTGCCAGGCTTCGCGCCGGAGCTACAGGGGGTCTACATTCAGGAGCATGAGGGGCGTAAGGCGGTGTGGTGTAACGTGATCAAACAGTAAACATTACCCGGAAAGAATAACGCCCGGCAGCGCGATGCCGCCGGGCGCTTAACAGCATCAGGCGTTTTTCAGCACTTCGCTAACAATCTCTACCGCTTCTTTCTCAATCAGCTTACGGTGCTCTTCACCGAGGAAGCTTTCGCAGTAAATCTTGTAGGCATCTTCCGTGCCGGACGGACGTGCAGCAAACCAGCCGTTGTCGGTCATCACCTTCAGCCCGCCGATAGAGGCACCGTTACCCGGAGCCGCCGTCAGACGCGCGGTGATCGGATCCCCTGCCAGCTGGCTGGCGCTAACCATCTCTGGCGACAGCTTCGACAGCGCCGCTTTCTGAGCAGAGGTCGCTCCAGCCTGCAGACGGTTATAGCTCGGCGCGCCAAAGCGCTCGGCCAGCTCATCGTAGTGCTGCTGCGGATTTTTGCCGGTGACGGCGGTGATTTCCGCGGCCAGCAGGCACATGATGATACCGTCTTTATCGGTGGACCACGGCGTGCCGTCAAAACGCAGGAACGAGGCCCCGGCGCTCTCTTCGCCGCCAAAACCAAAGCTGCCGTCGTGCAGACCGTCAACAAACCACTTGAAGCCAACCGGCACTTCTACCAGCTTGCGGCCCAGATCGTTGACCACGCGATCAATCATCGCGGAGGAGACCAGCGTTTTGCCAACCGCTACCTCTTTGCCCCACTGCGGACGGTGCTGGAACAGGTAGTTGATCGCCACCGCCAGATAGTGGTTCGGGTTCATCAACCCTGCCGGGGTGACGATGCCGTGACGGTCATAATCGGGATCGTTGGCAAAGGCCAGATCGAACTTGTCGCGCAGCGCCAGCAGGCCCGCCATCGCACACTCGGAGGAGCAGTCCATACGGATCGCGCCATCTTTGTCGAGATGCATAAAGCGGAAGGTCTGATCGACCTGATCGTTAACGATGGTCAGATCCAGCTTGTAGAAGTCGGCAATGCGTTTCCAGTACTCGATACCGGAGCCGCCCAGCGGATCGACACCCAGCTTCAGGCCCGCTTTCTGGATCGCGGCCATGTCGACGATCTCGGCCAGCCCTTCGATAAACGGCTGAACCAGATCTTTTTCGGTCACGCGGCCAGAGGCCATGGCTTCATCAAGGGAGATGCGCTTAACCCCTTCCAGACCGGCTGCCAGCAGGGCGTTGGCGCGATCTTCAACGACCTTGGTGACGTTAGTATCGGCCGGGCCACCGTTAGGCGGGTTATATTTGATACCGCCATCTTCCGGCGGGTTGTGCGAAGGGGTAATGACGATGCCGTCAGCCTGCGCGCCGCCCTGCTTGTTGTGCTCGAGGATAGCATTCGATACCGCAGGCGTTGGCGTATAGCCATTGTTCTCCTGCACGATGATATCGACGCCGTTGGCAGCCAGCACTTCCAGCACGGAGATAAACGCCGGCTCGGAGAGCGCATGGGTATCCTTACCGACATAGCACGGCCCGGTGATACCGTTTTTAGTGCGCTCTTCGGCAATCGCCTGCGCAATGGCCAGAATGTGCGGCTCGTTGAAGCTATGGCGTACCGAACTGCCGCGGTGCCCGGAGGTGCCGAATTTTACCGCATGTTCGCTATTGCCCACTTCCGGCTTCAGCACGTAGTACTGCGCGGTAAGCTGAGCGACGTTAATCAGATCGCTCTGTTGTGCAGGCTGTCCTGCGCGTTCATGATTTGCCATTGCCTGATCCTTCTTATGCAAGGGTTAGATTGTGCCGCAAACCTTGTCAATCAGCTCCACCGGGAACTGCATCGACTGCATGATATGCTCCACCATGCTACGTTTACGGTCCGTATTCGTATTTGTGATCACCCAGTATGGCGTATTTGCCAGGTGCTTAGGTTTGGTCTGTGCCCCGTTTTGCAGCAGCGTCTGCTGATCGCCCGCAAAGTAGACGCGGGTACGGCCATGCAGGGACTCCGTCGCCTCGGCAAACGCTTTCTCATCCAATGAATAGAGTGTAGACAGCACCAGCATGAAGCGGTTAACCGCTTTTCTCTGTTCTGCATATTCATCAGACAGCAGCAGCTCGCGCATGGCACGGACTTTGTCTTTCACAGGATTATTAACCGGCTTCGCTTCGGCCGGGATGTTGACAATGGCGGCCTCTTTCGGGGCGGTGGCCGCTGGCCTGCTGCCGTTGGCGGTAAACTTCAGCATCCGGCGTAAAATCTCGGATGCGCTCTCGCCGATGTGTTTGGTGTGGCTGGCAATATAGCTGTAAAGCTCATCATCAACTTCGATCGTTTTCATTTTAATCCAGTGGAGTATCTTATCTGAATACAAGCTGTTGGGATTATAGGCGAAATCTCAACAACGGTTAACGTCAGGCAAAAGTCGGTTCGCGTCGACCCCTTGCAGCCAGGCGGTAGAATGGTCAACATAATACCCTAACCCGACAGAGCGAAAAAAAGAACTTTGCCATGAAATTGAATACCCGAGCGCAATCTGCACAACATCCGCACAACAATTCTCCCATTGTCCTTGTCCACGGTCTGTTTGGCAGCCTGGACAACCTTGGCGTGCTGGCACGCGATCTGGTAAACGATCACGATATCATTCAGGTTGATATGCGCAACCATGGTCTCTCTCCCCGCTCGCCGGAGATGACCTACCCGGCCATGGCGCAGGATCTGCTGGACACCTTCGACGCGCAGGGTATCGAGAAGGCGACGTTTATCGGCCACTCTATGGGCGGCAAGGCGGTCATGGCGCTTACCGCGCTCGCCCCTGAACGGATTGACCAGCTGGTTGCCATTGATATTGCACCGGTTGCCTATCAGGTACGCCGCCACGACGAGATTTTTGCCGCTATCAAGGCGGTGACGGCTGCCGGGGCTACCAGCCGCCAGCAGGCCGCCGCTCTGATGCGCCAGACGCTGCACGAAGAGGGCGTTATTCAGTTTCTTTTGAAATCCTTTATCGACGGCGAGTGGCGCTTCAATGTGCCGACGCTTTGGGAGTGCTACGAAGAGATTATTGGCTGGCAGACCGTGCCGGCCTGGGATCGCCCGGCGCTGTTTGTTCGCGGCGGCCAGTCGCCCTACGTCACCGAGGCCCATCGCGATGCACTGCTCGCCCAGTTCCCACAGGCGCGGGCGCACGTGATTGCCGGGGCGGGTCACTGGGTGCACGCTGAAAAGCCTGAGGCGGTGCTGCGGGCGATCCGCCGCTATCTGGCGAACGATGCGGGCTGATTAAAAACCCGGCGACCGGACGCGGCAAGGCTTACGGTCGTTGGCGTCCCTGCTCTGCTGATGTATGATGGCGCGCTAATCGCGCAGGGATACCCTGGCAGCCTGTTTTCCCTCGACGTCACCCAAAATCATGGCAAAAGAACAAACGGACCGTACGACACTAGATCTGTTCGCGAACGAGCGTCGCCCGGGACGACCGAAAACGAATCCGCTTTCGCGTGACGAGCAGCTACGCATCAACAAGCGCAACCAGCTTAAACGCGATAAAGTTCGTGGGCTTAAGCGCGTCGAGCTGAAGATGAACGCCGACGCCGTTGAGGCGCTCAACGCGCTGGCCGATGCCCGGCAGATGAGCCGTAGCGAGCTGATCGAAGAGCTGCTGCTCACCCAGCTCAAGGCCCTGCACCGCCAGGGCGACGTCTGAAAATCACTTCAAATCACACTTTCATGTAGCACAGAGTGCAGTCTGGGCGATTACGAATTTCGCGTACGCCGCTGTTCTGCTATTATTGCCCTTATCCGTGGGCCGTGCTCCACCACCATATCATTAAGTTTCAAGAGGTTATTTTACTCATGGCAATTACAGGTATTTTTTTCGGTAGTGACACCGGTAACACCGAAAATATCGCGAAGATGATCCAAAAGCAGCTTGGTCCAGACGTTGCTGACGTGCATGACATTGCCAAGAGCAGCAAAGAAGATCTGGAAGGCTATGATATCCTGCTGCTGGGCATCCCAACCTGGTACTATGGTGAAGCGCAGTGCGACTGGGATGACTTCTTCCCGACGCTGGAAGAGGTAGACTTCAACGGTAAGCTGGTAGCGCTGTTCGGCTGTGGTGACCAGGAAGACTACGCAGAGTACTTCTGTGATGCCCTCGGCACCATTCGTGATATCATTGAACCTAACGGTGCCACCATCGTCGGCCACTGGCCAACCGCCGGTTACCACTTTGAAGCATCTAAAGGCCTGGCCGATGACGATCACTTCGTAGGTCTGGCCATTGACGAAGATCGCCAGCCGGAGCTGACCGCCGAGCGCGTTGAGAAGTGGGTCAAGCAGATCTCTGAAGAGCTGCACCTGGACGAGATCGTTAACGCCTGATTGTAGACGGCGCAGCCTAAGTGCTGCGCTGCTATTGATAGATAAAAGCAATAGAAATAATTGCTACAAATTTTTAACTTTCGTGTACATACCTGTACAATATCCCCTGGTCAAACGGGTCGGGCAACGATTGTTTGTTGGCGAGGCCACGTTTTATACGCATACTTTACTTGAGGACTTGTAGTTTTCATTAAGAAGTGGCAATTCTATAATGAGACGCATTTACTCAAGGTCATTCTCATTAACTTCCGCCTCGGAAGTGAATCGATTAGCAACAGGACAGACTCCGCATGACTGACAATAACACCGCATTAAAGAAGGCCGGCTTGAAAGTCACGCTTCCTCGTTTGAAAATTCTGGAAGTGCTTCAGGGACCGGATAACCATCATGTCAGTGCGGAAGACTTATACAAGCGACTGATCGACATGGGCGAGGAAATTGGTCTGGCTACCGTGTATCGTGTGCTTAACCAGTTTGATGATGCCGGGATTGTCACCCGTCATAACTTTGAAGGCGGCAAATCCGTTTTCGAACTGACCCAGCAGCATCACCACGACCATCTGATCTGCCTCGACTGTGGCAAAGTGATCGAGTTCAGCGATGACTCTATCGAAGCTCGCCAGCGTGAAATCGCCACTAAGCACGGCATCCGCCTGACGAACCACAGCCTCTATCTCTACGGTCATTGCGCTGAAGGCGACTGCCGTGAAAATGAACACGCGCATGAGACCACGCCGCGTAAGCTGTAATTGAAATGGTAACGAAAAAGGGTCACTTAAGAGTGACCCTTTTTTTATGGGAAGAGCGAGGCCGTAGGCCGGGCAAACGCAGTGCCGCCCGGCATTGCAACGTCAACATAATAATGCCCGGTGGCGCTTCGCTTACGCGGGCCTACAAACCCACACTGTGCTCAACGGGCGAAAAAGCATCTCCCGTTACCAGCAAACAAACCCACCATCGACCAGCAGATCCACGCCGGTGCAGAAAGACGAGGCATCCGCGGCAAGGAAAATAGCCGGACCCGCCATCTCTTCAACCTTTGCCATACGCTGCATAGGCGTCTGGCTCTCAAACGATTTTGTCTGGTGCACCATCTCTGGACGGGTGTTCATTGGCGTCGCCGTGTAGCCTGGGCTAATCGTGTTAACGCGGATATTTTTCTCCGCCCACTCCATCGCCAGGCTTTTGCTTAAGTGGATCACCCCTGCCTTGGAGCAGTTGTAATGGGCCTGCTCCAGCCCGCGGTTTACAATCACGCCGGACATAGAGGCGATATTGATGATCGCGCCGCCACCGCTCTCCAGCATCAGCTCGGCCTCAGCTTTACAGCTGTTCCAGATGCCGGTCAGGTTGATATCGATAACCCGCTGCCACTGATCGTGCTCCATCTCCAGCGCCGGATTGGCGTTGGCAATCCCGGCGGCGTTGAGCGCCACATCAAGACGACCGAACTGCGCCTTCACCTCGGCGATGGCAGCGCGCAGATGAGCAATATCGCGTACGTCGCCGGTATAGGCAAAGGCGTTACCGCCCATCTCCTGAATCGTGCTTACGGTTTCCAGCAGATCGCCATCCTCGCGCAGATCGAAGCAGGCCACCTTCGCCCCCGCGCTGGCAAAGCCGTAAGCAATCATTTGACCAATACCGCTGCCTGCCCCGGTGACAAACGCGACGCGATCGCTTAAATCAAACAGTCTTTGGGAAAAGTGTTTATCCATGGTTTCACTCCAAATGTGTTACGACATGATCAAGCCGCCATCGACGTTGATGGTTTGCCCCGTAATGTAGGCCGCATCTTCGGACGCCAGAAACGCCACCAGCCCGGCAACGTCGGCAGGTTTACCCGCCCGCTTGAGGGGGATCCCCTGCACCCATTCGTCCATAAGCTCGCCTTTTTTATACTGCTTCTCTGGCGTGCTCAGGATCTCGCCCCAGACGCGGTCGTTGTAGTCCCACATATTGGTCTCGATGATCCCTGGGCAGAACGCGTTGACCGTAATATTGTGCTGGGCCAGCTCAAGCGCGAGGCTTTGGGTAATGCCGATCACGCCCATCTTGCTGGCCGCGTAGTGCGGGGTGTAGATAAAGCCAACGCGGCCCTGGCCGGAGGAGGTGTTGATCAAACGTCCACCCTGCTGTTTGACCATATACTTTGCGGCCTCGCGGCAGCATAGCCATACGCCGGTGGTGTTCACGCTGAGTACGTTATCGAACTCCTGCCGCGTCATGTTATCGAAGCGATCGATGGTGATAATGCCGGCGTTTTGGATAGAGACATCGATACTGCCAAAGGTACGATGCGCGAGGCTGTAAAGCTCAGTAACCTGCTCTTCGTTGGTGACGTCGGCGACGAAGGAGATAATATTTTCATGGTACTCCTCTCTCAGTCGCTCGGCGGTCTCTATGACCTCTGCCGAGTAATCCGACAGCACCAGGTTCGCGCCCGCATCGGCAAATTTCCTGGCGATGCCCTCGCCGATACCTTTGGCAGCCCCGGTAATGACGACCGTTTTACTTTCGAATACATAGCCCATACTTCTCTCCTCACCCGCTATTCAAAATTTGTGTAGGGTTCTTTCGACGGCTTGCTGCCACTCCCGCCAGCGTTTTTGTAAACGGCCATGACGCTCCATGTTGGGGCGAAATTCACTGTGCGGGTAAAGGTACGGTTTCAGCTCATCGAGTGAGAGTTGCCCCACGGCCTTGCGCGCTAAGAGTGCCGCACCGATTGCAGAGAGTTCAGGCACGTCGCTGCGCATAACCGGGCAACCCAGCAGGTCTGACTGATACTGCATCAGCCAGTCATTTTTGGTTGGCCCGCCATCGACCATCAACGCGGTTAGCGAAAAATCGTTGTGCTGCCGCATCGCCGTGACCACATCGGCGATCTGGTAGGTAATGGCCTCCAGCGCAGCCCGGATCAGGTGTGCGCGTTTGACACCTCGGCTCAAGCCGCAGATCACCCCGCGGGCATTTTCATCCCACCAGGGCGCGCCTAACCCCGTCAGCGCCGGAACAAAATAGACGCCAAGCGTTGACTCCACCGAGGCCGGGAGTGAATTCAGCTCTGCTGCCAGCTCGGCTTCAGGGAGTTCACTCAGGCCCGTGCTGTCAGCCATCCACGCGACGCCGTCTCCGGTATGGGGGATGTTCCCCTCCAGGCCGTAGATCAGCTGCTCGCCATCATGCCAGGCCAGCGTGGTTGCCAGAGAGTGGATGTTGCACTGCGCAGAGGTAACCGGTGCCATAACCGATGAGCCTGTGCCGTAGGTGGCCTTGACGCAGCCCGCCTCCCCCAGCGCATGGCCGAACAGCGCGGCGTGCGAGTCACCGACCATAGACATGATCGGAATGCCGTCCGGAATGCCCACCACGTTTTTGGTGTAGCCAAAAAGGCCGCTGGAGGGTTTGATCTCCGGCAGCGCGGCAGCCGGGATCTGGAAGATATCCAGCATCTCTGGGCTCCAGCGTCCGCTTTGCAGATCGAGGAGCTGAGTACGAGCGGCGTTCGAGTAGTCGCAGTAGAAGCTTTCGCCAGCGGTCAGGTTCCAGAGCAGCCAGCTGTCGATGGTTCCGAGGCAAATATCACCGTTAGCCGCCAGCGCCTGGCCGTTTGGCGTCGACTCAATGAGCCAGCGCATCTTGGAGCCGGAGAAGAGCGGCGCGACCGGCAGACCGGTGACGGCTTTAATCGCCTGCTCTTTATTATCACGACGCAGCGCATCGCAAAAATCCGCCGTGCGCGAGCATTGCCAGCTGATTGCAGCATGCAGCGGCGTGCCGTTGCTGCGATACCAGCCTATTGCCGTCTCGCGCTGATTACTGATGGCCAGCGCCGCCACGTTTTCAGCGCCGACCGCCTCAATCGCTTGCGCGATGACCTTCACCGAGGCCTCCACCAGCGCCATGCCTGACTGTTCGACCCACCCCTCACGAGGCGTCTGGATAGAGAGCGCCTGGTTGAATTTAACGATCACCTTACCTGCGGCGTCCAGGGCCACGGCCTTGGCATTGGTCGTCCCCTCATCGAGAGCAATAATGATATTTTTGTGCGAAGACATAGGTTTCTCCGGAAGTAAGACCTTCCATGAATATATATTCAACACTGATTATTTATTTTGTAAACGATAGCGAGGATTGCTTTGCGCATCTACAGGCAAACATCACAAATGCGTAGGTCATCACAAATCACTCAATCACGCTGGACAACTCAACAGCAGAGACGCTAGTATGATTGAATATAAAGTCATGCGTGAATATATATTCTGAAGACCTCAGAAAGCCTATTCACTCAGGGTCAGGGAAACTTGGATCAACAGCCAGGCGTCCATTTTTTTGAACCAACCTGAATATATATTCAGTGTCGCATATTAATTCGGAGGAGTTCGATGAATCCGTTCTTACTTTCTGTACCCGAACTTGAAAACAAAGCCCGCGCGGTGCGCCGCCACATTATCTCCCTGAATGCCAATAGCCCTGCTGGCGGCCATACCGGGGCCGATCTCTCTCAGGTAGAGCTGTTAACGGCGCTCTATTTTCGCGTACTCGACTGCGCAGCTAACCGCCAGGATGATGAGGAGCGTGATATCTACATCCAGTCCAAAGGCCACGCCGTAGGCTGCTACTACTGCGTTCTTGCCGAGGCGGGCTATTTTCCAGTGGAGTGGCTCGCAACCTACCAGCACGCCAACTCCCATCTGCCGGGGCATCCGGTTAAGCAGAAGACGCCGGGGATTGAGTTGAATACCGGTGCGCTGGGGCATGGTTTCCCGGTGGCCGTGGGTCTGGCACTGGCTGCTAAGCGCAGCAACAGCAAACGCCGTATTTTCCTGATCACCGGTGATGGTGAACTGGCTGAAGGCAGCAACTGGGAAGCGGCCATGGTAGCGGCCCATTACAAGCTGGATAACCTGGTCATTATCAACGACAAAAATGGCCTGCAGCTGGCGGGAGCCACCAAAGACATTATGTGCACCGATCCGTTGGACGAAAAATGGCGTGCCTTTGGCATGGAGGTGACCGAGTGCGAGGGCAATGATATGGCCTCGGTGGTCAATGCGCTGGAGAATCTGCCCCAGACGGGCAAACCGAACGTCATTATCGCCCACACCACTAAGGGCGCAGGCGTCTCCTTTATCGCCGGCAAGCCGGAATGGCACCACCGCGTTCCGAAGGGTGACGAAATCGGGCTGGCGATGAGCGAACTGAACGATCTGATCGAAGAGGGCATGAAAAGTGAGTAATTCAGAACATCTTGCAAACGTGATGGTTGAAGCTTTTATTGATGCGGTTGAGAGAGGCGTCGATCTGGTTCCCGTTGTGGCCGACTCGACCTCAACCGCCAAAATCTCGCCCTTCGTAAAACAGTATCCGGATCGGATCGTCAACGTCGGGATCGCCGAGCAAACCCTGGTGGGCGCTGCCGCCGGGCTGGCGCTGGGCGGAAAAATCGCCGTAACCTGTAATGCCGCGCCGTTTCTGGTTTCGCGTGCTAATGAGCAGGTTAAAGTGGATATCTGCTACAACAACACCAACGTGAAGCTGTTTGGCCTCAACGCCGGCGCCAGCTATGGACCGCTGGCCAGTACCCACCACGCCATTGATGATATCTCGGTGATGCGCGGCTTCGGTAATATCCAGATCTTTGCCCCCTCCTCCCCGCTGGAGTGCCGCCAGGTTATTGAGTACGCGCTTGAGCATGTCGGCCCGGTCTATATCCGCATGGACGGTAAAGCGCTACCCGAGCTGCACGATGAAAATTACACCTTTGTACCCGGTGCGATAGATGTGCTGCGCGAAGGCAACGACATCGCGCTGGTGGCCATGGGCTCTACCGTTCACGAAGCCGTCGATGCCTCCGAACAGCTGGCGGAACAGGGTATTTCCGCACGGGTCATCAATGTCCCCTCCATTCGCCCCTTAGATCGCGACGCGCTGTTTGCCGCGTTACAAAGCGTCAAACATATCATCAGCGTTGAAGAGCACAACGTGAATGGCGGCGTGGGCAGCCTTGTCGCGGAGGTTCTGGCAGAGAACGGCCATGGCGCGGTGCTTAAACGTTTAGGTATTCCTGACGGTGATTATGCGATTGCCGCCGATCGCAAAGATATGCGGGCATATCATGGTCTTGATGTAGCCGGGATCGTTAATCAGACCCTGGCGCTTATTAATAGATAGCTTTAACAAAACAGTACGACATTAACGACAACCCTACACCTGTCGAACCGCCATACATTACATTTTGAGAGAACATCTTATGAAAACGACATTCCTGTTTTTAAGTGTGGCAGCAGCCTGTGCATTTTCGGCAAATGCGTTTGCCGCTGAAAAAGGCACGATCATGATTATGGTCAACTCGCTGGATAACCCTTACTACGCGGCGGAAGCGAAAGGGGCCGATCAGAAGGCGAAAGAGCTGGGCTACACCACCAGCGTGCTGTCCCACGGCGAAGATGTTAAAAAGCAGAGCGAGCTTATCGACGCGGCTATCGGTAAAAAAGTTCAGGGCATTATTCTGGATAACGCCGACTCAACCGCCAGCGTGGCGGCCATTCAAAAAGCCAAAAACGCAGGCATTCCGGTGGTGTTAATCAACCGTGAAATCCCGGTTGATAACATCGCGCTCGAACAGATCACCCATAACAACTTCCAGGCCGGATCTGACGTGGCTAACGTCTTTGTCGAAAAAATGGAGGAGGCAGGCAAATACGCCGAGCTGACCTGTAACCTGGCCGACAACAACTGCGTTACCCGCTCGAAATCCTTCCACCAGGTGCTGGATCAGTATCCAGATATGCAAAGCGTCGCGAGACAGGATGCGAAAGGCACCCTGATTGACGGCAAGCGCATTATGGACAGCATCCTGCAGGCGCACCCGGACGTGAAAGGCGTTATCTGCGGCAACGGTCCTGTCGCGCTGGGCGCGATTGCCGCGCTCAAATCCGCTGGCCGTGACGATGTGATTGTCGTTGGCATCGACGGCAGCAACGACGAGCGCGAAGCCGTTAAAGCGGGCACCCTGAAAGCCACGGTGATGCTGCAGGCCCAGGCCATTGCCGCCCAGGGCGTTACCGATCTGGATAATTTCATCCAAAAAGGCACAAAGCCTGAGAAACAGCGCGTGATGTTCCGCGGCATTTTGATCACCCCTGACAACGCCTCCGGAGTGCAAGACTTCAATTTCAAATCCTGATGACACGTTGCAGCGCCCGCTTCGGCGGGCGCAAAGGAGGACATAATGCACAGAAAACTTGCGCTGGTGGCGATCGTTTTAGCGCTTGGCGGTTGCCGCATCGTATCGCAGAAAGAGTTGGCCGATCTTAAAAATCCCCCCAATCCACAAATGGCCAACATTCAGCAAACCTGGCAGCAAAAGATTGTGCCGCAGTATGTGCGTGAGGCGAAGCCCGTCGCTGAATTACTGAAAACCTTGCAGGGCGAAAAGAGCTTTGATGAGGCCTGTAGCAAAGACGGCTACCGCAGCCAGAGCGAAAACCCCTGCGTCTTTAGCGTGCGCATTACCGGGGAAGTGATCAAGGTGAATACCAAATCCCGCAGCGGGAAGATGACGGTGCGCGACGAGCAAGGCGGCGACATCGTAGTGCAGATGGGCCCGATCATTCGCGGCACCAGCCTGCGGGACGGGTATAAAGGCGCGAGCTACCAGGACTTCAACGATCAGGTGCTGTACGGCGATTATGGCAAAGCGATTAATCAGCAAGCGTCGGAGATGATCATCAACTTCAAGCCTGTCGTCGGGGATAAGGTCACTGTTTCCGGGGTATTTGCCGCCTGGGATATTCCACAAACCATCCCGGATGTTACCGCGGCACACATCGTACGGCAGTGAGGAGAGGGCTATGAATGAGCAACAGACCCAGCCGGATGAGGTCATTATTGAAACGCGCGACCTCTCCCGCATCTACCCAGGAGTAGTGGCGCTCGATCGCGTTAACTACCGCGTATACCGTAATCAGGTCAACGTGCTGATTGGCGAGAACGGCGCGGGTAAATCGACGATGATGAAAATGCTGGCCGGCGTTGAGACGCCCTCCTCCGGCGAAATCTTGCTGGATGGGCAGCGGGTCACGCTCGGCTCCACTCACCAGGCGGAAAAGCACGGCATCAGCATTATTTTCCAGGAGCTGAACCTCTTCCCCAATATGAACGTGATGGACAACATATTCATTGGTAACGAGTTCTTCCAGCGCGGCGTGATTAACGAAAAATACCAGTACGAGCTGGCGAAATCCCTGCTTGAGCGGCTGGAGCTGAACGTTGATCCCTACGCTCAGTTAGGCGAATTGGGAATTGGTCATCAGCAGCTGGTGGAGATCGCTCGTGCGCTCTCCAAAGACACCCGGGTGCTGATTATGGACGAGCCCACCAGCGCGCTGAGCCAGTCGGAAGTGCGGGTGCTGTTTAACGTTATCGCCCAGCTTAAGCGCCGTGGCGTCACCATTATCTACATCTCTCACCGGCTGGAAGAGCTGATGGAGATTGGCGATCACATCACCATCTTCCGCGATGGCCGCTTTATCAGCGAGCGTCCCGTTCAGGAGGCCAGCGTGCCCTGGATCATCGAGCAGATGGTTGGGGATAAGAAAAAGCACTTTGACTACAGCCCTGCCGCACACGGCGAGACCATCCTCACGGTGAACGGCCTGACCGCCCTGCACCAGAACGGCGGGTATAAATTAAACGACGTCACGTTTGACCTGCGCAAGGGGGAAGTGATTGGCATCTATGGCCTGCTTGGCGCGGGACGTACCGAGCTGTTTAAAGGCCTGGTGGGGATGATGGGCTGCCAGTCGGGCACCATCAGTCTGGATGGGGAGAGCCTGGACAAGCGCTCGTTCCAGCAGCGGCTCAAGCGCGGCATTACCCTTGTGCCGGAGGATCGTCAGGGTGAAGGCGTGGTGCAGCTTATGTCGATCAAAAGCAATATGACACTGACCGACCTGAGCCTGCTCGGCTTTCGCCGCGCCCTGCGCCTGCTCAGCCCGGTTAAAGAAGAGAAGCAGGTCAATCACATGGTAGAGCAGCTGGCGATTAAGGCCGGTGATACGGAGCTGCCCATTACCTCGCTAAGCGGCGGCAACCAGCAAAAGGTGGTGCTGGGTAAGGCGTTGATGACCGGGCCCAAAGTGGTCCTGCTGGATGAGCCGACGCGCGGCATCGACGTGGGTGCGAAAACCGATGTTTATCACCTGATTGGCAAAATGGCGCATCAGGGGCTGGCGGTTATGTTCTCCTCCTCCGAACTGGATGAGGTTATGGCGCTGGCTGACCGGGTTCTGGTTATGGCCGATGGACGTATCACCGCAGATTTGCCGCGCGCTTCCGTGACGCGGGAAAAATTAATCAGCGCTTCTACACCGCAGGACTGATGTCTGCTGGAGAGAGAAATGAACAAAAAGTATATGATCTACATGTATTTGCTCAAAGCGCGCACCTTCATCGCCCTGCTGATCGTCATGGGCTTCTTCAGCGTGATGGTGCCTAACTTTTTGACCATGTCGAACCTGCTGATCATGACCCAGCACGTGGCGATTACCGGCCTGCTGGCGATTGGCATGACCCTTGTGATCCTCACCGGCGGGATCGATCTCTCCGTGGGTGCAGTGGCGGGCATGTGCGGCATGGTTGCCGGGGCGCTGTTAACCAACGGCATGCCAATCTGGGGCTCGCAGATTATCTTCTTTAACGTGCCAGAAGTGATTTTGCTGGTGGCGGGATTCGGTATTCTGCTGGGGCTGATCAACGGGGCGGTGATCACGCGCCTGGGCGTTGCACCCTTTATCTGTACCCTCGGCATGATGTACGTTGCCCGCGGCGCGGCGCTGCTGTTTAACGACGGCAGCACCTATGCCAACCTGGTGGGCATGCCTGAGTTAGGCAACACCGGCTTTGCGATTTTAGGCTCCGGCACGATCCTCGGCATCTATATCCCGATCTGGCTGATGGTGAGCTTCCTGCTGCTGGGCCTCTACATGACCCGCAAAACCCCGCTGGGCCGCTACATTTACGCCATCGGGGGGAATGAGTCCGCCGCGCGGCTGGCGGGCGTGCCTATCATCAAGGTTAAAGTGTTCGTCTACGCCTTCTCGGGCCTGTGCGCGGCGCTGGTGGGGCTGATTGTGGCATCCCAGCTGCAAACCGCTCACCCGATGACCGGGAATATGTTTGAGATGGACGCTATCGGCGCAACCGTACTGGGCGGAACCGCGCTGGCAGGCGGACGAGGCAGGGTCTCCGGCTCTATCATTGGTGCCTTCGTCATCGTCTTCCTCGCGGACGGCATGGTAATGATGGGCGTCAGCGACTTCTGGCAGATGGTGATTAAGGGCCTGGTGATTGTCACGGCGGTGGTGATCGATCAGTTCCAGCAGCGTCTGCAAAGCAAAGTCGTGCTGCTGCGCCGTCACGATAAAAAATTACATGCCGAGGCAACGTAATACCAGGTGTTTTGTAGGCCCGGTAAGCGCAGCGCCACCGGGCATTACTATGCTGACATTGTCATGCCGGGCGGCACTACGCTTGCCCGGCCTACGGCGGGCACGGTGCCATATGTAGGCCCGGTAAGCGCTGCGCCACCGGGCTTTACTATGCTGACATCGTCATGCCGGGCTGCACTGCATTTGCCCGGCCTACGGCGGACATAGTGCCATATGTAGGCCCGGTAAGCGCAGCGCCACCGGGCATTACTATGCTGACATCGTCATGCCGGGCGGCACTGCGTTTGCCCGGCCTACGGCGGACATAGTGCCATATGTAGGCCCGGTAAGCGCGGCGCCACCGGGCTTTACTATGCCGACATTGTCGTGCCGGGCGGCACTGCGTTTGCCCGGCCTACGGCGGGCACGGTGCCATATGTAGGCCCGGTAAGCGCAGCGCCACCGGGCAATAAAAAACGCCGCATGAGCGGCGTTTTTCTTTTCCGAGCGGGAGTGACTTACTCGCCGATCTTAGTCCAGGTATCGCGCAGGCCAACGGTGCGGTTGAACACCAGCTTTTCCGTTGAGGAGTAGCGGCTGTCGAGGCAGAAGTAGCCTTCACGCTCGAACTGGTAGGCCTTACCGGCTTCGGCAGCGTTCAGGGACGGCTCGGCGTAACCCTGCTTGATCACCAGCGACTCCGGGTTGATGGTGGCGAGGAAATCCTCCGCCGCGCCCGGGTTCGCCACGCTGAACAGACGATCGTAGAGACGGATCTCAACCGGTAGCGCATGAGCGGCGCTCACCCAGTGGATCACCCCCTTCACCTTGCGCCCGTCAGCCGGATCCTTGCTCAGGGTCTCGGCATCGTAGGAGCAGAAGATGGTGGTGATGTTGCCTTCCGCATCTTTCTCTACGCGCTCGGCTTTGATCACGTAGGCGTTGCGCAGGCGCACCTCTTTACCCAGCACCAGACGCTTATACTGCTTGTTCGCTTCTTCACGGAAGTCGGCACGATCGATCCAGATCTCGGCGCTAAACGGCACGTCGCGGCTGCCCATCTCCGGCTTGTTCGGATGATTCGGCATGGTCACCACTTCGCTCTCACCCTGCGGGTAGTTCTCGATCACCAGCTTCACCGGATCGATAACCGCCATCGCACGCGGGGCGTTCTCGTTGAGATCTTCACGAATGCAAGACTCCAGCGACGCCATCTCGATGGTGTTGTCCTGCTTGGTCACGCCGATGCGTTTGCAGAACTCGCGGATGGAGGCCGCGGTGTAGCCGCGACGGCGCAGACCAGAGATGGTCGGCATACGCGGATCGTCCCAGCCCTCGACAATTTTATCCGTCACCAGCAGGTTCAGCTTACGCTTGGACATCACGGCATATTCCAGATTCAGGCGCGAGAACTCGTACTGGCGCGGGTGAACCGGAATAGTGATGTTATCCAGCACCCAGTCGTAGAGACGACGGTTGTCCTGGAACTCCAGCGTACAGAGCGAATGGGTAATGCCTTCCAGCGCATCGCTGATGCAGTGGGTGAAATCGTACATCGGGTAGATGCACCACTTGTTGCCGGTCTGGTGGTGCTCGGCAAACTTAATGCGGTACAGAACCGGATCGCGCATCACGATAAACGGCGACGCCATATCGATTTTGGCACGCAGGCAGGCGGTGCCCTCTTCGAAGCCACCGGCACGCATTTTTTCAAACAGCGCCAGGTTCTCTTCCACGCTACGATCGCGGAACGGGCTGTTTTTACCCGGTGCGGTCAGGGTGCCACGGTATTCGCGGATCTGCTCCGGCGACAGCTCGTCAACGTAGGCCAGGCCTTTGTTGATCAGCTCAACGGCATAGCTATGCAGCTGGTCGAAATAGTTAGAGGAGTAGCGCACGTCACCCGACCAGTGGAAGCCCAGCCACTGGACGTCGTTTTTGATCGAATCAACGTATTCGATATCTTCTTTAACCGGGTTGGTGTCGTCAAAACGCAGGTTGCACTGCCCCTGATAGTCCTGGGCGATACCGAAGTTCAGGCAGATAGATTTTGCATGGCCGATATGCAGGTAGCCGTTCGGCTCCGGCGGAAAACGGGTGCAAACCGTGCTGTGCTTACCACTGGCCAGATCCTCATCAATAATCTGGCGAATAAAGTTAGTCGGGCGGGCTTCTGCCTCACTCATCGCGGGTTCCTCAAAGCGTAAACAACGTATAACGGAGTATGATCTTATAAGCGGGACGCGGAGACAACCCTTAGATCAACAAAAAGCGTGAATGGCGAGGGGATTGGCGTACGGAGGACAAAAAAAAGCGGCGGAGAGAGGCTCCGCCGCGAATTAACCGCAGTTTACGGCTATTTACCCTTCACCTCAAACAGCGGGGTTTGGCCAGCAACGACCTGCCCCTGAGCCTGGAAGACCAGACCGCTGAAATCGTCGATGTTGCTGCATACGACCGGGCTAATCATCGAGCGGGCGTTGGCATTGAGATAGTCGAGATCCATCTCCAGCACCGGCTGACCCGCGACCACCTCCGCGCCCTCTTCTACCAGGCGGGTAAAGCCCTGGCCGTTCAGCGCAACGGTGTCGATGCCCATGTGGACCACGATCTCCGCGCCTTTTTCGGTTTCCAGACAGAAGGCGTGGTTAGTGTTGAAGATCTTCACGATGGTGCCAGCAGCCGGGGAGACCACGGTTTTACCCGTTGGTTTCACCGCCACGCCGTCGCCAACCGCTTTGCTGGCAAAGGCTTCATCAGGCACCTGCTCCAGGGGAACAACCTCACCGGTCACCGGCGACACCAGCGCGGCAACGGTTACGGCGTTCGGAACGGCCTGCGGTTTAACCGCGGCGGCCGGGGCGTTAGCGGCAGGCTGGACGCTGGCGGCTGCGGCCACCGGGCCACGGGCGACCACACGCTTCATCGCATCACCTACGGATTCCGCTTTTGCACCCACAATCACCTGAATGCTCTGCTTGTTCAGCTTCACCACGCCGGATGCGCCCAGACGCTTACACTGCACGTCGTTAACGCGCGCGGAGTCCACCACCGTCAGACGCAGACGGGTGATACAGGCGTCGATGGCTTTCAGGTTGTCAGTACCGCCGATAGCGGCGATGTAGTTGGTTGCCAGCTGATCGAGACCTTCGTCGGTGTTGCTGTTGGCCTCAGAGGTGACCACGGCATCATCGCTCTCTTCACGGCCCGGCGTTTTCAGGTTGAACGCACGGATCACGAAGGTAAAGACCACGAAGTAGATGGCGAAGAAGATCAGGCCCATCACCACCAGCATCCAGACGTTACGGCTGGCGGCAGGCAGGTTATACATCAGCGCATAGTCGATGGCGCCCGCCGAGAAGGAGAAGCCAGCATGGATCCCCAGCGCGGTCGCCACAAACAGGCTGATACCCGTCAGCACGGCGTGCAGGAGATACAGCAGCGGAGCCAGGAACATGAACAGGAATTCCAGCGGCTCGGTAACCCCGGTCAGGAACGCGGTGATAGCCACGGAGAGCAGCATGCCGCCAATCATTGGACGACGCGCTTTCGGGGCGGCGAAGTACATTGCCAGCGCCGCGCCAGGCAGACCGAACATCATGATAGGGAAGAAGCCGGACATGAACATGCCTGCGGTGCCGTCACCCGCGTAGAAGCGGTTGATATCGCCATGGAAGACGGTGCCTGCGGCATTGGTGAATTCGCCAATCTGGAACCAGGCGATGGTGTTCAGCACCTGATGCAGGCCAGTCGGGATCAGCAGACGGTTAACGAAGCCGAAGATGCCGGAACCCACCGCGCCCATGGAGACGATCCACTCCCCGCCCGCGTGAATAGCGTTCTGTACCGGCGGCCAGACATAGCCAAAAATCGCCGCCAGGATCAGGCAGAAGAAGCCGGTGGCAATCGGCACAAAGCGTTTGCCGCCGAAGAAGCTCAGGAACTCAGGCAGCTTGATGTTGGACCAGCGGTTGTAGACCGCGCCGCCCACCAGACCGGTGATGATACCGGAGAGTACGCCCATGTTGATGGCCGGGTTGATGGTGACCATCGCTTTGGTCATCACAAAGTAGCCTACCGCACCCGCCAGCGCCGCCGCACCCGCGCTGTCTTTCGACCACGACGAGGCCACACCGATAGCGAAGATCAGGGCAAGGTTGTCAAAAATTGCCCCGCCCGCCTGGGCGATAAACGGGACGTTAAGCAGATCGGGCTGGCCGAATCGCAGCAGCAGCGCCGCGACGGGCAGCACAGCGATAGGGAGCTGTAATGCCCGCCCCAGTCGCTGGAAGAAACCAAGAATATTCATTTTTATACCCCCCTATGAAACTCCGCTGAGCCTCATCACTAACCATTTTTTATAGTTAAACTAACCCTGTAACTCGGTCGTTTTACGCAGACTGTTCAAGTGTGTGGAAATTTAATTCGCCTCGCAAATTAAACGCGCATTTTTTGTGATTACAATCACCAAATATCGTTATTTGCACTCCTTGTTACTGGCTAAGAACGAAAACTTATTTTATGATTCAAAAAATCAAGGCGGACTGCCGCCGCTTATGGCGCAATCTGAGTTACGCTTAACAACGTACAGGCTGCCGTTCGCCAATCTTAATTTCACCCTTTGTAGAGGTAAACAATGAGACTGATCCCCCTGACGAGTGCCGAACAGGTCGGTAAATGGGCTGCCCGCCATATCGTTAACCGCATCAACGCATTTAAACCGACTGCGGATCGTCCGTTTGTTCTGGGCCTGCCCACCGGCGGCACCCCGCTTACTGCCTATAAAGCGCTGGTAGAAATGCACAAAGCGGGCCAGGTTAGCTTTCAGAACGTCGTAACCTTTAACATGGACGAATATGTCGGCCTGGCAAAAGAGCACCCAGAGAGCTATTACAGCTTTATGCACCGCAACTTTTTCGATCACATTGATATTCCTGCAGAAAACATCAACCTGCTCAATGGTAACGCGCCGGATATTGACGCAGAATGCCGCCGTTATGAAGAAAAAATTCGCGCCTACGGCAAAATTCACCTGTTCATGGGTGGCGTAGGCAACGACGGGCACATCGCGTTTAACGAACCGGCCTCTTCGCTGGCGTCCCGCACCCGCATTAAAACCTTGACCCATGACACCCGCGTGGCAAACTCCCGCTTTTTTGACGGCGACGTCGATCAGGTGCCGAAATATGCGCTGACCGTTGGCGTGGGCACCCTGCTGGATGCCGAAGAGGTGATGATCCTCGTGCTGGGCAATGTGAAAGCGCAGGCCCTGCAGGCAGCGGTGGAAGGCAACGTTAACCACATGTGGACGATTAGCTGTCTGCAGCTGCATCCGAAAGCGGTAGTCGTGTGCGACGAACCGTCAACCATGGAGCTAAAGGTGAAGACGCTCAAATACTTCACTGAGCTAGAAGCGGAAAATATCAAAGGTCTGTAACATTTTTACCCGGGGGTTGTTATGTATGCTTTAACCCAGTGCCGTATTTTTACCGGCCATGAAGTTCTGGACGATCACGCGCTGATCGTCGTTGATGGTCTTATCGACCGCCTCTGCCCGCAGGCAGACCTGCCGCCAACGATTGAGCAGCGCTCGCTCAACGGCGCTTATCTGGCCCCCGGTTTTATCGACCTCCAGCTGAACGGCTGCGGCGGCGTACAGTTTAACGACACTGCCGACGCCGTCAGCGTAGAAACGCTGGAGATCATGCAGCGCGCCAACGAACGGTCGGGCTGCACCAGCTTTTTACCGACCCTCATCACCACCAGCGATGACCTGATGAAACAGGGCGTGCAGGTGATGCGCGACTATCTGGCGAAGTATCCGCACCAGGCGCTGGGTCTGCATCTCGAAGGGCCGTGGCTCAACGTGGTGAAAAAAGGTACCCACGATCCTGACTTTGTGCGCCGCCCGGACAGCGATCTGGTGGATTTCCTCTGCGCCAATGCCGATGTGATTACCAAGCTGACCCTGGCGCCAGAGATGGTTGATCCTGCCGTGATCCGCAAGCTGGCCGCGGCCGGGATTGTGGTTTCAGCCGGCCACTCTAATTCGACCCTTGTCGAGGCGAAAGCCGGTTTCCGCGCGGGCATTACCTTTGCTACCCACCTTTTCAACGCCATGCCCTACATCACCGGGCGCGAACCGGGTCTCATCGGCGCGATCCTTGACGATGCTGACGTCTACTGCGGCATTATCGTTGACGGCTTACACGTTGATTTCACTAACGTTCGGATGGCGAAGCGCCTGAAGGGCGATAAGCTCTGCCTGGTCACCGACGCGACTGCGGCGGCGGGTGCAGTCATTGACGAATTCATTTTTGCTGGTAAAACAATATACTACCGTAATGGACTCTGTGTAGACGAGAACGGTACCCTGAGCGGTTCGGCATTAACCATGATCGAAGGGGTGGCTAATCTTGTCGAGCACGTCGGCGTTGCGCTGGACGAAGCGCTGCGTATGGCGACGCTCTACCCGGCCCGCGCCATCGGCGTTGATAAACAGTTAGGCAGCATCGCACCCGGCATGGTGGCGAACCTGACCGCGTTTACCCACGACTTTAAAGTAATTAAGACCATCGTTAATGGTAACGAGGTCATGACTGAGTAAGTAAAAGTATGACATCAGGCGGACAAGCTCAAATTGGTAACGTTGACCTCGTAAAACAACTTAATAGCGCGGCTGTTTACCGCCTGATCGACCAGCTTGGGCCTATCTCGCGGATCCAAATTGCCGAGCAGAGCCAGCTTGCCCCCGCCAGCGTGACGAAAATCACGCGACAGCTTATTGAGCGCGGTTTAATTAAAGAGGTCGATCAGCAGGCCTCGACCGGTGGTCGCCGCGCCATCTCTATTATTACCGAGACGCGTAATTTCAATGCCATTGGCGTGCGCCTGGGTCGTCACGATACGACCCTGACGCTCTACGATCTGAGCAGCAAGGTGCTGGCGGAAGAGCACTATCCCCTGCCGGAGCGCACCCAGGAGACGTTAGAGCACGCCCTGCTGAATACCATCGCCACCTTTATTGATACCTGCCAGCGTAAAACCCGCGAGCTGATTGCTATCTCGGTGATCCTGCCGGGGCTGGTGGATCCGGAGAGCGGCGTGATCCGCTATATGCCGCATATTCAGGTGGAGAACTGGGGCCTGGTGAGCGCGCTGGAGAAACGCTTCAAGGTGACCTGTTTTGTCGGGCACGATATCCGCAGCCTGGCGCTGGCCGAGCACTACTTTGGTGCAAGCCAGGATTGCGAGGACTCTATTCTGGTGCGCGTCCATCGCGGTACGGGTGCGGGCATTATCTCTAACGGACGCATTTTTATTGGCCGCAACGGCAACGTCGGCGAGATCGGCCATATTCAGGTCGAGCCGCTGGGAGAGCGCTGCCACTGCGGTAATTTTGGCTGTCTGGAGACCGTGGCGGCCAATGCCGCGATTGAGCAGCGGGTGCGCCATCTGCTGGAGCAGGGTTACCAGAGCCGCATCACGCTGGACGACTGCTCGATTAAAGCCATTTGCAAAGCGGCTAACAAAGGCGACGCGCTGGCCTGTGAGGTCATCGAGCACGTCGGCCGCCACCTCGGCAAAACCATTGCTATCGCCATTAACCTGTTTAACCCGCAGAAAATTGTGATTGCCGGTGAGATTGTCGAGGCGGAGAAGGTGCTGCTGCCTGCCATCGAGGGCTGCATCAATACCCAGGCGCTGAAGGCGTTCCGTAAAAACCTGCCGGTGGTGCGCTCTACGTTGGATCACCGCTCGGCCATCGGTGCCTTTGCGCTGGTGAAGCGCGCCATGCTCAACGGCTCGCTGCTGCAGCATCTGCTGGAGGAGTAACCCTGCTCATCGCCCGGCGGCGCTCCGCTTGCGCGGGCCTACCAGATCGAACCACGTCTCTTGACGTGGTTTTTTCATTTTTACATACCCATAAGATAACCAGCATCAAAAAAAACAGCTTAAAAATGCATAATCATCAATAACCGACGTTAAACTCTGTGCTTTTTTCACTATTCGGCAATCGCAATTGCACTTTTTAATTTCACCTCGCTAAAAGCCTTGCGCCCGCCTCTGCTTTACGGCATTTTCTTAATCAAGCAATAAGACAACGCGATGACGCAACGTCGGCAAACTAACAGGGTTAATGGAGAAGGTTATGTGTTCAATTTTTGGCGTACTGGATATTAAAACGGATGCAGGTGAACTGCGTAAGAAAGCGCTGGAGCTCTCCCGCCTGATGCGCCATCGCGGTCCTGACTGGTCCGGCGTATACGCAAGCGATAAAGCGATTCTGTCCCACGAACGTCTCTCTATTGTTGACGTCAACGCTGGCGCGCAGCCGCTCTACAACGCCCAAAAAACCCATGCCCTGGCCGTTAACGGTGAAATCTATAACCATCAGGCGCTGCGCGCCGAGTACGGCGATCGCTACGATTTCCAGACCGGCTCCGACTGCGAAGTGATCCTGGCGCTATATCAGGAGAAAGGCCCGGCGTTCCTCGACGAGCTGCAGGGTATGTTTGCCTTCGTACTCTACGATAGCGAAAAAGATGCCTACCTGATTGGTCGCGATCATATCGGTATCATCCCGCTGTACATGGGCTACGACGAGCACGGCAACATGTACGTGGCATCTGAAATGAAAGCCCTGGTACCGGTCTGCCGTACCATTAAAGAGTTCCCGGCGGGCAGCTACCTGTGGAGCCAGGACGGCGAGATCCGCAGCTACTATCAGCGCGACTGGTTTGAGTACGACGCGGTAAAAGACAACGTAACTGACAAAGCCAAGCTGCGTCAGGCGCTGGAAGATGCGGTGAAGAGCCACCTGATGTCAGACGTGCCGTACGGCGTGCTGCTCTCCGGCGGCCTGGATTCCTCTATCATTTCCGCTATCACTAAAAAGTTTGCTGCACGCCGTGTGGAAGATCAGGAGCAATCAGAGGCCTGGTGGCCACAGCTGCACTCCTTTGCCGTGGGCCTGGAAGGGGCACCGGATCTGAAAGCCGCCCAGGCCGTTGCTGAGCATCTGGGTACCGTGCACCACGAGATCCACTTCACCGTGCAGGAAGGTCTGGATGCCATCCGTGACGTGATCTACCACATTGAGACCTATGACGTGACTACCATCCGCGCCTCAACGCCGATGTACCTGATGTCACGTAAGATCAAAGCGATGGGCATCAAGATGGTGCTGTCGGGTGAAGGCTCTGACGAAGTGTTTGGCGGCTACCTCTACTTCCACAAAGCGCCGGATGCCAAAGAGCTGCATGAAGAGACCGTACGTAAGCTGCAGGCGCTGCATATGTTTGACTGCGCCCGTGCCAACAAAGCGATGTCAGCCTGGGGCGTGGAGGCACGTGTGCCCTTCCTGGATAAAAACTTCCTCGACGTGGCGATGCGTATCAACCCGCAGGACAAGATGTGCGGCAACGGCAAAATGGAAAAACACGTGCTGCGTGAGTGCTTCGAGTCCTACCTGCCGGCAAGCGTAGCATGGCGTCAGAAAGAGCAGTTCTCTGATGGCGTAGGCTACAGCTGGATCGACACCCTGAAAGAGGTGGCGGCGCAGCAGGTAAGCGACCAGCAGCTGGAAACTGCCAGCTACCGCTTCCCGTACAACACGCCGACCTCTAAAGAGGCGTACCTGTACCGTGAAGTGTTTGAGGAGCTGTTCCCGGTTGCCAGCGCAGCCGAGTGCGTGCCGGGCGGTCCGTCCGTCGCCTGCTCCTCCGCAAAAGCCATTGAGTGGGATGAAGCGTTCAAAACCATGAACGATCCATCAGGCCGTGCGGTAGGCGTTCACCAGTCCGCCTATTAACAGATAAAATCGTATGATGATAACGGGTCCTGCGGGGCCCGTTTCTGTTGGTCTTGCTCTTGTTATCTCTCAATTAAAATCAAGATATAACCAATAATTGCCGAATAATACGTCAGGCTGTTCGCAACCTAACCAAACAGTCACATTCCGGCAATTTTCGATGAAAAAGGTGTTGACGCTGAAAGGCCCAATACGCATAATGCGCCCCGCAACGCCGATAAGGTATCGCGAAAAAAAAGATGGCTACGTAGCTCAGCTGGTTAGAGCACATCACTCATAATGATGGGGTCACAGGTTCAAATCCCGTCGTAGCCACCATCTTTTTTTGCGGGAGTGGCGAAATTGGTAGACGCACCAGATTTAGGTTCTGGCGCCGCAAGGTGTGCGAGTTCAAGTCTCGCCTCCCGCACCATTCCCAGTAAGCGTTGCACGGATGGGGTATCGCCAAGCGGTAAGGCACCGGTTTTTGATACCGGCATTCCCTGGTTCGAATCCAGGTACCCCAGCCATTTTTTTCGACTCTCGTGTTATCACGTTTGTCTTGAGTAACTAGCAGTACAATTTGGCTACTTAGCTCAGCTGGTTAGAGCACATCACTCATAATGATGGGGTCACAGGTTCGATTCCCGTAGTAGCCACTATATTCTGATGAGTATCTTGCATAAGATGCTTATGACGTAAAAAATTGTTGGGGTATCGCCAAGCGGTAAGGCACTGGATTCTGATTCCAGCATTCCGAGGTTCGAATCCTCGTACCCCAGCCAATTTAAAAAGACGTTTGCTCACGCGAACGCACCCTGTTGGGGTATCGCCAAGCGGTAAGGCACTGGATTCTGATTCCAGCATTCCGAGGTTCGAATCCTCGTACCCCAGCCACATAAAACAAAAAAGCTCGCTTCGGCGGGCTTTTTTGTTTTTGTGCTTCCATAAATTAGCGTGCCGGGTAGCCCCGGCACCGGCGTTACAGCCCTAGCGCATACTTCAGCGCCTGGGTTTTTAGCACCCCTGCACGCTGGGCGGCCATCAGCCCCATGTTGCGCAGCACCCGCAGCGGACCGAGATTGTTGCTGAATCCAGCGTAGAAGAGATCCATACCGCTCTGCATAATGTAGTTGTCCATCATCCGTCGCGTCTGGTAACGCTTAAGCACGCGCTGGCTGGCCCACTCCTCGCCCTGGCTACGGGCGTTAATCAACACGTCAAGCAGCGCATCCACGTCGCGATAGCCAAGGTTTACCCCCTGCCCCGCCAGGGGATGGATCGTGTGGGCCGCATCGCCTACCAGCGCCAGTCCCGGCTTCACATACTGTAGGGCATGGCGGCGAGTCAGCGGGAAGGCACCCGCCGCGACCGGCATCACCTTGCCCAGCCGGGCCGGGAAGAAGGTTTCAATCTCCCGTTGCAGCTGTGGCATGGTCAAGGTGCGAAGCTGGCGAATGCGCGCTGGCGTGTCGTACCACACCAGCGACGCCCAGCGGTCGAACAGTGGCAGGAAGGCGTGCGGCCCGTGGGGGGTAAACTGCTGCCAGGTGCTGTCGCCGGGCGCGTTTTCACACTCCACGGTGATCAGCATACAGGACTGCTGATACTGCCAGGCGTGAACGCCAATCCCCGCCCACTGCCGCACCTGCGAGTTTGCGCCGTCTGCGCCAATCACCAGCCTTGCCAGCAGCGTCTCGTCATTGTCAAACACCAGCTCATGCTGATGACCATGGGTGTGCATCGCCTTGAGCATCGCAGGAGCCCGCAGCGTGACCTGCGGATGAGCCTCCAGCGCCTCCCACAGCGCGCGCTGTAACACACTGTTCTCAACCATATAGCCGAGGTGCGGCAGCTTAAGATCGCTGGCGTCAAAGACCACGTGAGCGTTCTCCCACTCCCAGGTCTCCAGCCGACGCCAGGGGTGGCAGCGCATCGCCAGCACGCTATCCCAGATGCCCAGCCCGCGCAGCAGTGCCACAGATGCGGTGCTTATCGCAGAAATGCGCACGTCCGGCGCTATACTGGCGTCAAACGCGGGCGGTGCGGCCTGCTCAATCACCGTGACCGCAAAACCCTGCTGCGCCAGGCCAAGGGCCAGTGCGCCGCCGACCATCCCGCCGCCAACTACGGCAACTTCAGTTGGTTGATTTACCATGGTCAATTGTCCTTGTTTGTAATTCCCTTAAGTTTACAGGATTTTCGATTTTATGGGGTCGGGAGATGAACTATGGTCAGCGCCCGACCAAAGCATTACAATACGCGGCCTGAAATCCTCGCGTTTAATAGAGCAAGTCGATGACCAAAAAACTCCATATTAAAACCTGGGGCTGTCAGATGAACGAGTACGATTCATCGAAGATGGCCGATCTGCTGGATGCTACTCACGGCTATCAGTTGACGGACGTGGCGGAAGAGGCGGATTTACTGCTGCTTAACACCTGCTCTATCCGCGAGAAGGCTCAGGAGAAAGTGTTCCATCTGCTCGGGCGCTGGAAGCTCCTGAAAGAGAAGAATCCGGATCTGATTATTGGCGTCGGCGGTTGCGTGGCCTCTCAGGAGGGCGATCTTATTCGCCAGCGCGCCCGCTGCGTCGATATCGTGTTTGGGCCACAGACCCTGCACCGCCTGCCGGAGATGATCAACTCCGTGCGCGGCAACCGCAGCCCGATCGTCGACATCAGCTTCCCGGAAATCGAAAAATTTGACCGCCTGCCGGAGCCGCGTGCCGACGGTCCGACCGCCTTCGTCTCTATCATGGAAGGCTGCAATAAATACTGCACCTACTGCGTGGTGCCCTACACCCGTGGTGAAGAGGTGAGCCGCCCCTGCGACGATATCCTGTTTGAAATCGCCCAGCTGGCGGCGCAGGGCGTGCGTGAGGTTAACCTGCTGGGCCAGAACGTGAACGCCTGGCGCGGCGAGAACTACGACGGCACCACCGGCACCTTCGCCGAGCTGCTGCGTCTGGTGGCCGCCATCGACGGTATCGACCGCATCCGCTTTACCACCAGCCACCCGATTGAGTTTACCGACGATATCATTGAGGTCTACCGCGATACGCCGGAGCTGGTGAGCTTCCTGCACCTGCCGGTACAGAGCGGCGCGGATCGCGTCCTGAACCTGATGGGCCGGACCCACACCGCGCTGGAGTATAAGGCGATTATCCGTAAGCTGCGCGCGGCGCGTCCGGATATTCAGATCAGCTCCGACTTTATCGTCGGCTTCCCGGGAGAGACCACCCAGGACTTCGAGCAGACGATGAAGCTGATTGCCGAGGTGAACTTTGACGTGAGCTACAGCTTTATCTTCTCTGCCCGTCCGGGTACGCCAGCCGCCGACATGGTCGATGATGTGCCGGAAGCGGATAAGAAGCAGCGTCTTTACATTCTGCAGGAGCGTATCAACCAGCAGGCGATGGCCTGGAGCCGCAAAATGATCGGCACCACCCAGCGTATCCTGGTGGAAGGCACCTCCCGCAAGAGCATTATGGAGCTGTCGGGCCGTACTGAGAACAACCGCGTGGTTAACTTTGAGGGTACGCCAGACATGATCGGCAAGTTCGTGGACGTTGAGATCACCGATGTCTATACTAATTCATTGCGCGGTAACGTTGTGCGCACCGAAGCGGAGATGGGCCTGCGCGTAACCGAAACGCCGGAATCGGTCATTGCCCGCACCCGTAAAGAGAACGAACTGGGCGTCGGTCTCTACCAGCCCTAATCCCCTCGGCCTGCCCCTCCGGCGGGCCTTGTTTTTTCCGCCCATCGCCCCCATATCCTTACTCCATCCGGCCCGTCAGGTAAAAGAGGAATCGATTGAATACTGAAACCCGTGAAATCAATCTCGAACCAGCTGACAATGCCCGTCTGCTGAGTTTATGCGGCCCGTTTGACGACAACATCAAACAGCTTGAACGTCGACTGGGCATCGAAATTAACCGCCGCGATAATCACTTTAAACTCACCGGACGCACCATTAGCGTGAACGCCGCAGCAGATATCCTGCGCAGCCTCTACGTTGATACCGCCCCGATGCGCGGCCAAACTCAGGATATTGAACCTGAGCAGATCCATCTCGCCATCAAAGAGGCCCGCGTGCTTGAGCAGAGCGCCGAGAGCGTGCCGGAGTATGGTAAAGCGGTCAATATCAAAACCAAGCGCGGCGTGATCAAACCGCGTACGCCAAACCAGGCGCAGTATATTGCCAATATCCTCGACCATGACATCACCTTTGGCGTGGGGCCGGCCGGGACAGGGAAAACCTACCTCGCCGTTGCCGCCGCAGTGGATGCGCTGGAGCGTCAGGACGTTCGCCGTATTCTGCTTACCCGTCCGGCGGTAGAAGCCGGTGAGAAGCTCGGCTTCCTGCCAGGGGATCTGAGCCAGAAGGTTGACCCGTATCTGCGTCCGCTGTACGACGCGCTGTTTGAGATGCTGGGCTTTGAGAAAGTCGAGAAGCTGATGGAGCGTAACGTGATTGAAGTTGCGCCGCTGGCCTACATGCGCGGCCGCACGCTCAACGATGCGTTTATCATCCTTGATGAGAGCCAGAACACCACCATCGAACAGATGAAGATGTTCCTGACGCGTATTGGCTTTAACTCGAAAGCGGTGATCACCGGGGATATCACCCAGGTTGACCTGCCGCGCAGCACCAAATCCGGCCTGCGCCACGCTATTGAAGTGCTGGCAGAGGTGGATGAGATTAGCTTTAACTTCTTCCACAGCGAAGACGTGGTACGCCACCCGGTGGTTGCCCGCATCGTGACCGCCTATGAGGCGTGGGAAGAGACAGAGCAGAAACGTAAAGCCGAGCTGGCCGCCGAGCGTAAGCGTGAAGCCCAGCACCAGGAGCATGAGCAAAAATGAGTTCGGTAATCCTCGATTTACAGCTGGCGTGTGATGACGCGAGCGGCCTGCCAGACGAAGCACAGTTTCAGGGCTGGCTGAACGCGGTTATCCCGCAGTTTCAGGAGGAGTCCGAAGTGACGATCCGCCTCGTGGACGAGGCGGAGAGCCACGAGCTTAACCTGACCTACCGCGGCAAGGACAAGCCCACCAACGTGCTCTCGTTCCCGTTTGAGGCACCGCCGGGCATTGAGCTGCCGCTGCTCGGCGACCTGATCATCTGCCGCCAGGTGGTAGAGCAGGAGGCCCGCGAGCAGGAAAAGCCGCTGGAGGCGCACTGGGCGCACATGGTAGTGCATGGCAGTCTGCACCTGCTGGGCTACGATCATATTGAAGATGACGAGGCCGAAGAGATGGAGAGCCTGGAAACAGAGATAATGCTTGCTCTGGGCTATGAGGATCCGTACATTGCCGAGAAGGAGTAGCTTGGCTACTTCTGAGCCGTCTGGCGCTGAGTTTGCGCGCCGGACAACACATTTATTAACAAGAGAACCCATACGACGCCATGAGCGACGACAATTCACACAGTAGCGACCCACTTAACAGCAGCAAAAAGGGATTCTTCTCCCTCTTACTGAGCCAGCTCTTTCACGGCGAACCGAAAAACCGTGACGAACTTCTGGCGCTGATCCGTGACTCCGGGCAGAACGAGCTTATCGACGAAGATACGCGCGACATGCTTGAAGGGGTAATGGATATTGCCGACCAGCGCGTTCGCGACATCATGATCCCCCGCTCGCAGATGATCACCCTGAAACGTAACCAGACGCTGGATGAGTGCCTCGATGTCATTATCGAGTCTGCCCACTCCCGCTTCCCGGTGATCAGCGAAGATAAGGACCACATCGAAGGGATTTTGATGGCCAAGGATCTGCTGCCCTTTATGCGCAGCGATGCCGAAGCCTTCAGCATGGAGAAAGTGCTACGTCCGGCGGTTGTCGTCCCGGAGAGCAAACGGGTTGACCGGATGCTGAAAGAGTTCCGCTCACAGCGCTATCATATGGCTATCGTTATTGATGAGTTTGGTGGCGTCTCGGGCCTCGTGACCATCGAAGATATTCTTGAGCTGATCGTCGGCGAAATTGAAGATGAGTACGACGAAGAGGAAGATATCGACTTCCGTCAGCTGAGCCGTCACACCTGGACGGTGCGCGCCCTGGCCTCTATTGAAGATTTCAATGAGTCCTTTGGTACCCACTTTAGCGATGAAGAGGTGGACACCATCGGCGGGCTGGTGATGCAGGCCTTTGGCCATCTGCCAGCGCGGGGCGAATCTATCGACATCGATGGTTACCAGTTTAAGGTCGCCATGGCCGATAGCCGTCGTATTATTCAGGTTCACGTAAAAATGCCAGAAGACGCAGCGCAGCCTAAACTGGACGAGTAATCCACCTGGACGAGTAATGTAAATGGTATTTGCCTCACTGTTTGAGCGTCAGCGCATGCGTTTGCTGCTGGCGCTGTTATTAGGAGCCAGCGGAACGCTGGCTTTTTCTCCTTATGACTTCTGGCCCGCCGCGCTTATCTCCCTTATCGGCCTGCAAGGGCTGACGCTAAACCGTCGCCCGCTACAGGCGGCGGCGATTGGCTATGCGTGGGGCTTTGGTCTCTTTGGCACCGGAATTAACTGGGTCTACGTCAGCATCGCCCAGTTTGGCGGCATGCCGGGGCCGGTCAACGTCTTTCTCGTGGTGCTGCTGGCGGCCTATCTGTCGCTCTATACCGGTCTGTTCGCCGGGATCCTCTCCCGCCTGTGGCCGCGTACCAGCGTCATCCGCGTAGCCATCGCTGCGCCGGTGGTCTGGCAGCTCACTGAGTTCCTGCGCGGCTGGGTGTTAACCGGCTTCCCGTGGCTGCAGTTTGGCTACAGCCAGATTGACGGCCCGCTAAAGGGGCTGGCCCCGGTGATGGGCGTCGAGTCGATCAACTTCCTGCTGATGGTCGTCAGCGGCCTGCTGGTGCTGGCGGCGGCTCACCGCAGCTGGCGCACCCTGGCGGTGGCGGTGGTGCTCTTTGCCCTGCCCTTCCCGCTGCGCTATATCCAGTGGTTTATCCCGGTAACGGAGCGCACCACCCAGGTCTCTCTGGTGCAGGGCAATATTCCGCAGTCCCTGAAGTGGGATGAGGGTCAGCTGGAGAATACGCTGAATATCTATCTCGACGCTACCGAGCGGGAGATGGGCAAGTCGCAGCTGATTATCTGGCCGGAGTCGGCCATTCCGGATCTGGAGATCAACCAGCAGCGCTTCTTAAGCACGATGGACGATCTGCTGCGGGCGAAAGACACGACGCTGATTACCGGCATCGTCGACGCGCGCCTGAACAAGCAGAACCGCTACGACACCTATAACACCATCATTACGCTGGGCAAAGAGAGCGCGTATAACTACAACTCCACGAATCGCTACAACAAAAACCATCTGGTGCCGTTTGGCGAGTTTGTGCCGCTGGAGTCTATTCTGCGTCCGCTGGCCCCGTTCTTCGATCTGCCGATGTCCTCGTTCAGCCGCGGTCCCTACGTGCAGCCGCAGCTCTCAGCCCACGGCTTCGAGCTGACCCCGGCCATCTGCTATGAGATCATCCTCGGCGAGCAGGTACGGGACAACTTCCGGCCGAACACCGACTTCCTGCTGACCATCTCTAACGATGCCTGGTTCGGTAAGTCCATCGGTCCGTGGCAGCATTTCCAGATGGCGCGGATGCGCTCTCTGGAGCTGGCGCGTCCGCTGCTGCGCAGCACCAACAACGGCATCACCGCCGTGATTGGCCCGCAGGGTGAAATCCAGGCCATGCTGCCGCAGTTCACTCGTCAGGTGCTGACCACCAAGGTTACGCCGACCACCGGCCTGACGCCGTATGCCCGCATGGGCAACTGGCCGGTGTGGATCCTCACTGCGCTGTTCGGCTTTGGCGCGTTAATTATGAGCCTGCGTCAACGCCGCGTTAAATAATCCTTTCGCATTGCCCGGCGGCGCTTCGCTTGCCGGGCCTACCCCTTCATTACCCCTTCTGCATATTTCAACCTGGCACAGCAATTGCTTAATATTATCAGGCAGCTGCGGATCGTTGCCGATGCGCCGTAACGGTGCACCAGCAGTGAACACCTGAAGCACTAAAAAGGTGCAATCGATGTTTTCTGCCTCGAAATGGTGCGGTGCGCTTCGCAAAACGAAACAATAAAGCAGCAAAATGTTTACACCAAGCCACACTAAATGTTAACAAACACGCATAACACTGCATGCTTGTGCTGCAGGATATAACAACACAAACACACACACTGGGTATCAATGCGTCCCTGGCGCTGATGATGAAGGAGTTGGATATGCAATTACGTAAACTGACCGCGGCAATGCTGTTAGTGGGAATGAGCGCCGGTCTGGCACATGCCGAAGACGCAGCCGCACCAGCTGCTGGCAGCACGCTGGATAAAATTGCCAAGAACGGTGTGATTGTGGTCGGCCACCGTGAGTCTTCCGTCCCGTTCTCTTACTATGACAACCAGCAGAAAGTGGTTGGCTACTCACAGGACTACTCCAACGCGATCGTTGAAGCGGTTAAAAAACAGCTGAACAAACCCGATCTGCAGGTCAAGCTGATCCCGATCACCTCCCAGAACCGTATTCCGCTGCTGCAGAACGGCACCTTTGATTTTGAGTGTGGCTCCACCACTAACAACCTTGAACGTCAGAAGCAGGCCGCCTTCTCTAACACCATTTTCGTGGTCGGCACCCGCCTGCTGGCGAAAAAAGGCGGTGCCATCAAGGACTTCCCGGATCTGAAAGGCAAAGCGGTAGTCGTGACTTCCGGTACCACCTCTGAAGTGCTGCTGCACAAGCTCAACGACGAGCAGAAAATGGATATGCGCATCATCAGCGCGAAAGATCACGGCGACTCCTTCCGTACCCTGGAGAGCGGCCGCGCGGTGGCCTTTATGATGGATGATGCCCTGCTGGCTGGCGAACGCGCGAAGGCGAAGAAGCCGGACAACTGGGAGATCGTCGGCAAGCCGCAGTCTGAAGAAGCCTACGGCTGCATGCTGCGTAAAGATGACCCGCAGTTCAAAAAGCTAATGGATGACACCATCGCCCAGGCGCAGACCTCCGGCGAAGCGGCGAAGTGGTTTGATAAGTGGTTCAAGAACCCGATTCCGCCAAAAAACCTGAACATGAACTTCGAGCTCTCTAACGAGATGCAGACCCTGTTCAAAACGCCAAACGACAAAGCACTTAACTAACTAGAAACACAGGGCGGGTTTTCCTGCCCTCTCGATTGACGGGAAGCACGGACAGACTAGACGCTGGAGGGTCGTTCCCCCATCCGGCGCGACGCTTACGCATAAAAAGGTGCGTAAAGCTTCTCACCAATCTTCGAGGGTAGCGCTGCTACCCTTTTTTTTCTGAGGTACATGTATGTCAATAGACTGGAACTGGGGTATTTTTCTGCAACAGGCCCCGTTCGGCAACACCACCTATTTAGGCTGGCTGTGGAGCGGTTTTCAGGTCACGGTCGCGCTGTCGATTACCGCCTGGATCATCGCATTTCTTGTCGGCTCGCTGTTCGGTATTCTCCGCACCGTGCCCAACCGTTTCCTCTCCGGGCTCGGTACGCTCTACGTTGAGCTGTTCCGTAACGTTCCGCTGATCGTGCAGTTCTTCACCTGGTACCTGGTGGTGCCTGAGCTGCTGCCGGAAGATCTCGGCATGTGGTTCAAGTCAGAGCTCGACCCGAATATTCAGTTCTTCCTCTCGTCGATGATCTGTCTGGGGCTGTTCACCGCCGCGCGCGTCTGCGAGCAGGTGCGGGCCGCGATTCAGTCGCTGCCGCGCGGGCAAAAGAACGCCGGGCTGGCGATGGGGCTGACGCTGCCGCAGACCTACCGCTACGTGCTGCTGCCTAACGCCTACCGCGTGATTGTGCCGCCGATGACCTCCGAGATGATGAACCTGGTGAAAAACTCCGCCATCGCCTCGACCATCGGGCTGGTGGATATGGCCGCGCAGGCGGGCAAGCTGCTGGACTACTCCGCCCACGCCTGGGAATCCTTTACCGCGATCACCCTCGCCTACGTGCTGATTAACGCCTTCATTATGCTGGTAATGAATCTGGTGGAACGTAAAGTTCGCCTGCCGGGCAATATGGGGAGCAAATAACCATGTATGAATTTGACTGGAGTTCTATTCTCCCGGCGATGCCCTACCTGCTGGATGGGCTGGTCATTACCCTGAAAATTACCATTACCGCGGTGCTGGTCGGCATCGTCTGGGGCACCATTCTGGCCGTGCTGCGCCTGTCGAGCTTTAAGCCGCTCGCCTGGTTTGCTACCGCCTATGTCAACGTGTTCCGCTCTATCCCGCTGGTGATGGTGCTGCTGTGGTTCTATCTGATTGTACCTGGGCTGCTGCAAAACGTGCTCGGGCTGTCGCCAACCACCGATATCCGTCTGATCTCGGCGATGGTGGCCTTCTCGATGTTTGAAGCGGCTTACTACTCGGAGATTATCCGCGCCGGTATTCAAAGTATCTCGCGCGGGCAGTCCAGCGCGGCACTGGCGCTCGGGATGACCCACTGGCAGTCGATGAAGCTTATCATCCTGCCGCAGGCCTTCCGCGCCATGGTGCCGCTGCTGCTCACTCAAGGGATCGTCCTGTTCCAGGATACCTCGCTGGTGTACGTGCTCAGCCTGGCGGACTTCTTCCGTACCGCATCCACCATCGGTGAGCGTGATGGTACTCAGGTAGAGATGATCCTCTTTGCCGGCGTGGTCTATTTTGCAATTAGTCTCAGTGCTTCACTGTTGGTCAGCTATCTGAAGAAAAGGACAGTTTAATGATTTCCCTGAAAAACGTTTCAAAATGGTATGGTCACTTTCAGGTGCTAACCGACTGCTCCACGGAAGTGAAAAAGGGTGAAGTGGTGGTGGTTTGCGGGCCGTCCGGCTCCGGTAAGTCAACGCTGATTAAAACCGTCAACGGCCTGGAGCCGGTACAGCAGGGTGAGATCCTGGTCAACGGCACCAAGGTCACCGACAAAAAAACCAATCTTGCCGAGCTACGCTCCCACGTTGGGATGGTGTTTCAGCACTTTGAGTTGTTCCCGCACCTGTCGATTATCGAAAACCTCACCCTCGCTCAGGTGAAGGTCCTGAAGCGCAACAAGGCGGCGGCACGCGATAAAGGCCTCAAGCTGCTGGAGCGCGTCGGTCTCTCTGCCCACGCCGATAAGTTCCCGGCCCAGCTGTCAGGCGGCCAGCAGCAGCGCGTGGCCATTGCCCGCGCCCTGTGCATGGATCCGGTAGCGATGCTGTTTGACGAACCGACCTCTGCGCTCGATCCCGAGATGATCAATGAGGTGCTGGACGTCATGGTGGAGCTGGCGCAGGAGGGGATGACCATGATGGTGGTTACCCACGAGATGGGCTTTGCGCGCAAGGTTGCGACCCGAGTGATCTTTATGGACGAGGGGAAAATCGTCGAGGACTCCGCCAAGGAGGATTTCTTCGCTAATCCAAAATCCGAGCGGGCAAAAGATTTCCTCGCCAAGATCCTGCATTAAGCAAACGCCCGGTGGCGTTACGCTTACCGGGCGTTACCATCCTCCATTACGGCTCAAACGGTCGACGCTGGAACTGGTCGTGGCCACACTTCGGACAGAGCGGCAGCGCATCCGGGGTGTAGACCGCCAGGTGATAGTGGCACTTCTCACACACTAAATTCCCTAACCCCACCACCTCACCGCTGTGATAGACCCCGTGGTGGTTCAGATCCTGGAACACCTCGCGCCACTCCAGCTGGGTTTTATCGGTAATGTCCGCCAGCTCCTGCCACAGGCTCTCTTTAATCACCCGCATAAAGACGCTGTCGGTGACCTCCCCCTGGCTCTCGTTATAGCTGCGGGCAAACTCTTCGAGATCGCGACGCAGGGCACGCGCCAGCTCCTCGACCTCGGTTGGCGTTAACTCGCCCGTCTGGGTGATGCGTAGCCGCGCCTGCTCCACCAGCGCATCGATATCCCGATCGCCACTGCGCAAACGCTCGGTCAGCGTCACAACCTGTTCACGATAATACTGAGCAACCTTGTTCATCCTTTCGCCTCCGGGCTGGGTAACGTCTTCTAATAATAGACCTTATTTTTCCGCCGCTTTGCACCCTTTGCCACAGCCTGTGTAAATTCGTGCAAGGATGCCCGTCAGCCCTTTTCATCACCGTCAGCGCGAAAGGCTGTTTTGAAACTGGCGTTTGGGCTATGCTATGCGGATCTTGAACAACACATCTTAATGCTACGCTTGTAGCTGTATTGAAAACAGGACCACTGGCTGCCATGCAAGAGCAATACCGCCCGGAAGAGATAGAATCCAAAGTCCAGCTTCACTGGGAAGAGAAGCGCACATTTGAAGTCACTGAAGATGAGAGCAAAGAGAAGTATTACTGCCTCTCTATGCTTCCCTATCCTTCTGGTCGGCTACACATGGGCCACGTGCGTAACTACACCATTGGCGACGTAATCTCCCGCTATCAGCGCATGCTGGGCAAAAACGTTCTGCAGCCCATCGGCTGGGATGCGTTCGGCCTGCCAGCGGAAGGTGCCGCGGTGAAGAACAACACCGCGCCCGCGCCGTGGACCTACGACAATATCAACTACATGAAAAACCAGCTCAAGATGCTGGGCTTTGGCTACGACTGGAGCCGCGAGCTGGCGACCTGCACCCCGGAATACTACCGCTGGGAGCAGAAGTTCTTCACCGAGCTGTATAAAAAAGGCCTGGTCTACAAGAAGACCTCAGCGGTGAACTGGTGCCCGAACGACCAGACCGTGCTGGCTAACGAGCAGGTGATCGACGGCTGCTGCTGGCGCTGCGACACCAAGGTTGAGCGTAAAGAGATCCCGCAGTGGTTTATCAAAATCACCGCCTACGCTGACGAGCTGCTGAACGATCTGGACCATATGGACCAGTGGCCGGACACCGTTAAAACCATGCAGCGCAACTGGATCGGCCGCTCGGAAGGCGTTGAGATCACCTTTGACGTCGAGAACAGCGACGACAAGCTGACCGTCTACACCACCCGTCCAGACACCTTTATGGGCGTCACCTACCTGGCGGTTGCCGCGGGCCACCCGCTGAGCACCCAGGCGGCGGCCTATAACCCGGCGCTGGGCGACTTCATTGCCGAATGCCGCAACACCAAGGTTGCCGAAGCAGACATGGCGACCATGGAGAAAAAAGGCGTCGACACCGGCGTGCGCGCGATTCACCCGCTGACCGGCGAAGCGATCCCGGTCTGGGCAGCGAACTTCGTGCTGATGGAGTACGGTACCGGCGCAGTGATGGCCGTTCCGGGCCACGATCAGCGCGACTACGAGTTTGCCACCAAATATGGCTTAGAGATCAAGCCGGTTATCCTGGCCGCTGACGGCACGCCGCCGGATCTCAGCGCGCAGGCGCTGACCGAAAAAGGCGTGCTGTTTAACTCCGGCGAGTTTGACGGTCTGGGCTTTGAGGCCGCATTTAACGCCATTGCCGACAAGCTGGCGGCTAACGGCGTCGGCGAGCGCAAGGTTAACTTCCGTCTGCGCGACTGGGGCGTATCCCGTCAGCGCTACTGGGGCGCACCCATCCCGATGGTCACCCTGGAAGATGGCACCGTGCTGCCGACCCCGGAAGATCAGCTGCCGGTTATTCTGCCGGAAGACGTGGTGATGGACGGCATTACCAGCCCGATCAAAGCCGATCCGGAGTGGGCGAAAACCACCGTCAACGGCCAGCCAGCGCTGCGTGAAACCGACACCTTCGACACCTTTATGGAGTCCTCCTGGTACTATGCGCGCTACACCTGCCCGCAGTACAACGAGGGGATGCTGGATCCGAACGCCGCCAACTACTGGCTGCCGGTGGATATTTACATCGGCGGGATTGAACACGCCATTATGCACCTGCTCTACTTCCGCTTCTTCCACAAGCTGATGCGCGATGCAGGCATGGTGAACTCTGATGAGCCAGCGAAGCAGCTGCTCTGCCAGGGCATGGTGTTGGCAGACGCCTTCTACTACGTGGGCGTAAACGGCGAGCGTAACTGGGTCTCCCCGAAAGAGGCGATCGTTGAGCGCGATGAGAAAGGTCGCATCGTGAAAGCGCAGGACGCAGCGGGTCATGAGCTGGTCTATACCGGCATGAGCAAGATGTCCAAGTCGAAAAACAACGGCATCGACCCGCAGGAGATGGTAGAGCGCTACGGCGCGGATACCGTGCGTCTGTTTATGATGTTCGCCTCCCCGGCGGATATGACGCTTGAGTGGCAGGAATCGGGCGTAGAGGGGGCAAACCGCTTCCTGAAGCGCGTCTGGAAACTGGTCTACGAGCACACTTCGCAGGGCGACGCCCCGGCGCTGGACGTTGCTGCACTGAGCGAAAATCAGCAGGCGCTGCGTCGTGACGTGCATAAAACTATTGCCAAAGTGACCGATGATATCGGTCGCCGTCAGACCTTCAACACCGCCATTGCGGCGATCATGGAGCTGATGAACAAGCTGGCGAAAGCGCCGCTGGAAGGCGAGCAGGATCGCGCCCTGATGCAGGAGGCGCTGCTGGCCGTGGTGCGTATGCTTAACCCGTTCACCCCGCACGCCAGCTTCACCCTGTGGCAGGAGCTGAAAGGCGAAGGCGATATCGACAACGCGCCGTGGCCGGTAGCGGATGAGCAGGCGATGGTCGAGAACACTACCCTGGTCGTCGTACAGGTGAACGGTAAAGTACGCGGTAAAATCACCGTGCCGGTCGACGCCAGCGAAGAGCAGGTGCGCGAGCGCGCGGGTCAGGAGCCGCTGGTAGCAAAATATCTTGATGGCGTTACCGTACGTAAAGTGATTTACGTTCCAGGTAAACTGCTTAATCTGGTCGTTGGCTAAGCGCGGGAGGAAGCGTGCGATTTCTAACAACACTCTTGTTGTCATTGGCGGTGCTGGCCACCGCCGGATGCGGTTGGCACCTGCGTAACAGCTCAGCCATTCCTGATGAGATGAAAACGATGATTTTCGACTCAGGGGATCCTAACGGTCCGCTCAGCCGCGCGATTCGTACCCAGCTGCGCCTCAACGGCGTCACGCTGGTGGATAAGGGTTCCCTACGTCAGGATATTCCCTCCTTCCGCCTGCTGGGCTCGTCTGTAGGTCAGGATACCGCCTCCATCTTTCGCGATGGCCGTACGGCTGAGTATCAAATGGTGATGAGCGTTCAGGCTTCGGTGATGATCCCGGGCCAGGGCATCTATCCGCTGCACACCACGGTCTATCGTTCCTTCTTCGATAACCCGCAGACCGCGCTGGCGAAAGATGCCGAGCAGGAGATGATCATCTCAGAGATGTATGATAAAGCCGCTGATCAACTGATCCGTCAGCTGCCAAGCATACAAACAGCAGAGAAGCAGGAGAAGAGAGCAGAAGCCAAAGCAGAAGCCAAAGCGACCGACACCTCTTCCCGCGTCTCAACCACGCTGGGTAACTGATGTTAAAGCTGTACCCTGAACAGCTCCGCGCGCAGCTCAATGAAGGGCTGCGCGCGGCGTATCTGCTGCTTGGCAACGATCCGTTGCTGCTGCAGGAGAGCCAGGATGCGGTGCGTCAGGTTGCCGCCGCCCAGGGCTTTGATGAGCACCACACCGTTACCCTGGATGCCAGCACCGACTGGACCGCACTTTTCTCCCTCTGTCAGGCCATGAGCCTGTTCGCCAGCCGCCAGACGCTGCTACTCCAGCTGCCGGATAACGGGCCCAATGCGGCCATCAATGAACAGCTCGCCACTCTGACAGGACTGCTGCATGACGATCTGCTGCTGATCGTGCGAGGCAATAAGCTCACCAAGGCGCAGGAGAATGCCGCCTGGTTTACCGCCCTGGCTAACCGCGCCGTGCTGGTCACCTGCCAGACGCCAGAGCAGGCGCAGCTGCCGCGCTGGGTCGCCAATCGCGCAAAACAGAACCATCTCCAGCTTGATGATGCTGCGAACCAGCTGCTCTGCTACTGCTATGAGGGTAATCTGCTGGCGCTGGCGCAGGCGCTGGATCGTCTCTCTCTACTCTGGCCCGACGGCAAGCTCACCCTGCCCCGCGTTGAGCAGGCGGTGAACGATGCCGCGCACTTTACCCCCTTCCACTGGGTGGATGCCCTGCTGGCTGGCAAGAGCAAACGCGCCCTGCATATTTTGCAGCAGCTGAAGCTGGAGGCCAGCGAGCCGGTGATCCTCCTGCGTACCTTGCAGCGTGAACTGCTGCAGCTGGTGACCTTAAAGCGCCAGATGGCGCAGACTCCGCTGCGCACCCTCTTTGATAAACAGCGGGTGTGGCAGAACCGCCGCGCCGTCACCACCGAGGCGCTAAATCGCCTGAGCCATACCCAGCTTCGCCAGGCGGTGCATCTCCTGAGCCGCACCGAACTCACCGTAAAGCAGGACTACGGCCAGTCGGTTTGGGCCGAGCTGGAAGGACTCTCTCTGCTACTCTGTCATAAGACACTGGCGGACGTTTTTATCGATGGATGATATGAATCAGCTGCAGGCGCTGTTTGGCGGGACCTTCGATCCCGTCCACTACGGCCACCTTTTACCGGTAGAGGCGCTGGCAGAGGCGATTAATCTCGAACGGGTTATCATCATGCCCAATAACGTGCCGCCCCACCGCCCGCAGCCGGAGGCCACCAGCCAGCAGCGTAAGACCATGCTGGCGCTGGCTATCAACGATCGTCCGCTGTTCACCCTCGACGAGCGGGAACTGCAGCGCGACACGCCGTCCTACACGGCGGAAACGCTGGCGCTATGGCGTCAGGAGAGCGGCCCCGCCCGCCCGCTGGCGTTTATTATCGGCCAGGATTCGCTGCTCAGCTTCCCGACCTGGTATCGCTACGACAGCATTCTTAGCTACTGCCATCTGATTGTCTGCCGCCGTCCCGGCTATGCGCTGGAGATGCGCGATGCAACGCACCAGCGCTGGCTAGAGCAGCATCTCACTACCGATGCCCGCGAGCTGCATACCCTGCCCGCCGGAAAAATTTTTCTCGCGCAAACCCCGTGGTTCGACATTTCTGCCACACAAATCCGTCAGCGGCTACAGCAGAACCAGCCCTGTGACGATCTGCTCCCACCCGCCGTGCTCGACTACATTGTGCAGCAGGGTCTGTATCGCTAAGCCTGGGATTAATTCATTAGAAGATTGACACGATCGTCAAGACTGCTATTCTCCGCTGCCAGACTTTTCCCTCCGCAGCAGTTCCATAGAAATTGTTTTACAAAAATGGCGATGCAATCTTGTGCGGAGGGTGGGATGATAGCCCACTTTCAGACACATATGGGCAACTCTTGTCCCGAAAAGGCCGGGCTTCAGGTATACTGGCTGACTATCTATTGAATATCGTTATTTGCATCCACCCAGGGGGAACACTTGCAGGGTAAAGCACTCCAGGATTTTGTTATCGACAAAATCGATGACCTGAAAGGTCAGGACATCGTCACCTTAGACGTTAAAGGTAAATCAAGCATCACCGACTGCATGATCATCTGCACCGGTACCTCGACGCGTCACGTTGTCTCTATCGCTAACCATGTGGTTCAGGAATCCCGCGCTGCCGGCCTGATCCCGTTTGGCGTAGAAGGCGAAAACGTTGCCGACTGGGTCGTGGTCGATCTGGGCGATGTCATTGTCCACGTTATGCAGGAAGAGAGCCGTCAGCTCTATGAGCTGGAAAAGCTCTGGGGTTAATGGGTGAAGCTGCAACTGGTCGCCGTCGGCACGAAAATGCCCGACTGGGTACAAACCGGCTTTACTGAATATCTGCGTCGATTTCCGAAAGATATGCCGTTTGAGCTGGTAGAGATACCTGCCGGCAAGCGCGGCAAAAATGCCGACATCAAACGTATCCTTGATAAAGAGGGTGAGCTTATGCTCGCTGCGGCTGGAAAAAACCGCATCGTCACCCTCGATATTCCAGGCAAACCCTGGGATACGCCGCAGCTGGCCATCGAGCTGGAGCGCTGGAAGCAGGACGGACGCGACGTCAGCCTGCTGATCGGCGGTCCGGAAGGGTTATCCCCCGCCTGCAAAGCGGCAGCAGAACAAAGTTGGTCACTCTCTGCGTTAACGCTCCCCCACCCGCTGGTCCGGGTTCTGGTGGCTGAAAGCCTCTATCGCGCATGGAGCATTACGACCAACCATCCCTATCACCGTGAGTAACGAAGAGCCTTAGGTAGATTAAGCAGCGGATGAAATTACAGAACTCTTTTCGCGACTATACGGCTGAGTCCGCGCTGTTTGTGCGCAGGGCGATTGTCGCCTTTACAGGGATCCTGCTGCTCAGCGGCGTGCTCGTCGCCAACCTCTATAATCTGCAGATCGTCCGTCACACCGACTACCAGACGCGCTCCAACGAAAACCGTATCAAGCTGGTGCCGATTGCCCCGAGCCGCGGCATTATCTATGACCGCAACGGTACCCCGCTGGCGCTCAACCGCACCATCTACCAGGTTGAGATGATGCCTGAGAAGGTGGATAACGTGCAGCAGACGCTGGATGCGCTGCGTAACGTGGTCGATCTCAACGATGATGACATCGCCAATTTCAAAAAAGAGCGCGCCCGCTCGCACCGTTTCACCTCTATTCCGGTGAAGTCTAACCTGACGGAAGTCCAGGTGGCGCGCTTTGCGGTTAACCAGTACCGCTTCCCCGGCGTAGAAGTGAAAGGCTACAAGCGTCGCTTCTATCCCTACGGCTCTGCCCTGACCCACGTTATCGGCTACGTATCGAAAATCAACGATAAAGACGTGGAACGCCTCGATAAAGAGGGGATCCTCGCCAACTATGCGGCCACGCACGATATCGGCAAGCTGGGCATTGAGCGCTACTACGAGAACGTCCTTCACGGCCAGACCGGCTATGAAGAGGTTGAGGTTAACAACCGTGGCCGCGTGATCCGCCAGCTAAAAGAGGTGCCGCCCCAGGCCGGGCATGACATCTACCTGACGCTGGATCTCAAGCTGCAAACCTATATTGAAACCCTGCTAGAGGGGAGCCGTGCGGCGGTCGTGGTTACCGATCCGCGCACCGGCGGTATTCTGGCGCTGGTCTCCATGCCAAGCTACAACCCAAACCTGTTTGTTGACGGGATCTCCAGCAAGGATTACAACGGCCTGCTGCACGATCCCAACACGCCGCTGATTAACCGTGCAACCCAGGGCGTTTATCCCCCGGCATCCACCGTTAAGCCTTATGTCGCGGTGTCGGCGCTGAGCGCGGGGGTGATCAACCGCAATACCAGCCTGTTTGACCCCGGCTGGTGGCAGCTTCCCGGCTCTGAGAAGCGCTATCGCGACTGGAAAAAGTGGGGCCACGGCCACCTGAACGTCACCAAATCGCTGGAAGAGTCCGCCGATACCTTCTTCTACCAAGTCGCCTACGACATGGGGATCGATCGCCTCGGGGAGTGGATGAGTAAATTTGGCTACGGCCACTATACCGGCATCGATCTCTCAGAGGAGCGCTCCGGGAACATGCCGACCCGCGAGTGGAAGCTAAAACGCTTTAAGAAGCCATGGTACCAGGGGGACACCATTCCGGTGGGCATCGGCCAGGGCTACTGGACGGCGACGCCGATCCAGATGAGCAAGGCGATGATGATCCTGATTAACGATGGCATCGTCAAAGTCCCGCATCTATTGATGAGCACGGCGCAGAACGGCCAGCAGGTGCCCTGGAAGCAGCCTGAGCAGCCGCCGGTGGGCGATATCCACTCTGGCTACTGGGAGATTGCCAAAGACGGTATGTACGGCGTGGCCAACCGTGCCAACGGCACGGCACACAAATATTTTGCTAATGCGCCTTATAAAGTGGCGGCGAAATCCGGTACGGCACAGGTGTTTGGCCTGAAGGCCAACGAAACCTATAACGCCCATAAAATTGCCGAACGCCTGCGCGACCATAAGTTGATGACGGCGTTTGCCCCCTATGACCATCCCCAGGTTGCGGTGGCGATCATTCTGGAAAACGGCGGTGCAGGCCCGGCAGTCGGGACCATCATGCGCCAGATCCTCGACCACATTATGCTGGGCGATAACAACACCGACCTGCCCGCCGAGAATCCAGCGGCCACGGCGGCTGAGGACCAATAACCATGACGGATAATCCGAACAAAAAATCGTTCTGGGATAAAATCCACATCGATCCGGCGCTGCTGCTGATCGTTCTTGCGCTGCTGTTCTACAGCGCCATCGTGATCTGGAGCGCCAGCGGTCAGGATGTCGGCATGACCGAGCGCAAAGTTGGCCAGATCGCCATGGGCCTGGTGGTGATGGTGGTGATGGCGCAGATCCCGCCCCGCGTCTATGAGGGCTGGGCCCCCTATCTCTACATCTTTTGCGTGATCCTGCTGGTGGCGGTTGATGCCTTTGGTGCCATCTCGAAAGGGGCACAGCGCTGGCTCGATTTAGGCATCGTGCGCTTCCAGCCCTCGGAGATTGCAAAAATCGCCGTCCCGCTGATGGTGGCGCGCTTTATCAACCGCGACGTCTGCCCGCCCTCGCTGAAAAATACCGGCATTGCGCTGGTGCTGATCTTCATGCCTACCCTGCTGGTTGCCGCGCAGCCGGACCTCGGGACCTCGATTCTGATCGCCCTGTCGGGCCTGTTTGTGCTCTTCCTGTCGGGCCTGAGCTGGCGGCTGATTGGCATTGCCGCCCTGCTGCTGGCGGCGTTTATCCCGATCCTCTGGTTCTTCCTGATGCACGACTATCAGCGCCAGCGCGTTATGATGCTGCTCGATCCAGAAACCGATCCGCTGGGCGCAGGCTATCATATTATTCAGTCTAAAATTGCTATTGGCTCCGGCGGCCTGCGCGGCAAAGGCTGGCTGCACGGCACCCAGTCGCAGCTTGAGTTTCTGCCCGAGCGCCATACCGACTTTATCTTCGCCGTACTGGGCGAGGAGCTGGGTCTGGTGGGGATCCTGATCCTGCTGGCGCTTTACCTGCTGCTGATTATGCGCGGCCTGTGGATCGCCGCCCATGCGCAGACCACCTTTGGTCGCGTGATGGCCGGGGGCTTAATGCTGATTTTATTCGTTTATGTGTTTGTTAATATTGGTATGGTGAGCGGTATTTTACCGGTGGTAGGGGTGCCCTTACCGTTGGTAAGCTACGGGGGTTCAGCCCTGATAGTGCTTATGGCCGGGTTTGGTATCGTGATGTCGATCCATACCCACAGAAAAATGTTGTCGAAAAGCGTATAAGAGGTTCGCAATGCGGAAGCTTTGCCTTGCAGTTTGCGTAGCAGCAGGATTACTGACAGCGTGTTCAAGTAACGACGAGAGCCAGCAGCCCACTGCCGCTGCGCCGCAGCCTGCGGTCTGTAACGGCCCGACGGTGGAGATCGGCGGGGCCGAACCACGCTACGAGCCGCTGAACCCCTCGGCGAATCAGGACTACGAGCGCGATGGAAAATCCTACAAGATTGTGCAGGACACCTCGCGCTTTACCCAAGCCGGTCTCGCCGCTATCTACGATGCGGAGCCAGGCAGCAACCTGACCGCCTCCGGCGAAACTTTCGACCCGATGCAGCTGACGGCGGCCCATCCGACGCTGCCGATCCCCAGCTACGCGCGTATTACCAACCTCTCTAATGGCCGGATGGTGGTGGTGCGCATCAACGATCGCGGCCCCTACGGCAACGACCGGGTGATCTCCCTCTCCCGCGCCGCTGCCGACCGGCTGAACAACTCCAACAATACTAAAGTGCGGATCGATCCGATTATTGTCTCTCAGGACGGTTCGTTCTCAGGTCCGGGCACGGTGTGTACCACTATCGCCCAGCAGACCTACGCCCTGCCCGATCGTCCCGATCTGAGCGCCTCTTCCGCGCCCCAGCCCGCCCAGCCTGCGGCAGATGTCCGCCCTATCAGTAACGATACGCTGCAAAGTGATGGCGCAGCTGGCGCACCGGTTGGTGGCAGCGGCTTCCTCGGCGCACCGACCACGCTGGCGTCCGGCGTGCTGGAGGGCAACGAACCCGCTGCGCCAGTACAGCCGCAGCCGACCGTCGCTGCTCCGACCCCCGCGGCCGCCCCTGTTGCTGCTGCACCTGCGGCAGCGGCACCGGTGACGGCCCCTGGCTCCGTTCAGGGTAGCGCACCCGCATCCGCAGCGGCTCCTGCCCCAGCGCCTGCGGCCACCGCCAGTGGTTATGTTGTGCAGGTGGGTGCTGTCAGCGATAAGGCACGCGCCGAGCAGTACCAGCAGCGTCTTGTCCAGCAGTTTGACGTGCCGGGACGCGTGACGCAGAACGGTGCGGTCTGGCGCATCCAGCTCGGCCCATTCAGCAGCAAAGCCGATGCCAGCGCGCTTCAGCAGCGTTTGCAGAGCGAAGCGCAGCTGCAATCATTTATTACCAGCGCCCAGTAAGCGCTTCATGGGGCATCTGACTCTGTAAACTTGTGTCAGTTTCAGTCACAAAGTCATGCGGAAAGTCAGATGCCTGCCGGTATAGCTTTTGCTATAGTAAGGCACTTTTTTTAATTTCATCACGGATGTCGTTGTTCTGACCATGAAGACCACTTTTTCCGTTCGTCTCGTGAAGCGCCTGGCGCTCACCACCGCGCTGGCCGCCGCCACGCTCTCCGCTGCCCATGCTGATGATCTGAACATCAAAACCATGATCCCGGGCGTTCCGCAAATTGACGCAGAGTCGTATATCCTGATCGACTACAACTCTGGCAAAGTGCTGGCGGAACAGAACGCCGACGCGCGCCGCGATCCGGCCAGCCTGACCAAAATGATGACCAGCTACGTCATCGGTCAGGCGATGAAAGCGGGTAAATTCAAAGAGACGGACCTGGTCACCATCGGCAACGATGCCTGGGCCACCGGCAACCCGGTCTTTAAAGGCTCATCGCTGATGTTCCTGAAGCCTGGCATGCAGGTGCCTGTCTCCCAGCTGATCCGTGGTATCAACCTGCAGTCCGGCAACGACGCCTGCGTGGCAATGGCTGACTATGTCGCCGGTAGCCAGGACGCCTTTGTTGGCCTGATGAACAGCTACGTGACCGCGCTGGGACTGAAAAACTCCCACTTCCAGACGGTGCACGGTCTCGACGCTGATGGTCAGTTCAGCTCCGCGCGCGACATGGCGCTGATTGGCCAGGCGCTGATCCGCGATGTACCGAACGAGTACACCATCTACAAAGAGAAAGAGTTCACCTTTAACGGGATCCGCCAGACCAACCGCAACGGCCTGCTGTGGGATAACAGCCTGAACGTTGATGGAATCAAAACCGGTCACACGGACAAGGCGGGCTACAACCTGGTGGCGTCGGCAACCGAAGGCCAAATGCGCCTGATCTCCGCCGTGATGGGTGGCCGCACCTTTAAAGGCCGTGAAGCCGAAAGTAAAAAGCTGCTGACCTGGGGCTTCCGTTTCTTTGAAACCGTTAACCCAATCAAAGCAGGCAAAGAGTTTGCCTCTGAGCCAGCCTGGTTTGGCGACAGCGATCGCGCCTCGCTGGGCGTCGATAAAGACGTCTACCTGACTATTCCGCGCGGCCGCATGAAGGATCTGAAGGCCAGCTACGTGCTGAGCAACAGCGAGCTGCACGCGCCGCTGGCAAAAAATCAGGTCGTGGGCACTATCAACTTCCAGCTTGATGGCAAAACCATTGAGCAGCGTCCGCTGGTCGTTCTGCAGGAGATCCCAGAGGGGAATTTCTTCGGCAAAATCATTGATTACATCAAATTGATGTTCCACCACTGGTTTGGTTAAAAAATAGACACTTGAAAGTGTGATTTCCATCCCCATATACTATGCATTAATTTAATATGCCTAGTTGACACTCCCGCCCTCTGGCGGGAGTTGTTCTTTTATTACCCCGGAGCTGACATGAAAACCAAACTTAACGAACTGCTTGAATTCCCAACCCCCTTTACCTACAAAGTGATGGGTCTGGCGAAACCTGAGCTGGTTGATCAGGTGGTGGAAGTGGTACAGCGCCATGCGCCAGGTGATTACTCTCCGCAGGTAAAACCGAGCAGCAAAGGCAACTACCACTCGGTCTCTATCACCATTACCGCGACGCACATTGAGCAGGTTGAAACGCTGTACGAAGAGCTTGGCAATATCGAAATCGTTCGTATGGTGCTGTAATCGTCCTGTGCCAATCTGCTGACGTGTTGCCCGGCGCTGGCCGGGGAACACCCTCCCTGTGATATACTCGCCCTACCTTTTGTTCTCCTTCGGAGATGCTGTTTTGCTTCAGGATACGATCCTTATCCGCCATCTGGGCTTGCAACCTTACGCGCCTGTTTCCGAGGCGATGCACACCTTTACCGATAACCGTGATGCCAACACCCCCGATGAAGTGTGGCTGGTCGAGCACGAGCCGGTGTTCACTCAGGGGCAGGCCGGTAAAGCGGAACATCTGCTGATGCCCGGTGATATACCCGTTATTCAGAGCGATCGCGGTGGTCAGGTGACCTATCACGGCCCCGGCCAGCAGGTGATGTATGTGCTGCTGGATCTTAAACGCCGCAAGCTGGGCGTGCGTGAGCTGGTGACCGTGCTTGAGCAGACCGTGGTGAACACGCTGGCCGAGCTGGATATTGATGCCCATCCGCGTGCAGATGCGCCTGGTGTGTACGTTGGTGAGAAGAAGATCTGCTCGCTGGGCCTGCGGATCCGCAAAGGCTGTTCGTTTCACGGCCTGGCGCTCAACATCGCCATGGATCTTGCGCCGTTCCGCCGGATCAACCCCTGCGGCTATGCGGGCATGGAGATGGCCCAGGTCAGCGAGTGGATTAACGCGGCAACCCCCGCCACGCTTGCCCCGCGACTTATCGCAAACTTACTTACGCTGCTAAATAATCCCCCACATCAATATATTAGCGAATAATATATCCTATATCCGCTGATAATTTTTTATCGGCGGTCTAAAAATCTCATTGACCCTCCGAATAAAAACACCGATCCTGTCATTTGATGCCCCTGTTACTAAAGGGTAATTAAGGTTACATCGGACATGCTGTTTTGTTAGGTGACCTTTTGGCAGGTCACTATACAACCTGCCTAATTATTAAATTGTTGAAATACAATGGAATGCGCGTATCCACGCGGTATGTGGGTACAGAGATGACACAAGAATATAATTTCAACTATCATTCATAATGTGAATGAATATGGAGTTTGAGCGTGGATGATAACGGTCTGTCGGATAAACGAATAGCCGAGCGTCGCGAAGAGGATAAACCCCAAATCTTCCGTACGCTGCGCAATATCGATCTCAATTTATTGACGATCTTTGAAGCCGTATATGTTCATAAGGGTATCGTCAACGCGGCGAAGGTTCTTAACCTGACGCCCTCAGCGATTAGCCAGTCGATCCAGAAACTACGCGCCATCTTTCCCGATCCGCTGTTTATCCGTAAAGGTCAGGGGGTCACGCCTACGGCCTATGCGACGCATTTGCATGAATACGTTAGCCTTGGACTGGAGTCGATCCTTGGCGCACTGGATCTTACCGGCAGCTATGATAAACAGCGGACCATTACTATCGGGACGCCGCCCTCGCTGGGTACCCTGCTGATCCCACCCATTTACAAGGCGATAAAAGCGGCGCATCCGCACCTGCTGATCCGTAATATCCCCATTCTGGACGCGGAGAATCAGCTCGGCCAGTTCCAGACGGATCTCATCATCGATACGCATGTCACGGGCACCCGGACGCTTAACCACCACGTTTTATATCACGACCAGCTGATCCTGATCTGTCGCAAAGACCACCCCTGCCTCCAGCAGCCGCTAACGGAAGAGACGCTGAGCCAGTATGAACATACGCTGCTTATGCTAGAGGGGCAGAGCATGAGCACCATGCGGCAGAAGGTACGGGAGCTGTTCCCGGAGCAGCCAGTGAGCTTTAGCAGTTACAATATGTTTACAATCGCGGCACTCATTAGCCACAGCGATATGCTGGGTCTGATGCCGTCACGCCTGTTCAGCTTCTTTAACTCCTGTTGGCCTCTGACGGAAATCGATTTCCCGCCGTTGCACAACGCCACCGTAGAGGTTTCCCTCTATTACAACAAGTTAAGCCTGCGCGATCCGGTGCTGGAGAACGTGATTAGCGTGATTCGGAATGCCTTCGAGAAAGAATAGCCGCCAGGGCTGATGTCCGACGATGGCTGGACATAGAGCACAAAACAACAACTATTTTACAATTTGCCGGGCCGGCAGGCTGCTTTATCGCCTCCAGAGATGATATACTGCCGCCCAGCTGATTCAAAAATAGTTGAGAAGTACAACATTCCCTTGAATTGAAACACTCCCTTCGTTATTCGCAACTGGAACACGCACGCTATGAGTAAACCCATTGTGATGGAACGCGGTGTTAAATACCGCGATGCCGATAAAATGGCCCTTATCCCGGTTAAAAACGTGGTAACAGAGCGTGAAGCCCTGTTAAGAAAACCGGAGTGGATGAAGATCAAACTGCCGGCAGACTCCTCCCGCATCCAGGGTATTAAAGCGGCCATGCGTAAAAACGGCCTGCATTCTGTCTGTGAAGAGGCGTCCTGCCCTAACCTGGCGGAGTGTTTCAATCACGGTACGGCGACCTTCATGATCCTGGGTGCCATCTGTACCCGCCGCTGCCCCTTCTGCGACGTTGCCCACGGTCGCCCGGTCGCGCCCGATGCCAATGAGCCGCTGAAGCTGGCGCAGACGATTGCCGACATGGCGCTGCGCTATGTGGTGATCACCTCCGTTGACCGCGACGATCTGCGCGACGGCGGTGCTCAGCACTTTGCCGACTGCATCAGCGCGATTCGCGAGAAAAACCCGAGCATCCGCATCGAGACCCTGGTTCCTGACTTCCGAGGCCGTATGGATCGTGCGCTGGATATCCTCTCCGCCACGCCGCCGGACGTCTTTAACCACAACCTGGAGAACGTGCCGCGTATCTACCGCAAGGTACGTCCAGGCGCGGACTACAACTGGTCCCTGAAGCTGCTGGAGCGCTTTAAAGAGGCGCATCCGGATATCCCGACCAAATCCGGCCTGATGGTTGGCCTGGGGGAGACCAATGAAGAGATCGTTGATGTGATGCGCGACCTGCGCCGCCACGGTGTGACCATGCTGACCCTTGGCCAGTATCTGCAGCCAAGCCGTCACCATCTGCCGGTACAGCGCTACGTCAGTCCGGAAGAGTTTGATGAGATGAAAGCCGAAGCGCTGGCGATGGGCTTCACCCATGCGGCCTGCGGCCCGTTTGTTCGCTCCTCTTACCATGCTGATTTGCAGGCAAAAGGGATCGAAGTAAAATAGTTCAGCAATAACTGCTTACACTATCGCGATAAAAAAACCGGCCTGTGCGCCGGTTTTTTTTATCGCAAGCCATCTGGCATTGCCATTACTCTTTGTGAGAGAGCTTCTCTGCCGCGATGTCACCGTCGGCGCTCTTTTTCGCGCTGGTGTCATCGTCATTCATCGCTTTCTTAAAGCCTTTAATGGCTGCGCCAAGGTCACCGCCGAGGGTACGCAATTTCTTCGTCCCAAACAGCAAAACAACCAGTGCGGCAACTACCAGCAGCTTAGTAATACTAATCTCACCCATAAATACCTTCTTTACTGAAAACAGGCTGCGAAATGCGCCGTTGAAACCTGACGCTATTAACGGACATTCGGCGCGCGCACACAATAGCAATCTGTAACAAGGTGAATCAAGTGTTGTTTAAAAAAACATCACAATAACTGCGGGGGCGCAAAGCGGCGATGGCGCAGAATGGGCAATTTTTCCCGCGTCTCCTGCACGCGTGTGGCGCTCACCTCGGCGAAAATCAGCTGCGCCTCCTGGGCCGCCGCCGCGACGGTGACGCCCTGGGGATCGACAATGCGGCTCTGACCAATGTTTTTATTACCGCACTCGCCGGCGGCCACCAGATAGCAGGTGGTGTCCAGCGCCCGCGCCGCCAGCAGCGTTGCCCAGTGATGCTCCTTCAGCGGCCCACGCACCCATGCAGCGGGGAGCACCAGCAGATCGGCACCCTGCAAGGCCAGGCTTAGCGCCAGCTCAGGAAAGCGCAGATCGTAACAGGTCATCAGCCCAACCTTCATGCCTGCTACCTCAATCAGCGGAGGGATCGCGCTGCCCGCATCCACCCGGCTCGACTCAAGGATGCTGAAGGCGTCATAAAGATGCAGCTTGGCATAGTGAGCAATAATATGTCCTGCCCGCAGCACGACCAGGGTATTTACCGCCCTGCCCTCGGTAGACGGCACATGGATAGTCAGCACCGTGGTCATGGCGTTCTTCCGGCTCTCTGCCCGCAGCTGCGTCAAGAAGCCCCCGTCCAACGGCTGGGCCGACGCTACCGAGAGGCCCGGATCGCTGTCGCTGCGGGCCAGCAGCGCTTCAGGCAGCACCAGCAGCGCGGCCCCCCGCTTTGCCGCCTGCGCCATCAGCGCGATGCAGGTACGGGCATTGTTCTCCCACTTCGGCGTTACTACAAACTGTCCCGCTGCCACAATCATCTTCTCGCCCCTCTGTCCGTTGCGTTAAACTTAGCGACCTGACACATCAAATAGCAGGAATTGGCGGTGATACAACTGTTTTTTGCGGTTTTTATCGGCGGCGGGACCGGTAGCGTGCTGCGCTGGTTTCTCGGCATGAGGCTCAATCCGTTACATCATGCGATCCCTATCGGCACGCTGACGGCTAACCTGGCCGGGGCGTTTATTATTGGGATGGGGCTGGCGTGGTTTAACCGAATGACGCATATCGATCCGCTGTGGAAGCTGCTCATCACTACCGGCTTTTGCGGCGGACTGACCACCTTCTCCACCTTTTCCGCTGAGGTGGTGTTCCTGTTGCAGGACGGGCGTGCGGGCTGGGCGTTGCTGAACGTTGCGGTGAACCTGCTGGGCTCGTTTGCTATGACGGCGCTGGCCTTCTGGCTGGTCTCAGCCACGCACGCGCAGTGATGGCAAATACGTCGGGTGGCGCTGCGCTTACCCGACCTACGAAACTATCCGACCCACTGAATTCAGGCGAAAAAAAACCCGCTTTTCAGCGGGTTTTAGAGTTCTGTCTTATCGCTAACTTAGATAGGCATTACGTTAGCAGCAGAAGGGCCTTTGGCACCGTTAGTGATTTCAAACTCTACGCGCTGACCTTCAGCCAGAGTTTTGAAACCATTGCTCTGGATTGCAGAGAAGTGTACGAACACGTCTTTGCTGCCATCTTCCGGAGTAATGAAACCGAATCCTTTGGACTCATTAAACCACTTAACGTTACCTTTAATCTTAGACATCAAAATTACCTTTACATGAAAAACGACACAAATGCTGTGTCGGGTATCAGTACAACAATTGTCATGACTTTTGTCCAGTCGATATTCGTTAAAAAGTGATAAATGTCGCTATCTTTTTTTATCCAGCTGCAATATTTGCTGTTTTTTCAACGCGGAAGTGCGATGGATTAAGAAACAGCGCGCCGGGGCGACAAAATGTCTACCTGGTTAACTAATTCGCCAGATAATCCGCGTTACTTCGCTATTTATTGATTTTAGTCAGCTACCGGCTCGCTCCTGTTGGGCACATTGCATGCCTTAATGATGCGAGGGAACCATGTTAACGTTTATTGAACTCCTGCTAGGCGTGGTAGTGATTGTTGGCGTTGCGCGCTATATCATCAAAGGCTACTCGGCGACGGGCGTGCTCTTTGTCGGCGGCCTGGTGCTGCTGATTGCCAGCGCGCTGATGGGGCATAAAATTCTGCCGTCGAGCGCCACCAGCACCGGCTACAGCGCTACCGATATTGTCGAATATATCAAGATCCTGCTGATGAGCCGCGGCGGCGATCTCGGCATGATGATCATGATGCTGTGCGGGTTTGCCGCCTATATGACCCATATCGGCGCAAATGATATGGTGGTCAAGCTGGCCTCAAAACCGCTGCGCTATATCAACTCGCCCTATATCCTGATGATTGCGGCCTACTTCGTGGCCTGCCTGATGTCGCTGGCGGTCTCCTCGGCAACCGGGCTGGGCGTGCTGCTGATGGCAACCCTCTTTCCGGTCATGGTCAACGTCGGCATCAGCCGTGGCGCGGCGGCGGCTATCTGTGCCTCACCGGCGGCCATTATCCTCTCCCCTACCTCCGGGGACGTGGTGCTGGCGGCCAAGGCGGCAGAGATGCCGCTGATCGACTTCGCCTTTAAAACCACACTGCCCATCTCTATCGCCGCGATTATCGCGATGGCGATCGCCCACTTCTTCTGGCAGCGCTGGCTGGACAAAAAAGAGAATATCTCCCAAGAGATGCTGGACGTGAACGATATCACCACCAGCGCACCGTCGTTCTACGCCATTCTGCCCTTTACGCCCATCGTCGGCGTGCTGATCTTTGACGGTAAATGGGGTCCAGAGCTGCACATCATTACCATTCTGGTGATCTGCATGCTGCTGTCGGCGGTGCTGGAATTTCTGCGCGGCTTCAATACCCAGCGGGTCTTCTCCGGGCTGGAAGTGGCCTATCGCGGGATGGCGGACGCCTTTGCCGGAGTAGTGATCCTGCTGGTTGCCGCCGGGGTCTTTGCCCAAGGGCTAAGCACCATTGGCTTTATCCAGAGCCTGATCTCCATCGCCACCTCCTTTGGCTCGGCCAGCATCATCCTGATGCTGGTGCTGGTGACCCTGACCATGCTGGCAGCGATGACCACCGGCTCGGGCAATGCGCCGTTCTACGCCTTTGTGGAGATGATCCCGAAGCTGGCCAGCGAGGCGGGCATCAACCCGGCCTACCTGTCGATTCCCATGCTGCAGGCCTCTAACCTCGGACGCACCATATCCCCGGTCTCCGGCGTGGTGGTTGCCGTGGCCGGGATGGCAAAAATATCCCCCTTCGAAGTGGTAAAACGCACCTCGGTGCCGGTTCTGGTGGGCTTAATCGTGGTGATTGTGGCCACGGAAATACTGGTTCCCGGTACGGCCCTCCGCTAAGCACCACACGAAAAAGCGCCTGTTCGGCGCTTTTTTTATGCTTTAATAACTTTCTGGAACTATTTAAAAATATTCATCAGGAATTGAAATGTTCAGAAAGGAGTTCGTACCCCTGCTCGCCGCCGCAGCGGCCATGCTCTGGACCGCCGTCGTGCCTGCCGCACCGCTGAGCGCCACCCAGTACGGTGATTTCGATCGCTATGTGCTGGCGCTCTCGTGGCAGACCGGGTTCTGCCAGAGCCAGCACGATCGCCGCCAGCGCGAGCCGGACGAGTGTCGCCTGCAAAAAGAGAGCGATAACAAAGACGATTTTCTGACCGTTCACGGCCTGTGGCCCGGCCTGCCAAAATCGATTGCCGCACGCGGAGTCGACGATCGCCGCTGGATGCGTTACGGCTGTGCTACCCGGCCCATTCCCAACATGCCGGAAGCCCGCGTCGGGCAGAAGTGCGCCAGCGCCGAGACCGGCCTGTCGCTGGAGAGCGCAGCGAAGCTTAACAGCGTGATGCCGGGCGCGGGTGCAAACTCCTGCCTCGAACGCTACGAGTATGCCAAGCACGGGGTCTGCTTCGGCTTCGATCCGGATGCCTACTTTGGCGTGATGGTGCGTATGGCCAGCGAGATCAAGCAGAGCGCCCTCGGTAAGTTTATTGCGGCCAACTACGGGGAGCGCGTCAGCCGCAGTGATTTTGACGCCGCCTTTGCCCGGACATACGGCAGCGATAGCGTTAAAGCCATGAAGCTCACCTGCAACGGCAACCCGGCCTATCTCACGGAAGTGCAGCTCACCCTGAAGGCGAGCGCGATTAACCAGCCGCTCTCCGCCACCTCGTTTATTGCCCAGCCGCACCCTGGCAACTGTGGTAAAGAGTTTGTTCTGGACGAAGTCGGGTATTAACGAGAAGCAGGCTACCTTCAATGAGAAGGTAGCCTGGACAGAGAACGCGTTACGCTGGCGGAAGGTTGATATTGCCGTTGCTCAATGCCGTTACGCTGGCTCTCGCCGCCTCCGGACTTTGCGCGCCGGGCACCAGAATGATCTTGCGGCAGTCATCCTGACGCTTATCAAACATCTCATAGCCACGGGCCGCGTCTTCAAGCGGCAGATAGTGAGTAACAATCTCTTCCGGCTTCAGCAGACCCTGCTCGATTAGCGGCAGCAGCTCCGGCAGCCAGGCGTGAACGTGGGTCTGGCCCATGCGGAACGAGATCCCCTTATCGAAGGCATCGCCGAACAGGAAGCCGTGGATAAAGCCCGCATAGACCCCCGGTACGCTGACAATCCCGCCCCGGCGTACGGCGGCGATGGACTGGCGCAGCACCTTACCGCTGCTGCCCTCTAGCTTAAGGTTAGTCAGCACCGTTTCGGTGGTGCTGCCTTTCGCTTCGAAGCCTACGGCATCAATCACAGCGTCTACGCCGCGATTGCCCGGGGTGTTTTCAATGATGACCTCGGCCGGATCGTCATGCTTATCAAAGTTAATCGGGATCACCCCGTAACGCTCTTCAGCAAAGCGCAGACGATAGTCGTTGTGGTCGATCATAAAGATCTGCTCTGCGCCCAGCAGTCGGGCACAGGCGGCGGTGAGCAGGCCGACCGGACCCGCCCCGTAAATCGCGATGCGCGACCCCTTCTTCACCTCGGCGTTTTTCGCCGCCTGCCAGGCGGTAGGCAGAATATCAGAGAGGAACAGTGCTTTATCATCTGAGAGCAGCTGCGGCACCTTAAAGGGGTTAACGTCACCTTTAGGCACGCGGACATACTCTGCCTGGCCACCCGGTACGCCGCCGTAGAGGTGGCTATAGCCAAACAGCGCTGCCGGTGGTGGGATCTGCTTCTTGTTCAGGGCGGCGCCCTGGCCCGGGTTAGTGCTTTCACAGGCAGCATACTGGTGCTGCTGGCAGAAGAAACAGCTGCCGCAGGCAATCACGAAGGGGATCACCACCCGCTCGCCTTTCTGGATATTTTTTACGTCGCGCCCGACTTCAACCACTTCGCCCATAAACTCGTGGCCGAAAATATCCCCGTGCTCTGTTTTAGGGATTTTACCGTGATAGAGGTGCAGGTCGGAGCCGCAGATGGCGGTCGCGGTGATGCGCAGAATAATATCGTCCTGCTGTTCAATAATCGGATCCGGCACGCTCTCGACGCGAACGCTATGGGGACCATGATACGTCAATGCTTTCATTCAGACCTCCGCTACTCCCCTGAGATCGGGAGAGTGAAAATTGGGCTTGCACGGATCAAGGTTAGTCAGTCCAGATGTTAATCTGGGCGGTCGGGCAAATGAACGGTGGTTTTGAGAGTAATCTTAGCGGGAAAAAGACGTGATAAAAAAAGAGGCTACCCGAAGGTAGCCTCGCTGCTCACAGTGCAGGTGTCTTACTTGCTTATTATACGGTGGTACGGATCAGGTGGTCGAAGGCGCTCAGAGAGGCTTTCGCACCTTCGCCAGTGGCGATGATGATCTGTTTGTACGGTACGGTGGTGCAGTCGCCCGCCGCAAACACGCCTTTCACGCTGGTTTCGCACTTGGCATCGATGATGATCTCACCCATACGGTTACGCTCAACCGCGCCTTCCAGCCAGTTGGTGTTCGGCAGCAGGCCGATCTGGACGAAGATACCGGCCAGCTCGATGTGATGCACATCGCCGCTGACGCGGGCACGGTACTCCAGGCCGGTCAGTTTGGTGCCGTCGCCTTTCACTTCGGTGGTCTGGGCGTTGAGAATGATGTCGACGTTTTTCAGGCTGCGCACTTTATCCTGCAGAACCTTGTCGGCTTTCATCTCTGGCGCAAACTCAAGCAGCGTCACGTGTTCAACGATACCGGCCAGGTCGATAGCCGCTTCAACGCCGGAGTTACCGCCGCCGATGACCGCTACGCGTTTACCCTTAAACAGCGGGCCGTCGCAGTGCGGGCAGTAGGTTACGCCGCGGGTACGGTACTGCTCTTCACCCGGTACGCCCATGTTGCGCCATTTGGCACCGGTGGCAATGATCACGCTGCGCGCTTTCAGCACCGCGCCAGACGCGGTTTCAATCTGATGCAGGCCACCCTCTTCTGCCGCCGGGGTCAGTCGGGTTGCGCTCTGGGTGTCGATAACGTCGACATCATAATCATCAACGTGGGCTTTCAGGGCGCCAGCCAGCTTCTGGCCTTCGGTTTTCGGCACGGAGATGTAGTTTTCGATGTCCACGGTGTCCAGCACCTGACCACCAAAACGTTCGCCCATCAGGCCGGTACGAATACCTTTACGCGCCGAGTAGACCGCCGCTGCCGCACCGGCAGGGCCGGAACCAACGATCAGCACGTCGTAAGCGTCACGTTTGTTCAGCTCTTCCGCCGCACGTTTTTCAGCGCCGGTATCCACTTTAGAGACAATTTCGGTCAGGGTCATACGGCCTGAACCAAACTCAACGCCGTTCAGGAACACCGCCGGTACGCCCATGACGTTGCGATCGGTGATTTCGTTCTGGAACACGCCGCCGTCAATCGCCGTATGCTTGATGCGTGGGTTGAGCACGGACATCAGGTTCAGCGCCTGGACCACGTCCGGGCAGTTGTGGCACGAGAGCGAGTAGTAGGTTTCGAACTCAAAATCCCCTTCCAGCGCGGCGATCTGCTCAAGCATCTCTTTCGCTTCTTTAGAAGGGTGTCCACCGGTCCACAGCAGCGCCAGAACCAGGGAGGTAAATTCGTGGCCCAGCGGAGAGCCAGCAAAGCGCGGCCCCTGATTTGAGCCTGGGTTAGTAATCAGGAATGACGGTTTACGCACCGGCAGCTGATTGTCTTCTTTAAAGGAGACTTTGTCAGACAGCTCGGCGATTTCAGCCAGCAGTTCCTTGATCTCTGCCGATTTAGCGCTGTCATCCAGCGTGGCAATCAGCTCAACAGGTTTGGTCAGACGCTCAAGATAAGCCTTAAGCTGGGTTTTCATTGTAGTATCAAGCATTAGGGTTACTCCTGAGTTAAAAACATCATCATGCAAGCTGCCTCATTAGGGCTGCCTGGATGCAACTTGAATCATGTTGTTAGGGTAAAACGGGTGCATAGCGCACCCGTGATAGGTAGGCCCGTGCAAGCGCAGCGCCGCCGGGCTTGTCAGAATCAGATCTTGCCAACCAGATCTAAAGATGGAGCCAGGGTCGCTTCACCCTCTTTCCATTTAGCCGGGCACACTTCGCCTGGGTGAGCAGCAACGTACTGAGCCGCTTTGATTTTGCGCAGCAGGTCAGATGCGTCACGGCCGATGCCTTCTGCAGTCACTTCGATCGCTTGGATGATGCCCTGCGGGTCAACAACGAAGGTTGCACGGTCAGCCAGACCTTCGTCTTCACGCATGTTTTCGAAGTTACGGGTCAGCGCGCCAGTCGGGTCACCGATCATCGCATATTTGATTTTAGCGATGGTTTCAGAGCTGCCATGCCACGCTTTGTGGGTGAAATGGGTGTCGGTGGAGACGGAGTACACGTCTACGCCCAGTTTCTGCAACTCATCGTAGTGATCGGCTACGTCGCCCAGCTCGGTCGGGCAAACGAAGGTGAAGTCAGCCGGATAGAAGAAGAAGACGCTCCAGCGGCCTTCGGTATCTTTCTCGGTCACTTCGATGAATTCACCGTTTTTGAACGCCTGGTTTTTGAAAGGTTTGATCTTGGTATTGATTAAGGACATCTATACTTCCTCCGTGGTTTCGATGAGATGTAAGGTACCGAATTTTGATGGCAACGGCTAATGCGTTTGCTTTATCAAATCAATCAGCGATATCTAACAACGTAAAAGCCGTAATGGCGTCGAGGATTACATCACTCCCCCGATCAAAGGGCAATGTAACGCTGTAAGGTGTGGCCTATGACTGCGATAGGTTCGACCGTTTTAAGCAATCTGTGTGCAGCGTCGTTTAATGCCGGACAGTTTATGATATATTTCTGCAAGCCTAAGCACCTGATTATGTGCAGCAATATATTGAGATAAAAAATGACTAACCTATACGATTTAAAAAAATTCGATCTTAATCTGCTGCTTATTTTTGAGTGTATTTACCAGCATCAAAGCATCAGTAAAGCGGCTAAAGCCTTATTTATTACCCCCTCTGCGGTGAGCCAGTCTCTACAACGGCTGCGCGCACATCTTGACGATCCACTTTTCATTCGCAGCGGAAAAGGCGTTGCGCCCACAACCGTGGCAATTAATCTGCATATGCATCTGGAGGTGAATCTTAGCCAGCTCGAACAGACGATTAATATGATGAACAGAAACGAGCTGAGTAAAAAGTTTGTTCTCTACACGCCGCAGTTGCTGATGAGCGAAGGCAGCACGGCGCTGGTCAAGGCGCTACGCCAGCAGGCCAGTTACGCGATTGAGCACCATGATATTTTTATTACCCCGCAGTCAGCCGAAGAGCTGCTGACCTACCGCAAAGCCGATCTCATCCTCTCGCTTTTTCCCATTGTTAACCCTGCCGTGGTCTGCGAAAAGCTATCGTGCGAGCCGTTGGTGCTGGTTTGCAGCGAACACCATCCGCGCCTTAACGGAAAAATAGTTCTTAGCGATGTGTTAGCAGAAGGGTTTACCTTCTACAGCACGCCGGAAAAAGGGGCGCTGGCATTACAGGAAGAGATTGAAACGGTCTTACCACAGCGCAATGTCGTGTTCAGCAGCGACTCATATATTTCCATCATTAATATTATCAGCCAGTCTGAGCTTATTGGAATAATGCCGCTGTCTACCTTTAATCACTATAAAAAGATAATGAATTTAAAAATAGTGGACATCGATATCACCCTGCCCACCTTTGATATATTTATGCTTTACAACCGGGCCTCGCTAAACGGCAGCGCCTTCGCCAGCGTAATTGAGATGATAAAGCTGGCGGATCGCTAATAAGGCTCGACGATCAGAGCGTGCAGAGACGCTCTGCGGCGGCCCGTAGCGTCGCTTCCTGCTTGGCAAAGCAGAGACGAATAAGCTTGTGCGGGAAGGCATCGGCGCAGAATACCGACAGCGGAATGGCCGCCACACCGACCTCTTTGGTTAGCCACTGGCAGAAGCTAACGTCATCCAGATCGGAGATGGCGCTATAGTCCGCCAACAGGAAGTAGGTCCCTTCACAGGGCAGGATCTTCAGGCGGCTCTGGCTCAGGGCATCAATAAGCAGATCGCGTTTGGCCTGGTAAAAAGCAGGCAGCTCACGATAGTGCTCTGGCTCCGCCCGCAGCATATCCGCCAGCGCCAGCTGCGCCGGGGTGTTGACCGCAAAGGTCAGGTACTGGTGCACCTTGCGCAGCTCGGCGCTGATAGCCGCTGGCGCAACGCAGTAGCCTACCTTCCAGCCGGTCATATGATAGGTTTTGCCAAAGGATGAGACGGCCACCGCCCGCTGACGCAGCTCGGGATGGGCCAGCACGCTGGCATGCCCCTCGGGAGCAAAGCAGATGTGCTCGTAGACCTCATCGCTCAGCACGTAAATTTCACGCTCCGCAATCGCCTGCCACAGCGCGGCAAAATCTGCACGCTGCCACACCGTGGCCGACGGGTTATGCGGCGTATTAAGAATAACCAGCCGGGTCTTATCACTCAGCAGCGCGGCAAAGGCCTGCCAGTCGACGCCAAAGTGCGGCGGCTGCAGCGCAATGCGTTTTACTACTCCCCCCGCCAGCTCAATCGCCGGGGCGTAGCTGTCGTAGCTTGGATCAAAACAGATCACCTCGTCACCGCTGCGCACCAGAGCAGTAATCGCGGCATAGAGCGCCTCGGTGGCACCCGCAGTCACGGTGACATCACTGTTAGCATCTGGCTGGTAGCCATACAGGGCGGCAGTTTTCTCAGCAATGGCCTCCCGTAGCGCCTGTACGCCGGTCATCGGCGCATACTGGTTTGCCCCCTGAGCCACGTGAAACGCCAAACGCTCCTGCAGATAGCGCGGACCATCATAGTCAGGAAACCCCTGCGACAGATTAATCGCCTGGTGCGCCAGCGCCAGCGCGCTCATCTGGGTAAATATGGTGGTGCCAAGATTAGGAAGTTTACTCTCAGGAATCAGTGTGTTATTGCTCATCAATGGGTGCCTGCATGTAATACTGATGTTGCTGCCACTATAGCACGATCTTAAAAAGCTTTTTAAATCAATGAAGCATATGGATATGACAGTTGCACAATGATGACTCTCATTTACGGCGTCGGGCAATAAGTCACTAGCATTTCTTATTGCCCGCAGCCTGTTATTTAACAGTCATTCAGAACACTGCACAAAGAGAAAAGCTGGTTATTTTTCAGATTGACGAAGAAATCCAACTGCCTAAGCGGATAGCCAACCAGGGTCTCAGCATTCGCATTATTACCATTTATGACACCGCCAATCTGCTGCCGGAAGGCCAGATTCATCACTTGATTTGAGTTAAATAAATTTTTAACTGAGTCCAGCACGTTTATGCCATCGCAAACCGGTGAATCGTTTGACGCAAAAATAATGTGCGGGTGCTTTTTCATAAATGCATAAAGCCCATCTATATCAATTGATTTGCCCGCGCAGGTATCAAAATTGATAGATTGATAATGCTTAACATCTCCGGGATTAAAGCCATAAAAAGTGATCCCCCTCGGCATCACTCTTCCATAGGGATTTAACGTAGTACCCGTCGTTTTTAACGGTCCACCGGATGAAAACCCAGAGAGCTCATCAATATATAACGGTGAGGTAAAACGGCTCACTTTTTCAGAGGTGATGCCTTTCTCATTGATTGTCCTCTTAACAACCTTATCTTTGGTCATGATATATAAACAGGTTCCATCTGATTTACCATTCACGACGTAACACTGTGTTGCATAAACTATCTTTTCATTTTTATTGATTAAATTCTCAGCATCTATCGCAAAAGAGTCAAAATACACGTCCATAAATTTATTATCTTTTCCAATAGAAGCATACAGAGGCAAGTTATACTGTTTGTCTCCTATCTTAATCGTATTGCCATCTGATGCCATCCTGTCACTGAGGCTTGGATTATTCCAAAGCGTAGATGAGAAACCAACAAAGGGTGAGATATTTTTATTCTTAAGGAACCAGTCAATCAGACCACTCTTCTCCTTTTTAAGCAGGCTAATGCCAAAGCCAACGCCAGCATCATGCTGATTCGCAATATCAAATACGGTGGGCCATACGTCCATCAGCGTACCCAACTTATTATTCTTCATTGCCGGACGATCTTTTTTTATTACAATGAAATTATTGCGCCGCTCATTTTGATGTTTATTAAGCATACTGCTCGCATCATTAGCCATCATGAGATGGTCAGAGGTCAGAACGATTATAGTATTATCAAAATGGTCAGAATTTATAATCTTTTCAATGAAATTAGAGAGGAGGTAATCTGAACATGAAACTGCACGCAGCATATTGTTTTTTATGTTATTCGGAATTTCAGGCTCACAAGACTTTAATACCATTCCTGACGGGGCATGCGTATTAACAGTAAGCAGCGAAAGTACAAACTTACCCTTGTTTTGTGAGAGCCTGTTGAATTCGTCCCATGCATGAGACAGCAGTGCATCATCCTCTACTCCCCATCCTTGTACATTTTTCGGATCGACAATTTTGTTTTTTAAAAAGTACTCCTTGTCCTGGAGAGTACCCCATCCATGCTGGGATAAAAACTTATCGCCTCCGGCAAAGGCTTTATCGCTGCCTCTGATAAAAAGGCTTTGATATCCTTCTTCCTGGAACTTCTGGCCTATGCATTTTGCGCCTTCTAAAAAAGCGGATAAGTTATTGGCTGAATTACCCTGAGGCAGTGAAAGAGGAATGCCGCACTGGGTATTGACCAGCCCGGCCATCGTCCATCCGGCACCCTCAGTTTGTATTAGGTTAGTGAAATCATCATAGGAATCAGCAATTTTACTCAAACGAGGAAGGTAGTTGACACCATCTAAGTCTCTGAACGTTCTCTCAAGACTCTCAGCATAAATTACCACGTAATTATAGCTATCGTTGCTCTTAACCGGTTTGGTATAAAATTGTGAAGCATACACGCTATTGCTATGCTTTAAATTTGATAACGAGCTATAGACGTTGGTAGCAGGCACAGAGTAAAAGAGGGTTAATGCAAAAATCCCAAGATAGACAGGCGTAATAAACCTTCTTGATGTGTAGGTTTTTTTTCTTAAAAAATAAGATGTTATCAATAGTGAAAGGAAAACGACAAAAAACAGGCCAGCGGCTACAACCTTCCAAATAATATCGTGAATTGATGAGCCTTTAGCTGAGTTAAATATTTGATAATAAACAGCATCGGTTACACCGTGACCTGTAAACATGTCTGAAACAAACCAAAAACCAAATACCAATATCATTAGGCATGTTAATATAGTTTTAACTAATAGCATTTTCCGTGATGCATAAGTTAGAACAATAAGAACTATAAGGGGCACCAAAAACATTCATCGTCCTTATATGTAATTCTTTAAAAAGTGAGTTAACAAGATCTGTAGAACAATTATCTTATAAACACCTTTTTATTCCTAACATTTTTATTGGTTGTAAAACTTTCCTCACACATATCATGCATTGAGCAAGGTTCCTCCCCGTTTTTACCCTTCTGTTTTGTTAAGCAAGATGATAGTCTTTGGCAATAAAGACGGTTAGACGTCTAAATCATAGTGCGTTCTCTATGGCATCAACTATTCAGGAGCGTTATGACATACCCTCTGCAACTCCCGGCGCTGGTTGAAGCCTGCCATTGGCTGGGCGCTAAAGGCTGGGCACCGGCCACCGGCGGCAACATGTCGGTGCGAGAAAACGCCGACTGGTGCTGGCTGAGCGAATCCGGTAAAGACAAGGGCAGCCTGACGGTGGATGATTTTTTGCAGGTGGAGATCGCCACCGATCGCGCCCCGTCAGGGCGGAAGCCCTCCGCCGAGACCGGTCTGCATACGCTGATCTATCGCCTCTACCCGGAGGCGAGCGCCGTGCTGCATGTGCATACGGTCAACGCCACGGTGCTGTCACGCGTTGAGAAACTGGCGACGCTCACGCTTGCGGGCTACGAGATGCAGAAATCCCTTAGCGGACAGACCAGCCACCTCGACACGGTCTCTATTCCCGTGTTTGATAACGACCAGGATATCCCCGCCCTCGCCCGGCGCATTGAGATATACGCCCGCCAGACGCCGTTAAGTTACGGCTTCCTGCTGCGTGGACACGGTCTCACCTGCTGGGGACGCAGCGTGGCGGAAGCCCGGCGCCACCTTGAGGGGTTGGAGTTTTTATTTGAGTGTGAAATGCAGCGTCGACTGCTGGAGAGATCATGATCCGCGCCATCGTTACCGATATTGAGGGCACGACCAGCGATATCCGCTTCGTGCATAACGTGCTGTTTCCCTACGCCCGCGAGCGGCTGGAGGCGTTCGTCACCGCCCAGCAGTATGCCGAGCCGGTGAAATCTATTCTCGATAATCTGCGGGATGAGATCGCCCAGCCGGATGCCGCCACCGCCGATCTCGTTGAGACGCTGTTCCGCTTTATGGATGAAGATCGTAAGTCGACGGCGCTGAAGGCGTTACAGGGAATTATCTGGCACGACGGCTACGTCAACGGCGACTTTACCGGCCATCTCTACCCCGACGTGCTGCCCGCGCTGGAAAAATGGAAGGCGCAGGGGATTGATCTCTATGTTTATTCCTCGGGCTCGGTCGCCGCGCAGAAACTGTTATTTGGCTACAGCGACGAAGGTGATATTACTCATCTGTTCAGCGGCTACTTTGATACCCGCATAGGTGCCAAGCGTGAAGCACACGCCTATAGCAACATTGCCGAGCAGCTGGCGCTGCCGCCGGTGTCGATCCTCTTCCTGTCCGATATTCATCAGGAGCTGGATGCCGCCGCAGAGGCCGGTTTGCGCACCGTGCAGCTGATTCGTGGCGATGATGACGCCGCCAGCCAGCATCATCAGGTGCACAGTTTTAACGACATCAACCCGGAGCAGATCCCCTCATGAGCGCGTTAACGATTTATTCTGATAAAGATGTCAGCCAGCCGACGTGGCACAGCACCGACGCGGGCGAGATCCAGCAGCAGCTGAACGCCAAAGGCGTGCGCTTTGAGCGCTGGCAGGCCGACCGCGATCTCGGTGCCGATCCTGCGCCAGAGGCGGTGATCGACGCCTATCAGCACGCAATCGATCGGCTGGTTGCCGAGAAAGGCTATCAGAGCTGGGATGTGATCAGCCTGCGCGCCGATAACCCTAACAAGCAGGCGCTGCGGGAAAAGTTTCTCAGTGAGCACACCCACGGCGAAGACGAGGTGCGCTTTTTTGTCGAGGGCGCAGGCCTCTTCTGCCTGCACATTGGGAATGAGGTCTATCAGGTGCTGTGCGAGAAAAACGATCTGATCTCGGTTCCGGCCGGCACACCGCACTGGTTTGATATGGGATCCGAGCCGAACTTTACCGCCATTCGTATCTTCGACAACCCCGAGGGGTGGATCGCCCAGTTCACCGGCGACGCTATTGCCGACGGCTATCCGCGCCTGGCATAAATTTTACCGCGATACGCTCCCCGGTGGCGCTTCGCTTACCGGGGCTACAACTTAAAACATCCTGCCGCTACCTCGTCCGGCGTCACCACCCCGGTATCCAGCACCCAGCCGCTAATCAACGCGGCAGGGGTAACGTCAAACGCCGGGTTATAGACCAGCGTCGATTCGGGTGCCCACTGCACCGCTCCGAAGCTGCCCGCTACGCCGGTGACTTCGCTGGCCGCACGCTGCTCAATAGGAATGGCCTCCCCGTTCGGGCAGAGCGGATCCAGCGTGGTCTGCGGGGCAGCAACGTAAAATGGGATCCCGTGGTAGCGGGCCAGCACCGCCAGCGAGTAGGTGCCGATCTTATTCGCCACGTCGCCGTTGGCCGCAATGCGGTCCGCACCGACCCACACCGCATCGACCTGGCCCTGCGCCATTAGGCTGGCCGCCATCGAGTCGGTGATCAGCTGGCAGGGAATGCCCAGCTCCGCCAGCTCCCAGGCCGTCAGACGGCCCCCCTGCAATAGCGGGCGCGTCTCCCCTACCCAGACGTTGACCACCTTGCCATCGGTAAAAGCCTGGGAGATCACCCCCAGCGCCGTACCGACGCCTGCGGTCGCCAGCCCACCGGTATTGCAGTGCGTCAGCAGGCGGCTGCCGGGCGTCACCAGCGCGCTGCCCGCTGCCGCGATCCGGGCGCAGAGCTGCTTATCCTCGGCAACCAGCCGCTCGGCTTCGGCCACCAGCGCCGGGACAAAATCCACCTCCGCCAGGGCCAGCTTCATGCGGTCAAGGTTGTTCATCAGGTTCACCGCCGTCGGGCGCGCCGCCCGCAGCGTCTCCAGCGCCTGAGTCAGAGAGGTGTGGCTCTCGCCCCGCTCGGCCAGCAGCGCCAGCAGCAGGCTGGCGGAGAGACCAATTAGCGGCGCACCGCGCACCCGCAGGGCATGAATATGACCCACCAGCGTCTCTACTCTGTCGGCGGGCAGCCAGCGTTTCTCCTGCGGAAGCGCCTGCTGATCGAGAATAAAAAGCTGATTATCGGTGACGCGCAGACTGGTGGTCTGGAGTGGCTGCATAGCGTTAAATCCCTGTTGCGTTGATGTATCGTATTGTGTCAGGATGAATTACAGATGTATAGACGTCTGAATGGCTTTATAAACAGAAAATTGAGGATACCGGCAATGTCGCAATACCGAACTTTCAACGCCGCCGATGCGGTGGCCTATGCCCGGCAATTTGCTGGTGTGGAGCAGGCATCCGAACTGGTTAGCGCGCATGAAGTCGGTGACGGCAACCTGAATCTGGTGTTTAAAATTTTCGACGCCGAGGGCGTTAGCCGGATCGTTGTTAAACAGGCCCTGCCCTATGTGCGCTGCGTGGGCGAATCCTGGCCGCTGACGCTGGATCGCGCCCGGCTGGAGGCGCAGACCCTGGTGGAGCACTATCGGCACTGTCCGGCGCATACGGTAAAGATCCACCACTTCGATCCTGACCTGTCGGTAATGGTGATGGAGGATCTCTCCGACCACCGCATCTGGCGTGGAGAGCTGATCAAGGGCGCATACTATCCGCAGGCCGCCCGCCAGCTGGCGGCCTACCTGGCCCAGACTCTGTTCCACACCAGCGATTTCTATCTCACCCCGGCGCAGAAAAAGGCCCATGTGGCGCAGTTTATCAACCCAGAGATGTGCGGCATTACCGAAGACCTCTTCTTTGACGACCCGTACCGCGTTCACGAGCGCAACAGCTACCCGGCGGCGATTGAAGCTGACGTGGTTGCCCTGCGTGACGATACCGCCCTGCTGCTGGCGGTGGCCGGGCTTAAACAGCGCTTTCTCTCCCATGCCGAAGCGCTGCTTCATGGCGATATCCACAGCGGCTCAATATTTGTTGCCGAAGGCAGCCTGAAGGCGATTGACGCCGAGTTTGGCTACGTGGGGCCGATTGGCTTTGACCTTGGCACGGCTATCGGCAACCTGCTGCTTAACTACTGCGGCCTGCCGGGACATCTGGGCATTCGCGATGCCGCTGCCGCCCGCGAGCAGCGCCTGAACGATATTCAGGAACTGTGGAGCACCTTCGCAGAGACCTTCCTTGCCCTGGCCGCAGAGAAGACCCGCGACGTAGCGCTGGCCCAGCCGGGCTATGCCGCTCAGTTCCTGCAGAAGGTGTGGCACGATGCAATAGGCTTCTGCGGCACGGAGCTGATCCGCCGCAGCGTTGGCCTCTCTCACGTGGCGGATATCGACACCATTGCCGACGAAGAGATGCGCCACGCGTGCCTGCGCCACGCCATCCATTTAGGCAAGGCGCTGATCGTCATTGCCGACCGCATTCACAACGTTGATGAACTGATTGCCCGCGTTCGGCAGTACAGCTAGCCTCTTTCGCCGGGTGGCGGCTTCGCCTGACCCGGCCTACTCAACCCGTAGGCCCGGCAAGCACAGCGCCGCCGGGCAATACCTTTATCCCAGATACTCAATAATCGATAGCCCGCCGTTATAGTCGGTGCTGTAGATAATCCCCTGCGCGTCGACAAACACGTCACAGGACTGGATCACCTGCGGACGGCCAGGGCGGGTATCCATCATCTTCGCTGGCGCAGCGGGCACCAGCGCGCCGGTCTCTACCGGGCGATACGGATTAGAGATATCGTAGGCCCTTACCCCGGCGTTCTGATAGGTGGCAAAGATCAGCGTCGAGCTGATAAAGCTTCCCGGCCGGTTCTCGTGCAGGTTGTGCGGCCCGAAGTGCGCCCCTTTCGCCACATAGTCGCTCTCATCCGGCTGCGGGAAGGTAGAGATGCTCACCGGGTTAGCTGGCTCACGAATATCAAACAGCCAGATCAGCTTCTCGCCATCCTCCTGGTTATCCAGCACCGCCTCGTCCAGCACCACCAGCAGATCCCGGTCCGGCAGCGGCAGCGCGGTATGGGTTCCACCACCAAACGGCGGGCTCCAGTTGCGGTGGCTGATGAGCTTCGGCGCGCTGCGATCTTTAACATCCAGCAGCGTCAGACCGCCGTCACGCCAGCTGCCGTAGGCGGTATCCCCGGCGATAATGGCGTGGTGCAGAGCGTAACGCTTGCCCTCCGGCCACGTCGGGGTCTCACCCGCCGCCTGGTTCATCCCCGGCAGCCACCAGCGCCCCGCCACCTCGGGCTTGCGCGGATCGGCAAGGTCGATGGTCAGGAAGATGTAGTCGCTAAAGCCGTCGATTAATGCAGAGACATAGGCCCAGCGGCCCCCCACGTACCAGATGCGGTGAATGCCGATGCCGTCCAGCCCCAGAAAGCCAATCTCTTTCGGCTGGTCCGGCGTGGAGATATCAAACACGCGCAGCCCGGCGCTCCAGCCTTTATCCTGCACGTCGCTCACCGTCTCCCCTACCGAGCGGGTGTAGTAGACCTTCTCGTCGGCGAAACGGGCATCGGCAAAGAGATCCCGGGCGTTGATCACCAGCAGCAGATCGTCATGGGCCTGCAAGTGGACGTTCCAGGTTCCCGGCGGCGCGGGAACGTAGCCTGCGGGGCGCGGGTTTTTCGGGTCGCGCACGTCAACAATCGAGAAGCCTTGCGAGACCATATGACCGATATAGGCAAAGCCACGGTGCACCATCAGCTGCACACCGTCGGGCCGCCCGCCCTGGTCCGAGTGACCAATCAGCCGCATATTGCGGCTGTAGTCAGGCGTAGGCAGCGCACTCATTTGTTTTTCGCTTGCAGAGTGGCGAACCACGGGGCGATAAAATCTTCGGTCTGGCCCCAGCCCGGAATGATTTTACCCAGGGTGGCGACGTTTACCGCGCCCGGCTGGGCAGCCAGCAGCGCCTGCGGAATTGCAGCGGCCTTGAAGTCATAGGTGGCTGGCGTCTGCTCCCCGGCGAGCTTGTTGGCGATCAGACGCACGTTGGTCGCGCCAATCAGCTTCGGATCCACCGCCACGCTCACCTTCCACGGGCTGTTGGACTCGCGCATCAGCTGCAGATCCTGGTTGGAGACGTCAATGCTGTAGAGTTTGATCTCGGTACGCCCGTTCTCTTTCAGCGCCTTGTAAGCGCCCTGGCTGAAGGCGTCCCAGGTGCCCCAGATGGCATCGATCTGCCCTTTCGGATACTTCGCCAGCACCGCGCCAACTTTATTCGCCGTATCGCCCTGCACGTCGGAAGAGACCGCCCCGATGGACTCCAGCTCTTTAATGCCTGGGTTCTGCTTCAGCAGCGTCTGGTAGGCGGCCTGACGGCGCTCCATCGGCGGGAAGCCGGCCACCCACAGTTTGATGATATTGGCCTTGCCGTTGAAATCCTTCACCAGCTCGCCGAAAGAGAGATTGGTCAGCGAGGCGTCATCCTGCTGGGTCACGGTCACGCCGGGGATGGCACCGTTGATGGCGGTATCAAATACCGAGACGGCAATGCCCGCGTCTACCGCTTTTTTCACCAGCTCGGTTGAGTAAGGATCGCGGCCCTGGGAGAGAATAATGCCATCGTACTTCTGGCTAATGGCCTGGTTAACAAAGTCCTGAAACTTGGCATCGTCGCCGTTGCTGAGGAAGGTGCTGACCTTAAAGCCAAGCTTTTTGCCCTCCGTCAGCGCGCCGGAGACGAACTGGGTGGTGTTATCGTCCGAGCCCAGGTTACGGATCAGCGCAATGCGCACCGGTCCGCTGTGGTTAGCCAGTGCGGCCGGAACCGGTGCAGGTGTCGCCGCGTAGCCCGGGACAGAACTCAGCAGGCCCAGCGCCAGCAGTGAAAGTGCAAATTTATTCATCTCTGTTTTCCCCTGATAAAAGTAAATTAACGACGCTGGAAATAGGTCAACGCCAGAGCACCGGCCAGCACCAGTCCCTTAATAATGTCCATTGCGTAGTAGGGCACGGAGAGCATCACCAGCCCGTTTGACAGCACCCCGAGGATCACCGCCCCCACCAGCGTGCCAAGCGCGTTGGGCTTGCCGGATCCGGCCAGCGAGAAGCCGATCCATGCCGCCGCCACCGCGTCCATCAGGTAGCCGCCCCCGGCGTTCACCTGCGAGGAGCCGATGCGCGAGGCCAGCAGAATGCCACCGAGTCCCGCCAGCAGGGAGGCAATGACGTAGGCCGCTACCTTATAGCGGGTGGTGCGGATCCCGGAGAGGCGCGCCGCCTCCGGATTGCCGCCGATGGCGTACATTCGCCGCCCGTGGGTGGTCAGCGACAGGCCAAGCTGGGCCACCACCGTGACCACCAGCATCACAATCACAATGATCGGCACCTGGCCGAGCAGGCTGAAGCCCGCTGGGATCAGCCCCTCCGCCATCTCGCCGCTCGGCAGCAGCATGTTTTCGGTGATCGATCCGCCGTAGCTGTAGGTCATCGCCACGCCCTGAATGACAAACAGGCTGCCGAGGGTGGCGAGCATGTCAGGGATGCGCAACACGACGATCAGGAAGGCGTTAAACAGGCCCACCAGCGTACAGAGCGCCAGGGTCACCAGAATGGCTTCGGTCGTGCCGAAGCCGTGCCAGACGAAGAGCGAGATCACCAGCGCGTTGGCCAGCGACGCCGTCGACCCCACGGAGAGATCGAACCCGCCGATGGTCAGCGAAATCGAGACGCCGACGGCAATCACCGTCACGATGGCAATCGAACGCAGAATGTTGATGATGTTAAAGGGGTCAAGGAAGTTATCCGAGGCGATGCCAAAGATAGCCACCAGCAGCACCACGGTCAGCAGCATGCCCCACTTATAAAGAAAATCGAAAAACTGCTGACGGCCCGACGCCGCTGCTTTTACTGAAAGGGCTTTGCTCACGCCGCCGCTCCTCCGGTCGAATAGTAAAGTAGTGTCTCTTCCCGGGCCTCTGCCCCGGCTATCTCCGCCACGATGCGGCCATCCCACAGCACGCAGATGCGATCGCAGAGCCCCACCAGCTCGGCAAACTCGCCGGAGGCATAGACGATCCCCTTGCCCTCCCGGGCGAGGCCGTCAATCAGGCGGAAAAGATCGGTTTTGGCTTTCACATCGACGCCCTTGGTGGGCTCGTCGAAAATCACCACGCTGGCGTTGCCGCGCAGCCATTTGCCTATCGCCACCTTCTGCTGGTTACCGCCAGAGAGGCGGCGCAGGATCTGCCCCGGGCCGGTGGTACGCACACCGACGCGCTCAATCACCGTCTGCGCCCAGCGCCAGGCTTTACGATGACCGAACAGGCTCCAGCGGGAGAAGCTGTTGTCCGCGCTGACCGCCAGGTTCATGGCAATCGGCTCGTCAATAAAGATGCCCTCTTTGCGCCGCTCCTCAGGGATCAGCGCCATACCGCGAATAACGGAATCCGCCGGATCTCGAGGCCGCCACGGCTGGCCGTTCAGCTCCCCGTGGGCGACGCGGCTCTTTTCCGCGCCAAACAGCGCCTTGCAGAGTTCGGTTTTACCCGCGCCCGCCAGGCCGGCAATGCCGAGGATTTCGCCCCTGCGCAGGTGCAGGGAGATATCCTTCAGCAGCTTCTCGTCATGGAGCCCCTCCACGCGCAGCAGGGTCTCTTCCCCGTGCGGCGGACGGCGCGGGGGATAGATATCGTTCAGCTGGTGGCCGAGCATCTTCTCCACAATCGCCTCCCCGCTCAGGGCGGCCATCGGGCCGGACTCCACCAGCCTGCCGTCGCGCAGCACCGTCAGTGTGTCGCAGATAGCCTTCAGCTCGTGAATGCGATGGGAGATAAAGACCACGCCAATTCCCTGCTGCTGTAGTCGTCTTACCACGGTAAACAGGCGCTCGCTCTCGTGCTGATCCAGCGGCGCAGTAGGCTCATCGAGGATCAAAAAGCGGCAGCGATGGGAGAGCGCACGGGCCAGCAGGATCTGCTGCTTCTCCGCAAGGGTGCAGGTGTCGATGGCGCGTCTGACGTCAAGAGTGACATCAAGCTGGGCCAGCGCATCCCGCGCATGCTGACGAACGGTCGACCAGCACCAGGCGTAGCCCGGCTCGGCGAGCTTATCGAGCATGATGTTTTCCGCGATGCTAAGACCGGGGACCAGCGCCACGTCGACCTCCTGCTGAACCAGATGGATGCCGAGGCGTTTGGCATCCAGCGGAGAGCGAATGGTGACCGGCTGGTCATCAATGACGATCTCGCCTTCATAGCCTGCCCAGGTGCCGCACAGCACCGCCATCAGCGTGGATTTCCCCGCGCCGTTGGCCCCGGTCAGGGCATGCACCGATCCGCCGCGCAGGCTGAAATTCACCTGCGTCAGGGCATTAACACCGGCAAAGGCGAGGCTTATCGCACGCATCTCGAGATGGGTAACGCGCATCTGTGAGGCTTTCCTGGGATTAATAGATTGATTTAGCGAATTTTTCATAGCCGCGCTTGACTGGCAACAGCAGAAAAGGCATAAGATAAAGCGAAATATTATTAGCCATCCGGATGTCCAGACATAACATCGGGTTAGCGATTCCGCATAAGGACACAGTCATGAGCAACACTGATATCCGCGTTGTACCCGGCCCGGCCAACTACTACTCCCACAGCGGCAGCCTGGCGCGCCTGAAGGATTTTTATACGCCCGAGCAGCTCTCCCGCGCGGTCTTGATCTATGGCGAACGCGCCATCGCTGCCGTCCGCCCTTATCTGCCGGAGAGCGTTAACGCCCCGGGAGTGAAGCACCTGCTGTTTAAGGGCCACTGCAGCGAGCATGACGTTAGCGCGCTGGTAAACGAAGCGGGCAGCGACCGCAGCGTGGTGATTGGCATCGGCGGCGGTGCGCTGCTGGATACCGCGAAGGCGGTGGCGCGCCGCTTAGGGTTACCGGTGGTGGCGATCCCAACTATTGCCGCCACCTGCGCGGCCTGGACGCCGCTCTCGGTCTGGTATAACGACGCCGGTCAGGCGCTGCACTTTGAAATCTTCGACGACGCCAACTTCCTGGTGCTGGTGGAGCCGCAGATTATTCTCGACGCGCCGGTGGAGTATCTGCTGGCGGGCATCGGCGATACGCTGGCGAAGTGGTATGAGGCGGTGGTGCTGGCCCCGGATCCGGCCAGCCTGCCGCTGACCGTGCGGCTGGGGATCAACGGCGCGCTGGCGATCCGCGACGTGCTGCTGGAGAGCAGTGAAACCGCGCTGGCGGACCAGCAGCGTGGGGAGCTGACTCAGGCTTTCCGTGACGTGGTAGATGCAATTATTGCCGGAGGCGGAATGGTGGGCGGACTCGGCGAGCGCTACACCCGCGTTGCCGCTGCCCACGCGGTGCATAACGGCCTGACGGTGCTGCCGCAGACCGACAAATTCCTGCACGGCACGAAGGTGGCTTACGGCATTCTGGTGCAGAGCGCCCTGCTCGGCCAGGACGAAGTATTAACCCAGCTGGTCAACGCCTTCCAGCGCTTCAACCTGCCGACCACCCTGGCGGCGCTGGAGGTCGATATTCACAACCGTGACGAGCTGGATCGGGTCATCGCCCACACCCTGCGCCCGGTGGAGTCAATTCACTACCTGCCGGTGACCTTAACGCCGGAGACGCTGCGGGCGGCGTTCGAGAAGGTAGAGGCGTTGTAGGCCGGATAAGCGCAGCGCCATCCGGCGTAATTATTAGCAGCGTTCAGCAGCAGCGCGCTCCGCCTTTGCCGCCGTAGCGCGCATCCTGACGATCGCGGAAAAAGTCTTCGTAGGTCATGGGGGTCTGGTCCGGATGGTTAAGCTGCATATGGGCAACGTAGTTATCGTAGTCCGGCACGCCGACCATCATTTTCGCGGCCTGGCCTAAATACTTTCCGGCCTTGGCAAGAGTATCAAACATCGTAGGCTCCTTGCCCCTCCCCATATAGTGAGAGGGGCATAATTAAACTCAGTGCGCCCGTTTTGCCTGGGCCACTACCTGCTCAGCGTTGGCCGGCATCGGCTCGTACGGGGTCTCTTTCGCCGTTGGCCGGGGCTCTTTTAGCGCCGCCAGCGCGGTCTTCAGCGAGTAGACCGCCAGCACCACGACCACCACCATAAAGAAGATAGTCAGCCCGGCGTCCAGACGGTTGTTAAACACCAGCTGATTTAGCTGCGATTCGGTGTACTGGGGCGGAATAGTGCCGCTGTCGATCATCCCCTGGAAGCGGTTAGCGATCGCCAGGAAACCGACTTTTACGTCTGGGCTAAAGGCTTTCTGCCAGCCTGCGGTCAGGGTACAGATCAGCAGCCACGCGGTAGGCACGAGGGCCACCCACGCGAAGCGCTGGCGCTTCATCTTAAACAGGACCACCGCGCAGAGCATCAGCGCCATTCCGGCCAGCATCTGGTTGGCGATACCAAACAGCGGCCAGAGGGTATTGATCCCGCCAAGCGGATCCACTACCCCCTGATGGAGGAAGTAGCCCCACGCCAGCACGCAGAGCGCCGTCGCTAGCAGGTTGGCGGGCAGCGAGTCGGTACGCTTCAGCCCTGGGCTGATTACCCCCAGCAGATCCTGGAGCATAAAGCGCGCCGCACGGGTACCCGCATCCACCGCCGTGAGGATAAACAGCGCCTCAAACAGAATGGCAAAGTGGTACCAGAACGAGACGTCCATCAGCCCACCCAGCGCGCCGTGGAGAATATAGGCCATCCCTACCGCCAGGGTCGGTGCTCCGCCCGCACGGGAGATAATGGTCTGCTCGCCCACCTCGTTGGCGATCTGATTGAGGGTATCCGGCGTAATGCTAAAGCCCCAGCCGCTCACCACCTGCGCCGCCGAGGCGACCACATCCGCCGTACCGGCAGGAGCCAGCACCGCCATCGGGCTGTTCATCGCGAAGTAAACGCCCGGATCGATAATGCAGGCCGAGACCAGGGCCATGATCGCCACGAAGGACTCCATCAGCATTCCGCCGTAGCCAATCAGACAGGCCTGCCCCTCGTTGGCCAGCATCTTCGGCGTGGTGCCGGAGGAGATCAGGGCATGGAAGCCCGACACCGCCCCGCAGGCAATGGTGATAAACAGGAACGGGAAAAGGTTACCGGTCCACACCGGGCCGGTGCCATCAACAAACTTGGTCAGGGCGGGCATGGTCAGCGTCGGGCGCATGATCAAAATGCCGATTGCCAAGCCAATGATGGTACCGATTTTCAGGAAGGTAGAGAGGTAGTCGCGCGGGGCCAGCAGCAGCCACACCGGCAGCACCGCCGCGATAAAGCCGTAGCCCACCAGCATCCAGGTCAGCTGCACGCCGGTAAAGTCGAACATTGGCGCCCAGGTCGGGCTCTCTGCCACCCAGCCGCCGGAGATGATAGCGAAAATCAGCAGCACGAGGCCGATCACCGAGACTTCACCAATGCGGCCCGGACGCAGGTAGCGAATGTAGATCCCCATGAAGATCGCCAGCGGAATGGTGAAGGCCACGGTATAGGTGCCCCACGGGCTGTGGGTCAGGGCTTTGACCACAATCATCGCCAGCACCGCCAGGATGATCACCATGATCATAAAGCAGGCCACCAGGGCGATCACGCCTGCCGTAGGCCCCATCTCCTCTTTCACCAGCTCACCCAGCGAACGGCCATCGCGGCGGGTGGAGACGAAGAGCACCATAAAGTCCTGCACTGCCCCAGCGAGCACCACCCCAGCGAGGATCCAGATCATCCCCGGCAGATAGCCCATCTGCGCCGCCAGCACCGGTCCCACCAGCGGCCCCGCCCCGGCAATCGCCGCAAAGTGGTGACCGAATAGCACTTTCTTATCCGTGGGAACGTAGTCCAGCCCGTCATTATGGCGTACGGCGGGCGTCATGCGGGTCGGATCCACCGCCAGCACGTTGCGGGCGATGTACTGCCCATAAAAGCGATAGGCGATCAGATAGATACAGACGGCTGCCACCACAATCCATAAGGCATTAATCTGTTCACCCCGATTAAGTGCGATATAGCCGAGGGCAAAAGCTCCTATTACCGCGAGCAATGCCCAAATAAGGTATTTCCCTGAGTTTTGCATAGTCGTTTTCCGTTGGCTGAGGCAGGAAGATGTTACATTTTGTTTCTAGATCAGGCAGCGGGTTTTAACAATGTTGTTACGTCAGAAAGCAGAGGGGTAACCGGTTATTTACAACACTCTGTAATGGAGATCACTTATGCGGGGTGAAACGACCAAGAAGTTGTAGGTCGGGCAAACGCAGTGCCGCCCGGCATTGCAGCAGAGCACAGTCACGCCCGGTGGCGCTACGCTTACCGGGCCTACAAACCTGCACCGTGCCTGACGTAGGCCGGGCAAACGCAGTGCCGCCCGGCAATGCAGCATCAGCACAGTCACGCCCGGTGGCGCTTCGCTTACCGGGCCTACAAACCTGCACCGTGCCTGACGTAGGCCGGGCAAACGCAGTGCCGCCCGGCATTGCAGCATCAGCACAGTCACGCCCGGTGGCGCTTCGCTTACCGAGCCTACACGCTACACCGTGCCTGACGTAGGCCGGGCAAACGCAGTGCCGCCCGGCAATGCAGCATCAGCACAGTCACGCCCGGTGGCGCTACGCTTACCGGGCCTACACGAGGATTAGCCCAATACAGCCGTGCTCAGACGACAGGTGCAGCAGCGTCGGCCCTGCTCGTCAAATACCGCAATCTCCCAGCTCTGGCTCTGGCGACTGAGGTGCAGCGGCTGGCAGACGCCGCGTACTTTCCCCTGCGACACCGGACGGTGGTGGGTGGCGTTCAGCTCGGTTCCCACCACGCACTGCCCGTCGCGGGTCATCAGATAGCCCGCCATCGAGCCGAGGGTTTCGGCCAGCGCCGCCGAAGCTCCGCCGTGCAGCAGACCAAACGGCTGATGGGTGCGGGCGTCAACGGGCATCTCCGCTTCCAGCAGGTCGTCGTCCAGCCGGGTATAGACAATCCCCAGATGGGCAACCAGGGTATTACTGCTGGTGGCGTTAAGCTCATCAAGGGTGAGATGACGTTTCCAGATCATAGTCAGGCTCCCAGCGTCGAGCCGCCGTCCACCACGATGTCCTGCAATGTGATGTGGCTGGCGAGATCGGAGGCGAGAAACAGAATGGTATTGGCGATCTCCTGCGGGAGGGCAATTTTGCCCAGCGGGATCCCCAGCTTGAACTGCTCGCCAAAGCCGCGAATGCGCTGCTGCTCGGCGTCCGGGCTGGTCCACAGCGTGCGCTGCATATCGGTATCGGTGGAGCCCGGAGAGACGATGTTGCACCGCACACCGCTGGTGGACAGCTCCAGCCCCACGGTCAGGGCCAGACTCTTCAGCGCCGCCTTCGAGGCTCCGTAGGCGCTCATGCCGATGCGCGGCGTATGGGCCGCATCAGAGGCGACGGTGACAATCGCCCCGCCCCGCTGGGTACGGAACTGGGCCATGGTCTGCTGGAAGAGGTTAAACGCGCCGCCGACGTTGACCGCCAGCGTCTGCTGCCAGTCGTCCTGAGAGAGCTGATCCGTGGCCCCCATGCGGAGGATCCCCGCCGCGTTCACCAGCACGTCAAGACGCGGGGTGATAGCCAGCAGATGCTGACATACCGCTGCCACCTGGTCAGCATTAGCGATATCCAGCGTCTCACAGGCGAAGGGATAGTCGGCCTGGCTGAAGTCACGATCGAAGCCCGTAACCTGTGCCCCCGCCTCGACAAAGGCCAGCGCCGTCGCGTAGCCGATGCCCTTCCCTGCGCCGGTGACCCACACCGTCTTGCCGCTAAAATCCAGCCCGGCCACTATTTCACCTCGCGGGAGAGCAGCGCCCACCAGGCATCGATGGTGGGATTTTTCGCCAGCATGACAAAATCGATGTCACCGTAGACCTTGCGCCAGCGCGCGGCCAGGGCCATCATCCGTACCGAATCGAGGCCGTAGTCAATCAGGTTCTCATCATCCATCGGCTCATCGGACTCGTCGAGCAGGGGCAGCACCACGGCACGCAGCGCCGCCTTGCTGACCGGCACCGGGAGCAGATCCTCGGTCATCACTACCCGTCCAGAACGCCCGGCCACGTAGTTGAGCGCCATCAGATGCTCGTCGCGGCTAAAGTCCGCCAGCGCGTCGGCCACCATAAAGGGCTTGATGTCGCGCATAAAGGCGTCGGTGGCGGTGGTCATGCAGCCGATGTGGGCATAGACGCCGGTTATCAGAAGCTGGTTGCGTCCGCTCTCTTTCAGCATCTGCTCCAGCGGCGAGCGGTGGAAGGCGCTGTAACGCCACTTCACCAGCACGGTGTCGTTCTCGTCCGGGGCCAGGGCGGCAACCACCTGCTGCTCCTCCGGCTTGCGGGTCAGTCCTGGCCCCCACATGTCGTTCAGCAGGGCGCGATCTTCATCGCTCTGCTCTTTCGGCTGGGCGGTGTAGTAGACAGGAATGTTGTGCTGCTTGCAGAATGCGCGCAGGGCGGCAATGTTCGCCACCACTTGGGTCATCATCGGGCAGTTTTCGCCCCAGAAGTTGATGAAATAGTCCTGCATATCATGAATTAACAGCGCGGCGCGCTCAGGCTCAAAGGCCCAGCTGACTTTGTTCTGCGGGATCTCGGCGGCCGCAGGCAGCGCGTAGCCAGTTAATTTTGGGATTGCCATACTTCTTCTCCTTGTTACGCCTGTGACCGTTCGGCCAGCCGCAGGCGCAGCTCTCTCTTATCGACCTTGCCGACCGGCGTCAGCGGCAGCGCATCCACGCACTCCACGCGATCGGGCAGTTTAAATTCGGCGACGCCCTGCTCACGCAGGAAGCGGCGGATCTCCACGGCGCGCACCGGCTGGGATACCACCAGATACGCACAGCTCTTCTCGCCGAGCAGGCTGTCTTCCATGCTCACCAACGCGGCATGAATAATGGCCGGGTGGCGCAGAAGCAGGTTCTCGACCTCTTCGGCGGCGATCTTCTCGCCTCCACGGTTGATCTGATCCTTCTCGCGCCCCTGGACGGTGATGTAGCCCGCGTCGTCGATAGCGATCAGATCCCCGGAGCAGTAAAAACCGTTCTCGTCGAAGGTGCTGGCGTTGTGCTGCGGGCTATTGAAGTAGCCCCGGAAGGTATACGGCCCGCGCGTCATCAGGCGGCCCACCTCGCCGCGCGGGAGCGGATTGCCGTCGGCGTCCGCCACCCACACTTCGTCATCCGGGCTCATCGGGCAGCCCTGGGTGTTGTTGATGCGCTCAAGGCTGTCATCGAGGCGGGTATAGTTCACCAGCCCCTCCGCCATGCCGAACACCTGCTGTAGCTGACAGCCGATCTCTGCTGGAATACGCGCGGCGAGGGTAGCGGAGAGCCGCGCCCCGCCGACCTGCAGCAGCGTGAGCGAGGCCAGCTGGGCGTTGCTGCCCCACTCGTGGATCGCCTGTAGCCAGAGGCTAACGGCGGGCGGCACCAGCGCGGTCACGTTGATCCGGTGCTTCTCAATCAGCGGGAAGCAGAGGGTGGCGCTGGGATCGGCGGCCAGCACCACGCAGCCTTCGGCCAGAAAGACGCCGAGCGCACCGGGGGAGCTGAGCGGGTAGTTGTGTGCCGCTGGCAGGGCGCAGAGGTAGCGCGTCCTGTTATCGAAATGGCAGATCTCATTGCTGCGACGAATGCTGTAGGCGTAGTCATTATGGGTGCGCGGGATCAGCTTCGGCGTGCCGGTACTGCCGCCGGAGAGCTGGAAGAACGCCACCTCATCGGCAGGCGTCGGCGCGTTTACGGCGCGCTCGGACGGACGGGCGATGGCCGCCTCCAGGGCATGCTCGCCGGGCTCGTTACGCAGCAGCACCACCCGCAGCGAGCTATGCTCCTCGACGAAGCCGTTAAGAAAGCCATCGTCGCTAAACAGGGAATGATCGCGGTCGGCCACCAGCAGAGCCGGTTTGATCTGTGCCGCGTAGGCATTTAGCTCGCTGCGCTGATGGCTAAACAGGGCATTCACCGGCGCAACGCCGATTTTCAACAGGGCAAAGAAGGTGATGTAGAACTCCGCCACGTTGCCGAGCTGCACCAGCGCGGTTTCCCCGGCGCGCAGCCCCTTTGCCTGCAATGCGGCGGCCAGGTTATCCGCCGCCTGGTTAAGCTGGCGATAGCTCAGCTCGCGTTCGCCGTCGATCACCGCCAGCGCATCGCTCTGCGCGTGGCGGGTCAACATGTCGCTCAGGGGCAGATCCTGCCAGTAGCCTTTCTCGCGGTAGCGCCGGGCAAATTCATCGGGCCAGCGGGTAAAAGGAATTGTCATGATTGCTCCTTAATGCAAACCAAAAACGTTGAGCATGGTAGTGAGTTTTACGCCGGTTTCGCGCCATTCGGCCTCCGGCGACGAGGCCGGGACGATCCCGGCCCCGGCAAACAGGCGGACCTGGTTGTCGTGCAGGCGCGCGCAGCGGATGGTAACCACCCACTCGCCGTTGCCTTCAGCGTCGCACCAGCCGACGATGCCGCCGAACAGATCGCGGTTAAACGGCTCCAGCTCGGCAATGAGATCTTTTGCCGCCTGGTGCGGGAAGCCGCTCAGCGCCGGGGTTGGGTGCAGCAGACAGGCCAGCGACAGAGCATTCTCTTCCGCCTGCGCCACCCCTTCGATAGGCGTCGCCAGATGCCAGAGGGTGGGCGTATTCACCAGCTGCGGCGAGTCCGACAGCGTCAGGGCCCGGCTGCGCGGGGCGAGCACGGTTTTCATCGCCTGGGTCACCAGTTCATGCTCGTGGCGATCTTTCTCAGAGGCCAGCAGCTTGTTGCCCGCCTCGCGATCCAGCATGTCATCCGGCTGACGACGGGCGGAGCCGGCCAGCGGCAGGGAGCTAAAGTTTACCCCCTCTTTACGCAGCAGCAGCTCCGGGCTGGCACCCAGCAGCACGCCGCCGTCGGGCAGCGGCACGTGGAAGTTAAAGCTGGCAGGGTTCTGGGCGATCAGCCGCTCCAGCAGCGCCCCGCCGTCTACGCGTTTGTCGGTGGTGATATCGATCAGGCGGGAAAGCACAACCTTATCGACCTGCGGCGTGGCGGTGAGCGCGGCGGCACGGGCCACCATATCGGTAAAGACCGGGTGCTCCGGGATTGCCTTACGGGTGACCACGCTGAGGGCCTCTCTCCCCTGGAAGTAGCGTGCGGAGTGCTGCTTCTCGGTACGGGAGAAACGCTCCCAGGCACGGGGGATAAACAGTGCGGAGGGTTGAGTGGTATCAAACGGAATGGCTCCCACCACGATTGGCTTAGCGATCCCCTGCTTTTTGGCCTCGCTGAATGCCTGAGCCAGCTGCTGCTGGAATGCACCGTTGAGATCGTCCCCGCCGTTAGCCGGTTCGCTGATGCGCATAACGCAGCCCGATGTGCTGAAGCTGCGGTACGGCGACATAAAGAAAAATTGGTCTGATGCCAGCGTGTTCACGGTAAGCTGAGTCTCCTCCGCCATTGACGTATCCATATCCTTCTCCGAAAACGATAAAGGTAGTAAGAATTATTATCATTTATATTTGGGTCGGTAAGCTAAGAGTTATCCCGAGCGATGTCAACCTCAGCGAGCGCAGTTTTGTGCGGCTAAAAACTTGCATCCGGCGGCGCAATGATGAAAATGAGAAGCATTAGCCGCACAATAACAGGATGCACGCCGTGAAACTCCCCCCGCTTTCGCTTAAGTCCCTGCTGACCCTAGGACTTTTTGTTTTAGGATTTTCTGTAGCCCATGCCGCCGACTGGCCGCGCCAGATTACCGACAGCCGGGGCGTTCATACCCTCGATCATAAACCTCTGCGCATTGTCTCAACCAGCGTCACGCTCACTGGCTCGCTGCTGGCGATTGACGCCCCGGTGGTGGCCAGCGGCGCAACCGCGCCGAACAACCGCGTTGCCGACGAGAACGGCTTCCTGCGTCAGTGGGGCGAGATCGCGAAGCAGCGCAAGCTTGCCCGGCTCTATATTGGCGAGCCGAATGCGGAGGCGGTCGCCGCTCAGATGCCGGATCTGATCCTCATCAGCGCCACCGGAGGCGACTCGGCGCTGGCACTTTACGATCAGCTCTCTGCCATTGCCCCGACGCTGATCATTAACTACGACGATAAGAGCTGGCAGACGCTGCTCACCCAGCTCGGAGAGATCACCGGCCAGGAGCCGCAGGCCAAAGCCCGAATTAGCGATTTTAATCAGCAGCTGGCGAAGGTGAAGCAGCAGATGACCCTGACGCCGCAGCCGGTCAGCGCCCTGGTATATAACCCGGCGGCGCACAGCGCCAACCTGTGGACCGCGGACTCGGCCCAGGGGCAGCTGCTCTCGCAGCTGGGCTTTACCCTGGCGACGCTGCCTGCAGGGCTGCACGCCAGCCAGAGCCAGGGCAAGCGGCACGATATCGTCCAGCTGGGCGGGGAGAACCTTGCCGCCGGACTGAATGGCGAAGCGCTGTTTCTCTTCGCCGGTAACGAGAAAGACGCCGAGGCCATCTACGCCAACCCGCTGCTGAGCCATCTCAGCGCGGTACAAAATAAACGCGTCTACGCCCTCGGCACCGAGACCTTCCGCCTCGACTACTACAGCGCCACCCTGCTGCTCAAGCGCTTCGCCACGCTGTTTAGTTAAGCGTCAACGGGTGGGCTGTGGTGGAAACGCCGCAGCTCGCCAAGAAGCAGGATCAGCACCGCGCCCGCCACCGCCAGCACCGCTCCGCCAACGCTGGCCGAGGCGGCGGGCGTCATCGCCACGCTCATCCCACCCAGCAACGCTGCGCCAATCGCATCCCCGGTAACGTTCTGCGCCGTCCACAAGCCGTTGATCCTGCCCAGCATCGCCTCCGGCGTCTGGGTTTGCAGCAGCGTGTACTGAAGCAGGGAGCTGATGGCGCTCAGCCAGCCAGCCAGGGCAAGGAACAGTACCCCCAGCGGCCAGACCGGCATCAGGCTAAACAGGGCGATAGCGACAAAGGTTCCGAGGGTTGAGAAGAGAATAATCGCCCCAGGACGCGGACGCTGAACCAGGTTGCCGCTGGTGAGCGCCCCCACGGCGGCTCCGAGCGGCAGGGCCGCGTAGAGAATACCGATCTCGGCGGCTGACATCTGCCAGTGCATTGCCAGCGCCGGGTAGAGCACGCGTACCGCGCTGGCCATCGTCAGCAGGCCGCCCAGCAGGGCGATACCGCCGATCAGCGGGCTGCGCAGCAGGAAGCGAAACGCCGCCAGCAGCGACTTCAGGGGATGCTCGCGCGGCTGGGGCGGCGGAGGCAGCTGGGGCAGGCGCAGCAGGGTCAGGGTGGTGATAAAGGTTCCCGCCGCCGCCAGGGCATAGTTCCACACCACGCCCCCGGAGGCGAGCAGCAGGCCGCCGAGCATCGGTGAGATAACCGATCCCAGCCGCACGGTGAGCATGGTGATCGCCCCGGCCTGCATCAGATTCTCTCGCCCCACCAGCGCCGGGGTGGCGGCCAGCAGCGCCGTGACGCCCAGCGCGCCGAAAAAGCCGTCCCACAGGCCGAGGAGATAGATCGCCAGCAGCGAGGGTTCAGGCAGCGCGGCGTTGAGGCAGAGGCCAATAAAGCCGATACCGCAGGTGCCGCGCGCCAGCAGGATCAGCCGCTTGCGCTCGTAGCGGTCCGCCAGCACGCCGCCAACCATCAGGCCAACAAACATCGCCCCGCCGGTCAGGGTGACTGCCAGCCCCACCCGCCAGCTGGAGTGGGTCAGGGCCTGGATCTGCACCGGCACGGCGACGCCGAGCAGCCCCAGCGACACAATCGAGATAAAACGGGCAATAAAAACAGCGCGAAACGCGGGATAGGTTCTCAGCAGGCTGACGTTGATCAGCCAGGATTGTCGGGTCATAACAAAGCCTTAATGCGAACTTTTGATACCAGTTTTTAAGCCGCACATGCTAACATACCGCAATAAGATCGATAACGATAATTACTATCATTATCATGTCAGGGACGTTGTTATGTCGCATTCCGTTAATCCGGCGCGCCCGTGGGCCGTGGGCGGATTATTGCTACTGCTGCTGGTGGCAGGCGTGCTCAGCCTGCTGATCGGGGCCAAACCGCTGCCCCTCTCCGTTGTAATGGATGCCCTCTCCGGCACCTGCCTAAGCGCCGACTGCACGATTGTGCTTGATGCCCGCCTGCCGCGTACCCTGGCCGGACTGCTGGTCGGCGGCGCGCTGGGCCTCGCCGGGGCGCTGATGCAGACTCTGACCCGTAATCCCCTCGCCGATCCCGGCCTGCTCGGCGTTAACGCCGGGGCAAGCTTTGCTATCGTGCTCGGCGCGGCGCTGCTGGGCCTCTCCTCCCCTACCGAACAGCTGACGCTGGCCTTCTGCGGCGCGCTGGCGGCCTCGCTGGTGGTGGCCTTTACCGGCAGCGCGGGCGGCGGGCAGCTGAGCCCGGTGCGCCTGACCCTGGCAGGCGTAGCGCTGGCAGCGGTGCTGGAGGGTCTCTCCAGCGGGATCTCGCTGCTTAACCCGGACGTCTATGACCAGCTGCGCTTCTGGCAGGCTGGCTCCCTCGACGTGCGCACCTTACAGACGCTGCGTATCGTCTTGGTTCCGGTGCTGATAGCGGGGGCGATTGCGCTCCTGCTGAGCCGGGCGCTTAACAGCCTGAGCCTGGGCAGCGACACCGCGACCGCCCTCGGCAGCAGGGTCGCCCGCACCCAGCTGCTGGGCCTGCTGGCCATCACCGTCCTGTGTGCCAGCGCTACCGCCGTCTCCGGCCCCATCGCCTTTATTGGTTTAATGATGCCGCATATGGCGCGCTGGCTGGTGGGAGCCGATCATCGCTGGTCCCTGCCGGTGACGCTGCTGGCTACCCCTGCCCTGCTGCTGTTTGCCGATATTATTGGCAGAGTGCTCGTGCCGGGCGAGCTGCGGGTGTCGGTGGTGAGCGCCTTTATCGGCGCGCCGGTCTTGATCTTTCTGGTGCGTCGCCACCGTCGGGGAGGTGCCATGTGATCGCTCCCTCCCGCCGTCTTATTGTGAGTGTTCTCCTGCTGGCCTGCGTCAGCGTGATGGTCGCCCTGTGGAGCCTGTGCAGCGGCACGGTACCGCTCTCTCCCGGCCAGGTGCTGGCCGCCTTTACCGGCGATGCGCCGCGCGGCATTACACTGGTGGTAAACGAGTGGCGTCTGCCCCGGGTGCTGATGGCGCTCCTTATCGGCGGGGCGCTGGGTGTCAGCGGGGCGATTTTCCAGTCGCTGATGCGGAACCCGCTGGGCAGTCCCGACGTGATGGGCTTTAACACCGGGGCCTGGAGCGGCGTGCTGGTGGCGATGGTGTTCTATGGCCAGGATCTCACGGCTATTGCCTTTGCGGCGATGGCCGGGGGGATCCTCACCTCGCTGGTAGTGTGGGCCCTGGCCTGGCGCAACGGGATTGAGACCTTTCGCCTGATCATTATCGGCATCGGCGTTCGCGCGATGCTGATCGCCTTCAATACCTGGCTGCTGATTAAAGCCTCGCTGGAGACCGCCCTCACCGCCGGGCTGTGGAACGCTGGCTCGCTCAACGGCCTGACCTGGGCGAAAACCTGGCCCTCCGCGCCGATCCTGCTGCTGATGTTGGTCTGCGCCGCGCTGCTGGTACGGCGGATGCGGCTGCTGGAGATGGGCGATGACAGCGCCTGTGCACTGGGCGTCAGCGTCGAGCGCTCCCGGCTGATGCTGATGCTGGTGGCCGTGGTGCTGACCGCAGCGGCGACCGCCCTCGCTGGCCCGATCTCCTTTGTGGCGCTGGTTGCGCCGCATATTGCCCGGCGCATCAGCGGCACGGCGCGCTGGGGCCTGACCCAGGCGGCGCTCTGCGGCGCCCTGCTGCTGCTGGCCGCCGATCTCTGCGCCCAGCAGCTGTTTATTCCCTATCAGCTTCCGGTCGGCGTGGTCACCGTAAGCCTGGGCGGGATCTACCTTATCGTCCTGTTAATCAAGGAGTCCCGCAAAAGATGACCGATTTAACAGCCCGTCTGCGTGGCGACAGCTTAACGCTCGGCTACGGTAAAAAAGTGGTGGCGGATAATCTCTCCGTGGCCATTCCCGACGGGCACTTTACCGCTATCATCGGCCCCAACGGCTGCGGCAAATCGACCCTGCTGCGTACCCTGAGCCGCCTGATGACGCCCACCCAGGGGCATGTTTACCTTGATGGCGAACAGATCCAGCGCTTCAATAGCAAAGAGGTGGCGCGACGCATTGGCCTGCTGGCGCAGAACGCCACCACGCCAGGCGATATTACCGTGCAGGAGCTGGTCTCCCGGGGCCGCTATCCGCACCAGCCGCTGTTTACCCGCTGGCGACAGGAGGACGATCGCGCCGTGCAGCGGGCAATGCAGGCCACCGGCGTCGCGGATCTCGCCTTACAAAGCGTGGATACCCTCTCAGGCGGCCAGCGCCAGCGGGCGTGGATAGCGATGGTGCTGGCGCAGGAGACGGCGATTATGCTACTGGATGAGCCGACGACCTGGCTGGATATCAGCTATCAGATTGACGTGCTGGAGCTACTTAGCGAGCTGAATCGCGAGCAGGGCTACACCCTGGCGGCGGTGCTACACGACCTGAACCAGGCCTGCCGCTATGCCACCCACTTGATTGCCCTGCGGGACGGAAAGATTGTGGCCCAGGGGGCACCGAAAGAGATTGTGACGGCAGAGCTGATTGAGGCTGTCTACGGGCTACGCTGTATGATTATTGAGGATCCGGTGGCGCATACGCCGCTGGTGGTGCCACTGGGGCGCACGGGGATATAAAACGTGTGTAGGCCCGGTAAGCGAAGCGCCACCGGGCGTGACTATGCTGATGCGGCAATGCCGGGCGGCTCTGCGTTTGCCCGGCCTACGGCGGGCACGGTGCGGTTATAGGCCTCCGCCGGGCACTTATGCCGACTCTAATACCATTTCAGGCGGTACCGGCGGCAGGTTACGCGCCAGCATCGCATTGCGCAGCAGAACAATACCGCAGGCAATAATGCCGCCCACTAATCCCATCAACACGGTAATAATCGCTTTGCCCTGACCATCTTTCTTCATTGGCAGCGACGGGGAGAGTTGATATTTGAACGGTGAGAAAGCAATATCTTTTACATTAAGTTTTTGCAATTGCTCAACATGATATTCACGATTACGCAAATCGGCGTTAAGATCGGCAATATCCTTCAGCGATTTTTCAATCCGTAGCTTTTCCTGAATACCATCCGCTCCCAGCGTAATAGAGAAGTCCGGATCGTCATTCACCACCTGACCATTGCTATATACCGGCTTTTTAATGCCCGCAGCGTTGGCCACTTCCAGGGAGTAATTCAGACGCTGGATCTTAATATCACGCTGGTTAGTCAGGCGAACACGATCGAGATTCAGCTTCTCCTGCTCAAAGCGCGTTTTTAACGCCAGGGTATTGCGGATATTATCCGTGGTCTCGTTCACTACCTTCGCGGCGACATAATCGATATAGCCATCAAGGACTTCTTTCGCATCCTCAGGCGTTGAGGCAGAGAAGCTGAGCGTCCAGGAGGTAAAGGGCGCTTCAACGGCACTCTTTGGCGAAGCGTTATCAACCATCTTCAGCTTTTCCGTCAGACGGACAATCGCGCGCTGGAACTCTAGCGAATCAGTGTCTAGATCGGGATAGTGTGACTTAACATAGGGTGAGTTGCGGAAATACTCTTCCTGCAGCGACTGGGAGCTAAAATTCTTAATAAACTGGCCAAAAACATCAACTGGCGTAACCGGCACCTCTATATCCAGTACCTGCAACTCCATCAGCGTTTGCTGAAGCGAGCGCCACTGGGTCTGTTCAGCAGGGGTAATAATGGCTTCACTGGTCCATTTCTGCGGCAGCACGAAAGAAACGAGAAGACCAAGCAGAGCAAACGCTGCGGCTATGGCGACAATCTGTTTTTTTGCTTCCCATAACACGTCAAGCAGCGTGAGAAGATCAATTTCTTGAGCACGATGAGGACCAACTGGATAGGGGCGTAGCTGCACCTCACTATCCTGTTTAATATCTAACGATGACATGTATAAACTCTACCCTGATTTGCTACGAAAGCAGTATTTACAACCGATGCGCTTATAATAGTACTTTATAAGACTAATCTGAACCAAGATTTGACTTTGGCTATTACGCCCACCATAACTGGTAGGCGTAACGGTTGTTAATTAAGCAATTCTGACAATATTGGGCCAATAGAGACAAACGTCGTCGGTGAAATAATATCTACGTGGGCACAGTCCTGACGATAGATATCCAGCGCAGTCACCCAGGGTGACCAGACCTGATGCGGGTCCATCCCGGCTGGCAGCGTGCGTTCAGCAACAAACAGCGTCGCTTTACCTTCAAACCGCTGGCTACGGGCGGTGGTCAACAGGCGAACCGCATCGCCATAGTTACCCTCAATAGCGTTAAACAGCTCCCCTGACGCCTGCCCCTGCTGGGCAGCAAGGAATGCTTCCCGCTCGCGATCGATCTCTGCCAGCACCTCTGGATCGAGACCGTTGGCCTCTTTCTCTGCCCAGTTCTGCGTCTCCGGCGGCCAGGTATCCAGCAGCCCAAGGAAAGCGACCGCTTCGCCGCGCTGCTGTAGCCGGGCGGCGATCCCCTGCGCCAGCGTGCCGCCGAGAGAGTAGCCAAACAGATAGTAGGGGCCGTGCGGCTGCTGGGCCAGCAGCGTTTGCAGATGGGCGTCGCACACCTCATCCAGCGTGGCGGCGGTCGCCATCGGCCCGGCTGGGCGCGGGGACTGAATACCGACGATCGACCAGCGTGGGCTGAGATAGCGCGCCAGCACGCTGAACTGCCAGGCAAAGCCGGAGGCCGGGTGGAAGCAGAACAGCGTCGGCCCGTGGCTCTCCCGCAGGGGCAGGATTGTCTCGTAGCCCAGGTTTTGCAGTTGCCCATCCTCGACATCTGCCGCCAGCAGCGCAGCCAGCTTCGCCACGCTGGAGGCCACCATCACCTGCCCCGGCGTCACCTGACGATTGAACGCCTGGCTAAGCCGCGCCGCCAGCCGCATCGCCAGCAGCGAGTGGCCGCCAAGGGCAAAGAAGTCGGCGTTGACGTCCTCTACTTCACAGGCCAGCAGTTCGGCAAACAGCGCGGCGATGGTTAGCTCAACTTCGGTTTCCGGTGCGCGTCCGCCTGATGCTGCGGCAGGCGTCGGCAGCGGCAGCGCCTTGCGATCCAGCTTGCCGTTGGCGCTGAGCGGCAGCGCATCAAGCTGCACCAGCGCGGTGGGCACCATGTGCGGCGGCAGCTGCGCCTTCAGCTGTTCAATCAGAACGGCACTCACCAGCGGCTGGCCCGAGGCCGACACCAGGTAGCCCACCAGCTGGCGCGCATCGCCGCCGACCGCTGCCGCCTGGTTTAGCACACAGGCGTGAGTAACCGCCTGGGCCACGTCCGGCAGCGCCTGCATAACAGCGTCGATCTCTCCCAGCTCGATACGCTGGCCGCGAATTTTAAGCTGATCGTCGCTGCGCCCCAGGTACTCTACCGCACCGTTCGCCAGCCAGCGTGCCACATCGCCGGTGCGGTACATCCGCTCGCCCGGCGCAAAAGGATCGGCAATAAAGCGGCTGGCGGTCAGGTCGGGTCGCCCCAAATAGCCCTGCGCTAGCTGGATGCCGGTCAGGTAGAGATCTCCCGCCACGCCTGGCGGTACAGGCTGCATCATACCGTCCAGAATGCGCAAACCGGTATTCCAGACCGAATAGCCAATCGGCACGCTGGGGCCGCTGACTCCGGCCAACGCCTTGCCATAAGCCGGATACCAGCTGACGTCGACCGCCGCTTCCGTCGGGCCGTAGAGATTATGCAGCGGCGCGCCGGTTAGGCTCTCCCACTCGCGGCAGAGATCCGTTGGCAGCGCTTCCCCGCTGCAAAAGACGTTGCGCAGCGTACGGCAGCTCTCCTGCGCCCTCTCCGGCGTTAGAGAGGCGACGAAAGCGGACAGCATCGAGGGGACAAAGTGGGTAGTGGTGACGCCGTAGCGGGCAAAAAAGGCCTGCAACGCCAGCGGATCGCGGTGCGCTTCCGGCTCGGCCATCACCAGCTTCGCCCCGGCAATAAAGGGCCAGAAAAACTCCCACACCGAGACGTCAAAGCTGCACGGCGTCTTTTGCGCCACCACGTCCTGCGCGCTCAGCGGATAGCTTGCCTGCATCCACAGCAGACGGTTGACGATGGCCGTTTGCCCCACCATCACCCCTTTCGGGCGGCCCGTCGAGCCGGAGGTAAAGATGATATAGGCGGTATGCTCTGGTTTTGAGCGCGCCAGCGCAGGCGCGTTTGTTACCGGCAGCGGCGCGCTGTAGCAGAGATGGGCAAGCTGCGGGATCGCGCTAAACCGCGCCAGCTGATCTTCGGCGGTGATGAGTAGCCGCGGCTGGGCATCCTCCAGCATCATATGCAGGCGGTCATCCGGGTAGCCGGTGTCCAGCGGCAGCCAGGCAGCACCGGCCTCAACAATAGCGTGCAGGGCCAGGGTCAAGAAGACCGAACGCGGCAGCGCTACGGCGACGCAGTCCCCAGGCCGCACGCCACGCTGGCGAAGCTCATGGGCCAGGGCGAGAACCTGCTCGCGCATCTCACGGTAGCTGAACTGCCAGCGGGCATCCGCCAGCGCCGGGGCGTCCGGCGTTTTTTCGCTCTGGGCTGCCACAAGGGCGCTAAGGGTGGTGGTCGGCAGGCTGACGCCGGTATCGTTGATACGGTCAATCTTCTCCTGCTCCGCTGGCAGGATCAGCGCCGCCTCGCCGCAGCGCAGGGCCGGATTATCGGCGAACTGGCGCAGCAGCGCGTCCAGCCTGGCGGCATGGGTGCTTAACTCAGCCTCGTCATAGCGCTGGCGATTGGCAAGGATCTCCACATCAAGACCGCCCTTTTCGTCTGGAATGAGCGCGATCTCCAGGTCGTTAACCGGCCCGGTTGCCAGGGTATGGGTTGTTCCCGTCGTTCCGTCAATGTCCAGCTGGTAATCAAACATCTTTACGTTGAATACCGGGCCAAACAGGGCGCGGTCACCCGTTGCCTGTCCGCTGTCGCGCACGATCTGCTCGGCGTCATAGCGCTGATGGCGGCGCATCTTTTTCAGCCGCGCAGCAAGCTTCTGCGCCAGTGCGGCAAGGCTCTCCGCCGGGTCGACGTTCACCGCCAGCGGCAGGACGTTGAGCACCGGGCCGGTAGCACAGAGCGCAGCGGAGCCCATTCGGCGCATAAAGATAAACCCGGCGGCATAGTCCATGCGTCCGCACAGGCGGGCCAGCCAGAGGGAGACCAGCGCGAGAGCAAGATCCGCTGGCTGGCAGCTGCCGTTCTGTGCCGCAAGGCGGGAAAATGCCTGAGCGTCGAGGGTGAGCTTCAGGCGAAAAATGTCAGCGGTTGCGGCGCGTCCCGGCAGCGGGCTAGCAGAGAGCGATACCGGCGGCGGCAGGCTCTGGCTTACCTCACGCCACCAGGCCGCATCCCGGCTGTAGGCCTCGCTGTCGCGGTAGCGCTGATACTCCTCGACCACCTCGGCGAAAGGGGTAAAAGGCGATGCGGGGGTGGGTTCGCCGCGTCGCCACGCGGTATAGATAGCGGCAATATGGCGGGTAATCGCCGGGAAGCTGAAGCCATCCACCAGCAGGTGGTGATAGCGCTGATACCAGTACCAGCGGCGTTCACCAAGGCGCAGCAGCGCATGATGAACCAGCGGTTGCCCGCCGTCGACGCGCAGATTCTGGGCCAGATCGCCCTGCATCACGGCCAGCGCCGCCGCATGGGGATCGGCGCTGTCACGCAGATCGTGGACAGCAGGCGGCATCAGCGGTATGGACTCATCGATCCACTGGAATACCTCTCCGCACTCCTCGACAAAGCAGCTACGCAGGGTGTCAGCGTGGCTCATGCCGGTGACAATGGCCTCTCCGAGCAGGGCCTCATCCAGCTCGCCGTCATCAATGACCACATAGTGGGCCACGCTCCAGGCGTTAGGTAATGTAGAGAGCGTTTCCGCCATCCAGATCCCGGTCTGGGCTGCGACCAGCGGCAGACGTGTCGACATAGGGTGCTCCTTAACGCGCATGATATGCAGGGGTGAGATTCTGCCACTGCGCCGCCAGCCAGGCGTGACACACTGACGGCGGCTGCGGGTCGACAACCACGTGCCAGCCCTGCGGCAGGGCGCACTGCTGCGGCCACAGGCTGTAGCACTGCTGCGCGTTTTGCAGAATGTAAAAATGACCCTCTGGATCGTCGAAGGGATTGCTGAACTCCATACCACACTCCTGTCGTGGAAAAATGCTTTACGGCGCAGCCTGAAGCAGCGGCTGCCAGAGCGTCATGAGCCCTGCGGTTAGCCCGCCGCGCCAGCACAGCGCGTCGTGTCCGCCGTCGGTGGGACGCCAGAAGAGCGCCGCTGTCGTCGGCTGTAAAAGAGAGTAGAGCGTCTGGTTAACGCGGAAAATGAGCGGTTCACGGGTTCCCGCTTCCAGCACGATGCGCAGATCCTGCGGCTGAAGCGTGCCGGCTTTTAGCTGCTCGATCACCACACCATCCTGCTGCGCGCCGCGGTGCGGCCACCAGTAGGAGCCGGACTGGCTCAGCACGCAACCGAAGCGCTCCGGCCAGTTTAGCCCGGCATAGAGCGCGGCCAGACCGCCAAAGCTCTGCCCGGCCACCACCGTGCGCGACGCCTCGTCGCTGAACGGGGCCAGGGCCTTAACCTGTGGGAGCAGCTCATCCTGTAACGCCTGCCAGAACACCGGGTTGCAGGGCAGCTCGCGGCCGCGCTGGGTGGTATCAATCGCATCTACCAGCACGTACACCGCGGGCGGCAGCTTGCCTTCCTGGGTCAGCGCGGCAAGGGCGGACCAGACGGGCATGCTCTCGGCCCAGAACTGACCGTCCAGCAGCACCGCCAGTGGACGCTCGGTGACGTTCTCCTCACCGGTGATGTAGATCCAGACCCGACGTTTGTTACCCAGCTGGCGGCTGCGCCAGGGAATACAGATCGGGGGCGTATAAGAGGTATCCTGCGGTGCGTGCCAGCCCGGCTGCTCTGGCGCATCGGGCATCTCAAGGGCCGACACCGGATGACCGCGTCCCCCCCGCCACGACAGCGGATTGAGCGGATCGGCAACGGCATGCGCCAGCAGCCTGCGCCAGCCTTCGCGCAGGGCGATGCGATCCGGGACCTCGGTGCTGAACGCCGACTCGGCAAAATCCTGTGTATTTTCAGAGGGGATGAGGCAGTAGCTGCCGCGCCACTGCGCGTTAAGCGTGGTCTGCCAGAACCAGACGTCAGTACCGGGAATACGGCTTAGGGACTGCGGTCTGGCGTTTTGATGATGATCGGTAACGCCGGTGATGTAGATCCACACATGCTGGGTAGCAGAAGTGGCTTCCGACCCCGCCGGATCGCGCCACCAGAAGGTGACCTGACATCGGTCATTACCCTCGCGGAACCATTCAGGCCCCTGTTTTGACTCCCACCAGGCATCGCTGCCCGTCGCTCGCATCGTCACCCTAATTAACCCCGTACTTATTGCGGCATTTTTTCAAATGTAAGAAAATTTATTGATAATATTATTGATAACTATTTGCATTTGCAATAGCGTATTGGCGCGCTGTGGGAAGCGCGTCTTTCACATAATCATGCCATTAACCGCGTGCGTGCAGGGAACCAGGACGCGTCAGCGGTATTCTGGCGACAAAACGGATAACACAATGAATAACAAGATTACTTCCCTGGCCTTATTGGTCAATCTGGGCATTTACGGGGTAGCGCTACCGCTTCATGCAGAGGAGCCCCCTGCTGGGGATGACACTATCGTGGTCACCGCCGCCGAGCAGAATCTTCAGGCTCCCGGCGTCTCCACCATCACCGCCGATGAGATCCGCAAAAATCCACCTGCCCGTGACGTTGCTGAAATCATTCGTACCATGCCAGGGGTTAACCTCACCGGTAACTCCACCAGCGGCCAGCGCGGCAACAGCCGTCAGATCGATATTCGCGGCATGGGCCCGGAAAACACGCTGATCCTGATCGACGGCAAGCCGGTCACCAGCCGCAACTCGGTGCGTCTGGGCTGGCGCGGCGAGCGTGATACCCGAGGCGATACCGGCTGGGTACCGCCGGAGATGATCGAGCGTATCGAAGTGATCCGTGGCCCAGCGGCGGCACGCTACGGTAACGGCGCGGCGGGCGGCGTGGTCAATATCATCACCAAGCAGTCGAAAAATGAGTGGCACGGGGCATGGGATACCTACCTTAATGCGCCGGAGCACAAGTCCGAAGGGTCAACCAAGCGCACCAACTTTAACCTGACCGGCCCGCTGGGGGGTGATTTCAGCTTCCGCCTCTACGGCAACCTGGAAAAAACTCAGGCCGATGCCTGGGATATCAATAAAGGCCATGAATCCTTACGCACCGGCAGCTACGCTGGCACCATGCCCGCCGGGCGCGAAGGGGTGGAAAACAAAGATGTGAACGGTCAGCTGCGCTGGGATTTTGCCCCGATGAACTCGTTAGAGCTGGAGGCTGGCTACAGCCGTCAGGGCAACCTCTACGCGGGCGATACCCAGAACACCAACACCAACGCGCTGGTGAAAAAGAATTACGGTAAGGAGACCAACCGTCTCTATCGTCAAAACTACGCTCTGACCTGGAACGGCGGTTGGGATAACGGCGTCACCACGACCACCTACGCGCAGTACGAACACACCCGCAACACGCGCAATAACGAAGGTCTGGCTGGCGGCACGGAGGGGATCTTCTCCGACGAAAACTTCTCCAATATCGATCTTGCCGACGTGCTGCTGCATAGCGAAGTCAACCTGCCGCTGGATCTGCTGGTCAACCAGACCCTGACCCTGGGCACCGAGTGGAATCAGCAGCGCATGAAGGATCTGGCATCCAACACCCAGTCGCTGAACGAAGGCGGCACCATTGCCGGGGTTAATCCTACTAACCGCAGCCCCTACTCCCAGGCAGAGATCTTCTCGCTGTTTGCGGAAAACAACATGGAGCTGACCGACAGCACCATGCTGACGCCGGGCCTGCGTTTCGATCATCACACCATTGTGGGCGATAACTGGAGCCCGTCCCTGAACCTCTCCCAGGGGCTGACGGACGACATTACGCTGAAAATGGGTATCGCTCGCGCTTATAAAGCCCCGAGCCTGTATCAAACCAACCCGAACTACATCCTCTACAGTCGTGGCCAGGGCTGCTACGCCAGCGCCGGTGCCTGTTACCTGATGGGCAATGACGATCTGAAAGCGGAAACCAGCATCAATAAAGAGGTAGGTCTGGAATTCAAACGCGACGGCTGGCTGGCGGGCGTGACCTGGTTCCGCAACGACTACCGGGATAAGATTGAAGCGGGCTACTCGCCGATTGGTAAAGCATCTAAAGCCACGACGGACGTGTATCAGTGGGAAAACGTGCCTAAAGCGGTAGTAGAAGGCCTGGAGGGGACGCTGAACGTGCCGGTGACCGACACGGTAAACTGGACCAACAACCTGACCTACATGCTGCAAAGCAAAAATAAAACCACCGGTGACCGTCTCTCTATCATTCCGGAGTACACGCTGAACTCAACGCTGAGCTGGCAGATCCGTCAGGACCTCTCCGTGCAGTCGACCTTCACCTGGTACGGCAAGCAGCAGCCGAAGATCTACAACTACAAAGGCAACCGCGCCACGGGCAGCGAAACCGATGAGGTTAGTCCGTACAGCATTGTTGGCCTAAGCGGCACGTGGGATGCGACTAAAAACGTCAGCCTGACGGCGGGGGTAGATAACGTCTTCGACAAACGCCAATGGCGCGAGGGCAATGCCCAAACCACAGGCAACGACACGACGAAATCCTATATGTACGGCGCGGGCGCAGCGACCTATAACGAGCCGGGCCGCACCTGGTTTATGAGCGTCAATACGCACTTCTAATCATTAGCAGTACAGCATAGCGCACCTCCTCTTAGCAGGAGGTGCACGCGCTTGCCTTTTCTATTATCCCGATCCCTAATAGAGAAATGATAATTTACAATTTAAGAAAATTCTTAGATTGATCCATTATTGCACCTTCGCTACATTGCCCTCTTTTATCCTATTTATACAGATCACGTTTTGACGTTTTAAAAAATAATTATTTATTAAACGCTGGTATTATTAGCATAATTTAAACAGGAATCACCCTTGTTAAATTTTGTTATAGAAATGATAAAAAATAATCAACCGCAGCAAAGCTTAAGCAATGCTAATCTTTTTCTTTACCATCATTAAACTTTAAACTATGCAAATGCTCATAAATAAGTGGCGGCTTGACCCATCGCTGAATGCGCTGGTTCATACTGAAACAGGAGAAGTTCAGCGCCTGGGTGAATTCCATTACATTCTACTGGAAACGTTGATTAACCACGCGGGGGAAGTATTATCACGCAATTTCCTTATCAATGCGGTTTGGAAAAATCGGGTAGTCGGTAATAACAGCCTGCCGACGGCGATCTACGCCTTACGGGCCGCGCTGGGCGATGATGGCCGCTTACAAGAGATCATCAAAACGGTGCCCAAAAAAGGCTATGTTTTTAATAAAGATTTTATTACTTACCCTAATGAGCCGTTGCTCATTGAAAGGCCCGATGAGAAGGATAACCAGGCACCGTCCCCAGGATTACCTCATGCGCCGCCCTCACGACGCCGACTGGCGACTCTCCGCTTAAAGAAAATTATCATTATCTCTGTTGCCCTTATCGCTTTGATATATTTATTAATAAAATATCATCCCCAGCTTGCACAGGGCAAAGAGGCCGCTCCGTCTTTATCTGATGAAAGCAAATTAACGTTAAAAAATGAAACCAGTAAGGACTACTCACGAATCAGCATCTATCACCTGCATGCGGGCAACGATCCGGGCCATACTGCACAGCTGGCAAAGTATATGCCAGACGCCCTTCGCGCGATTAACGATAAGTTACAGGCGCAGAGAATGGACGCCGTTTTTTATTACAGTGAATCGGTTGCCAAACTGTCGATAAGTTTATTAATTCAGGATAACTGCCATAACCAATATCAATTGATGCTAGGAATAACGAATTGGCAGTCCGGCATGAATAATTTGAATTCCGTTGTTTATCAAAGTGCTGAGAAAATCATTAATGAAATACCAGTATGCCAGTAAGCTTTTTTACCGTTTAATATTCACCATGCCAATAATTAGCCTATCGCTCTCCGCATCGGCTGCTATTGTGCAAACCGACATAGTTTTTTATGATTTAGCCACAGCAAGCCAGCGTAGCTATACCCTTCACATGCTCCCTGCGGCAGATGGCGCAAAAGTTACGTTGGCTCGTAAAGAGACGGGTTACTCTCTATCAACGCTGGTTGCAAGCTGCTTTAATTCTCAGCCGCTCGCCAACCAGCAGGGATATCTATCGCTAAAAGAGCAAGAGATCCATCGTGCCGATCCGGCTCTCTTACCGCTTATCAACTTTACCCGGGATAATCGGCTGCGCGTTTCGATGGCCCCTTTGGCGAACGCGCAATCGGTTCTGTTGGATAGGGACAGCCTTACCGTGCTCGTCGTGGATCCTACTATGATGACGCTGGGTTCGGCGGGCTGCCAGCGCTAGCTAAGCAGGTTTTGCACCGTCAGCGCTGGAAGCGTAGCCTGACCGTTTATGGCCTGAACCAGTGTATCGTAGTGGTGGCAGGCCCATGCAAGAGTCTGCCCCAGCGCGGCTGAGGCAGACTCTGCACTTTGCGCTTCGGGAAAACGCGCCATCACATCCATACGCTGGCGCGCCCTCTCCTGCGCTGACGCCAGCTGCTGGCGCTGCTCCCCTACCTGGTGGAGTACGCTCTGCACCATGCTCTGAAGCCCGTCACGCTGCCCGCTTTCCAACGCGGTGCCTAACGCGTCGCAGGGTGACGGGCTAGCATGAAATGCAGGCCGCCTGACATGGTCCCCTTTTGCATCAGCAAGGGTAAACGAGCGCTGCAGCTGCGGCCAGTTCGCTTCATCTGTCGTAAATGTCCATCGTCCTTCACTGTAGCGCGGCATCACTCCCGTACGCTGTAGGGCATTTTTGATCTGCATGACGGGATTAAGTGCCTCGGCTGGATTATCCAGCGATACGGCTGCCAGACGCCGGCCGTGCCCCACTTCAGCGCTGAACATGAGCGATACCGGCTCGCCGTTATTCGCAAGCAGCGCGGCCAGCTCTGGGGCATGAAACGTCACCTGCGCCTCTCCCTGCAGCACCGGCAGCAGCTGCCTGTCCACCCGACCCGCAGAGCGCTGCGCCCGGTTAGCCAGCAGATCCACAAGCGCTGCGCTGCTTTCTCCACGTTGCCCACCAGCAGAGTTAGCATGCCGCTGATTCAGGAGTGATTTTTCTAGCTGCGAGAGATAGCTGTCGGCCTGCTGGAGGATGGTAAGCTGATCGTTAAGCTGAACGCTGTAGCGCTGGGGCCGGAGGGCAATCAGCGGCGAGGCGGGGTACTCTTCCCGCTCGCCGCGTTTGGGGGGCGACGCTACCCGAGCAGGGTCACTTATCTGCGTCGGTACGAGCGCATTGCTGGAGAATCGCGTCGTTGTCTGTAAACCAACCTGCATGGTCATTCCACTAAATCGTATTAAATTGCATTAAACAGCGAGAGATCGCTGACTTTGGCGTAGGTTTTCATCGTCGCTTCCATTGCCATCTGTAAACCGGTAAAGGTCACCGTTGCCGGGCCATAGTCCAGATCGCCAAGCTGGCCGATCAACTCGCTATTGGTATCCGCCACGCTGGTCTGCGCATCGCTTAACATCGTCAGGGTATTCTGCCGCTCGCCAAGGCTGGCAATGGCGCTATTAAGCGATTCCGATGCCGCGTCGAGGGTATCGATAGCATGAGTGATATCGCTCTGCACCTGCGGATCGGCCGGATCGAGCGTGGGATCCTGGAGTTCTGCTGCCAGATCGCCGAGCGTGTTAAACACCGTCAGATCGGCACCAAACATATCGCTGGCAGTCACGTTGGTCTCCATCTCAACGCCGCTGGCAACGGTGGCCGTGCGGTGCTCGCTGTTGCCGTTATAGACATATTCATCCGGCTCGCCGTCACCGTCGGTATCATCGTAGCTCACGGGCGGGATATCACTTTTCGTGCCGCCAAAGAGATAGTGCCCCTGCCCATCCTGATAGTTTAGGGAGGCCATCATCGACTGTGTCAGGGAAGCAATCTCCTGCCCCAGGTTGGCCAGCGACTCTGGCGTGGTAGTGCCGTTCGCCGCCTGAAGCAGATCGTCACGAATGGCCAGCATGCTGTTGTTGATGCCGTCAAGGAGGCTCTCCTGCTGGCTCAGGGTGCCCGACACCGCATTGATATTGCTCTGGTACTGCGCAATAGCAGCCTGCTGGCTATTAAGCTGATTAATCCGGGTGGCGGCAATGGGATCGTTCGAGGGCAGGATCACCCGCTGACCGGTCGCCATCTGGGTAATCACGTGCTCCAGCCTGCCGGAAAGCTCGGTAAAGCTGCTCGTCATCGAAGTATAAGATTGTTGAGTACTTACGCGCATAGAAGATGATTTCCCGCTGGATTAAAACATCTCCAGCACGGAGTCGAAAATCTCCGCACCGGTTGAGATGACCTTTAAATTGGCCTGATAGATCTGGGTATAGGTGATCAGGTTGACCGCCTCCTCGTCCATGCTGACGCCGCTCACGCTGCTCTGCTGGTTCTGCGCTTCGCTGTAAACGTTGCTCGCCGACTCGGCCTCGGTCTGGTTCTGGCGGCTGTAGATACCAATATTGCTAATGAGGCTGGTACAGGCGCTGCCGACGGTCACCGTGCCCAGGTTTGCAATCGTCAGCGGCTCGCTGGCGATATTAATCAGCGCCTGTAAATTGTCGCCGTTGCCGGACGCATCCGGATCGCTGGAAAAAGCCAGCTGGTCGGCGGTGATATCTGGGTTGACCGCCAGCGGGCCGTCCGGACTATCCGCATCGTAGATAAAGAGCGGCGCACCCGGGTTGCCGTTGAGGTCATAGCCCGCCGCCAGCTGGTCGTTAACCGCCGTCGTAAACTGTTGAGCAATGCTATTAATGGTGTCGGTGAGCGGATCGAGCACGTTGTGCTGATAGTCAAACAGCGCCCCCAGCGATCCGCCGGTCTCCATTGTCATGCCATAGGTTGTTCCGGCAAACGTTAGCGTCAGGCTTTGGCTACCGTCGTCACCGCTCTCCAGCTGAATGGTAGAGCTCTCCTGACCGCTAACCAACGGCTGGCCGTTTTGCAGCGTGATGTTGTAGTTGCCTCTGTCGTCAATGTTGACCTGGATGTCCATCATGCCGCTGAGCTGCTCGACCATCTGGTCACGGGCGTCGTACAGCGCCGAGGCGTTATCACCGTTGGCCTCGGCCTCGGCGATTTGTTGGTTATAGCCTGCAATACCGGCGGTGAGGGTGTTGATCTGCGAAATAGCCGCCTGCTCCTGGCTGGCGATCTCGCTGCTCTGGGAATCAATGTAGCTGCTGGTATTATTGAAGCGCAGCGCCAGCGCGTTCGCTTCGCTCAGGACCTGCTCGCGCAGGGCGGGATCGTCCGGCATGGTAGAGGCCGCATTCAGCGCCGCGAAAAAGTTATCAAACCCGGCGCTCAGGCTGCTGTTGTCATCGCTGAGTACCGTCTCCAGCTGCGTCAGGTACTGCTGCTGGGTGGTGTAATAGCCATAGTCGCTGGCAGCAAACCACACCTGGTTGACCAGGTACTGATTCGATACCCGGCAGATGCTGTCAACCTGCACGCCGTTGCCTGCGCTGTTAAGCGACCCAGGGCTGGCCCCAATGGTGCTGGTCTGGGCGACCTGACGCGTATAGCCAGGCGTCATAGCATTGGCCGTATTCTGCGCGGTCACGTTGAGCTGCACCTGGGCCGCCGATGCGCCGCTGTAGCCAATAGTGATCATATCCATATCGTTAATACTCTCTGCCGAGTTGCCTGAAACCATAAAGCGGCACGGTGGGCCGCTTTCTTAAACTGACGCCGCTAATCATGCTGTGCCGAGAGCTGTTTCACGATCAGCTCCGCAATCCCCATGCCCTGCTGCCTCGCCAGGGTGTCACAGAGGGTGTCATCATATAAGCCCTGCATCATCCGTCCGGCATCGCTGTTAAGGGGGTTATCTTTGGAATCCAGCAGCGCATCCACCTTACGCATCTCCTTAAGCATCTGGCGCATAAAGATGGCCTCAAACTGCTGGGCAGCCTGCCGGAGGTGATTTTCACGTACGGTAGAGGCTACGCTGCTATCGTCGTTGCTCTGCTGAATGGACGTTAAGGCGTTAAGCACATCCATTAGATCACCTCCAGGTCGGCATCCAGCGCCCCGGCTTCGTGCAGCGCCTGCAGGATCGACATCACGTCATCTGGCGAAGCGCCCAGGTTGTTCAATACGTTCACCAGCGTCTTCAGACTGGTGGACTCCGGCAGCGTCACCATCTGCGCGCGTGGGGTTTTGACGTCGATATTGCTTTGCGGCGTCACTGCCGTACGGCCCCCGGCCAGGGCATTAGGCTGGCTGACGCTGCTGCTTTCGGTAATCGAGACCGTCAGGCTGCCGTGGGATACCGCTGCGGCGTGCACCTTTACCCCCTCCCCCATCACCACCGTGCCGGTGCGGGCGTTAAACACCACGCGGGCACGCACGCGCTCCGGCGTAATCTGCACATCCTGTAGCTGGGACATAAAGGCCACGCGTGCCCCGGGGCTGGTGGGAGCGGTTACCTCCACGCTGGTCGCGCTCTTTGCCGTCGCCAGCCCGCCGCCAAAGGTGCCGTTGATGGCGTTGGCGATGCTGTTGGCATCCTTGAAGCCGGGGCGCTTCAGGTTGAGCATCACCGTGTTGCCCATGTCAAAATCGCTGGGGATCTCCCGCTCCACCGAGGCCCCGTTAGGGATCAGCCCGGCGGTAGGGGTATTCACCGTCACGCTGGAGCCGCTGGCCCCGCTGGCGCTCATGCCGCCAACCACCACGCTGCCCTGCGCCAGGGCATAGATCTCACCGTCCGCGCCGTGCAGCTGGGTCAGCAGCAGCGTGCCGCCGCGCAGGCTCTTTGCATCCCCGATTGAGGAGACCGTAACGTCGATGGTCTGTCCGCGCGCATACATCGGCGGCAGCGTGGCGCTCACCGCCACGGCGGCGACGTTTTTCACCTTGGGATCGATCTTACTCGGCAGCTGTACGCCAAACTGCCGCAGCATGTTAGTGATGGTCTGGTTAGTGAATTTGACCTGATTTTTATCACCGGTGCCGTCGAGGCCCACCACCAGGCTATAGCCAATCAGCTGGTTACCGCGCACCCCCTGAATATCTACCAGCGATGACAGCGGCTGTGCCCGCCCTGGCTGCGAACAGATCAGCAGCAAAAGCGTGACGATAAGGGCGCATCCTGAAAAAAAGCGCATAACAACTCCAGAGTTAAAGCGGGAACAGCGGATGGTTAAAGAGCCGGGTCAGCCAGCCCGCCGCATTGGCATCGCTGAGTGCGCCGCGACCGGCATAGGAGATACGGGCGTTGCCAATGCGCTGGGAGGAGACCGAATTGTCATTGCTGATGTCATCGGCACGCACCAGCCCGCTGAGGCGCAGATACTCATCTCCCTGATTAAGGGTGAGCCACTTCTCGCCGCGGATCTCCATGACACCGTTGGGCAGCACCTGATGAACAGAGACGGTGATCGACCCGTGCAGGCTGTTCTGTTGCTGGGAGCTGGCGTTGCCGTCAAAATCCCGTGAAGCCTCGGCGGAGCTAGCCAGCTTGTCTTTGGTTTTGCCAAACAGCGTGGGAACGCCCACGTCGAGGCTGCTCTCCTTGCCGAAGTTGGTTTTGGCCTGCTTGCTGGACTGGGTCGACTCTTCGAGGATCACCGTCAAAATGTCTCCCACCCGGTAAGCACGCCGATCGGCAGTTAATGACCAGCTGTAGCCGGTCTCAAACACGCCCCCGGCCCGCCCCTCCGGCGTTGGCTGGGCTTCCATCTTCGGCGGGGCATAGGCCTGATCGTCCTTTTTGACCAGCAGCGCCGGGGATTCACACCCCGCCAGCCAGGGCACCAGCGCCATTAACCACAGATATCGTTTCACGCGTGTTCTCATTACAGATTCTGATTGACGTACTGCAGCATCTCATCGGCGGCAGAGACCATTTTGGCGTTCATCTCGTAGGCGCGCTGCACGGTGATCATCGCCACCATCTCGTTGACAATGTCGACGTTGGAGCCTTCCAGCGCCCCGCCTTTCAGCGTGCCTAACGCATCCTCGCCCGGCGTCCCCTCCGTGGGCTGGCCGCTGGCCGCCGTTTCGAGGTAGAGGTTATCCCCCTCAGCCAGCAGGCCCGCTGGATTGGTAAAGTTGACCAGCGTGATCTGCCCCAGCTCGGTGGGATCGCTGTCGCCCGGCATGGTGGCCATCACCGTCCCGTCCTCGCCGACGGTAATATTGGTGGCGTTAGCGGGAACGTCGATCTCAGGCTGCAGCGGCAGCCCCTGAGCGTTGGTCAACACGCCGTCGGCGTTCACCTGCAAATTGCCGTCGCGGGTGTAGGCAATGTCGCCGTTGGCCTTCTGCACCTGAAAGAACCCCTGCCCCATGATGGCGACGTTGAGTGGGTTATCGGTGGTTTCGATATTGCCTTCGGTAAAGGTCTTCTGCGTTCCTACAATGCGCACGCCGCTGCCGTACTGAATGCCCGTGGGCGCGATGTTGTTTTGATCCAACATTGCGCCGGGCGCGCGTTGATTTTGGTAGAAGAGATCCTGGAACATCACCCGGTCACGCTTGAAGCCGTTGGTGTTGACGTTGGCGATGTTGTTGGCAATCGCGCTCATCTCAGCATCTTCTGCCGAGAGGCCGGTCTTACTGATCCATAGTGCTGCGTTCATAAAAATTATTCCTGGAAACGGCGATTAAGCACCACGCAGCAGGCGGTTGCCCGCCTCGCTCAGCGTCTGTGCCGCCTTCATCATTTTGATTTGGGCTTCGAATTGGCGATTCAACGAAATGGAGGCCAGCATCTCAGAGACCGCCGTGACGTTGCTGCCCTCCAGATAGCCTCCGCTGACGTTGACGTTCTCATCCGTCTGAGCGCGGCTGCCGTCTGCCGTGACGATCATCCCCTGGGCGTTTTTAGCCAGATTTTCCGGCGGGATGGTCACCAGCCTCAGGCGATCGATATCCATGGTGGCGGTGACATCGCCGTCATCCGGCGTAATTGACAGCGTGCCGTCGCGGCCAAAAGAGGCGATGGCGTTGGGTGGCAGCACGATAGGACCGTTATCCCCCAGCACCGGATAGCCATTAATGGTCAGTTGACCCGCCTCGTTCTGCACCATATTGCCGTTGCGGGTGTAGACCTCGCTGCCGTCGCGGCCCTGCACCGCGATGTAGCCCTCCCCCTGAATGGCCACGTCCAGCGGCCGGCCGGTTTTTTCGGCGGCTGCGGTACTGGCGTCAACGCCGCTGGCACGCTGCTGTGCCATAAAACGGGTAGCAAAACCCTCGCCCTGAACCGCATCGTCCTGCGATAGCGCCATGTCGGCGCGAAAGCCGGTGGTGTTGACGTTCGCCAGGTTGTTGGCCGCGATCTGCTGCGCCATCAGGGCATGACTGGCCCCGCTGAGGGCGGTAAAAAGTAAACGATCCACTGTTGTACCCTTCTCCGTTACATCGCCTGGAACAGCGCCTGGTCCAGCTCGCTGCTGGCCGAGATCACTTTGGTATTGGCCTGGTAGTTACGCTGCGCGGTCATCAGATCCACCAGCTCACTGGTGATATCAACGTTGGAGCTTTCCAGCATCCCCGTAGAGAGCGCGCCGAACGTCCCACTGCCGGGTGCACCAACCAGCGGCGTGCCGGACTCGCCGGTCTCCATCCATGCGGTGCCGCTCACGGCCTGCAGGCCGTTCTCGTCAGGAAACGTGGCCAACACCACCTGCCCCTGCAGCATCCGTTCGCCGTTGCTGTAGGTCGCATACACCTTGCCGTCCCCGTCCACCTGAACACCGTTTTGCTCTGCGGAGGCGTAGCCGTCGGCAACGTTAGTGGTGACCGAAAAGTCGGAGCCATACTGGGTACAGGCGGCGTAGTCGAAGGTCATCTCGATGGGGGCGGCGCCCGGCGCGCTAAAGGTCATGGGCACCGCCGCGTCAGGGGTCACCAGCTTACCCTGCTCATCAAAGGTGAGCGCTGTTGAACCCGGCTGCGTCGTGCCGTCAAAGGTATAGTGCACCTCCCAGCTGTTATCTGCCGTTTTGGTAAAGTACTGGTTGACCGTATGCTCATTACCCAGCGAGTCATACACCGTGGTGGTATAGGTGCTGTTATACGAGGCGGCGTTAGTGGGTTCGAACGGAACCGCGTTGGTATCAATGGTCACATCCGCAGCGTTAAAGTTAGCGCTAAAGGTGAGCGAGCTCGTCGCCTGCGCCGGCAGCGATCCGGTATTGATTTGCAGATCCGTCACCGTACCGGTTTGCAGCGCGCCGTTCGCATCCACCGGATAGCCCTGCAGATAGTCTCCAGAGGCGTTGACGATGTAGCCGTCCTTATCCGTGTTAAACGATCCGGCTCGGGTATAGGTGACGTTGCCCGCGCTGTCGCGAAGCATGAAGAAGCCGTCGTCGTTAATGGCCATATCCAGCGCGTTCCCGGTTGAGACCATGGAGCCACCGCGTGAGATGCTTTGGGCGGTTCCGTCCACGCTTACCCCCATCGCCTGGGTACCCGCATACATGGCCGAGAAGTCGGTCGTCATGGACTTGTAGCCCACCGTCCCGGCGTTGGCGATGTTATTACTGATGCCATCCAGCTGTTCATTCACCGCGTTCAGGCCGCTGGCTGCAATGCTGTAACTCATAACTTACTGTTCCTTTATCATTATTAAACGACATTCTGCGCAGGCGTATCGTCCGGTACGCCAAACTGGCTGATCATGGTGAAGGGAACTTCCCCAACCCCGCTGACGTTGAGCAACGGCGTGCCGCCATCCAGCGGAATACGCACGTCGGTGACGACACCCGCCACCTCAACCGGCACCTCCTCTTCGCCGGTGTCAGTGACCACCGACACGGAGTAGTCTCCAGGTGGTATGCCGTAGTCTGCGGGATCGATGCTAAAGCTCACCGACCCCGGTCCAAACGAACTCCCCGTCAACGGAATGTCGTAATCATTACCGGCCGCGTCGGTGATATGGATATCGACCTGGGTACAGGCATCGTCCAGGTCGATGCGGCCCTGAATAGCGCCATCGTCAACCTCAAGGGTGGTGGTCTGAACCATGATCGGATCGCCCACCATCTTGCCCAACGCCATCACCTGAAGATTGCTCATCAGGATGGCGTTGGTGTTCATCTCCGTCGCCACCTCTTCCGCCATCGCCACCTGTGCCATCGAGGAGAGCTGAGTCACGTACTCGGTGGGATCGGTAGGGTCGGTGGGATCCTGGTTCTGGATCTCCGCCACCAGCAGCGTCAGGAAGGTGTCGGCCATTGACGTTGAGGTCGTTGTGGTGGTGGTGGTTGGTGTCGTTGCGGCTGTAGATACGCTGCTGCTTGTCTCTGTACCCGCATAGGATGCATTCAGCGATACGGCGGAACTCATAGGCCTTCTCCCAGCTTCAGCAGGCTCTGCTGCATGCTCTTCACGTTGTTCAACACATCCACCCCGGTCTCAAAGTTTTGCGAAGCCGACATCATGTCGGCCATCTGCTCGACCACGTTGACATCCGGATACCAGACGTAACCGTCCCGATCGGCCAGCGGATGATGCGGCTCATAGCGGCGCACGGCGCTACCGCTTGCCACCACGTCCTGCACGCGCACGCTGGCCCCGGTCAGGTCGTGATGCCCGGCCTGCGTCAGGCTGTTGTGGTAGACCGCAGCAAATACCGGGCTGCGTGCCCGGTAGGTCGCCGCCTCGCTCTGGGCCGGGGAGTCCGCGTTGGCCAGGTTGCTGGCAACGGTATTGAGCCGTACCGTCTGGGCGGTCATCGCCGAACCGGAGATCTGATAGATGTCAGAAAATGACATGGTTATTTCCCTTCGATAGCCGTTTTCAGGCCGCTGATAGCCATATTTAAAAAGGTCAGGCTGCTCTGGTAATCGAGGCTGTTTTCCGAAAACCGCGCCTGTTCACTGTTGAGCTCTACCGTGTTGCCATCCTGTGTCGGCTGCATGGGCAGGCGATACATCACCTGCGTGGTGGGCAACCCGTTGCTACTTTTTGCCCGTTGCATCTCCCTGGCAAAATCAATATCTTTAGCCTTGAAGTTTGGCGTATCGACATTTGCCAGATTGGCGGTAAGCAGCTCGGTCCTCGCAAGACGTAGCTTCACCGCTTCAGGGTTTACACCCAGTGCTTTCTGAAAACTGATCCCCATAGTGCGTCGCACTCCTTTCATATAACTCACGCGCGTGCCAGTTAGGCAAATAGCATGCCAACTTTTAAGTTATTGAAAGGTATATAATTATGTTAGTGCACTCTGCTAAGCGGAAAGTCTGTTTCCGCTTCCTGGTCAGCCTGCTGCTGGCTGCGCCTCCGCTCGTCACCGCTCATCCGCCCCAGAACTCCGCTCGGCAACAGATCAACGCGAAGGTGGTTGAGGAGGCCGGAAAAGCGATTGCGGTGCTGGCACAGCGCACCGGCTGGCACGACTACCGCTACACCCTCAACGTGTTTATGCCCAGCAACGTCGCTGCCCTCCCCGCGTGTAGCCAGCCGCTGCGCCTGAGCAGCGCACCGCTCCAGCAGAAGAGTCTTGCCCGGCAAAATTACCGGGTGGCATGCGGAAGCGGCGCGTCGTGGCAGGCGGTGGTCACCGTCAAGGCCGATCTCTACCTGCCGGTTGCGATGGCGGCCAGAGAGATTGCGCGCGGGGAGACGCTTACCCCCGATGTGCTGGTAATGAAGAAGTTCAATATCAGTAACCTGCGCGGGGAGCCATTGCTAAGCCGTGAGGAGGCAACGGGGTTGACGGCGAAGCGGACCCTGCGTGCATGGAAACCGATCCTGCGCACGCAGCTGCAGCAGCCGTTGCTGGTGAAGCGTGGCCAGGCGGTGACGATTTCGTCCGAGACCGATGATATTCGCGCCCAAACCGCCGGCGTCGCGCTGAAGGAGGGCCATCTGCACGAGAGCATTAAGGTACAAAATAGCAGCAGCGAACGGGTGATTGATGCCATCGTCACCGGTGCTGGGCGGGTGAGCGTTGAAGCACAATAATTTTTTACAGCCGCTTAAGTTTTGGCTTTCCGCTGTCGCTTTTAACGCATAACCGTTGAAATGTCCTCTAATGAGAAACCTATGGCTATCACTACTCCTGGAATATTACCCGGACAGCTCGCCTCCCATGATGCGGCGGCGCGCTTGCCATCTCAGCCGGAGGTGGCAAAAGCGGCTCCAGCCCTCTCCCCCTGCGCCGACGATGTTACCCAGCAGGGGGTGCAGGCGGCGCAGCGTAGCCTGGCTGATGAAACGCCTCCTGACGTTGATATCGAAAAGGTAAGCCAGATGCAGACGCTGCTGGCATCCCCGCAGTTTTCCATTGACGCCGATGCGCTGGCCTCATCGATGCTGGACTACTTCCAGACCCGGGGGGCGTAGTGAGCAAAAAACTTGAGCAGGTCAAACTGCTGCTACGCGGGATCCGCACCGATAGCGAGCGCTACCGGCAGCTGCATAACCTGCTGAAAGCGCAGCGCTTATGCATGATCCGCCGCGCCAGCGATGCGCTGATTACCGTCAACGCCGACATCGATCGTCTTTACCCGCTGCTGAGCAGCAGTGGCCGTCTTCGCCGCGAGACGTTGCTCTCGCTTGGCGTCACGGCCGATGGTGTGGGTGTGCAGCAGGTCTTTAGCTGGCTGCCGCCAGTGCAGAAAGCGGCGGCCCGCCAGGCGTGGCAGCAACTGACGACGAGCGTCACGGAGTGCAAACGCTACAACGAGAAAAACGGTGAGCTGCTGACCCGCCAGCATGCATTTGTACAGACATTTTTAGGCCTCGAATCCCATTTTATCTATCACCCCTAATCCGCATTTCCGCAGCGGAAAAAAAGCTTCCGCTGCTTTTCCGCGGGCTACCAGATAAGAGATTGTCCTGCTCCATGACGACGCATTACGAACCGGAAAAACCCTTTGTTAGCGTGGTGACACCCACCTGGCAGCGTGCCGCCTTTTTACCCTGGCTGATCTATATGTTTCGCTATCAGGATTACCCGGCAGCGCGGCGGGAGCTGATCGTGCTGGATGATTCGCCAACCAGCAGCCTGGCGATTGTGAATGCGCTGACCGATAACCAGCCGGCGCGCTACAATATTCGCTATATTCACCACCCCGAACGGCTACCGTTAGGTAAAAAGCGCAATATGCTCAACGCGCTGGCGAAGGGTGAGTATATCGTCTGCATGGACGATGATGATTACTATCCTCCTGATAAGCTTACCTACACCATCGGGATGATGCAGCGGCACGGGGCGCTGATCTCCGGCTCCGACCAGATCCCCGTCTGGTATAGCCATATTGATCGGGTGTTTAAAACCCGCGCTTTCGGCAAACGGCATATCCTTAACGGCACCTTCTGCTATCACCGTAACTATCTGAAAAAACACCGCTACGACGATGCCTGCCAGCTTGGTGAAGAGCAGGCGTTCACCAATAACTTCAGCGTGAAGCCGCTGCAGCTGCCCAGCGAGCGTACGATTCTTTGCGTCTCCCACAGCGATAACACCTTTGATAAAGACTTCGTGCTCGGCAGCTGTGAACCCACCTCCCTCTCTTTGACCGATATCGTGCGCGATCCCACCCTGCTCGCCTGGTATCAGCGCCTGCATAACAGCACCGACCGGCAGCCCATTCAGTGGCAGCACGTGGAGAAAGTGCTGGTCATCAACCTCGACAGACGCGCTGACAGGTGGCAGCAGATGCAGGAGACGCTCCGCCTGCTGGGGGTGCCAGAAGAGCGCGTTATTCGGGTAAGCGGCTGCGAGCATGAGAACGGCACGCTGGGCCGTACGCTCTCCCATCTTCAGGCGCTGACCCTGGCCCAGCAGCAGGGCTGGCGCAACTGTCTGGTGCTGGAGGATGACGCCCTGCTGCTCACTCAGGCGAAGCACGTTTCCGCGCTGAACCGGCTGCTCGCCGCGCTAGATCATCTTCCCTGGGAAGTGGTGCTCCTCGGTGCGCGGGTCACCACCGGCCAGCCACTGAAGAGCCTACCGGGGCTGATCCACGCCGTCGATTGTGAAAAAGCGTGTGCCTATCTGGTCAATGCGGGCAGCTATCCGGCCCTGATCCAACAGATGCAGAGCGATCCGGCTAGCCTGCTGGAGTCGCGCTGGCGCTTGATGCAAAAGCAGGGGAAATGGCTCGCCTTCTACCCATGCATTAGCTATCAGCGTCCAGGCTTCAGCGATATTGAGCGGCAGGAGACCGACCACATCCGCTTCTATTTCAACAAAATGACCGTGAGCCATACGCAAGAGCGTCAGCGGCAAGCACAGCAGCCGGTGGCTAACCAGTTCGCTAACACAGTAGGGTTCTATCTTGAGACCGCTTTTCACTACCAGCTCTATCAGCCAATACTGCACTGGCTGCTGGAGGCGGGCTACCGCTGCGATCTGTTAATTAGCGACGCCGTACCGAAAGCGCTGCTGAGGGAGATGAGCCAGCTGCTGGCAGACATCAACGATCCCAGGCTGAGCGGCTCACGTCTCAGCGAGGCGCAAAACCGTAAGCAGCGCTACGGCTGTTTAGTGAGTCCCTACTATACGCCCGCGCTCAACGGCCTGGGCCGGGTTCAGATCCGCGCCATGTACGGGCTGGCAAAAACCTCGTGGAACCATGCCTGGTGGAACACCTTCTATCACCATATTCTCTGCTACAGCCACTACAGCCAGCAGGCGCTGAATATCAACGGCAACGCGACGATAGTAGGCAATCCACGTTTTGATAAGTGGCATCGCCAGCAGGTGGATCTCTCGTCGCTGGCAACGCTTAAGCTGGATACGAAAAAACCCACGCTGCTCTATGCTCCAACCTTTGGCGATCTCAGCTCGATTCCCCGCTGGGCCGCCTCGCTGTCGCGACTCGGTCGGGAGTACAACCTGATTATCAAGCTGCACCACGGTACACAGCATCGTCCGGAAGAGGCCGCCATGCTAGCCGAAGTCCGGCGTCATTTTAAAATGTGCGTCACCCGTCACGATATGTCGCTACCGCTGCTGCATCAGGCCGACTACGTCCTGACCGACAACAGCGGGTTTATCTTCGATGCGATTCACGCCGGTAAACGGACGATCCTGCTTGATTGGGAAGGCATGTCGGCGCTGCTGGAGAACAACAGGACCTTCAGCAATCCTTCCAGCCCGGAGCAGCAGCTACGCGGCACGCTTCCGGTGGTGCGGGATATGGCGCAGCTACGCCACTGCCTGGCGGCGGATTACGACTGGCAGCCCATAGATGAGGAGATGAACAGGGTGCGTCATCACTATTGCGATGCATTTCAGGATGGCTTTGCTGCTAAACGGGCGGCGGAGCTGATTATGCGTGCGCTGGACAACCCTGTAGACGCCCAGGCGAATACGCTGCTGCACAGTTTACAGAGCAAGCTGTTTTAATTTTTTCGGGCGGTGACGTGCCGCCCGACATTACTCGTCGGGGCTTTGACGTAAAAATGCCTGAATTTTTAGCCAGAGTTGATGAGCTGAAAACCGCTTCAAACACTTATAGCTATTTTTCGCCGGGCACCATGCTGCAAATGCCTCCCCGGTCGGAAGTGACCACGGCTTATGCAGCGTGTGGGTGAAAAAATCTTTATTCATAATCAGATGGCCGCACTGCCCAAATTCACACTCAAGATCAATACCGCAGGCGTTCCAGCCCGCTTTACCATGGCGGTATGGCAGGCGGTACCTGGCCGGGATCATAGAGTAGAGCGCGCAGATGGCAATATCGGTCAATCCCGCCAGCCCTACCGGCCCGGAATCACAGGCTACCAGTAGACGGCATCGCTGCATCAGATACACCGTCTCTAAAACAGAGAAGGTGTTTACGGCGTTAATGACACCGCTCAGCGCAACCGGCATCGCTTTTTTAGCCCGGCATTTATTATTATCACTGCCGATAAGCACCACCTTCCAGCCCGCAGCAAGAAAATAGCCAGCAAGCTGCTGCCAGGCCTGTTCGCTCCAGGTCCGGTTAGGCGCGCCATAATTAGCGTGCAGCAGAACAACGTCAGCCGCAGCAAGGGCATATTTTTCGATAAAAGTATCTACGCGAGAGCCATCTATTGCATTAAGGTTAACGACGGCATGTCTGTTGTCAGTTAGCGTCTTGCCAGTGACCGCTTTGATAAAGGCATCGGTCATATGATCGTCGCCAACAATATGCTCCCACGCGCCCAGATGATAAAAACGCCCTTCTCGCTTCGCCCGCTCAATTTCAATAATGTGCTCTTCGCTGAGGCTATTCATATTCCAGAAGCGATCGACCACCGGGCTGGCGTTTACCAGCTCGGCATATAACCCATGCGCAACCAGCGTAAATGATTCGGTGAATTGCGATCGTACCGCATTCATACAGCCAAGCACGTAGATCATATCCCCCATTGAGGCTGGGCAGTAAAAGATTCGTGCAGCAGGTCTGGCTTTCATAAAGCGTGTCAGGTCGTCAAGATAGTAGATATGCTCATCGCTGAGCAGCGCGTGATATTGAATCACCTCCACGCTCTCTCGCATCTCATCCGCGTCAAAAGCCATGAGTGCAAAAGCAAGGCTATTTGTTGGGGTATGGAGCAACTCGTCTGAGAAATCACCGGCGACATGAGCGGGTAATATCCCTAGTGCAGAGAGGAGCGGCATGGAAAAGCAGTCGGGAAGCGTGATGACCGGCTTACCGGTGACGGCGAGCGCCGATCCAGCCTTATAATGGCTTTTACTCTCTCGTAGCAGTATGCAGGTAATATCACTCATATTAATAATGGCAAGCGTTTCAGCCAAACGCGCCTGATGTATGGCATCGGTACAGGAAAACAGCGGCGGGCTAGCGAGAAAGAGCAGCGTGCTGCTCTTTTCTACCATTGCTTTCAACTGCGCAAACATGTTGGCCTGCAGATTAAAAAGCGTCAGGTAAGCCTCTCTTTTGGCTTCGGTTAATGGATTAAGAGTAACCGTCCGCATCGTTGCAGGATATTGGCCGCGATTATTTGGCTGGCGATAGTAGGTCGTGGTTAATACATGGTGCCAGCCATAAAAATTTTGTATTTCGTGAGGGGCTTTTGCATTCGGGCGCAGAGCGGCCTTAAGCGTCTGACCGTAGGTAAAAAGCAGTTTTTTGAGCATAACAGGCGAGAGCGTATCAAATAGCTGCCAGACGGTCAGTTCTGCCACCCCCTCCTCATAGAGATGAAGATGCACGCCTGATAGCCTGCCGCCTGTTTTTTGCAGAAAGGGGATCAGTAACTTACCGCTTTGACCCAGGCTAAGATGTATATCAACCGACTCAACCGCACGATTGATGATAATGTTAGCTAACTGGTCGAGCGCAGCCGGCAGTCGGCCCGGCTGACAGGTAATAACGGTCACGCCCTGGCTTCGTAACCACGCCGTATTAACCTGACTCTGCTGCAACAGCAGAACAGCGGGCTTATTATGGTTATCTATTGAGTCAATAAAACAAGCCATTTGCAGTGCAAATGTAACCTTACTGGAATCAATAAATATTCGCATATTATATCCGTTTTATCATTTCAATCATTGCCGTCGTCGAGACCGAAGGCGTGCGGGGAAAATAGACCACTCGACATAGCGACGCGAGGTGCTCAAATCGGCCCTGCCAGTCATCGCCCATCACCAGAATATCCGCGCCATAGCGCGCGATATACTCCGCCTTTAGCGCCAGCGACTCTTCCAGAAAAACCGAATCCACGCACCTAAGGTTTTGAATGATTTTCATGCGGTCTGCTTGCGAATTGAGCGGAAGACGACCTTTTTTAACGGCGTTGAGTTTATCCGAGGAGATGCCCACAACCAGGCGATCGCCAAGGCTGCGGGCGCGATTGAGAATATTTAGATGGCCCACGTGGAAGAGGTCAAACGTGCCAAAGGTGATCACGGTTGTCATTACTCTACTCCTCCAGACGCTGGGTTCGCAGCCAGCGTTGAGACGCAACGTCATCTACCGTTTTTTGCTCGCGGCTGGCCTGCTCGCTGGCGAACGTCTCCCGCTGGGTATCGAGGGTCAGCGCCACAATCTTCTCCTGACAGGCGGCCTGCATCAGGTTTTTTTGGATTTGCTGCGTTTTCATCTCCGCTAACGCTTTCTCCTGCTCCTGCCACTTCACAACGCGCAGCAGGCTGCCTTTATAGCCCGCGATGTTGCTTAGCGTCTGGGCGCAAAAATGGGGTAACTCTTCGGTGCGGGTCTTCTGCACCAGCTGCCCCAGGGCTTTAATGTTGTTCTCGTACCGGGTAGCGACCTGCCGCTGCCGGGCCAGCGCCACCGTTGTGCTTTTTACCGCGCTATCGCGCAGGCGTTGAAGCTGAACAAGGGTATGGATCGCCTGCTTCATGGTTTACCTTTTGTGGCCTGAGGAGAGGGAAACAGCGCAGCGAGTTGCGTCTGTACCTGCGCCAGCTCAGCGGGTTCATCAACCTGCTGGCGTAGAAGACGCTCAATGGCCGGAAAGCATTTCACGGCTTTATCAACCTGCGGATCGGCGCCCTCGACGTAGCCGCCGAGCGGAATAAGCGGCCTGATCTCCATATAGGCAGCGTAGTGCCGCTTAAGCTGGCTCACGGCCTGCTGATGCCAGCCAGGGATGATGTGCGTCATACAGCGGCTGATGGATTGACCAATATCAATGGCCGGATAGTGTCCGGCCTCGGCAAGCCTGCGGGTCAGGACGATATGACCGTCCAGCACCGCCCGCGCGCAGTCCACGATAGGATCCTGCTGGTCGTCGCCCTCGGCCAGCACGGTGTAGATGGCGGTCATGGATCCGCTGCTGTCGCTGTTGCCCGCGCTCTCTACCAGCCGGGGGATCATGCCAAACGCAGAGGGGGGATAGCCTTTGGTAGCTGGCGGCTCGCCCAACGACAGGGCGATTTCGCGCTGGGCCATGGCGTAGCGGGTTAACGAATCCACCAGCAACAGCACGTCGAAACCCTGGTCACGAAACCAGGCGGCAAGCGTATGGCATAGCTCGGTCGCCTTCAGGCGCATCAGCGGCGACTCATCCGCCGGTGCAACGACGACGACGGACTTCGCCAGGCCTTCATGGCCCAACGACCGATCGATAAACTCTTTGACCTCACGGCCCCGCTCCCCAATCAGCCCCACCACCACCACCTGCGCGCGGGTCTGGCGGGTGATCATTCCAAGCAAGACGCTCTTGCCTACCCCGCTGCCCGCCATCAGGCCGACCCGCTGGCCCTTGCCGATGGTCAGCACGCCGTTGATCGCCTTCACGCCCACGTCCAGCGGTTCGTCGACGGGACGACGGGTCAACGGATTTACCGACGGCGCAACGGAAGGTAGCACCTGCGTGCCGCCCAGCCTGCCTTTGCCATCAATCGGCTCACCCAGTCCGTTCACCACCCGACCAAGCCAGCTTTCGCCTATCAGCAGGTGGCGAGCTTTCTCCTGCGGAAAGACGCGCGCTCCGGCCATCAACCCTGCTGGCTGTTTAAACGGCATCAAATAGGTCACCTCGCGGTTGAAGCCTACCGCCTGAGCATCAATAAAGCCGCACTCCGCGCTTTCGATGCGGCAGAGCTGACCCGTTGCCAGCTGGCAACCCACGCTTTCCAGTAACACACCGTTCATCCGCACCAGTCTGCCCGCCACGCGGGCAAATGCGATCGACTCAATGGAGCGCAGCGCATCGTCAAAGGGGAGTGGATTGTTCATCTGTCTCATCCGGGGCCAGCGTCTCTTTGAGAACCGTCATGCACTGCTCCAGACGGTGCTCGCAGCCAATATCCAGCTCGGACGCCTCGGTCACGATCCGACACTCGCCGGTAGAGAGATCCGCCGAGGCCACCAGCCCCCATGCAGCCACCTTCTCCGGGGCCACGCTCTGAATGCGGTTAAACTCTTCTACGCTCAGGCACACCCTGAGTGGATCCGGTACGCTGGGCAGGGCGGCAATTGCCTCCTCCACCAGCGCCAGCAGTTGGGTAGGCTGCAATGCCAGCTCGCAGCGGATCACCTGACGAGTCACTTTCTCTACCAGCTGAAGCAGATCTTCACGCTGCTTGCGCTGCACGTGGGCGAAATAGTCGTTGAGCCTGTCGGCGATGGCCTCCAGCGGCTGCGCGGCCTGAGTGAACTGCACCCGCCCAGCCTGCTGCCCGGCCAGACTGCCCTCGGCATAGCCTTGCCGGTAGCCCTCCGCCTGGCCTTTGGCCTGCCCCTCCTGAAAGCCGGTCTCCTGCCCTTCGCTGATACCCTCCGCGAACCCTTTCTGCAGGCCCTGCTGGTAGCCATCCATAAGCTGGCGCTGAAAATCGGCGCTCCCTGCGTTTTTGTCCGCCAGCGCGGCGTGCCGCGGTGGAAAACGGTGTACCCGGTAGCGACCTCGTAGTGTCTGCATCGTGTTTTCTCCCCTACTCCGCCGTCTGCTCGGCGAAAAGCTGAAGCTGGATCTCACCCGCCTCCTCCAGCTCTCGGGCGACGGCCATGATTTCACGACGGACCTGCTCAATGCGGCTAATGGGAACCGGTCCGAGGCGCGCGGTGATGGTTTCCAGCTGCTGCGCCTGACGTTTCGGCATCACCGCAAAAATAGCCCGCCGCAGCGGCGGCTCGGTGCCCTTCAACGCCACGGCCCACTCCTCCATCGGGATCTCGTCGAGCAGGCGGCGACGTACCTCTTCGCTCTGGCGACTCAGAATAAAGAAGTCGTACATCTCATCCTGAAGCTGGTCCAGCACGCTGGCATCCAGCTCGCGTAGCCGATCGAGGATCTGCTGCTGGTTGCCCTGAAAGCGGTTAACGATATCCGCGGCCTGCTTAATGCCTTTGACTTTCGAACCGTGTTCGGAAAGTACCGACAGGCCTCGCTCAATCAGGCGATCCAGCTCATCAACCACGTCACGGTTCACGTCGTTAAGCCTGGCGATACGGTAGAGAATTTCATCCTGCACGGCATCGTTCATATAGGTCAGCACCGTGGCGGCGATCTCCGGGGTTAAAAAAGCCAGGAAAACGGCCTGCAGCTGCAGATGCTCATCGGCAATCAGCGCCGCCAGCTGACGGGGATCGACCCACTGTAGCCGCGCCATGCGTGAGCGGATCTCATCGCCATAGATGCCGTTGATGACGCTGCTGGCAATCTCCCCGCCAAGCGCCTTATTGAGGATCCCCTGCAGCATCACGCGCGATGCGCCGTTGATCCCGCTCTGCTCTCGAAACTCGTCAAAGAAGTTGTTGATCACCTTTCTCGCCTGGCTGGTTTTCACCCCGGAGAGGCGCGCCATATATTCACTCAGGCGCACGACCTCTTCGCGGCTTAGCTTTTGCATCACCGTTGCCGCCGCCTCTTCGCCAAGGCACAGCAGCAGGATGGCCGCCTGCTCAAGATAGCTGGCGCTGCCTGGACTCTTATTTACTGTCAATTCGCTCATTGCTGGTAATCCACTGTCTGATCACGTCGGCGACGCGATCGGTATCGCTAATCGCCAGTTTTTTAAGGAACTCCAGCTTGGTTTCAAGACCAGAGCTCTGGGCAGGTAGCGCATCATCCCCGGAGAACGAGGGTAGCTCTATGCCCCTGCGCTCCTCGTCATCCAGCGTCGCGGGAAGTGAGGATTCACTACGTTCCGCGGCACCTGCCGTTGCTGCGTGTGCTTTACGCGTGGCGATAAGGTGTTTCACCAGCGGGCGTACGACGAGCAGCAGAACCAGCAGCAGGAGCAGACCGATACCGCCGAGGCGGCACCATTCCAGGATGTCATCGTTCTGCCACCACTTCACCGGCGGCGGCACGATCTTCTCTTCCGGCACAAATTGCATCAGCGAAAGTGACAGCTTGTCGCCTCGGCGCTCATCAATACCGGCGGCGTTGTTCAGCATGGCCGTCACCTGTGCCGTCTGCTCTGCTTTCCACGCTTTAACAGCGGCGGCGTCCTGATTCAGCACGACGGCAACGTTCAGACGTTTCAGCTCAAAGCCTGGGTGTTGAATATGCTCAACGGTCCGGTCATAGCTGTAGTCCCGCTGGCTCTCCGTACGCGCAGAGAGCGTATCAGGCGTCTTCTGCGCCCCGGCCTCAGGGGCCTGCGCAGGCGTAGCCTCCGGCGGCCGGTTGCTGAGCGAGCCGGGAATGCCGACCGCCAGACGCTCGCTACTTTTATCCTCTGTGCTTTGCTCCCGGTTTACCTTGGGCGTATCGCCAAGCCGCTCACGGGTCTCCTCAACGAGGCTAAGATCCAGCTCAGGCATGACGCTAATGCGAAAATTGTCTTTCCCCACCAGCGTGGTCAGCACGTTGGCCAGGCTGGCACGGGTCTTATTCTGAATGTCGCTGAGTAGCACATTCGCTTTATGGGTCCCGGCCAGAGGGTTGGTGCCATCCACCACCCCTTCCGAAAGTAGATTTCCCGCCTGGTCAACGATGCTGACCTGGGCAGGCGGCAGCCCCGGCACGCTGCCGCTAACCAAATGGATAATGGCATTAACCTGCTCGCGGCTTAATCGGCTGCCGTAGTGCAGACGCACCATGACCGAGGCGCTGTTTTGCGGTTTGTCGCTAACCACAAACGTGCTCTCCTCCTCCAGCGCCAGATGCACCCGCGCCATTTCAACGGCGTCCAGCGACATGATGCTCTGCGCCATTTCGCCCTCCAGGCTGCGCTTGTAGCGAATGTTTTGCACAAACTGGCTGCTGCCGAGCACCTCGTCTTTATCCATCAGCTCATAGCCTGCCGGGCTTATCGCCTGGACGCCTTTTGCCGCCAGCGTCATACGAATGCCGGAGAGCTGCGCCTGCGGAACCAGAATCTGTCCGCTGCTGGGGTCAATACGGTAGGCGATCTTTTCACCGTCCAGCACGGTGATAACCTGTGAAATGGGCAGATCCTCCTGCGAGCCGAACAGCGCGGTATAGCCGCCGTTGCTGTGCCACAGGCTGCCGACAATAGCGGCGGTAAGCAGTAGCGCACCGCCCGCCAGCGCAAACCATTTTCGGTTTCCCGGCAGCAGGGAAGAGAGCGCAGCTAACGCCGCGTTCGCAGAGGCAAACAGTTTCTTTTTCATCGTTATATGGACATGTTCATCAGATCGTTAACGCCGCTCGCCACTTTATTTCTGACCTGAACAAGCGCCGAAAACGACAGGGACGCCTGCTGGCTGGCCAACATGGCCCCCACCAGATCGTCACTCTGCCCGCTGCTGACCGCGTTCTGCTGGGCGCTGGCGGCCTGCTGCAGGCTATCTACACGGTCGAGCGCATCACGCATCACCTGGTGAAAGCTCACACCAGAGGGATGCTCGCCCTCCGTCGCACGGCTGCTAATAGTTTGCGCGGAAAGCGGTGACGCAGCGGCAAGGCGGCTCATTCCGCTCATTTCCTGCTGCATGAGGAACAGGGAAGAATTACCAATGGTTTTCATGGCGTACTCATTATCTAAAAAGGATCTTATAAAATCAGAAGCTTATCTCTATGCCATGCTTGCGCATTGAGGCGAGCCGATAGCGTAGCGCGCGCGGTGTAATACCTAAGCAGTCGGCAATTTGTGTGCGGTTGCCCTGGTATTTGCGCATCAGATCGGCAATATAGTGATACTGCGCGACGCGCCCATGGCGCTGTAAATCGTCCCGGCTGGCGCTGCCAGGCTGTCGCAGGCTGGATGCCGTGGGACAGTCCACGCTTTCTATACTCGGCGCAAAGGGAAGCCCCAGCGCGCTGGCCTGGATAACGCCGTCCTGGTTTAAAATCATGCCGCGCTGCATGACGTTTTCGAGCTGGCGCACGTTGCCGGGCCAGGGATATTTCATTAGCGCTGCCTTTGCGGTTTCCGACAGGCTGATATTTTTTCCAATCGTGTGGGCATATTTTTTTATAAAGGACTCCGCCAGCGGCAAAATATCCTCAGGCCGCTCGCGTAAAGCCGGCACGGTAATAGGCACAACGGAAACGCGATAGAAAAGATCCTCGCGAAAACGCCCTGCGGCTACCTCTGCCTCAAGGTTTTTATTGGTGCTGGCGATCAGGCGGAAATTAAGCTTAATGGCTCGGTGGCTACCAAGGCGCTCGACCTGACGCTCCTGCAATACGCGAAGCAGCTTTGCCTGCAGTGCCAGCGTCATATCACCAATTTCATCCAGTAGCAGCGTGCCATTATTTGCCATCTCAAACTTTCCTGCCACGGCGTTCACCGCCCCGGTAAAGGCGCCTTTTTCATAGCCAAAAAGCGTTGATTCCAGCATCGATTCTGGAATGGCGGCACAGTTGATACCGATAAAGGGTGCAGCGCTATTATCGCCAAACGCCATCGCGTGAATATATTGAGCGACGCACTCTTTCCCTGCACCTGTTTCACCCAGGATCAGCACGGGGATATTAAAGCGGGCAACGCGCCTGGCTAAGGAAAATGTTTTAATGCTGGCAGGCGCCTGAGCAATAAAGGTCGGCATGGGTTTCTCGCATTTACGTATGTCACTGCATGCGAATCTAACACGCTACTTAATTTTATTGACTAATAAATAAATTAAAAATAATTAATCAATGAAAATCAAAAGGTTATAGCGAGATAATAGGGACATCAAAAAACAATTAAAAACATTTAAATTTGAAATAAATATTTAATAATAATTATCCACAGAACATCTATTGTATGATGCGACCATCTTCGCTTAAATAACGGCGCTTTTACTGTGCGATAAGGATTATGCCACCACGTAAATGGATAGCGGCAATCTTAGCGCATCACTTAAATAGAAATGACTTTTTTTTGCCTGACTTAACGCTTTAGACAGCAAAGCGGCTTGCCCGGTCATTCGGTATTCACGACAGAGAACATGTCCCATGTTGAAGTACAGCCAAACCGCTGGAATAGCTTATCTTGATAGCCACCGCCTTGGCCGCCCATACCATCGCTTACCAAGCCTGTTTACGAGCAAATTTGACATTCTGGAAGCACGCGTGGGCAACTACTTTCTGAAAAAGCACCGCTCGAGCTTGTCATTAAAAAAAATAGCGTGTACGGCTGATATTAAAAATAAAAATGCTGACCTGCTGGTATCGGATAGAGGTCATTTGGCTTTTGATATAGATCGTCCGCTTCTGTTAACCATTCTCAATAATTTTTACGGCCTTGAAAGCAACGAAAATGCGCGTAGCCACGCCGGACGGTTGCCAACAAAAACCGAGGCGCGTCTTCGCACCCGGCTGGCGCTGGATCTCTGCCATATTCTTTTTCATCAGGAGACGTGGGGATTACCGCTACGCGTAAAAACAGATAACAGCACCATTATTAGCCAGTGGGCTTATCAAATTACCTTTACGCTGGGCGACGATGCAAACAGTAGCTTTTACATCCTGTTAGACAACGCCCATACCGACTGTTTTCTGAATATGCTGCGCCAGAGAGATCGGCCTCAGACCGACGCCAGCGACCTTGACCGTAAAAAAAGAGACCGCGCCGTCGTAGCCAAGCTTATCGAGACGCTGCCCCTAAGCCTGAATGTCAAAATCGCCGGGTTAAATATGGACGTTGCGTCGCTGACCGCCATCCGACCCGGAGATATTTTCCCGCTTACGTTACCCGAGACCTTCCCGGTCTTTATCGGGCAATCGCCGCTGTTTCACGCGCTGATTGTTGAAGAGAACGACAGACTCTATCTGTCTGATATTACGCCTACTGTTTCTGAGACGTCTTATGAATAATCATACCGATCCCCTTGACCAGGGCTTTGAATTAGCCAGTGAGAGTGACGCCCCGGCTGACTCCGCTCCCACCCAGAGCGCGCCAGCGTTAGCTGACTCAATGGCGCTGCTCAAACGCATTCCCGTCACGCTAACGCTGGAGGTCTCCTCAGTTGAGGTGATGCTTGCCGATCTGCTGAATATTGACGACGACACGGTCATTGAACTCAATAAGCTTGCGGGAGAGCCGCTGGATATTAAGGTAAACAATATCCTGCTGGGTAAAGCCGAAGTGGTAGTGGTCAATGAAAAATATGGTCTGCGGGTCATTGAGTTTAACACCCGCGACATTAACGAACTGACATCATGACACGTCTGCTCTGCCTGCTAGCCGCAAGCACGCTGCTGCTCGTCTCCCCTGCCGTTCTGGCGCAGGGGGGCGATATCTCGCTGTTCCACGTCGTCAACCACGGCGATACGCAGGAGTACAGCGTCAAGATCCAGATCCTCATTCTCATGACGCTGGTGGGCCTGCTGCCTACCCTGCTCCTGATGATGACCTGCTTTACGCGATTTATCATCGTGCTCTCGCTGCTGCGTCAGGCGCTGGGGCTCCAGCAGACGCCGCCAAACCGTATTCTTATCGGCATTGCGCTGACATTAACCCTGCTGGTGATGCGCCCCATCTGGCTGACTATCTATGAGCGTGCGGTTGTGCCCTTTGAGCAGGATGAGATAACGCTGCCCCAGGCGCTGGAGACCGCCAGCGTACCGCTTAAGCGCTTTATGCTGGCGCAAACCAGTAAAAAGGCGATGGCGCAGATCATGACTATTGCTAACGCCAAGGGCGACGCTGCGCAGAAGGATCTGTTGATCGTTGTACCGGCCTATATGCTCAGCGAGCTGAAAACCGCGTTTCAGATCGGCTTTATGATCTACATCCCTTTTCTGGTGATCGATCTGATCGTTGCCAGCGTGCTGATGGCGATGGGGATGATGATGCTTTCACCGCTGATCGTCTCTCTGCCGTTCAAGCTAATGGTTTTCGTGCTGATTGACGGCTGGTCGCTCACCGTTGGCACGCTGACGGACAGCATTCGCGGGCTGGGGCTAGGATAATGCGCGAGGTACCGTCATGCTGACCGTCGATACCGCCGCCGACCTTGTCGCCAGCGGCATTAAGATCGTAATTATGCTGGTCTCGGTGCTGGTGGTTCCCAGCCTGTTAGTGGGCCTGTGCGTCAGTATCTTCCAGGCCGTGACCCAGATTAACGAACAGACGCTCAGCTTCCTGCCCCGGCTTATCGTTACGCTGATCGTGCTCGCCGTCTGTGGGAAGTGGATGATCGTACAGCTTAGCGATCTCTGTACGCATCTCTTCGCCCAGGCCGCGTTGATGGTGGGCTAAGATGAGCCAGCTTGACGTCATTCAGTTCAGCCACCTGGCGCTGGGGCTATGGTATCCCTTCGTCCGCATCATGGCTTTTCTCCAGTATGGGCCGATTTTTGACAGCAAAGCCTTTAGCGTGCGCATCCGTATTATCATCGCCCTGGCGCTGGCCGTTATTCTGACCCCGCTGGTCAATCCGCCCGTGCCCGAGGGGCTGCTAAACCTGCACACGATCATTCTTACCGTCGAGCAGATCCTCTGGGGCGTGCTGTTTGGTCTGATGATGCAGTTTATCTACCTGACGCTGCAGCTCGCCGGGCAGATCCTCTCCTTCAATATGGGCATGAGCATGGCGGTGATGAACGATCCCAACAGCGGCGCATCAACCACCGTGCTGGCGGAATTTATCTACATCTATGCCGCGATCCTCTTCTTCGCGATGGATGGGCATCTGCTGCTGGTCAGCATTCTCTACAAAGGGTTTATCTACTGGCCGCCCGGCAGCGCGCTGCTGCCGCAAACGCTGCGCAGCGTCTCCCTTGCGCTGGGTTGGGTATTCTCCTCTGCGATGCTGCTGGCGCTGCCCGCAACCTTCATCATGCTGATCGTTCAGGGCGGATTTGGCCTGCTTAACCGTATCTCTCCGGCGTTGAATCTCTATTCGCTGGGCTTTCCCATCGCCATGCTGGCCGGGCTTATCTGCTTTGCCGCCCTGCTCTCCGCGTTGCCGGACCACTATTTACAGCTGGTTAATCGGGTACTGGCGGAGTTTGATGCCCTGCGGAGGACGCATGGCTGACGCGGCAAGTGAAGAGAAGACCGAGAAGCCCTCGGCGCAGAAGCGGCGTAAGGCGCGGCAAGAGGGCCAGATCCCTCGTTCAAAGGATATGGGGCTTGCCGCCAGCCTGCTGGCCGCCTTTATCGTGGTCAGCAGCAGCTTTCACTGGTATCGCGACTTTGTCCAGGAAGCCTTTCTGACCGTGCATCAGTATGGGCAACACATCGGCGATCCGGATATTCTTGGTCAGTTTCTTCAACACAATTTGCTGATACTGCTTAAATTTATTCTCACGCTGACGCCCATGCCGCTGGCAGCGTTGATCGCCTCGCTGATCCCCGGAGGCTGGATCTTCTCGTTAAAAAAGATCTTTCCCGATCTCAGTAAAATTAGCCCGCTAAAAGGCATAGGGCGCCTCTTCTCCAGCGAGCAGATTATCGACGTCGGCAAGATGATAGTAAAAAGTCTGCTGGTTCTGCTGCTGCTCGCGGTCAGCCTTCACCGTCACTTCACCGCTTTTCTCGATCTACAAAACCGCTACTTTGCGCCTGCGGTTAGCGAGGGGCTGTCGCTCTATCATGACGTCATGCTGAACGTCGTGATGCTGTTTATCCTGTTTGCCCTTTTCGATGTCCCACTGGCTAAGCATATGTTTACCAAGGGATTGAAAATGACCAAACAGGAGGTAAAGGACGAGTACAAAAACCAGGAGGGTAGCCCGGAGATCAAAGCCAGAGTGCGTCGCCTGCAACGGCAGATGGCGCTGGGGCAGATCCGTCGCGTGGTCCCCAAAGCCGACGTGGTGATTGCCAACCCCACCCATTTCGCGGTGGCATTGCAGTACGACCAGGCGCGGGCGGCAGCGCCCTTTGTGGTAGCCAAAGGCACCGATGAGGTGGCGCGTTACATTCGCGAGGTGGCTCAGGAGCATCACATTGAAGTGGTGGAGTTTCCCAAACTGGCTCGTGCGGTCTACTACACCACCCAGGTTAACCAGCAGATCCCTTATCAACTTTTTCGCGCAATCGCCCACGTTCTGACCTACGTCCTGCAGCTTAAATCCTGGCGGGCAGGCAGCCAGATGCGGCCCGCGCTTAACCGTCATATTTCCATTCCGAACGAGGTCCTGAAGCAGGATGCAGAAACAGATTAAATACGTGATGACGGCGCTGAGCCGCAGCCGGCCCGGCGTTCCGTTACTTCTCCTGGCCATTCTGGCAATGGTGATCCTGCCGTTGCCGCCGATGCTGCTGGACGCCCTGTTCACCTTCAACATCGTGCTGGCGGTGCTGGTGCTGCTGGTCAGCGTTTCGACCAAAAGACCGCTGGACTTCAGCCTGTTCCCGACGGTGCTGCTGATTACCACCCTGATGCGTCTGACCCTTAACGTCGCGTCTACCCGCGTGGTGCTGCTGTACGGCCACGAGGGGATCGGCGCGGCAGGGAAAGTGATCGAGTCCTTTGGCCAGGTAGTCATCGGCGGTAACTTTGTGGTTGGGTTCGTGGTGTTTATTATCCTGATGATCATCAACTTTATCGTGGTGACTAAGGGTGCAGAGCGAATCTCTGAGGTATCGGCGCGCTTTACGCTGGACGCCATGCCGGGTAAACAGATGGCGATTGACGCCGATCTCAACGCCGGGCTGATTAACCAGACCCAGGCGCAGGCCCGGCGTAAAGAGGTGACCAGCGAGGCGGATTTCTATGGCGCGATGGACGGTGCCTCAAAGTTCGTACGCGGTGACGCCATCGCTGGGATGCTGATCCTGGCCATCAACCTGATTGGCGGCGTCTGCATCGGCATTTTTAAATACGACCTTAGCGCCGAGGCGGCTTTCCAGCAGTATGTGCTGATGACCATCGGCGACGGGCTAGTGGCACAGATCCCCTCTCTGCTGTTGTCCACCGCAGCGGCGATTATCGTAACCCGTGTCAGCGACAGCGGGGATATCTCCAGCGCCGTTAAAGCGCAGCTGCTGGCCTCGCCATCGACGATCTACACCGCCAGCGGCGTGATGTTCGTGCTGGCCATCGTGCCGGGAATGCCGCATCTCCCTTTCCTGCTCTTCTCCGCCCTGCTCGGTTTTACCGGCTGGCGGCAGAGCAAACGGCCACAGGCGGCGCAAACGGATGAGAAGAGCCTTGCCACGCTGAGCAAGGCGCTGACGGAAACCCCCGAGCACCAGGTCAGCTGGGAGACGATCCCACTGATTGAGCCGGTCAGCCTAAGCCTTGGCTACCGTCTGGTCTCCCTGCTGGATAAAGCCAACGGCAGCCCGCTGACCCAGCGCATACGCGGCCTTCGGCAGGCGATCTCCGAGAGCAACGGCCTGCTGCTACCGGAGATCCGTATCCGCGAGAATTTTCGCCTAAAGCCGACCCAGTACGCCATCTATATCAACGGCATTAAGGCCGATAGCGGCGATATTCCCGCAGATAGGCTGATGGCGTTGCCCTCGGCGGAAACCTACGGTGAAATTGACGGTACGCCGGGAAGCGATCCGGCTTACGGGATGCCCATCACCTGGATCACCGCTGCGCAAAAAACCAAAGCGCTCAATCTGGGCTACCAGGTTATCGACTCGGCGAGCATTATCGCCACCCATCTCAATAAAGTGGTCACCCGCTTTATTCCCGACCTGTTTAACTATGATGACGTGACCCAGCTGCACAACCGGCTTGCCGCGTTGGCCCCTAAGCTGGCGGAGGATTTAGCCAGCGCGCTGAACTACAGTCAGGCGCTAAAGGTCTACCGGGCGCTGCTTACCGAGCGTGTCTCATTGCGTGATATTGTGACCATTGCCACCGTGCTGGTGGCCAGCAGCGCGGTGACCAAGGATCCGATTTTGCTGGTGTCGGATGTACGCCTCGCCCTGCGCCGCAGCATTACTCACGGGCTAGTGCGCAATGAGGAGCTGGCGGTCTATACGCTGAATAACGAGCTAGAGAATTTGCTGATTGGCGTCGTTAACCAGGCGCAGCAGAGCGGGAAAGTCATGCTCGACAGCGTGCCACTCGATCCCAATATGCTGAGCCAGTTCCAGCAAAATATGCCTCAGGTGCATGAGCAGATGAAGGCGGCGGGTAGAGAGCCGGTGCTGCTGGTTGCTCCGCAGCTGCGTCCGCTACTGGCCCGCTATGCGCGGTTGTTTGCCAGCGGCCTGCAGGTACTCTCCTATAACGAAGTGCCGGACGAGCTGGAGATAAAAATTCTCGGTACGCTCAGCTAGCCCGGTATGCGTACGGTGCTGTTCAGCAGGATGCGCTTCCCACCTAAGAAGCGCGCCTGCCAGAACGCATCGGACAGGTCGCTGATGCGGATCTGCTCGCCGGTGCGGGGCGATTCGATAAAGCGGTTGTTGCCAAGATAGACGCCAACATGATCGGCTTTATCATGGGAGTGAATGCCAAAAAAGAGCAGATCGCCGCGTCTGAGATCGTTATCCGCGACGTCTAGCGCCTGCCGGTAGTGATACATCTCATTGGCGGTCCGCGGTAGCTTCGCTGCCAGCAGCGGGTTAAAGGCATAGAAGATCAGCCCGCTGCAATCAAAGCCCTCCTCCGGCGTTTCGCCTCCCCAGACGTAAGGTTTGCCAAGCTGCGCCTGTAAGCGGCGTATCGCTTTTTCAATGACGGGCTGAAGATGCAGATCGCCTGCCAGCAGTGGCATGGCGAACCACTCGGGGTGACGTTGCAAAAGAGCCCGGTTCTGCGTCCGCAGAGCGGCTTTCGCCGCGCTGTTGCCGCGGATCACCAGTGTGGAAGGAGGACGTTTCGCCTTTGCCTTCGCCAGCAGCAGACGATTGTGCATTCGCTGGCGAGGCGTCGATTTTGCCGCTGCGTCAGACGGAAACAACGCCGTGACGAGGGCGGTAACGAGTAGTCCAACACGCAGCGGCTTAGCGAGACACATGCGTTGCCTGTGATGAAGGGGCGTGCTCCAGCTTGCTGGCCAGCGGCTTAACAATCTTCTCGCCCTGCGCACCGAAAAATTGATAGAGCGTGTCGGCCGCCGTATGGGTTAAGACCATGATCTCAATCCGCCGGTTGTTTGCGCCCTCTGGGTTCTGGGCATCCAGCAGCATACGGTCGGCCATCGCGCTGACCTGCATCACTTTATCTTTCGGCATGCCGGCCTGCTCCATGACGCGGCGAGCTGAAAGAGCGCGATCCCCGGAGAGGTTCCAGTTGTTGTATCCGGCGCTTTTATAGCCCAGCGCATCGGTGTGGCCGGTGATAATCAGCTTGTTATCCAGAGAGTTGAAGATGGGCGTCAGCTCGGTCAGCAGCGATCGGAAGAACGGCATAATAGTGGCGCTGCCGCGTTCAAACATGCTGCGCCTCTGATTATCCTTAATTAATATCCTTAGCCCTTGGGGAACGATCTCCATCTCAAGATTGCTCTCCATATGGGCCTTCAGGGCAATCTCGTTGATGCTGTTCGCCAGCTCACCCAGCTCTCGCGCCGATTTTTGTCTCATGCGCATTGCCGCACTGCTGGCCTCCTGCGTCTTCTTCAGATCCGCTTCAGCACGGCGCGCCAGCCGCTCTTTGCTCACGGCCTGCGCCTGCTCATGGCTGCGCCCATCGGCAGAGCCCGCCATCTTTTTCGGAAGATGGCTCAGCGGGGCCATTATTCCACCGCCGAAGAAAATAGACTGTCCGTGCAGCGCGGCCACGATCTCTTCCCGGTCGGACTGGCTGACGCTGTTGACAATCCACAGGGTCATAAACAGCGCCATCATCGCAAGAGTGAAGTCGGCAAAGGCCACTTTCCAGGCACCGCCGTGGTGCCCGGCATGGCTCTTTTTGATCTGCCGACGAATAATGGTGGTCTTCTTGCCCCGATCGCGCCGGTTTGCGGTCGCCATTATTCCTCTTCCTCCAGCATGGCGTTGACCCAGGCATCAAGGTTGGCAAAGGTCGGCTTCGAGGCCAGATGCAGCAGCTTGCGGCCCGCATCCACCGCTAACAGCGTTGGCTTGCCTCCGGCCTGGGCCACCAGCACGGTGCGGACGCACTCCAGTAGAGAGTGCTCGGCCCGCGCCTGCTGCTCCATCGCATTGGCCAGCGGATCCATAAAGCAGTAGCAAATAAAGACGCCCAGAAAGGTCCCCACCAGCGCAGCGGCCACTTTCAGGCCAATCAGCGCAATTGAGCCATCAATGGACTGCATGGTAATAATGATCCCCAGCACCGCCGCACAGATACCAAACCCGGGCATCGCCTCCGCCGTACGCTGCAGCGAGCGTGAGGGGGTAAGCAGCTCCTCCTCAATGGTCTCCAGCTCCTGATCGAGGATCCCCTCCAGCTCATGAGCATCGATTTTGCCCATCGCCATCAGGCGAAAGTTATCGGCAATAAACATCACCAGCCGCTTCTGTTTAAGTACCAGCGGGAATTTCTGGAATATGGTGCTCTCTTCCGGCTGCTCAATATGCTGATCGAGCATGCGTAACCCGCCGGTTTGTACCATTTCGAGCAGCTCATACAGGCACATTAAAAGCTGACGCTGAAATTCAGCTCCGAGCTTTTTCTTGCTGATTACACCTTTGATCTGATGGGCTATTTCCCGCAGCACGTGCAACGGGTTGGCAATAATCATTGACCCGATGCCTGCGCCGATAATGATCATAATTTCCGCAGGTTGCCAAATAGCTACCAGCTGGCCACCCTCAACAAAATAGCCACCAAAAACGCAGCCCAATATAATTATCAATCCTAATATTTTTTGCATGAATATCTCGAAACGTTTAGTGGCTGAAAAAATAGGTGTGTAGCTTTTCCGCTATCTTTTTATTGAGCTGACAAATTCTGGCTTCGGTGAGTCCCAGCACCAGGGCAATCTCTTTTAGATTCATATCCTGCTGATAATATAAATAGAGGATCTGCTGCTCTTTCGCTGACAGCGTCTGCAACGCCCGGCTCAGCATATGTTGCGTCACGATCTGATCTTCCAGCCTGCGTCCCAGCAGCGGCAATTCGCCGGGCCGATCGCTCAGCAGCGCGTCGAGGCTCTCCAACGTATCGGCACCCTCCAATGCAAGGTACTGCTGATACTCGGCGGCACTCACGCCGTCAGCCTCCAGTTCGCCAGGCTCTGGCTCGCGGCCCAGCACTTTTCGCCGCTCCCGTATCAGATCTTTGATGTGGTAAAACTTTTGCCGGAGCTGACGCGGACGCCAGTCAAGGCGTCTCAGCGCGTCCAGCACCGCGCCCCGAATGCGCTGCACCGCATAGCCGCCGAACCCCTCGTCAGGCTTGCCGTAGCGACGCAGGGCGTCCAGCAGACCGATGAGCGCCACCTGCTGCATATCCTCTCGCTCCATCACGCAGCTGCACTGCGGCGCAAGCTGTTTTACCACCTTGCGCACCAGCGGCAGATAGGCCTGCAGGTAGTGGCTCTCCTGAGCAGGCGTTAAGGGAGAGAGTGTCTGAAACGCCTGCATCTCATAGGGTGCTGACGTCAGCATCACTGGAAAACCATTTTGCTGATTAATATATCGCTGTAAGGGCCTGGCGTAGCCCTGCTTTTCAGTTCACGATGTAACGCGGTATTAAGCAGCGTTTTTATTTCATTGATTTTTAAGGCGCGGACTTTTTCATATTCCCTATCCGCCAACGTCGTTAAAATAATGCTCTGATAAAGCGGCTCGTCGGCCTGGATCTTTTTAGACGCCTCCTCGCTCTCCGCCACCATCGTCAGCGCCAGGAGCATATAGTGATCTTCGCCCTGAGCATCGCTGAGCGTAATGACGGACTCCTTTAATGAAACAAAGATATCGTTAGCGTGCTTGTTCTTATTTTCCGGGGCGCTCTTTTTTAAAGAGAGTTTGGCGGCCGCTCCTGAGGGTTGCATAGCGTTAATAACAAACCATGCTGCACCGCCGCCAATAAGAATAGAGAGCACTACACCAACAAGGCCGGTAATGACTATTTTTTTCATCTGTTATCACACTTTAATTAATAGATTTTCGCTCTTCTGTAAACCGCTCTCATCGGTATCCAGCTCGATGGCAGAGCGTATTGCCGTAGCGTTTTGCCGCTCCTCGCGCTGCCGCCGCGAATCGGATTGCGACTGTCCGTCCGGGGAGACCTGTACCTCTACCTGCATGAAGTTCTGCTGGGTGAGCTGAACCCGCAGCGCATCACCACACTGTTGCAGGGTACGGCAGACGTCCGCCTGGGATGCGCCGATATGTACCGTCAATTTGCCCGCATCCAGCTGAATAGCGATCTCCAGCTTGCCCAGCGAGGGCGGATCGAGGCGAATGGTAGAGGTCTGCTGCTGCTGGCTAAGTTGAAAATGGATGTTCTCTTTCAGCATATGGACCAGCGCCTCGCCCCACTGCGCGGCGCGGGTATCAACGCTCACGACCTGCTCCGGTTGCACCCTGCTGGGCACAAGGCGGGTATCGTCTTGGATAAAGGTGGTATGTGCTGTGAGCGATGCGGGCTCTGGCCGCTCGTGAACCATTTTTTCATTCACCGCATGACGTAACGCACCGGCACGCTCCGGTCGCGGGACCTCTGGCTGAACGCCTAACGAGGCGACCGCAGGAAGATTTTCCGTAGCCAAACGGGCCTGCTCTGCCAGCTGTTTCGGCGTAGCGGTAGCGAGCTCCACGGGCAGCGTGGCTGGCGTTATCGGCGTCCGCATCTGCATCGACGACACCGTCTGGGCTATCTGCTCCGGCAGTGCCGCCTGTCCCCTTTTTTCCGCTATGGCGGGACGTTCAGGCATCAGCAGCACGGCCATCAACGCCTCCAGCGGCTGAGTTTCCGTTTCATCCTGCACGGCATGTTTAGCCTGCTTTTCAGCGGGTGCACGACCTCCCGCCCCTTCGGCCAGGGTTTGCAGGTGCTCTAACAGGACATTTTGTACGGTTTCCGGCAGCGTGAAGGTATGCGTCTGCGGGTTGTTCGCCTGCGGCTGAACAGAGGCGGATGCAAGCCGCTGCGTCAGGGCGTTGGTCAGTAAGCTCAGCATATTCATGGCTGCTCCGACAGGATATTCACCAGCGAGTAGGCCAGCGCCCCTTCGCGCTGCTGGCGGTGTTTCTCCATGCGCGCCTTCAGCAGCGCTGCCCGCTCGGTTCGCCGGGCGATGATCTCGCCATACGCCTGACGCAGCCGGGCCTTGAGCGCCGTCAGCTCCTCTTCCGGCGGCTGGCTGGCGCAGTAGGCGTTAAACAGCGCCATCAGGCGGGTGTGTAGTGCAGGCATCCTGCGCCAGCGCTGCTTGTTCAAGGCTTCATCCATGGCATTCAGCAGCGCATCCATCTGCTCATTTACGGTTTGCGTTTCCATTGTTTAACCCAGCTTTTTCGCCAGCCCCTGCCAGCCCTCATGCAGGTTGGTCAAAATCAGCACCACCTCGTCTATTTTTTGCGTATTGAGTTCACTGCTGGCTTCATACAGGCGATAGACGCAGTGGTCATAGAGCCGTGCCAGATTCAGCACCAGTTCGCCGCCGCTCTCAAACTCCAGCGAGCTGGTCAGCGCGTTAAGAATGTCGATGCATTTATTGATGCTTTTGGCCTTGCGGTCGTAGCGTTTATGCGTGATATGGCTTTTGGCGCGCTCCAACTCCTCCAGCAGACCGGTATAGAGCACCAGCACGAGCTCCAATGGCGACGCCGAGGCCGTGCGGGAGGCCAGATCGATATCTTTATAGTGGCCATAGCCGTTATCAGAAGCGTACATAGCGTGAATTCCTCTATTTCTGTGTCGCTCAGGCAAACGCCGCCATGCTTACCTGCATCGAGTAGATCTCAACCATCGTCGAGGTGTACTCCTGCAAATAGCGCTCGTAGGAGGCGTTATAGGTCTCTTTTACCTGATCAACCTCGCGGGTGAGTTTGTCCTGCTCCTCGGTAAGCGCGTCCTGCCGCTGAGTGATAACGCCGCTGTTATCATCCAGATAGGTCTCCATTACGCTATCAAGCTGAGCGGTCATGCTGTCGTCGCCGACAAACAGCGAGGTCAGACCCGCCGGGTTCTCCGCCATGGCTGCGCTAAACTGCTCGGAGTCGATTTGCAGATGACCTTCTGCGTCAAGTGCGATGCCGTAGTCGAGCATCGAGACGCCGTTGTAGGTGGCATGGGTAATGCTCTGGATCTGACGCTCCAGCGAAGAGATCCCCGCATCGCCAGCAAAGGGGCCCGCTGGCTGGCCGTTACTGCCAAAGGTGGTGAGTGAATCGAGGGTATCCACCAGCGTGTTGTAGGCGTCGACAAACGTTTGCACCTTCTCCTGCGTTGCCGACACGTCGTTTGACACGGTAAAGGTGATGGGGCCATCCGCCTCTGAAGTTTCAGCAAAGGTGATCGAGACGCCAGGGATGAGGTCGGTATAGGTGTTGGAGCCGCTGGTGATCTGCACCCCATCTTCCGGCGAGCTGCCAAGATAAATGACCGAGTCCTGTGCGACAGAGAGATCCTTCTGCGCGCTAAGATCCGTGGCAAAGGCCGAGCTGGGATCGATGCCGCTGGTCGAGACCGTAAACGCATGGTCTTCCCCGGTCTCATCGGCGGTGAGCATCAGGGTTGTCGACTCGCCGGTGTTCACCAGCGTGGCGGTGACGCCTGGATTATCTTCCGCGCCGTTAATGGCGTCACACAGTTCGCTGACCGACACGCTGCCATCGGCGTCGCCGTCTGCCTGCGCGAGATCGATATCCATCTCGCTGTCGCCCATCGTAATGGTAAAGGTGCCGCTACCTTCAATATCGCCGTCGGCGATATTGAAGGTGCTCTGCTGGGCGGTCGCCAGCTGCTGAACATAAAAGGTGTAGGTGCCCGCCTGCGCCTCGGAATTGGCGGTGGCGGTGGCAGCGTCATTGTTTGCCTTAACCGTATTGACCACCGCCCCGCTGGTCTCACCGTTTAACGCATCTACCGCCGACTGAAAGGACGTGAGCGCGCTCTCCAGCGTCGACAGCGCAGCGCTTTCGGTATCCAGATCGGTTTGCTGGCGCTCCAGCTGGCTTGCTCGAGTAGAGACGTCCATCAGGGCAAATTGTTTCGCCATTACTTGCGGGTTTATCATCTTCGCTCCATTCAGTTATCAATACCCATAGCAATAACAGTGCCAAAATTTATTATTTATAATTCAATATGTTAAAAACGCGGGGAGGAAGTGCAGCTTCCGCAGACAGGGAAAGTCTCTTTCCCCCAGGGTGGTCATAGCAGAAAAAACAGCCATACCGCACAGGGGCGGTATGGCTGAGTACAACCTGGTCGCTTATTGCAGCAGGCTGGAGACCATCCCGGACATGCTGTTGGACTGCTTCAGCATGGTGATGCCGGTCTGCATCAGCACCTGCTGTTTGGACATGTTTGACGCTTCCGTGGCGTAATCGGTATCCATGATGTTGCCAATGGCGACTTCGGTGTTGTCCTGCATGCTTTGCAGGTTGGTCGCCGTGCTGCTCAGGCGGTTCATGGTCGCACCCAGGGTAGACTGAATGCTGCCGACTTCATCCATGACGCCCTGCACCGCGCTAATGGTGGCGTTTGCTGAATCCAGGGTCATCAGTTCGCTGCCAGCCGTGCCGGTGGAGGCACCACCTGCACCGTCGGTACCATAGTCATCGCTAAACGCTGCGCTCAGGCTGCTCAGATCCGCTGCCAGGTTGCTGACCTGAGAAGAGATATTGATAGTGATCTGATCGGTAGACTGGGATCCCACCTGAAAGGTGACGCCGGACGCGCTGGTGAACAGGCCGTTCTCAGATTTATTAAACAGGTTGGTGCCGCCGTTGGTGGTGTTCTGCAGCATGTCGGACATCTCCTGTCCCAGCTCGTCGAACTCGGACTGCATGGCCGTACGGTCGTCATCGCTGTAGGTTCCGTTCGATGCCTGAGTCGCGAGTTCGTCCATGCGGCCCAGAATATCGGTCATTTCGTCAAACATGCCGTCGGCGGTTTGCAGCATGGCGGTGGCATCGGCAATGTTACGCTGGGCCATGGCCATGCCGTCAGACTGGGTCTGCATGCGGTTAGCAATCTGCTTACCCGCAGCGTCGTCCGCAGACGAGTTGATGCGCTTCCCGGTTGCCAGGCGCTCCATGGACTGGCTCAGTGAGGCGTTGCTTTTGTTGATGGCGTTAACTGCCGCCATCGAGGCGGCGTTGGTATTGATAGATAACATGGTTCTGCTCCTTGAATAGGTGAATATCAGCTGAGGTACAGAACTAAAGCGACGCAGGTTGGAAAAAATTAAGCAGGCGGTGAAAATTATTTTTTTGGCAGGGTAAGAGACCTTTTTAACCTGCGGCTATAGATTATGCATTTATCGCATAAGCTAAGTTGAATTAAGACTTTCGGCAAAACGCTAACCGCCGCTAACGTAGCGGGATAACGCCTTTCGTGACATTACTTTACAGGGATTGCCGATGACCAAAAAATTGCTGCCGTTATGGGTGCTGGCCGCGCTGTCTGCCACCAGCTATGCCGCCACACCGCCTGATACCCTCGTGGTGGCCCAGGGCCTGGACGATATTGTGAGTCTTGACCCCGCCGAGGCAAACGAACTCTCCAGCATCCAGACGGTGCCTAGCCTCTATCAGCGGCTAGTCCAGCCCGATCGCGACAACCCTGAAAAGGTCAATCCTGTGCTGGCGGAGAGCTGGAAAGCCGATCCGGCAGCCAAAACCCTCACCGTCACCCTGAAGCACGATGCTAAATTTGCCTCCGGCAACCCGCTGCGCCCGGAAGATGTGATCTTCTCCTATAAGCGCGCGGTGACGATGAACAAATCCCCGGCGTTTATCCTCAACGTGCTCGGCTGGCAGCCCGATAATATCGACAGCCAGCTGAAGAAAGTCGATGACCACACCCTTGAGCTGCACTGGACGGCTGACGTTAGCCCGGCTGTGGCGCTGAATATTCTCTCAACGCCTATCGCCTCTATCGTTGATGAAAAGCTGGTCGCTGCCAACGTGAAAGGCGATGACTTCGGCAACGCCTGGCTGAAGCTGCACTCTGCCGGCAGTGGCGCGTTTAAGATGCGCGTCTATCAGCCGCACCAAGCCATCGTGCTGGATGCCAACCCCTCCTCTCCCGGCGGCGCACCGAAGCTTAAAAACATCATCATCAAAAACGTGCCGGATCCGGCCTCCCGCCGCCTGCTGATCCAGCAGGGCGACGCCGACGTGGCGCGCGACCTCGGGGCGGATCAGATCGCCGCTCTGCAGGGGAAAAAAGGCGTTGAGGTGCTGAGCATCCCTTCTGCCGAGCAGAACTACCTGGTGTTCAACGCCGGGAACAGCGCTAACCCACTGCTCAACAATCCGGCATTCTGGGAAGCCGCCCGCTGGCTGGTGGATTACGAGGGCATCACCCGCGATCTGCTGAAGGGCCAGTACTTCATCCACCAGAGCTTCCTGCCGGTGGGCCTGCCGGGGGCGTTGGAAGATAATCCGTTCAAATTCGATCCGGAAAAGGCCAAGGCTATTCTGGCAAAAGCCGGTATCAAAGATGCGCACTTCACGCTGGACGTGGAGAACAAACCACCGTTTATCACGCTTGCCCAGTCGATGCAGGCCAGCTTTGCCCAGGGCGGCGTGAAGGTGGATCTGCTTCCGGCGGCGGGTAGCCAGGTTTATGCCCGCGTGCGTGCCAAACAGCATCAGGCGGCGATTCGCCTGTGGATCCCGGACTACTTTGACGCCCACTCCAACGCCAGCGCCTTTGTCTACAACGACGGCAAAGCCAGCACGGTGGCGGGCCTGAACGGCTGGAAGATCCCTGAGCTCAGCCAGCAGACGCTGGCGGCGGTGGCCGAGCCGGATGCCGCTAAACGCCTGGATCTGTATAAGAAAATGCAGGAGACCCTCCAGCACAACTCCCCGTATATCTTTGTCGATCAGGGTAAAACGCAGATTGTGGTGCGCGACAACGTAAAAGGCTACCAGCAGGGGCTGAATGCGGATATGGTCTGGTATGACCGCGTAACCAAATAACCTTCAAGGTATTAACGTCTGTGTTTTTACAAAACAGCGCAGAGCGGCGTTTGTCGCGCCCTCTGCTTACCCTCTTGCAGGGACTCTTTACCCTCGCCCTCACGATCCTCGGCCTGCTGCTGGTCACCTTCGCCCTGTCGGCGCTGTCGCCGGTTGACCGGGTGCTGCAGATCGTGGGGGATCACGCTAGCCAGTCAACCTACGATCAGGTGCGCCACCAGCTCGGGCTGGATAGGCCCCTGCCGGTGCAGTTTTGGCACTACGTGGTCAATCTGGCCCATGGCGATCTTGGCGTCGCCAGCGCCACCGGTCAGCCGGTCCTTCAGGATCTGCTCTCGGCGTTTCCCGCTACCCTGGAGCTGGCTACCCTCGCCCTGATCCTCGGGGCGCTGCTGGGCGTCATCGCTGGGGTGCTGTGCGCCCGCTATGCCGGTACGCCGTGGGATCTGCTGGTGCGCACCTTTACCCTGCTGGGAAATTCGGTGCCTATCTTCTGGCTTGGCCTGCTGATGCTGGCCCTGTTTTATGCGAAGCTGCAATGGAGCGCCGGGCCCGGCAGGCTGGATGATATCTACCAGTATACCGTGACGCCGCAGACCGGCTTTGTGCTGATCGATACCTGGCTCTCAGGCGATCCGCTGGCGTTTAAAAACGCCCTGAGTCACCTGGTGCTGCCGGTGCTGCTGCTGGCCTACTACTCTCTCGCCAGCATTACCCGGCTGACCCGCTCCGCCTGCCTGAGCGAGATGAACAAAGAGTATATTTTGCTGGCGCGGGCAAAGGGCGCGGGGGAGATGACTATCCTGCTGCGCCACGTGCTGCCCAACATTCGCGGGACGCTGCTGACGGTGATCGCCCTGGCCTACACCAGCATGCTGGAAGGGGCAGTGCTGACGGAGACCGTCTTCTCATGGCCGGGGATCGGGCGCTATCTCACTACCGCGCTGTTTGCGGGAGACACCACGGCGATCATGGGGGGCACCCTGCTGATCGGCGTGAGCTTTGTGGTCATCAATAACCTCACCGACCTGCTGGTACGCGTGACCGATCCGAGGGTGCGCTAAATGCCGGCTTCTCTTTTTCTACAGCGGTTACGTCGCTCCCCCGCCGCGTTTAGCGGGCTGCTGATGGTGGTGGTGCTGCTTCTGGTCGCGCTGTTTGCGCCCTGGCTCGCGCCGCTCGATCCCAACTGGCAGGACGCCGCGGCGCGTCTGCAGGCACCGACCGGCGCGCATTGGCTTGGCACGGACAGCTATGGCCGCGACCTGCTCTCCCGGCTGATCTACGGTACGCGCCCGGCGCTCGGCCTGGTAGCACTGGTCACCGTCATCACTCTGCCTGCCGGACTGCTGATCGGCATTCTCAGCGGCTACTACGGCGGCTGGCTGGAGCGGGTGCTGATGCGTTTTACCGACGTGGTGATGTCGATGCCGCGCCTGATCCTCGCCTTCGCCTTTGTCGCCATGCTGGGACCGGGGCTGGTCAACGGCGCACTGGCGCTGGCCCTCACCACCTGGCCTGCCTATGCCCGCCAGGCGCGCAGCGAGATCCAGCGCCTGCGCCACAGCGACTACCTGGCGGCAGCGGAGATGATGGGCATTCGCGGCTGGCGGCTGCTGTTGGGTCATATTCTCCCCCTGTGCCTGCCCTCAGCGATTGTACGTCTGGCACTGGATCTGGCGGGCATTATTCTGGCCGCTGCCGGGCTGGGCTTTCTCGGTCTTGGGGCGAGGCCGCCAATGGCGGAGTGGGGAGCGATGATTGCCGACGGCATGCAGGTCATTTTTGATCAGTGGTGGATTGCCGCCGCACCGGGTAGCATTATCCTTCTCGCCAGCCTGGCGTTTAATCTGCTGGGCGACGGCCTGCGCGATGTACTGGAGCCACACCATGACTGATACGGCGATTGCCGTCGAGGCACTCAATATTGACTACCCCGGCGCGCGGGTGGTGAATAATCTCAGCTTCCGGCTAGGCAACGAGCGTCTGGCGCTGGTGGGCGAATCCGGCTCTGGCAAATCGATGACCGCCCGCGCCTTGATGGGGCTGGTGCGCAAGCCAGGTATCGTTAGCGCGGCCCAGCTGGATGTGCTGGGCCACGATGCGCTGACCCTCAATAGCAGGGGCTGGCAGCGGCTGCGCGGCAGGGATATCGCCATGGTGTTGCAGGATCCGCGCTACGCCCTGAACCCGGTGAAAAGCATTTACGCCCAGCTGGAAGAGGCGCTCACCCTGCACCAGCGGGTTGGACGCCGGGAGCGCGCAGAGCGCATTCACGACGTGGTTGCCGCCGTGGGGCTACAGGATACGGTGCTGACCCGCTATCCCGGTGAGCTGTCCGGCGGAATGGGACAGCGGGTGATGATTGCCATTGCGCTGATCAACAATCCCCGCGTGCTGATTGCCGATGAACCGACCTCGGCGCTGGATGCCCGCCTGCGCAACCAGATCCTTGAGCTGCTGGTCGCCCAGTGCGAGCAGCGCAGCATGGCCATGCTGCTGATTAGCCACGACCTTCCGCTGGTGGCCCAGCACTGCCATCGGGTGCTGGTGATGTATCAGGGGGAAAAGGTCGATGAGATGCCCGCCCATGCCCTGCCGCAGGCGACGCATCCCTACACCCGGACGCTCTGGACCTGCCGTCCAAACGCCACGACCTGGGGCCAGATGCTGCCGGTGCTGGATCGTAGCCAGTCGTATCAGGGGGGTGGCGCGTGAGCATCATTGATATCAATCACCTCCGCGTAAGCTTTGGCAGCAAAACCGCCGTCGCCGCCGCCAGCTTTCACGTGGCGGCCGGAGAGACCTTCAGCCTGATTGGCGAGTCCGGCTGCGGCAAGTCGACCATTCTGCGCGTGCTGGCGGGCCTGCAACGTGACTGGCAGGGCAGCGTCAGCCTGCTTGGCAACGCCATTACGCCAGGCATGCGCTATCAGGGCGCGCTGCGCCGCAACGTGCAGATGGTGTTTCAGGATCCCTACGCCTCGCTGCACCCGAACCACACGATATGGCGCACGCTGTGCGAGCCGCTGAAGATCCATGGTGAAACGCAGATAGCAGAGCAGGTTACAGAGGCGTTGGAGCAGGTTGGCCTCTCCGTCGACGCTGGAAAACGTTATCCGCACCAGCTCTCCGGCGGTCAGCGCCAGCGCGTCGCCATTGCCCGGGCGCTGCTGCTGCGCCCGCAGATCCTGCTGCTGGATGAACCCACCTCGGCGCTGGATATGTCGGTCCAGGCGGAGATCCTTAACCTGCTAAACCGGTTGAAGCAAGACCATCAGATGACCTACCTGCTGGTCAGTCATGATGCGGATGTGATCGCCCACATGTCGGATCGTGCGGCGTTTATGGCCGACGGCGTGATACAGCATTTTTACGACCGGGCCGCGCTGGCTCAGGGTGAGCATACGATGCCCGGTCTCGTTTAAGGCTATTACTTCACCAGCCCGCTAAACTGCCCGAGCACACGATCAAAAATTGCCAGACCCTGCTGGATCTGCTCCGCGTTGATGGTGCACGGTGGCACCACGTGAATGCGGTTTTCTACCACAAAGGGCAGCAGCCCGCCGTCGATCAGCGCCTGTTTAATAGCGCCCATGTCGGCGGCGGCCACTGGCGTTTTGCGCTGGCGATCGGTCACCAGCTCAATAGCCTGGAACACCCCCCTGCCGCGCACGTGGCCAATCAGCGCGTGCTTCTCTGCCAGCGCCAGCAGGCCAGGTTGCAGCACGCCGTCGCCCATCGCCGCCGCGTTCTCGACCACCCTCTCCTCTTTCATGGCGTCGAGGGTAGCAACAATCGCCGCCATCGCCAGCGGATGCCCGGAGTAGGTCAACCCCCCTGCGAAGAAGTGGTCGTCAAAGTAGCGGGAGATCGATTCTGAGATCAGCACCCCACCCGCCGGGACGTAGCCTGAATTCACGCCTTTGGCGAAGGTGATGAGATCCGGCACGATGCCGTCGTGTTCAAAGCCAAACCAGCGCCCGGTACGGCCAAAGCCCGCCATCACCTCATCAACGATCAGGATGATGCCGAACTCGTCTGCCAGCGCACGCACGCCCTGCATATAGCCCTTCGGCGGCACCAGGACGCCCGCCGTGCCGGGGATCGACTCCAGCAGAATAGCGGCAATTGCGGCGGGGCCTTCGACTTCGATCATCCGGCGCAGGTGCGCCAGGGCGCGCTCGCACTCCTCCTCTTCCGTGATGGCGTTGAACTCGCTGCGATAGAGGTAGGGGTTGAAGAAGTGGACGTGGCCGCGGGAGTATTCATTCGGCACGCGCCGCCAGTCACCGGTGGCCGCAATGGCGCTGCCGGTATTGCCGTGGTACGAACGGTAGGCCGAAAAGATTTTATCCCGCCCGGTATAGAGCCGGGCCATGCGAATGGCATTCTCGTTGGCGTCCGCCCCGGCGTTGGTAAAGAACACCTTGCTGAACCCTTCCGGGGCCAACTCCACGATACGCTTTGCCGCTTCGCCACGCATCAGGTTGGCGGTTGCCGGGGCGATGGTCACCAGCGACTCCAGCTGGGCCTTCATCGCCGCCAGCACGCGCGGATGCTGATAGCCAATATTGACGTTCACCAACTGACTGCTGAAGTCGAGCCAGCTGTTGCCGTCGTAGTCCCACAGCGCACACCCCTGTGCTCCGGCGATGACCAGCGGATTGAGGTTGCCCTGGGTTGACCAGGAGTGAAATACATACGAACGGTCCAGCTGACGTACATCGTCATTCGTTATCGCCATCTCGCTCTGAAGTGCCAGTTTCATGCCCTGCTCCTTTGATACCGTTGTTGTTGGATTCATCATGCGGCGGGCGGGCAACAGACAGATAGAGCCAGTCCGGTTATCCATCCGTGACAAGGGTGTCACAAAATGCCGGTGAAACTGGCTCTGTGTCGGGTCAGCCGCTGTTCCTATAGTGGTCTCCTGAACTGAACAGGAGAACGAGATGACAACAGCAACGAAAGTGGCGTTTATTACCGGAGCAACATCAGGTTTTGGCGCAGCCGCCGCGCATGTTTTTGCCCGCGCGGGTTGGGGCGTGGTATTAAGCGGACGGCGTATGGCCCGGCTGGCGGCCCTGAAAGCCGAGCTGGAGGCGCATGTGCCGGTGCATATTATCGAGCTGGACGTGCGCGATAATACGGCGGTGAAAGCGGCCGTTGCGAACCTGCCGGAGGCGTTTCGGGATATTACTGCGCTGATCAACAACGCCGGGCTGGCGCTGGCACCGCAGCCTGCCCAGGAGGTCGAATTGCAGGACTGGCAAACGATGATCGATACCAACGTCACCGGGCTGGTTAACGTCACCCACGCCCTGCTGCCAACGCTGATCGCCCACGGCGCAGGGGCGAGTATCATCAACATCGGCTCGATTGCCGGACAGTGGCCCTACCCGGGCAGCCACGTCTACGGCGCGACTAAAGCCTTTGTGAAGCAGTTCAGCTACAACCTACGCTGCGATCTGCTCGGCACCGGCGTGCGGGTGACCGATCTCGCCCCGGGCATTGCCGAAACCGAGTTCACCCTGGTGCGTACCAAAGGTGACCATGCTGCCTCGGACAAACTCTACGGCACCACCACGCCGCTCACGGCGCAGGATATTGCCGAGCAGATGTTCTCTATCGCGACCCTGCCGGACCATATGAACATTAACCGGATAGAGGTGATGCCGGTACGCCAGGCCTGGCAGCCGTTTGCGATTGACCGGGATTGAGGTGATGTGACACCCCGGTGGCGCTGTGCTTACCGGGGCTACAGTACACTTAACGGCTGGTCTGCAAAAACTTGCGTACCCGCTCGGAATCCGGTTCGCTAAAGAATTTCTCCGGCGGGGCCTTCTCGATCAGCAATCCCTTCTCCAGGAACACCACCTCATTAGATACCTGGCGGGCAAACTCCATCTCATGGGTGACCACCACCATGGTATAGCCCTCAGCGGCGAGGGATTTCATCACCCCCAGTACCTCGCTGACCAGCTCCGGATCGAGCGCCGAGGTTGGCTCATCGAACAGGATCACCTCCGGCGACATCGCCAGCGAGCGGGCGATGGCCACGCGCTGCTTCTGCCCGCCGGAGAGGGTAATGGGCCAGGCCTCCGCTTTATGCCCCATGCCCACTCTCTCCAGTTGCTGACGGGCAATATCGTTGGCCTCGTCGCGCTTCATTCCCTTCACGTGCAGCAGGGCCTCGGTGACGTTCTGCTGCACGGTCAGATGCGGCCAGAGGTTGAAGCTCTGGAACACCATGCCGACGCGTTCGCGAATGCGCGACAGCTCCCGGTGCGACATCGCCTTGCCGCTCTGCTCGTCCACGCCGATGCGCTGGCCGCTGATGCACACCTCGCCGCGATCCGGCTGCTCCAGCCAGTTCATGCAGCGCAGCAGGGTCGATTTGCCAGAGCCGGAAGAGCCAAGAATGCTCACTACCGTACCCTTCTCCACCGTCAGATTGATATCCCGCAGCACCTCCAGGTTATCAAACTGCTTAGAGAGATTTTTTACGCTTACCGCCGTTGTCTCACGCATGGGTCATTCCTCTTCTGGCACCGTAGACGCTCAGTCGCTTAATCAGCAGTTCCAGCAGGATGCTGATGACCCAGTAGAGGCCAATCGCGACAATAAATGCATTAAACGGAATAAAATAGGTCGACTGCACGCCGTTAGCCGCGGCGGTAATTTCCTGTACGGTAATAATGCTCAGGAACGCCGTATCCTTCAGGCAGATAATGAGCTGGTTGCCCATCAGCGGCAGCGACGATGAAAACAGGTTGGGCAGAATAATGCGACGAAATATTTTATAGCGGGAGAATCCCTGAGAGATCGCTGCTTCAATATAACCGGCAGAGAAGAGTCGCCGCTGGCTACGGAGTATTTCAAAGAAGTAGGCCCCGTGATAAATAACCAGCGCCAGCAGTCCTGCACTCCAGGCCTCCATACTGATGCCCAGTTCCGGTAGGCCATAATAGAGCAGATAGGCGAGGATTAAAAAAGGGATCGCTCGCATCAGGCTAACGAAGCCAATAATAAGCCGATCGACCACCCGATTCTGATGCTCCATGATGTAGCAGAGCGCAATACCTATCGCCAGACCCACAACGGCGGCGATAATAAATAGCTCCAGCGTCACCAGCAGACCGTTAAAAAAACGCTCTCGAGCTGACCACACGATACTCCACTGATCCATAGTTCCTCCTGCTATTAACGCGCCAGGCGTTTAGCTTTGCGTTCCGCCATGCTTTGCAACTTCAGCAGCAGGCCGATAATCACTACGTAGAGCAGACCGGCGGCGAGGATCGGCGACAGCGGCTCATAGGTTACCGATGAGATACGGTTGGTAACGCGGGTCAGATCCACTACCCCAATAACCGCGATTGCCGGGCTGCCCTTGATCAAAAAGGACATCTCATTGACCAGCGCGGGCAGGCTCTCAATCCACATCTGCGGCAGCATGATGTAGCGAAAGTAGGCCCAGCGCCGCATCCCCACCGACTCGGCGGCCTCTCGCTGGGCGCGAGGGAAGTTGCGAAAAGCATTGCGCCAGATCTCGGCGTTAAACGCCGAGGTGTTGAGGGTAAGAGCAACGATCGCCGCCAGGGTTTTATCCAGGTTGATGCCCAGCGTTGGTAGGGAGAGGAACAGAAACAGCACCAGCGTGACCAGCGGCGTCGCGCGGGCCAGGCTGATGTAGGTCACCAGAATCTGATCGACGATGGGGATCTTCATCATTCTGATGAAAGCGATGACCAGGCCAATCACGACGCCAAAGACGATCGCCAGGCCTGAGATCCAGAGGGTCGTCCATGCGCCTTCAATCAGTAACTGCCAAGCCATTGAATCCATGTTGCCCTCCTTTCTTCAATGAAACACGTTTATAATCCGGCTAGCTTATGGAACTGATCGGCACTGGTAATCGGCTCGTTGGGCAGATTGTCATAGGTTTCACCAAACCACTTCATCTGCAGCTCTTTCAGCCTGCCGGTTTCCCGCAGGTGAGTGGTAAATTTAGTCATGTAGGCCAGCAGCGCCGGGGCGTTTTTCGGGATCGGCCAGGCCATGTAGCCCGGACCAGACACCGCCAACCCTTTGGCGAAGACCTTCGGCCTGGCTTTCACCAGGTCGTTAACCGAGATCACCACGTTGATCACATAGTCGAGGCGCTTATTCGCCAGATCGGCATAGGCTTCCGGATAGGAGGGATACTCCACCACCGGGCCGAGCTTGCCCCCCTCTTTCTCCAGCATCGCTTTCAGCTCGGGCAGTCGAGCCAGCAGCGCGCTACCGGCCTGCACACCTACTTTTTTGCCGCTGAGATCTTTAATGGAATTTAATCTGTCGTCGCCAGCACGCTTCACAAAATAGTGCTGGGCGGAAGCCCACGGCGGCGTGAAATTAAATACGTTAAGACGTTCGTCGGTAATTACCGCCCCGGTGAGCGCCATATCATATTGCCCGGTAGAGACGGCCGCCAGCAGGCCGGTCCAGGGCAAAATACTCTGGTCAATATTGAATTTGGCATATTTCTTTAGCTCATCGAGCATATCTTTGTTAAAGCCGTCGCTCTTGCCGTCGGTCATAAAGTTAAACGGCGCGTAGTCATCTTCGGTAGCGACTTTAAACGTTCCGGACTTTTCAATTTCAGGTAAATCTCTGGCTACCGCCTGGTGGGAAAATGCCATTACCAGAAGCGCTGCAAGACAATAGTTGCCGATCACTTTTTTCATCGTTCCACCTTAAATTAATATGCCAGGCCGTTGCCGCCGCGACGTTCAGATCGCTGCAATAACCATGCCGAATTAACGTTACGTTCGCGTATTGAGGATGCGTTTTTACAATAGGGAGGCTTTGCGCATTCTGAATAGAGCCAGTTCCGGCATGCGTCCGTGTCAGCGTTGAATAAGCTGGTACAAAACTTGCTGCATTTCGCTAAAAAGCCTTGAGGAGCGCACTATGATCCGTCACCTACTGCATATTAATTTCGACGGCCAACGTGGTTTGCAGGAGCAGGTGCGAGAGTCGCTGATCGACGCCATTCTGAGCGGCATTTTCCCCATCGATACGCCGCTGCCCTCCTGCCGGGCGCTGGCTGCGCAGCTCAACGTCTCCCGTAATACGACGGCGCTAGTTTTTGAGGGGTTAGTCCACGAAGGTTATCTGATCAGTCGTCCGCGCAGCGGCTACTATCTGCACCCGGACTACCACGCCCCACAGCCCGGCGCGGCGGCGCGGGAGCAGGAGACGCCTGCACCGGAATGTGTAAAAAACGCACCACGCTGGGGCGAAAGGTTAAAGATGCAGCCCAGCCAGCAGGAGTCGATCCTCAAACCCGCTGGCTGGATGCACTACCGGTACCCCTTTATCTACGGCCAGCCGGATACCCACCGCTTTCCGCTCACCACGTGGCGCGCGGCGGCGAACTGGCTGCACGGCGGCGTGCGCGACCCGGCCTGGGTGGTCGATCATATCGATCAGGACGTGCCGATGCTGATTGAGCAGATCCGCACCCGCGTGCTGCCCAAGCGCGGCATCGTTGCCGCTCCGGATGAGATCCTCATTACCCTCGGATCGCAAAACGCTCTTTACCTGCTGACCCGGCTGCTGATGTCCCGGGAGACGCGGGTAGCGGTAGAGAACCCTGGCTTCCGCGAAGCAATTAACACCTTTCTTCTCAGCGATACCAGAATTGTGCCGCACCCGGTGGATGAAGAGGGGCTGGTGCTCGGCGACGCGCCTTGCGACTACTACTACGTCACGCCGGGTCATCAGGTGCCAACGGGCGTGACAATGAGCTGCGTGCGCCGCACGCAGCTGCTGGCGCACGCTGCCTGCCACGACGCGGTGATTATTGAAGACGACTATGACTCAGAGAGTAACTTTATGCAGAACCCGCTGCCAGCGCTGAAGGCCAGCGATCGCAGCGGGCGGGTGATCTACGTCAGCAGCCTGTCGAAGGCGCTCTCCCCAGGCCTGCGGCTGGGGTTTATGGTGGCCGATCCGGATCTGATCGACGAGGCCCGCGCCCTCAGGCGCCTGATGTACCGTCATCCCCCGGCCAATATCCAGTATCAGATGGCGCACTTTCTGGCGCAGGGCTACTACGAAACCCATCTGCGCCGCTACCACGACGACTCCGCACGCCGCTGGGAGACGCTGGCCGCCGCGCTGCGCACCTCCCTGCCAGAGTGCACGCTGATGGACGGAAGCGAGCACGCCAACGCCTTCTGGCTGCGCACCCCGCCGTCGGTAAATACCCAGCAGCTAACGTGGCGGGCAGCCCACGCGGGGGTGCTGATTGAGCCAGGCGCGCGCCATTTCCTTGATGCCGCTCCGCCGGAGAACTTCTTTCGTATGGGCTTTCACGCCATCAACCCGGACGCCATCGCGCCGGGCGTCGAGGTGCTGCAGAGGCAGCTGCAACAGCTTTAATTGTCTAATTAATCACCTGTTGCCTGGCCACCGCCTCGGTTGGGCCTAAACTCGCTCTATACTGATGAGAAACCTGATTAGAAACAGACAACAGCGAGTTTACCTATGCCCCTACCCGACTTTCATCGTTCTGACGCCTTTACCCTGGGGATTGAGCTGGAGCTGCAGGTGGTTAACCCGCCGGGATACGACCTTAGCCAGGACTCCTCCACGCTGATTGATGCCGTTAAGGCTGAAGTCAAAGGGGGCGAGGTGAAGCACGACATCACCGAAAGCATGCTGGAGATCGCCACCGGCGTGTGCGGAGATATCCACCAGGCCGCCGGGCAGTTCTCGGCCATGCAGCAGATCATCCTGCGCGCCGCCAGCGAACACCATCTGCAAATTTGCGGCGGCGGCACGCACCCGTTCCAGACCTGGCAGCGTCAGGAGGTGTGCGACGACGAACGCTACGCGCGCACGCTGGAGATGTTTGGCTATCTGGTGCAGCAGGCGACGGTGTTCGGCCAGCACGTTCACGTGGGCTGCCCAAGCGGGGACGACGCTATCTATCTGATGCACGGCCTGTCGCGCTTCGTGCCCCACTTTATCGCCCTTGGCGCGGCCTCGCCCTACATCCAGGGCACCGACACCCGCTTCGCCTCGTCGCGGCTCAACATCTTCTCCGCGTTTCCGGATAACGGTCACGCGCCCTGGGTCAGCAACTGGTCGGAATTCGAGGGGCTGTTCCGCCGCCTGAGCTACACCAGCATGATCGACAGCATTAAGGATCTGCACTGGGACATTCGCCCCAGCCCGCACTTTGGCACGGTTGAGGTGCGGGTGATGGATACCCCGCTGACGCTTGGCCACGCGGTGAACATTGCCGGGTTTATTCAGGCGATTTCCCACTGGCTGCTGGCCGAGCGGCCGTTCAAGATGCAGGAGCGTGACTATCTGCTCTACAAGTTCAACCGCTTCCAGGCCTGCCGCTACGGCTTTGCCGGGGTGCTAACCGACGTGCATACCGGCGAGCAGGTCACCATCGGCGAAGATATTCAGCGAGTGATGGATAAAATTGCCCCCTACGCCGACAAGCTCAACGGCAGCAGCGCCCTGGAAGAGCTGACGAACTTCGTGCGGCGTGGCAAGAGCGAGGACCAGCTGATGCGCGACTTCGTGGCTGACGGCGGCTCGCTAATTGGGCTGGTGCAGAAGCACGCGGAGATCTGGGCGGCGCACTAGCGCCGGTCTGGTTGCGCCGGGGTGGCAAATGGCTGACAATATCGTTTTAACTGACGATTAACATCACCATGACGCACCCACTTGAATCCCTGATGACGGCCGCCGGTATTTTACTGCTGGCCTTCCTCTCCTGCCTGCTGCTGCCCGCCCCTTCGCCGGGCGGCGCGCTGACGCAGCAGCTCATCGCCACCTTTCATCTGGTGGATGCCAACCAGCTCTACACCCTGCTGTTTTGCGTCTGGTTTCTGCTGCTCGGGATCGTCGAGTACTACGTGCTGCGCTTTATCTGGCGGCGCTGGTTCTCACTGAACCACTCGTCCCGTTAGGTCGCGCAGGCCAGGCTAACAGCGGCTTAATGCCGCGTCTGGCTGTGATTCTCTTTGCGGTAGGCTCCCGGCGGCTGGTTAAAGGTGCGGGTAAAAATGCGCGTGAAGGTCTGCTGGGAATCAAAGCCATACTTAACGCAGATATCAAACACCTTCTGATCGGTATCACGCAGCTCCTGGGCGGCCAGCCGCAGCTTACGCTCGCGGATATAGCGTCCCAGGCTCTCGCCTTTATATTGCATAAACAGCCTTTGCAGATGCCATTTGGAGTAGCCCGCATGGCGCGCAATGTCATCAATGCGCAGCGGCTGGTGCAAATTGTCGTCGATCCAATCGACAATCGTATCGATAACCTGAGCGGAAATGTTCATACCGGGGTCCTCTCTGCTCTTTAACACGCTGAAGCTTGATTATGAGTGAGTAAGCACTCATTATAGAAAGAGGCAGAAAGTCGTCAAGATGATTTTCGATCTTTGACACAGGCCGTTGCGGAGCGGCAGATCTCATGTTTCAATCAGGGTTTAACAGCGTGTGAGGTAAAGTGTAGTGGCTCGTCCGAAGAGTGAAGATAAAAAACAGGCGTTACTGGAAGCGGCAACCGAGGCATTTGCCCAATCAGGGATCACCGCCTCTACCGCCCTGATAGCCCGTAACGCGGGCGTCGCGGAAGGCACGCTGTTTCGCTACTTCGCCACCAAAGATGACCTGCTTAATGCGGTTTATCTCGCGCTGAAAACCGACCTCTGCCACGCCATGCTTGACGGCCTCGATCGCTCCCTCAGCGAAGCCAAGGCGCTGACCCGCTATATCTGGAACAGCTATATCGACTGGGGCATTCTGCATCCCGTCGGCCATCGCGCGATCCGTCAGCTGGCGGTGTCAGGCAAGATCACCTGCGCCACCCAGCAAAATGTGGATGAGCTTTTTCCCGATCTCCACACCCTTTGCCGTCGCTCGGTGCTGCCCATTTTTCTTACTGAGGCCTTCCACGCCTTTGGCGATGCCCTGTTCCTCTCTCTTGCCGAAACCACCATTGAGTTCGCCAGCCGCGAGCCGGAGAAGGCGGACGATTTCAAAGCCCACGGTTTCGAAGCGATGTGGCGCGCCCTGGCGGACAGCGGCAGCAGTAGCTAAAGCGCACGATTTTCACTTATTTTTTCTTCGCTGAATCTGTACGCTACAGCGCAGCCCAACTTATCGCAAAAATTTATCAGGAGCATTTATGGATATCGTTTCCATCGCCTTGCAGCGCTACTCAACCAAGGCTTTTGACGCCAGCAAAAAACTGACCGCCGACGAGGCCGAAAAGATCAAAACGCTGCTGCGCTATAGCCCGTCGAGCACCAACTCGCAGCCGTGGCACTTCATCGTTGCCAGCACCGAAGAGGGCAAAGCGCGAGTAGCAAAATCCGCAGCGGGTGGTTACTCGTTCAACGAACGCAAAATGCTGGATGCCTCTCACGTTGTGGTGTTCTGCACAAAAATCGCCATGGACGACGCCTGGCTGGAGAAGGTTGTGGATCAGGAGGACGCCGACGGTCGCTTCGCCACCCCGGAAGCCAAAGCCGCTAACCACAAGGGCCGCACCTTCTTTGCCGATCTGCACCGTAAGGATCGCCAGGATGACCATGAGTGGATGGCGCGTCAGGTCTACCTCAACGTGGGTAACTTCCTGCTGGGCGTTGGCGCTATGGGCCTCGACGCGGTGCCGATCGAAGGTTTTGACGCCGACGTGCTGGATGCCGAGTTTGGTCTGAAAGAGCAAGGCTTCACCAGCCTGGTGGTCGTCCCGGTCGGCCACCACAGCGTGGAAGACTTCAACAAGTCCCTGCCGAAATCCCGCCTGCCAGAAGAGACCGTGGTCACTGAGATCTAATCAGATTTCAGTCTACTACCCGGCGGCGCTGCGCTTGCACGGGCCTACAGTTTTGTATTTTTTGTAGGCTGGGCAAGCGCAGCGCCGCCCGGCATAAATAAAAACGTCACGTTACAACCTTGCCAGCACCTGCTCGCCCGCTTCATCGATCGGTAAATAGACCAGCAGCCGCGAACCGTTACGCGGCGCGGAGTACCAGTACATCTGCTGAAGCTGGAAGTCGCCTAAATCAGGATGATGGAAGGTTTTAATCTGGTTCTCAACGCCGCGCACCTCATAGCGCTGATGCCAGAGCGCCTCGAACTCCTCGGAGGCAGCGAAAAAGCGCGCCAGCTTGTTCTCCCACGCCGCTTCACCCCGATGTTCCGCCATCGCCGCGCGGAAATAGGAGACAAAGGTCGGCAGTACGTCCCGGTTTGCCAGGCGGCTACGCCAGCCCGGATGGGTCAGATAGAGGTAGATACAGTTGCGATCGTCTTCCGGTAGGGTGGCAAAATCAACGCCCATCAGCCGACAGAAGGCGTCGTTCCACGCCACGATATCGAAATTGGGTTTCTGAATGCTGGCTGGCTGCGGCAGCAGACTGTCCAGCATCCGCCGCGTGCCGGGGCTGATCCCCTCGCACGGCGTCAGATTTGCCGACTCTACCGGTGGCAGGCCTGCCAGCAGGAACAGATGCCGCGTCTCCAGCGGGCTGCACTGAAGGGCATCGGCCACCGCCTGCATGACCACGGCCGACGGATTAACCTCCCTGCCCTGCTCAAGCCAGGTGTACCAGGTCACGCCAACGTCCGCCAGCATGGCTACCTCCTCCCGACGCAGGCCCGGCGTGCGCCGCCGCCCGCTGCGCGGAAGCCCCAGCCGCTGTGGATCTAAGCTCTCCCGTCGCGCCCGCAGAAAAGCGCCCAGCTGTTTACGGCGATCGTCCTGGCGTATCTGGGCAACGTCCAGCTCGCTGTGGCTCATCAGGCTCATGGTCTCTCCAGCATATCGTCAGCATGGTAGTGCCAGTACCAGTATAATCAGGAACTGGTACCCGTTTATTCAATCAGCGATGCTACGTCCATTCGCTGAATGACGCAATGGAGCTACCATGAAAACGTCAACTGTTTCACCCGGCCGCGCGGGGCTCGTCCTGCTGCTAACTGGCCAGATGCTGCCCCTGATCGACACCTCGATCACCAACGTCGCCCTCGACTCCATCACCGCATCGCTGCACGCCAGCGCCACCCAGCTGGAGCTTATCGTCGCCCTGTACGGCGTGGCCTTTGCCGTCTGTCTAGCGATGGGCAGCAAGCTGGGCGATAACTACGGTCGTCGCCGTCTGTTTATGTGGGGCGTGGCGGTGTTTAGCTTCGCCTCTCTGCTGTGCGGCATGGCAAACTCGATTACCGCCCTGCTGGCGGCCCGCACATTGCAGGGGGCGGGGGCGGCGCTGATCGTCCCGCAGATCCTCGCGACCCTGCACGTTACCCTGAAAGGCACGGCCCACGCCCGGGCGATTAGCCTCTACGGCGGCATCGGCGGTATCGCCTTTATCGTCGGGCAGATGTGCGGCGGCTGGCTGGTGTCGGCAGATATCGCCGGGCTGGGCTGGCGTAACGCCTTTTTCATCAACGTGCCGATTGGCTTGCTGGTGCTGGCGTTGAGCCATCGCTACGTGCCGGAGACCCGTCGCGATGAACACTCGCCTATCGACTGGCAGGGCACGTTTATCCTCGCCCTGATCCTCTGCTGCCTGCTGTTTCCCATGGCGCTGGGACCAGAGCTGCACTGGCCGTGGTCGATGCAGCTGATGCTGCTGGCGACGCTTCCGCTGCTGGTGTGGATGCGGGCGAGCGCGCTGGGCAAGCAACGGCGTGGCGGACACCCGCTGCTGCCGCCGCGCCTTTTGCAGCTCGCCAGCATTCGCTTTGGTATGGTGATCGCCCTGCTGTTCTTTAGCGCATGGTCCGGGTTTATGTTCTGCATGGCGCTGACCATGCAGTCCGGCCTGGGAATGGCGCCCTGGCAGTCGGGGAACAGCTTTATTGCTCTCGGCGTGGCCTACTTCCTCTCGGCGATGTACGCCCCGAAGCTGATTGCGCGCCACAGCATGGGACGGATCCTGCTCTCTGGCCTGGCGGTACAGATCGGCGGCCTGCTGCTGCTGATGGAAACCTTCCACTACTACGGGCAGGCCACTACGGCCCTGACGCTGGTGCCGTCTACGGCGCTGATTGGCTACGGCCAGGCGCTGATCGTTAACTGCTTCTACCGGGTAGGAATGCGTGATATCACCGCTAACGATGCCGGGGCGGGCAGCGCCCTGCTCAGCACCCTGCAGCAGGCGACGCTGGGCCTTGGCCCGGCGGTATTTGGCTCGCTGCTGTTAGTGCTGGTGCGTCACCATCACGGCAGCTATCCCGAGGCAATAATGGGTTTTCTCGGCGTGGAGGCGGTGATGATGCTGCTGCTGGCGGCGATTGCCGTTGGCCTGCGCCACCATCTGAACCGCAGCCCGGCCATTGCAACGTCATAACCTTAGGCGCTGGCGCGTTCGATAAAGCGCCAGTCCATCATCACCCTCTCTGCTGGGGTATCGGGGTTGTCGATTTTGTTGAGCAGCAGAGACACGGCCTTACGGCCAATCTGCAGAGAGGGTTGCGCCACGGTGCTGAGCTGGGGCGAAACCATCTCGGCCAGCGGCGTGCCGTCAAAGCCCACCACGGCGATGTCATCCGGCATCGTCAGTCCCGCCTGGGCTATCGCCAGCAACGCGCCAGCCGCCAGGGTATCGGAGACGGCAAACACCGCATCCGGGCGCTCTTCGGCACGCAGCAGCGTCTCCATCGCCGCTCTGCCGGCATCAAAGCTCAGCTCGCTGGCGTACTCCACCGCCCTCCAGCCGTGGCCGTTTTGCTCCAGCACGCTGTTATAGCCCCGCTCGCGCAGGCGGGCATATTTATAGCTCAGATCGTGATTGATCAGGGCAATGCGCTGGCGGCCGCGGTTAATCAGGTGCTGGATCACGTACTGAGAGGCGTCAATATCGTTAATCCCGACGCAGGAGACGCTTCCCTCATCGGCATACTCGGCGCACTGAACCCAGGGTGCCTGGCCAATCATGGTCGTCAGCTCCGGCAGCTTGGAGAAAGCATCCATGGTAATGATCCCATCGACGATTTTCCCTGACAGCAGGGTCAGCGCCGAGCGGGAGCGCGCCATGTCCGAGCCGGTATTGCACAGCAGAATGCGGTAGCCGTTCTTCTCCGCCTCCTCTTCAATGCCCTTGACCACCTCGGCGCAGAAGGGGTTGGCAATATTCGACACCAGCACGAGGATCATATAGCTCCGGGCGGTGCGGAGCTGGCGGGCCAGCAGGTTAGGCTGGTAGTTGCTCTCTTCAATCGCCGCCAGAACACGCGCGCGGTTTTGCGGCTTCACGGACCCACTGTGGTTGATGACCCGGGAGACCGTCGCTACCGACACTCCTGCCAGGCGAGCGATTTTTTGAATTGACATAACGACGACACATCCTGCGATTAGCGCTTTAGATAGCAGGCTACCATAAAACCGTTGCCCGGCGAACCGGCAGTGCGCCGGGCTGCGGTTTAACGGGCCACCCGCACCCAGCGCTGCTGCTGATGGCTTTTTATAATGGCATCAATGATAAACATCACGTCGGCACCATCATAAAAAGAGGCAAACGCACAGGCGCTGGCCTCCGGCATCGTTCCAGCCCGCACCGCCTGGTAGAAATTCGCCATCATGTTCTTAAAGGCGTCGGGCCAGCCCTCAATGTGCCCACCGGGAAAGTGCGCGCTGCCAGCGACATCGGGCGTCATCAGGCCCGGATCGTCGGTGAGGATCTCATTGGGGCGCTGACGATGGCCAATCCACAGCTGCTGGGGGATCTCCTGATCCCAGCCCAGCGAGCAGGCGCTGCCGTTGACCTCAAAGCTGAGACGATTTTTGCGGCCCGCGCTGACCTGCGAAACGCTGAAGCAGCCTTTGCTGCCGTCGGCGAAGCGCACCAGCACCGAGCCGCCGTCTTCGGTGGTGACCGGACGATCCTCGTACTGCGCCTCGTCTCCGCCCGCGCTGAAGGTCGCCCCGCCGTCCAGCCGCGCCTTGCGGGTCGGCCAGACGATCGCCAAGTCGGCCATCACCTCAACAATTCTCTGCCCGGTGACAAACTGCAACGTATCACACCAGTGCGAGCCAATATCAGCCACCGCTCGCGACGCGCCACCCAGCGCGGCATCCACCCGCCAGTTGTAGTCCGTCTCCAGCAGCATCCAGTCCTGAAGGTAGCTGCCGTAAACCGAGAACAGCCGCCCGAGCCTGCCGTGGCGTTGCAGGCTCGCTGCCTGCTGAACCATGGCAAACTGGCGATAGACAAAGCTCACCCCGTGCACCACGCCCGCCTGCTCCGCCAGCGCCACCAGCTCCTTGGCCTCCTCCGGGGTCATACAGAGCGGCTTCTCCGAGAAAACGTGCTTACCGGCGCGTAAAATTTGTCGGTTAATGTCGGCATGAAGATGGTTGGGGGTGCAGTTATGCACCACATCAATCCCCGGATGAGCCAGCATGGCGTCGATGTCGCTAAAGGCAAAAGGCACGTTGAGCGCAGCGGCCTTCTGCTGCGCCGATTCCAGAGCGTGGTCGCAGAGGGCCACCACCTGTACGTCCCCGAGGCGGCGCAGGGCTTCAATATGCGCCGGGCCAATAAAACCGCTGCCGACAATGCCTACGCCAATCATAATGCATCTCCTAGTCCCAGCATCGCCCGCACGCTGGCCCGGTCGCTGCTGCCCGCCGCGAAATCATCAAACGCCCGTTCCGCCACCGGAATAATATGGCGGCGGATAAACTCGCAGCCCTCCCGCGCCCCGGCGTCGCCCTGCTTCAGGCAGCACTCCCACTCCAGCACCGCCCAGCCGTCGTAGCCGTACTGCGTCAGCTTGCTAAAGATCGCCCCGAAGTCTATCTGCCCGTCCCCCGGGGAGCGGAAGCGCCCGGCGCGATCCACCCACGGCTGATAGCCGCCGTAGACGCCGCTGCGCCCGTTGAGACGAAACTCTGCATCCTTAACGTGGAAGGCTTTGATGCGCGAATGATAGATATCGATAAAGGCCAGGTAGTCTATCTGCTGGAGCAGAAGATGGCTGGGATCGTAGAGAATATTGCAGCGTGGATGGTTATCAACGGCGGCCAGGAAGCGCTCGAAGGTGACGCCGTCATGGAGATCTTCGCCCGGATGGATCTCAAAGCAGAGATCGACCCCGTAGCGATCGAAACGATCCAGAATAGGCCGCCAGCGGCGAGCCAGCTCGGCAAAGGCTTCATCGAGCAGCAACGCATTGTGCGGCGGCCACGGATAGAAGTAGGGCCACGCCAGCGCCCCGGAGAAGGTGGCGTGGGTGCGCAGGCCCAGCTTTTGTGAGGCCACCGCGGCCTGAGTCAGTTTCTCCACCGCCCACGCCTGGCGCGCGGTGGGATTGCCCCGCAGATGCTCGGGGGCAAAGTTATCGAAGGCAGCGTCGTAGGCCGGATGCACGGCCACCAGCTGCCCCTCAAGATGCGTTGACAGCTCGCTGATCGTCAGCCCGTAGGTTGCTAACGTGCCGTTGATCTCATCGCAGTAGGTCTGGCTCAGCGCGGCCAGCTCCAGGTCGAAAATATGCCGATGGTTACAGGGAATTTGCAGCGCCTTGTAGCCCAGCCGCGCTGCCCACTCCGCCAATCCCTCCAGGGTATTAAAGGGTGCCTCTTCTCCGATAAACTGCGACAGAAAAATCCCCGGTCCCTGAACTGTTTTCATACTACCCTCCACAATTAAGCCCGCTCGTTGTCGTCATATTTGAATGTAAAAAGGAAAACCAGCGCGATAACGGCAGCGGCGACGGCCGGGATCCACCAGAAGGTGACCCACGCCTGGGGTACAGCCTGCCCGGCGACCAGCCGGTTATAGAGCGCACCGGAGATCTGCGAGCCGAGCAGCATCCCGATACCGTAGGTGAACATGACGATCATACTTTGCGCCTGGCCTTTCACTTTTTCCCCGGCCACGCGATCGGTATAGATAAAGCCTACGACAAAGAAGAAGTCATAGCAGACCCCGTGCAGCAAAATACCGAGATAGAGCAGAAAACGCGTCTCCTCGCTCACGCCGAGGGCGAAAAAGGCGTAGCGCACGAACCAGGCACACATCCCGATGAGCAGCATGTACTTCACGCCGAGGCGGCGGAACAGCAGCGGGATCACCAGCATAAAGACGATCTCAGACATCTGGCCGAAGGACATCGCGGTGCTGACGTCCCCTACCCCGGCGTCCGCCAGGTACGAGGCGGTGTAGGCGTAGTAGGTGCCGAGCGGTACGGAGATGAGCATGGCGCAGAGCGAGAAGACAAAGAAGTGGCGCGTTTTTAACAGGGCAAAGGCATCGGCGCAGAAGAGATCGCGCACCGCTACCGGTAGCCCTTTGGCGGGCGCAGGGGTATGCGGCAGCGTCAGGCTATAGAGCGCCAGCAGCACCGAGCAGGCCGCCGCCACCATAAAGATATTGACGCTTGCCGCGATGCCGGTAACGCCGATAAACACCCCCGCCACGATCCAGCCGATGGTGCCAAACACGCGCACCACCGGGAAGGTTTTATCAACGTTTGCCAGGCTATGAAAGGCGATGTTATTGGTGAGCGCCAGGGTGGGCATATAGCAGAGCGTATAGCCAAACAGCAGGCCAATCAGCAACGCACCGTTCTGGGCGATCAGCGCCTGAGGGACAAACCAGAGAATGGCCGCCCCGGCGAGGTGCATCACCGCCATCACCTTTTGCGAGGCGAAGAAGCGATCCACCAGCATCCCCAGCACAAAAGGCGAGAGGATCGAGGCGATCGGCCCGGCTGAAAAGGCGTCGCCAATCAGCAGAGCCATGTTGTGCTGAGTCATGACAAGGCCCAGCGTGACGGACCAGCTTCCCCAGATAAAGAACTGGAGGAACATCATCAGGGACAATCTTGGCACAAGCAGGCGATGGTGCACCTGCCCTTTTGCGCTACTTTCGCTTGTTGACACCATTTTATCGCCTCACCTGTCAAAAGTAATCGATTACAAAACGTGAACAGTAGAAAAGTAATCGATTACAAAATGGTTTGCCTGCGGGTTAGATAAGATCTGGGAGAGAAGTCACGATAAATAATACGCAGGACGTAGCCCGGCAAGCAGAGCGCCGCCGGGCAGAGGATTAGCGAGCCTTGCGGCGCAGCAGTTTGAAGGCGATAAAGAGGAAAACGATCCACACCGGCAGCAGGATGGCGGACATTCGCATGCTGTCGATGGTGCACATCAGCCCCAGAATCAGCACTAAGAAGGCGATGCAGATATAGTTGCTTGCCGGATAGAGCAGCGCTTTAAACTGCGTAACCCGGCCCTGACGGCGCATCGCCGCGCGGAACTTGAGGTGCGCGAGGCAGATCATGATCCAGTTCAACAGCAGCGTCGCGACCACCAGGGCCATCAGCAGGCCAAAGGCCTCTTTCGGCAGCAGGTAGTTGATGACGATCACCAGCGAGGTGATGGCCGCAGAGAGAAACAGCGAGTTTACCGGCACGCCGCGGGCGTTAACCCGGGTTAAAAACGCCGGGGCATTGCCCTGCACCGACAGGCCAAACAGCATTCGGCTGTTGGAGTAGACGCCGCTGTTAAAGACCGAGAGGGACGCCACCAGAATGATAAAGTTCAGCGCCGAGGCAACGATATTGCTGTCCAGCTCGTGGAAAATCATCACAAACGGGCTGCTGTCAGCCTTCACATTTACCCACGGGTAGAGCGCCAGCAGCACCACCAGCGAGCCGATGTAGAACAGCAGGATGCGGTAGACCACCTGATTGACCGCTTTCGGGATGGTCTTCTGGGGATCGCGCGCCTCGGCGGCGGTAATGCCGATCAGCTCCAGGCCGCCGAAAGAGAACATGATCACCGCGAGGGACATAATCAGTCCGTGCCAGCCGGTGGCCAGGAAGCCGCCGTGCTGCCAGAGGTTATCGACGCTGGCGTGTTCCCCTCCGTGGCCGGAGAAGAGCAGCCACAGGCCAAAGCCGATCATAGCGACAATCGCCAGCACCTTGATCAGGGCAAACCAGAACTCCATCTCACCGTAGAGGCGGACGTTGACCAGGTTAGCGGCGTTGATGATGATAAAGAATGCGGCGGCCCAGATCCACGTCGGCACGTCCGGCAGCCAGTACTGCATATAGATACCGGCAGCGGTCAGCTCTGCCATGCCGACCAGCACGAACATGACCCAGTAGTTCCAGCCGGAGAGGAAGCCCGCGAAGGGACCCCAGTATTTCCAGGCAAAGTGGGAGAACGAACCAGAGACCGGCTCCTCGACCACCATCTCGCCCAGCTGGCGCATAATTAGAAAAGCGATAATTCCGGCGATGCCGTAGCCCAGCAGCACCGCTGGCCCAGCCATTTGAATTGCCGGCCCGATGCCCAGAAACAGCCCGGTGCCGATAGCGCCGCCCAGCGCGATAAGTTGAATATGACGGTTTTGCAAACCCCGTTGCAGCGTCGGCCCAGTTCCCGATGCGCCATCTGCCTGTTGCTGGCCAGATGCAATTGACGCGTTTTTCACGCCCTACCCCTGTATCTTTTTAAGAAAGGGGCATCTTTTAACACTTAGCGTTACCGGTAGCAAGCGAACGAAAAGGCTGGCGCTACCGCCAGCCCTCGCTTCATCAGCAGAGTAACGCCCGGTGGCGCTTCGCTTACGCGGGCCTACAAACCCACATCGTTTCCAGCGCCGCCCGGCATTTAAAAAGACTAGAAGTCGTAACTCATGGAGACCTTGAGGGTACGCGGATCGCCCCGGAAGATGTAGGTGCCGAGATCCTCAACGCCGGACCAGTACTTCTCATTGGTCACGTTATCCACGCCCACGCGCCACACCATCTCGTTAGCGTCCTGGTTCAGCTGCATCCGGTAGCGGACGCCCAGATCCAGCGTGGTGTAGTCATCCAGCTTTTTGGTATTGGCGGCGTTGGCATACTGCGAGCCGGAGTGGTTCACGCGCGCCGTAGCCGTCAGGCCCTCTACCGGTTTGATATCGTACTCTGCGCCAAACACCATAAAGACGCCAGGCACACCGATAGCATCCTTGCCGTCGTTGATGCCGTTCTGCGTTTTGGTCATCTCGGCGTCGACCCAGGTGGCGCTGCCGTTAAGGCGCAGGCCGAGCACCGGCTCACCAAAGACATTCAGCTCTACGCCGCGGTTACGCTGCTCGCCATCAAGCTTGTAGGGGCCGCCCGCACCGTACTGAATGGCAGAGGGCTTTTTGATCTCAAACAGCGCCAGGGTGCCACCGATGCGACCGTAGTCGATCTTGACTCCCACCTCATTCTGCTTCGAGTGGGCAATGCCCGTGCTCTGGCCGAAGTTAGAGGCGTCTCTCGGGGCCACGCTGCCCGGCTGTAACGCTTCGGTATGGTTAGCGTAGAGCGACAGTTCGTCCCACGGCTTATAGACCACGCCGTAGGTCGGCATCCAGCGACTCTCTTCATAGCGCGAGCCGCTATCCTCCGCCCCGGTGGCGTTGTTGTAGTTGCGCACCACTACCTTCTGGTTGCGGGCACCGACCGTGAAGAGCAGGCTGTCATCCAGTACGCCCAGGGTATCGCTCAGTAGCCAGCCCTGGGTACGGCTCCGGCTGGTGGTGCGCGGATCGCCATAGTTACCGCCAAAGCTGCTGTTGGCTGGCATCGCCACATCGCTCGGGTGGTAGATGTTGACGATCGGGTTAGAGGCGGCAGAAGACATCCGCCACGCGGTTCTGTCGCGCTTGATCAGGGCCGAGTAGCCGACGTTGATTTTATGCGAGACAAAGCCGGTATCGACGTCACCGCGCAGGCCCAGCATGCCGCTGTTAGCATCGATATAGCGGTTGGTATCCAGACGGCTTGCCGTGGCGTCGCCGTTGGCGTTGATCAGCTTCGGCGTGCTGTAGGTGCCTATTTCATGAGCCTGTTGCGCGCCCGTGGCAGCATAAGCGGTCCAGGCGTCGGTCAGGTCATACTCGGCACGCGCCACACCGAACTGGTTATCGATGTCGTTGTAGCTCCACTTCTGGCTGTAGTTCTTGCTGGGATCCGGCACGTCGGGAATGAAATTGACGCCCGTAATATTGACGCCCATGCCGCTGCCGTGGAAGGTCTTTTTCTGATAGCCCGCATCCAGCGAGGTGCGAAGACGATCGCCCCGGTAGTCGAGGCCAATCGAGGCCAGGGTAGTACGTCGACGATCGTGATCCAACGGAGCCTCGCCTTCGCGATGCAGCAGGTTAATGCGGGTGCCAAACTGGTTGTTATCCCCGAAGCGACGGCCCAGATCCAGCGAGCCGCCAACCATCGCCTGACTGGTGTAGTCGACGCCCACGCGGGTCGTTGGCGTATCTTCCGCATGCTTAGGCTCAAGGTTGATCATCCCACCCACGCCGCTGCCCGCCGCACCGTTCAGCAGACCGTTGGCCCCTTTAAAGATCTCGACACGCTCGATCATCTGGGTATCCACCACCTGACGCGGCACCACGCCCGGCAGGCCGCTCATGGTCATGTCGTCCCCGTCGAGCTTGAAGCCACGAATGCGATAGGTTTCGGCAGAGTTGCCGTAGCCCTGCACCGGCTGGACACCCGCGTCGTTGCGCACCACATCGGCAATGGTTTTGGCCTGCAGATCCTGCACCGCTTTTGCGGTGTAGCCGATGACGTTAAAGGGAACGTCCATCGCCTTCTGCTCGCCGAGCATCCCCAGACGACCGCCGTGCGCGACCTGTCCGTCCAGATAGGCCGGAACCGGCACGTCGCCGCCGGGGGTAAACTCGCTGGCCGGCGTCGCCTGCACCACTAACGTCTCTTCCTGGTTGGGTTTACTGGTGTCAGCGGCCGCTGCCTGCGCCGAATGGGCTACCGCGCCGATAGCCAGCGCAAGTAAGGACTTGCGCAATGTGAGAGCATTCGTTTTTATGTTTCGCATCATTAACTCATACAAGAGCGTGGGTTAAAAAAATGGCCCGTTGCCGGGCCGATTGCATTACTGATTCAGGGCGATGCGGACAACGCTATCCGGACCGTTGGTAGAGTGATCTTTATTGAAGGCCTGCTTAACGGTGACATAGAGCGTCTGGCCGTCGGCGGAGACCAGCAGGCTGTTCGGGTTCGGCGGCAGATCCCACGACTGCTTCACCGCGTAGGTAGTGCCGTCGAGGCTCAGAAGCTTGCCGGACTCACGCTGGCTGATGTAGATCTCGTTGCGTTTCGGGTTGAACTTCACCGACAGGGAGTCGCCGACATCGAGCTGCTTGATCACCTTGCCGGTGTGGATATCCAGCACCAGGGTGGTTTTTGCCTTCGAGTTATCGGTCACGAACAGGCGGCCGGTGGCGCTGTCTTCTGCGAAGTTAAGCAGCAGGGCCTCTTTTTCCCCCAGCGGCTTCCAGCGTTTTTCCACGCGGTTGTTGCGCGGGTTGATCACCAGGATTTCACCGCCGCCGTTGGCAGCATAGATGCGCTGGGTCTGCTCGGAGTAGTGCAGGCCGGTCATCCATTTACCGGTGTTTTTGATGCGGGTTTTCAGCTTCATGGTCTTCGCGTCCACGACCCAGATCAGGGCCGGATCGGCCACCGCACCGATGTAGAGCAGACCGTTGTGCAGCAGCACCTGACGCGCGCCGTAGGGGAAGCCCTCTTTATTGCGCTCCGGGAAGATCGCCCGCGCCAGCACCTTGCCGTCGGTGGTGCTGATGGCGCTGATGCCCGCATCCAGCGAGTTGGTGACGTAAAGGGTTTTACCGTCCTGGGCGATATCCATGCCGAAGTTTTTCAGATCGGTATGGGTCGATCCGATCGTTTTTAAGGTTTTAGGATCGAGCTTGTAGACTACCCCGCCCTGCACGTCTTTGAATCCTTCCGCGCTGGCCACGTACAGCGCATCGCCCGCCGGGCTTAATGCCAGCTCATAGACGCCCTCCGCCAGATCGCGCTTCACGACGTTACTCTGCTGCGCAGCCGCTGCCTGCGGTTTTTGCGCCTCGGCGGCCGGTTTTGCGCTAGCGGACGGGGTGGTATTGCAGCCGCTCAGCACCATTGCCACGCAGAGTGCCAGGGCAGAGGTTTTCATTTTCATCAGGAGCATCCTTAACCGTTCAAAGTCATTCATCTGGAAGGTAGCGCGCAGGCCAATGCGGCCCGATCAAACGCTAAAGAGAATGAGAACTATACTCATTATTAGTATGCAATCAAGCTTCTTAACGATCATTTATCGCCGGTTTCTCGCTCAACATGAACGTGGAGGGTTCACCTGCCCTCCTGCACTTTGCTACGCTTAGAAAGCGACACTTTCCTTTCAGCCATAGCCTAATCCCCCAAATGGAATAAACTAGATGAGTGATAAAGAGGCTTCGGCCATGACATCAAAGAGTCATATTAACAAAGCGGTATTTTCCATATCTGCCCTGTTAGTTTTTCTGCTGGTTGCCTTTGCGGCGCTATTTCCTGAACTGGCTGACAAGAATTTTAAACTTTTGCAGCAGCAAATTTTTATTAATGCCAGCTGGTTCTATATTCTTGCCGTGGCCCTGATCCTCATGGCGGTAGCGTTCCTGGGCCTTTCCCGCTACGGCGACATTAAGCTGGGCCCGGACCATGCTCAGCCTGATTTCAGCTACCACTCGTGGTTTGCGATGCTATTTTCTGCAGGAATGGGTATCGGGTTGATGTTTTTTGGCGTAGCCGAGCCGGTCATGCACTATCTCTCACCGCCAGTTGGTACCCCAGAGACCGTTGAAGCCGCCAAGCAGGCGCTGCGGCTCACCTTTTTCCACTGGGGTCTGCACGCATGGGCTATCTATGCCATCGTTGCGTTAATTCTGGCCTTCTTTAGCTATCGCCATGGCCTGCCGCTTACGCTTCGCTCTGCGCTTTACCCTATTATTGGCGATCGTATTTATGGTCCCATTGGCAATGCCGTGGATATCTTTGCCATCATCGGTACGGTATTTGGCGTGGCGACGTCCTTGGGCTACGGCGTTTTGCAGGTTAATGCCGGGCTAAACCACCTGTTTGGCGTGCCTATTAACGAGACGGTTCAGGTCATCCTGATCGTAGTGATTACCGCTCTGGCGACACTGTCGGTAGTATCAGGTCTCGACAAAGGCATCCGTATTCTCTCTGAGATAAACCTAAGCCTCGCTCTGCTTCTGCTGGTACTGGTACTTCTGCTGGGCCCCACCGTTCTGCTGTTAAAATCCTTTGTTGAAAATACCGGTGGCTATCTCTCTGAACTGGTAAGTAAGACGTTTAATCTCTATGCCTATGAACCAAAATCCAGCAACTGGTTGGGTGGCTGGACGCTGCTGTACTGGGGCTGGTGGCTCTCCTGGTCACCGTTTGTGGGGATGTTTATTGCCCGAGTCTCGCGCGGCAGAACGATTCGTGAGTTCGTGACCGGGGTTCTGTTTGTTCCAGCCGGGTTCACCCTGCTGTGGATGACCGTCTTTGGAAATAGCGCCATCTATTTAATTATGACCCAGGGCGCCACCGACCTTGCCACCACGGTACAGCAGGATGTCTCGCTGGCCCTGTTTAACTTCCTTGAACACTTCCCGTTCTCCGGCGTGCTGTCGTTTATTGCTATGGCTATGGTTATCGTCTTCTTTGTCACTTCGGCTGACTCCGGCGCAATGGTCGTCGATACTCTCGCCTCCGGTGGGTCGAGTAATACGCCAATTTGGCAACGTATCTTCTGGGCTGCATTGATGGGCGTTGTTGCTATTGCCCTGCTGCTTGCCGGTGGGCTGGGTGCCCTGCAGACCGTCACTATTGCCAGTGCGCTTCCTTTTTCAGCGATATTGCTCATTTCAATATATGGACTGTTCAAGGCATTGCGTCGCGATATCACCAAGCGAGAGAGCCTGAATATGGCGACAATTGCGCCGACTGCTGCCCGTAACCCCATTCCATGGCAGCGCCGGTTGCGTAATATTGCTTATATGCCGAAGCGTTCCCACGTAAAACGCTTTATGGAAGAGGTGATCTCGCCAGCGATGCTTATGGTGCAGCAAGAGCTCACTAAGCAAGGAACCCGCAGTAATATTGATACCTCAGCGGAAGATCGCGTCCACTTCGAGGTCGATTTAGGCGATGAGCTCAACTTCATCTATGAGGTCAGACTGCGGGGATATAACTCCCCCGCCTTTGCGCTTTCTGGCCTGGATAGCGATGATCAGCAAACCGAGCAGCACAAATATTATCGCGCTGAAATCTACCTGAAGGAGGGTGGACAGGACTACGATGTGATGAGCTGGAATCAGGAGCAGCTTATTAACGATATGCTCGATCAATATGAAAAACATCTGCACTTTTTACACCTGGTACGCTGACCTGAAGAGCGCCGCCTGAAAGGGCGGCCTTTTTCTCTCTAACTCCCTTACGTACCTTAAAGGATGATAATGATCTCTCGCTGGCGCTGGCTCCTTGGACAAACGTTTCGCAAACTCTGGTTCAGAGCCACCCTCTTCGCTATCGCTGCCGTTATTACGGCATTAGTTTCTATTTTTTTCAAATCGCTGATCCCCACCTCCTTCTCGTTAAGGGTGGGTGCGGAAGCCGTTGATACTATTCTAAATATATTGGCCTCCAGCATGTTGGCGGTCACCACTTTTTCCCTGAATATCATGGTTGGAGCCTACAGTTCAGCGACAACAAACGTCACTCCGCGGGCAACCCGCCTGGTTGTTGAGGATGTCACTACCCAGAATGTCTTAGCGACCTTTATCGGCTCGTTTCTTTTCAGCCTCGTAGGGATTATTGCGCTGCATATGGGAGCCTACGGTGAGCAGGGGCGGATCATTCTTTTTGCCGTCACGCTGATCGTGATTGCGCTGATATTAATTACGCTGCTGCGGTGGATACAGCATCTCACCTCGCTTGGCAGAGTCGGTGAGACCACGGCCAGGGTTGAACGCGCAGCGCTAGAAACGTTCTCCGCGAGGGCTAAAAATCCCTGTCTTGGTGGCTATCCCTGGCTGGAGAGCGATCGCCAGCCTGCCGGGACTATCGCACTTTTCTCTCAACGGATTGGCTACGTTGAACATATTGATATTGGTCGGCTGGTTTCCGCCCTTTCCCATAGTCCAGTCCATGTCTATCTGGTGGCGCAACCAGGAAATTTTCTCCATCCGTCACGGCCGGCACTGTTCGTAACGGATAACGCGACGCCTGAACAACATCAGCAACTGCTGTCGGCCTTCAGCATTGCTGACGTGCGCTCATTCAGCCAGGATCCGCGGTTTTGCCTGTGCGTTATGGCTGAAATTGCGTGCCGGGCACTGTCTCCTGCGGTTAACGATCCGGGCACTGCCATTGACGTCGTCGGACGCGCGGTTAGAGTGCTCTCAGCCTATGGCGAACAGATGCAGCACTCCGCTGACGTGAAATATCCCGCAATTCATATAGCCCCTCTCTCAATAGATAACGTGTTCGATGATTTTTTTTCTCCCGTGGCGCGTGATGGGGCGGCGATAAGGGAAGTGCAAATAAGACTGCTGAAATCGCTGGCGATGCTGGCTCAAGGATGGCCTGAACTGTTCGCTGAAGCGGCCAGACTGCATGCCGAAGAGGCATTACAGTATATTGAGAGGGAAAACTATACGTTGTCGGATCGTCAGCTTATCGAGAAAACGTATGCTTCTCTTTTTCCTACTACGGAGCCTCAGCAGGATGGACAAAAAGAGCGCTAACGCCCACTAAAAATGGGGTTGCAACTTCAGATGATAAAGATTATCTTTCTCATCACTGAATAGTTGAGTAAATAACTCGGGTATTCAGTACGACATTGCTCACATTGCTTCCAGTATTTACTGCCCGCCCTGCGCGGGCTTTTTTTTCGCCTGCGGATAGGCGTGAGTTATGGCTACAGTTTGCCTTTAAGCTCGATAAAATAGCGTTGTAACCGTAGGCAAGTGATTGAAATAAAAGCGTCATATTACGGACCTATTCTAGGATAAATCTTACTTGCTGGAACAGTGCCGGTCATTATGGAAATACCTCTCTCCTCGCGCCAGTTAAACGCAGGCATGTTGCGCATCGCAGTACCGCACGTGACGCCCGACTCCAATAATCAGCAGGTAATGGCTCTCTTTAGCGAACACAAGACGCTGATCGGCCTGCCGGTGCTGGAAAACAGTCGCCCGCTCGGCATGATCAACCGGCACATTTTTCTCTCCCAGATGAGCCGCCCCTTCTTTCACGAACTCTATGATCAAAAGAGCTGCATCGCCTTTATGGATAAGACACCGCTGATCGTCGAAGCCAGCGCCGGGCTGGAGTATCTCGCCGAGCGGGTCATCGAAACCGGCGATAAAGCGGTCACCGAAGGCTTCATCCTGACCGATGAGGGGCACTATCTGGGGATTGGCCTGGGCATCGACCTGATTAAAACGGTCTCCGACCTGCAGGCCAAGCAGCATTTTCAGATCATGCAAAGCATCGAGTATGCCCGAGTGATCCAGGAGTCGATGCTGAGCCGCTCCCGGCAGGGTATTGAAGAGAGCCTTAAAGAGTGGTGCCTCTACTGGCAGCCGCGAGATTGCGTGGGTGGCGACATCTATGCTTTTCAACGCGACGAGAACGGTTGGCTGGTGGTGATTGCCGACTGCACCGGACACGGCGTGCCCGGCGCGTTTATGACCTTTATTTTCGCCTCCGCGCTGGAAAAAGCGCTTTCTCTGGCTCCGGCGAATGAGCCGGAGCGCCTGCTGGCGATCGTCAATCGCCACATCAAGCAGACTCTGAGCCAGCTGCATCCCAGCGCTGACCTTAACCAGTCTAACGACGGCTGCGATGCCATTGCCGTTTATGCCGACAGCGTTAACGCACAGCTGATCTGGGCTAACGCCCGGATGCACGCCTTTATGCTGGGGGCCGAGGATGAAGAGGTCAGCATGCTTGAGTCCGACAGAAAAGGCCTCGGCTATACCGATACGCCTGCCGACCAGCAGTGGCGTCGCTATCAGCGCCCGTTACAGGCTGGCGACCAGGTGATGGTGGTGACCGACGGCGTAACGGATCAGATTGGTGGCGAGCGCAGCATTATGTTTGGTAAGAAACGTATTCAGTCCCTGATATTACAAAACCGTACCCTGCCGATGAGCGCCCTCTCTGGCGCGCTGCTGGAGGGCCTTCAGGCCTGGCAAGGAAAAGAAGCGTCGCGTGATGACATGACGTGGTTTGGTTTTCGCTGGTGAAAAATAATATGAAATTAAGTGACCTGCAGGTCAAAGACGCGGTTCTGCTGCCGTTGATCACATTACAAAGACAGAGCGCGGTAGAGCTGTTTTATACCGGCTATTTTTCGCAACAGCATATTGTGGCGATGGGTGACGTGGTGCGGGCATGGCTGGATAAGCACGAGTCTTCGCTGCCGCTGCGCCGTCGACTCTTCTCCGTCTTTATTGAGATGGGTCAGAACATCGTGCGTTACTCTAGCGACGAGCGCTACATCGGTACTGATAAAGAGGAGCTGCGCTTTGGCTCACTCTGTCTCCACACCGATCACGCTAACTACTATCTCGAAACCGCTAATCTGGTGGGATATGAAGCGTCCTCTCTGTTGCAAAACAACCTCGACGTGCTGCGTACGATGACCCAGGCCGAAATCAAACAGGCCTGGAAACAGAACTTACGTAGCGAAGCACCCGCGACCAGTAAAGGGGCTAACATTGGCCTGTTGACCATGGCGCGAGATACCAGCGAACCGCTGGAGTACCGCATTCATCCTCTGGCGGCGAGTTCGCTCTCCGCATTCCACCTAAAGGCCACCTTTTGCCATGACTGATACCACACTGACTACCGCGATTGTGCTTGCAGCAACCTCTGCCACACCGGAAGTGAACTTTGACTTTGCGGCGCATCGTCTGGTGCTAAAAGGTGAAGCCTACCCGGAAAACGCCGCCGCCTTCTTCCGCCCGCTGTTGCAGGCCGTTGAGAGCTGGCTAGAGGAGATCCCTGCCGAATCGGCTCCGCTACAGCTGCACGTTGCGCTGAGCTATTTCAACAGCTCCAGCACCAAGCTGCTGTTCGAGTTCTTTGAGTCCCTGAACGGCTTTGCAAAACGCGGCAAAGCCTGCGAGCTGCACTGGTATTACGATGCAGATGACGATATTTCCGAAGAGTTTGGCCAGGAAGTCAGTCTTGATTTCCCGGCGCTTGCCGTCTTTTTAACGCCGGACCTTAACGTATGTTAGATATCAACGAGCTATTCCAGGAAGAGTACGCCGTTCTGGAAGACGCCCGGGTTGCCGCCGCCGATGCGCGGCTGCCCGCCGAAGAGTGCCGCGAAAAGCTGTGGACGGTGGCAAAGCACTATCAGCGGCTCATCCGCCAGTCTTACCGTCTGATCTCCCGTAGCGATCGCGCCGAACGTGAACTCACTCGCATGAACGATGAGCTACAAAAGTTGGCCGCTCGCCTTGAATATGAAGCGACCCACGATCCGCTCACCGCCGTTTATAACCGCAGCGCGATCATTAAACATATCAACCACGCCCTGACTCAGGGCAACGTGGCGCTGATCCTGCTGGATATCGATCACTTCAAGCGCATTAACGATGAGTATGGTCACCCAATGGGTGATAAGGTCATCTGCTCTTTGGTGTCGCGCATACGTCATGCCCTCCCTGCACAGGCCTCCATTGGCCGCGTAGGTGGCGAAGAATTTACTATTCTTTTGCCCCATGCCCGCCTTGAAGAGGCGATAATTATTGCGCGTTATATTCACGCGTCGCTAAGTGCCTCCCCACTGGACTGTCTGCCCCAGCAATATGTTACGGCCAGCTTTGGCGTTAGCCTTGGCGTGTGCCACAGCGATTTTGAAGCCCTCTATAGTGCAGCCGACGTCGCGCTCTATACCGCAAAAAAACGCGGTCGCAATCAAGTTGCTTTACATGAGTCACTATTTCAACCGGTAATTAAACCTGCCGCTGTTTCGTCATTAAGTGGAAGCCTGCGCGCGGGATAACCCCGCAGGCAAAATATATTATATTTTTAAATCGAAGAGAGCTTTACTCAGCAGGTAATATCTCGGCGGTTACGATAAACTAATTTTATTGGGCGAATAATCGAAAAATCCCGCGAAATAAATTCATTGGTCGTGAGATAACGCTCCTCATCATTCTCGTCAGCCAGCCGCCAGAGCGCAGTGAGCGCGTCATAGCCAAGCACCTTCTCTCCGTTGGGGGTTTCTACCCGGTATTCACCAGACTGCAGATAGCCCGAGGAGAACTGCAAATGCTTGCCAGGCTCGCCTTTAATAAGATGTTCAATTTTTCTGAACCCAACAGGCACTAAGTGAAAGCTATAAAAGGGTAAGCTATTAATTTTCAAGTTAGAAAAAGTTGATGTAACTTCATTCTCTCTTGTTAATACTACCTCTTTAAGAGTAACTGTCGACGAGGGTAAAAGTTCCGGGAACAGGCATTCCACTTTGAAATAGATTATTTGCATACATGCCTCTGGCTATCATCTATTGTTATGAAAACTTATATATTACATACCTGTTATAGCGTATCCAACGGTAAACAACATTACTTTCAGAATATATCGAGTCCAAGTGGGTAATAATTACACAGATTTACGTTTGTAAAGGGTTAATTATTAATTAAGAAGATAAATTTTGTGATTTTATCAGCAAAAACAACTCCTCATCTTTTCCGGCATTTTTCAAAGGGTGAAATTAGTCATTACTATTATGTTAGCGCTGCTTAAATGTTTATCCAGTTCTTAATAAGTGGCCCCGTTGCACCGTATACCGGATCGCAATGTGGAAAAGGTGCATTGGCAATAGCCGCTAGCATTTCTGGGGTGGGGGCCCCGCGACACAGATCAAACTGTTGATCGGGCGGGTAAGCGCCTACCACAGTGAAATCGTCGCTGCTATGAAGGTTGCAGTGGCCCGTCCCCGCAGGCAGCAGCACAATATCGCCGCCGTGCACAGCCATCTCCTCCCCTTCCGGGCCGCCGAGCATGAGCCGAGCCTCGCCGCGCGCAATGGCCAGCACCTCATGGGCATTGCTGTGGTAGTGGTGGTAAGGATAAATGCCATCTACCCACTGAGCGGGCCAGCCATTTTTTTCAAACAGCTGCTGCGCCGTTTCAGCGGCATTCTCATCAGGGGTAAAAACCTGGCGGTAAATAAGCACAGGTAAATGGGGGTTATTCGGCACCCAGCCATTTGCGGCCAATAGCAAAACTGAGGTTGAGTCGTTTACGTCCGGCATAGTCTCTCTTCCAGAAAAAGAGGAGGGTTATTTTAGCGTAGCCACTTCTGTTATCCCCTGCCAGAAATGCGTCTTTCCTGCCTAACGATCTCTATTGCGCAGCTGAAAATGGTAATCTATCCAGTACCTTCTATATTTCGAGAAGTGCATCACATACCGGAGAAGTAGATATGAGATTTAAGGGATTAACGAAAGGCTTTTTCATCCTGATATTGCTGGTCGTTACGCTGGCGTTTTTCGACATTATGACGCCCTACTACTCGGCCATTTTATGGGCGGCGATACTGGCGGTGATCTTCCAACCGCTCAAAAACCGGCTACGGGACAGGATCGCCGGGCGCAACGGGATTGCCTCCCTGCTGACGGTGCTGATTATCTGTCTTATCGTCTTTACGCCATTAGCAATCATTCTCTCGTCGCTGGCGTTTGAGGCCAACACGGTTTACACCAAGCTCCAGGACAACAATACCCAGTTCCCGGTCGTGGTTGCCGATCTTATCGCCCATCTTCCCAGCTGGGCCCAGCAGTTCCTGGCCGATCACGACCTGAATAATGCCACACAGATCCAGCACCAGCTGTCGCAGGTGGCATTAAAAAGCGGACAGTATCTTGCCGGCAGCGCGTTCCTTATCAGTAAAAGCACCTTCAGCTTTACCATTAACTTTGGCGTTATGCTCTACCTGCTCTTTTTCCTGCTGAAAGATGGGCCGTATATTGTCAACCAGGCGCTGGAGTCGCTGCCCCTGTCGCGCTATGTAAAACATCACCTGTTTGCTAAGTTTGCTGCAGTCTCCCGCGCCACGGTAAAGGGTACGGTAGTGATTGGCGTGATACAGGGCATACTGGGCGGCATCGGTTTCTGGATTGCTGGCATTGACGGCAGTGTACTGTGGGGCGCGCTCATGGCTTTCCTGTCGCTGGTTCCTGCGGTGGGCTCGGCGATTATCTGGGTGCCTGCGGCCATCTTCCTTTTTGCCACCAGTCAGATCTGGCAGGGCTTTTTTATTGTCGGCTTCTTTGTGATTATCGTCGGACTGGTGGATAACCTGCTGCGCCCGGTGCTGGTGGGTAAAGACACCAAAATGCCCGACTACCTGGTGCTCATCTCTACCCTTGGTGGGCTGGAGATCTACGGCATTAACGGCTTTGTGATCGGGCCGCTGATCGCCGCGCTGTTCCTGGCCTGCTGGAACCTGCTCTCTGGGAAAGACCATCAGGGCAACGCCGACGAGCTGGACGATGAGTTTATCGAGGAGGGGCGACAGCCGCCTGAATCTTAATCACTCCCTGCGGCCAGGCAGTGCCTGGCCGCAGCCCCTTTCTACTTTATCCCATACAAAAACAACCGCTATAGAACAAAATTTGGTTAAGTCGCGCCCATTCCAATACAAAATTTTTATCATTGCCTGATGACATATCATCCTGTAAATGTTAAATTTTAAAAAATCTTAAAAATAATACAAAATATTATGAGCACTACATATCAGAAACAAAATGAACGCATTTACTGGGTCGATGCGCTTCGCTTTATTGCCATGTTCCTGGTTTATATTGGACATTTAGGGCCTGCTGCAGGACGAATTTACGGGTTTGTCTATCTTTTTCACGTCCCTCTCTTCTTTTTTATCTCTGGGCTCTTTTATAAAGAGGGATCTAAAATTGTTGAGACAATAAAAGTCAGCTTTACTAAACTCGTATTGCCATATTTTTATTACTCACTATTATCTTTAGGTGTTTACGTTCTTTTTTTACAAAAAGATGTAAGCACCCTACCGGCACTTTTAATTCAGCTTATCGAAGCCAAAAGAAACTTCATTGAATATGCACCACAACTCTGGTTTCTGCCGTGCCTATTTTTCGTCATTGTCCTTTTCTCACTACTAGAGCGTTTTGTAAAGAGTAAAGTCTTAATCATGGCTGCAGTGACTGTATTAATGGCGCTGACCATATTTGTACCACAAAACCCTGTATCTTATAGTCCGGGCTTACCTTATGGGTTAGACAGCGCGCTATATTATATCTTTTGGTTTGCGTTAGGTTTTTGTATGAAAGGTAGCTTTATAACATACTTTAACCATAATGGAACCGCACAAAAAATCATTACCACCTTATGTGGTGCATTTGCACTGCTCTGCTTCTTTGGGCTACATCATCATTACGCAAATGCGTTAACTGATATTATTGGTGGCAAAGCCTATGTATTGGTATGGACATTACCTACTCTCGTCTTGTTTATTGCATGCATTCCCTTAGCTAAACAATTGGCAAATATACACGCCGTACGCTTTTTAGGGAGTAATACGCTATTCCTCTGTGGTTATGAGGCCATAGCAAAGATATCATTTATTACTTTCATCGGCATCGCTGGGCACAGTTTAAATATCGGTGATGAATATTATACTGTAATCTATATATCAGTGCTTATGTTGATTCTGTACAAAGTAAAATCCGTTATTGATTTCAACAAATCAAAATATTAATATTAATTGTGCATCACTTTTGCAAAATCTACTTAAGGAGATGGTTGTGCAACCTCTGAATGCAAACCTGACCAGAGCTATAGCTATTGCGCTAGTCGTTATGCTGCACATGTCAGCTAACTCATTTGCCTCATACGGCGAGAACTGGTGGATTTCTCTGACCTACGACTCATTGACCCGTGCCTGTGTCCCATTATTCTTTATGCTTTCAGGTGCCCTGTTACTCCAAAAAAACGAGCCTGCTGCTATCTTTTATAGAAAAAGGGTGGCTAAAATTCTAATCCCCCTTATATCCTGGTCGTATGTTTATCTCCTCTACCGGAAATATTATGTCGGGGAATCCGAACTCTCTTTATCCCCCTTAATGCTACTGAGTGGCCCTGTTTATTATCACTTATGGTTCGTTTATTCCATCATCACTGTCTATTTATTTGTTCCAATGCTACGTTTTTATGCAATAAATGCAACTAACAGCGTAAAATTGTTGGTTTTGGCCTTGTGGTTTGTGTCACAAAGCATTCAGCCATTTGCCGCAATTTTAGGATGGAATTTATACACGGGCATAGACTTAGGTTTCGTAAGCCGTTTCTTCGGCTTCGTACTGTTAGGAGAGTACCTTGCCAGTAACCACCGCATACTTAACAAAGCGACTCTGCTAACAACATTCACTGTCTCCACCCTGCTTACCCTTATTCTTACTTATCATTCATCAGCCCAAAGTGGTGCAGCGAATGAGGTATGGTTCCAGTATCACTCACCTTTCGTCATTACCGCAGCAATAGCACTTTTCTTGCTTTGCATGAACGCTAAAACCCAACTACCCGCCCTCTTTGAACCCGTCTCGACCTACTCATTTGGCATATACTTTGTACATATTATTGTTATGCAGCAGATATCGGTTAGGTTTATTTTCAAGCCAGAATATTTTAATTCATTATTGAGCATACTTCTTATCCCTTTGGCTTTTTGTGTGAGCATGGTTATATCAACACTGATATGCGTTATGTTTTCAAAAATCCCTGTGTTACGTAAGACACTGTAGCACCGGGAGAGTAAAACTATCTGGACTGCAGAATCAGTCCAGATAGTGAGCTGTCACAGGATTGTTGAACTGTTTTTTACCGGCTGGGCTCTGCTCCTTGAGTAAATGATGGCACTACGCAGGCGAGCTTGTTGATGTGCTTATCCACGTGGGAAGCTGCACCTTACTCATCATGCTCATCTCTCATCCTTCCCCTCCGATCGTAGCAAATCTGGCCATAATCATTATAAATTGACTCAGAACAAAAAACGCTCTATTTTGGAATTCCCTGCCTTTTGATGTGGTCCCACATGTATGAAAATAGCTCTGACTTTGGTTGCCTCTGCATTACTGGCCTGTGCGGTTAATGCCCAGGCTTCAGATACCGCTACGCTCTCTATTTCGGGTATGGTTCTCCCGTCTGCCTTTACCATGAATACCGTTAAGCCTGACGGCCAGCCTGCCGTACGGCGCGGCGTTACCACACAGGTTGTCTCCCTACCCGACGATAAAAATCGTAAAGTGATCGTAAGCACCTGGGATTAGTCGCTTTTCGCATGTCAAAAATTCTCTGCGGGCTGTGCCTTTACAGCCCATTTTTATTTTAGCCTCGGTTAATTACAGTTATTTATTACATGAATGAATGACTCCTCAATAATATAATCACGCCAAATATAATAAGCACCGTAAATTGCTTTATATCAATAAAAGCGCATATGTACATTGCTGAGATTAATCTCCTGTGCAATTCTTTCTTTGTCAAATAAAGCAGTGTTTATTTATGTTTCAATCAAAAAGGAATATTGAAATGAGAAAGTCGCTTATTACTGCTGCGGTATTATCTGTTTGTTGTGCTGCCCCCGCTGCTTTTGCTGCGGATACGGATGTGGGCACGCTCACCATTAATGGCTACGTTAAGGGTACTACATGCCACTTTGATTCCAATGCGCAAAATGCGAAAATCCAAATGAGCCAAATTGGTACCGACGTAATTAATGGTCTTGGTGTAGGCGATGCTTATAGTGGTTATAAAAATGAAACCATGACGCCATTTACGGTGACATGCGATAGTAACGCTGACGTTCCTAAACTTAAATTCCACTCTAACGAATTTGAAGGAATAGGCAATAAAGGCGTCACTAAAAATACCGGCGAAGCAGATGGCGTTGGCTATGCCCTATTAATTAACGGCGATCGCATTAACGTCGATGGCGAGACCCAAATTGCCCCAACCAAAAGTGGTGACGGAAAATATACATTTAATATCGCTGCTCAGTACGCTCGTGCAAATGCAAATACAGTCTCTGCTGGTACCGTAGACTCTGTTGTAACCTTTACCGTCGTAGCAGACTGATTACGATCCCCGGTAGGCTACTGCCGGGTTTTCTTGCGGAGACAGGAAAATGAAAAGGATTTTAGCGGCCCTACTGGCCGTTACGGCGCTGCCTGCCTGGAGCGGGGTCTACATCTACGGGACGCGGGTTATCTATCCGGCAGCGCAGAAAGAGGTCACCGTGCAGCTCATGAACAAGGGCGATCGCAGCGCACTGGTGCAGGCCTGGATTGACGACGGCAATACCCAGACGCCGCCGGAAAAGCTGAATGTCCCCTTCCTTCTGACCCCCCCCGTTGTTAAGGTCAACGGCAATACCGGGCAGCAGCTAAAAATTAAATTTCTCAAAGCCAGTTTACCCCAGGATCGGGAGTCGCTTTACTATCTTAACGTGCTGGACATTCCCCCTAACGCGGATAACGACGCGGGAACAAACAAGTTAAAATTTGCCCTGCAAAATAGGATCAAGCTTATTTATCGCCCCACTAGCGTGACGGGCGTCAATAAAGAGATATTTTCTAAAATACATATCACGCGTGCTAGCAATGGCCTCACAGTTGAGAATGGATCGGCAAACTGGTTAACCATTACTGAAATTAAAAGCACAGTAAAAGCTAATAAAGCGACGCTGTTGCTGGCACCGCATGCCAACGTGAACCTGCCTGGCGCACCAGCGGCTAATCAGTACGCTGTCACGCTTATTGACGATTACGGAAACTATTTGCTCGAAAATATCAAAAGTAATTAATTGTCAGGGATGTCTCTATGTATAAAATTAACCTCATCACTATGGGGATAGTCTCCTCTTTGCTTTTGCATATTCTTTCTGCACATGCCGAAACCTTTGACACCCATTTTCTCCATGGGGGATTAAAAGGCATCAAAACGTCTGACCTGGCGCTGGATGGCGATAAGCCTTTGCCCGGGGCATACGATCTGGATATTTATCTTAATGATGAGTGGCGCGGGCGCTATAGCCTGGTCGTCACCGAGGATCCGCAACAAACCTGCTTACCTCTTTCACAAATTGAGCAGATAGGCATTAAAACAGATGCTTTTAAAAACCTGAAGTCAGACGATTGCCTGCCGCTCAATGAAGCCGTGCAGGGCGGCAGCGTCGGCTATGACATCAGCCAGCTAGCGCTTAAACTTACCGTTCCTCAGGCTTGGGTTAATACTCATGAGCGTGGCTATATGCCCCCGGAGACATGGGATCGGGGTATTAATGCACTGTATACTTCCTACTACGCCAGCCAGTACTATAGCGACTACAAACAAAACGGCACCAGTAAGAACAGCTATGCTAATTTTAACAGCGGCCTAAACCTGCTGGGCTACCAGCTACACTCCAGCACCAACTACACCAAATCCGACGACGATCGTGGCAAATGGAAGAGCAATACGCTCTATCTTGAGCGTGGTATTCCTGAGCTAATGAGCACCGCTCGTGCAGGTGATATGTATACCGACGGCGAACTGTTTGATTCAGTGCGCTTTAAAGGCGTCAGGCTCTGGCGCGATATGCAGATGCTGCCCAATTCCAAACAAAATTTCACCCCGGTGGTGAGAGGGATCGCACAGAGTAATGCCCTGGTCACCATCGAGCAGAACGGCTTTGTAGTCTACCAGAGCGACGTGCCGCCAGGCCCATTTGCTATTGACGATCTTCAGCTGGCCGGCGGTGGCGCTGACCTGGACGTTACCGTAAAAGAGGCAGATGGCAGTACGACGCACTACCTTGTGCCCTACTCCAGCGTACCCAAGATGCTGCAGCCGGGCGTAGTAAAATATGACATTGCTGCCGGACGTAGCCACATTGAGGGAGCCAGCAATCAGGCAGATTTTATGCAGGGAAGCTGGCAGTACGGCGTCAATAATCTGATTACCCTCTACACCGGCACGATGCTAGCGGATGACTATAATGCCTTCCTGCTGGGTAGCGGCTGGAATACCCTTTTAGGCGCTTTCTCACTGGACGTTACGCGCTCCCATAGCAGCCAGGATGATGGCGCAACCTATGACGGACAGAGTTATCAGGTGACCTGGAGTAAATATCTGTCCCCAACCGGCACCCAACTATCAATGGCCGCCTGGCGCTACTCTTCGAAAGACTACCGCACCTTTAACGACCACGTCTGGGCGAACAATAAAAACAGCTACCACCGTGACGATGACGATGTGTATGACATTGCCGACTACTATCAGAACGACTTTGGTCGTAAAAACAGTTTCTCGCTGGCGCTCAACCAGGCGCTGCCCGCAGGCTGGGGCTCGCTCTCCGGTAGCGCTCTGTGGCGTGACTACTGGCAGCGAGGCGGAACCCGTAACGACGTTCAGTTCAGCTACTCAAATCACTGGTCGCGCGTGACCTATACGCTCTCTGCCAGCCAGTCCTATGATGAAGATGACAGGGAAGATAAACGCTTCAATATTTACTTCTCCATTCCGTTCTCCTGGGGCGACGACATTGCTACGCCTCGGCGCGACCTGTATGTCTCTAACAGCACTACCTTTGATGATGATGGCTATCAGCAGAACAACACTAATATCAACGGCATTGCGGGCGACAAAGATCAGTTTAACTATGGCGTTAACCTGAGCCATCAGCGGCAGGATAATGAAACCGCAGCCGGGGCAAACCTCACCTGGCACGCACCTTTTGCTACTCTGGACGGCAGCTATAGCCAGTCCAACCGCTACAACCAAGCCAGCGGCAGCATTCACGGCGGTGTAGTAGCCTGGGGCGGCGGCGTTAACTTGACGAATTCCCTGAGTGACACCTTTGCCATTATTGATGCCCCCGGAATGGAAGGCGTTTCCGTACAGGGTAATAAATACAATACGACCAGCAAAAAAGGTAAAGCGATCTACAGCAACCTGATCCCCTATCGCGAAAATACGCTTCTGCTCGATACGACTCATGCCGATAGCGATGTGGCGCTAAACGGTAATCGTAAAGCGGTAGTGCCGTATCGCGGGGCGGTCGTACTGGCTAAGTTTGATACCGACGAACGTAAACCCTGGTTCTTCAGGGCTAAACGCTCAGATGGCACGCCCCTGACCTTCGGTTATGAAGTAGAGGATGAGACAGGTCATAACGTGGGGGTAGTCGCGCAGGGCAGCCAGCTGTTTATTCGCACCAACAGCGTTCCACAGCAGGTTCGCGTGGCGACGGACAAGCAGCAGGGTCTCTCCTGCACCATCACGTTCGGTAAGACGATCGACGAAAGCAAAATATACATCTGCCGCTAAAAGGAATTATTATGCGTATTTTACTGGCACTTATTACCGTGTTTACCGTTTTTCAGGCTCAGGCTTATTGTTACATTACCGGAAATACTCTTCAACCGGAGATAACATCAGATCTTATTACTCTTGATCTGGATGCAGGCTCAGCCACAAAAGAAAACGCTATAAACCTGTCTAGCAGCAGCCCTGACTTTAAATGTTTAGGAGGGTCGGCCACACCTAATACATTCAACCTTTCTACGGCGCATAACACAGACTATTACTATAAGATTGGTGATTCAACGCATAATATAGCAATAAAAATATCACTCAAACCGGGGGCAACCACTAAGTCCGGTAGATTCAATGGATCGCTGCTTTCACCCGTTGCCCATAAAGCGATAGAGCTGAATGCGTTTAAATATGTATTAACGTATAGCATACTGACTAACTATACTGGAAACGTTACAGGTACAATCGAGACTAACACGGCATTTGATTTAATCAACTATATGATTATAAAGCCAGAGCCCTGTAATGCAATCACCTGTATGGCAGGGAATAACAATAATACCCATGAGTACCGCAACCGGATTAAAGTGCTCGCTAAATTCACCCCCACAACCTGTACCTTTAAAAATCAGGAGATCAACGCGCCAAGCATTAGCTACCAGGACCTTGTTAACAACGCTTTCACAGCACCGACAACAAAACCGCCAGAGCTGCAATGCAGTAGTACTATCGGTGTGGCGACCAGTAATATTCATTATCATTTTGAACCCATAAGCACGCTCAGCGGCAACATATTACAGAACGAGCTGGGAACGGGGTCGGAGAGTGCGGGCGAAGTGGGTTTTGAGTTAAAAAACAACGGGCAGACTATTACTTTTCAGCCTACGCAAAAATTCACCCTTGCCAGCCGGGGCACTGCATTGCTGAATGGCCATATCTATCCGCTCGATTTACAGCTCCGCTATGCACGCTATGGCAACAAGGTATTTACTGGCAAAGTACAAAGCAAGGTCAAAGTCGTGGTGGATTACGATTAAGAGCAAGCGATAACAAACTCACCTGTGGTTCTTGCACCATAATGAGGTAAAAGACCACAGGAGAAAACGATGTCCGAACAAGCCTATACCATCCCTGACACCATGACCGCGATTGACATTACCCAGCCCGGCGGCCCGGAAGTTCTGCAGGCGACAACGCGCCCTGTCCCCCGGCCGCAGGCAAATGAGGTGCTGATCCGCACCGTTGCCGCAGGGGTGAACGGTCCCGACGTGTTGCAGCGTAAGGGGCAGTATGCGCCACCGCCGGGAGCGTCTGATATCCCAGGCTTAGAGGTATCGGGTATGGTGGTTGCCGTGGGCGCTGAGGTGCAGAACTTTGTGCCGGGGGATCGCGTTGCAGCCCTGATCACCGGCGGCGGCTATGCCGAATACTGTACCGCCCATGAGAGCAACACCCTGCCGCTGCCGTCCGGACTGAACTTTGTCGAAGCGGCAGCGCTGCCGGAAACCTTTATGACGGTCTGGCTGAATATGTTCCAGCGCGGCCAGTTTAAAGCGGGCGACATCATCCTGATCCACGGCGGCGCGTCCGGCATTGGCACCACGGCGACCATGCTGGCGAAGGCCTTTGGCGCAGCCAAAATCATCACTACCGTGGGTTCCGCCGAGCACCGCCAGGCCAGCCTGAAGCTGGGCGCAGACGTCGCCGTACTCTACAAAGAGGAAGACTTTGTAGAGATTGTCAAAGAGGTGACTGACGGGCATGGCGCCGACATTATCCTCGACATCATTGCGGGTGACTACGTCGCGCGCAACTATGAGGCCGCGGCGATGCACGGGCGCATCGTGCAAATTAGCGTGCTTGCAGGCCCGGCGAAAGAGCTAAACCTGTTCCCGATGCTCACCAAGCAGCTGATGCATATCGGCTCTACCCTGCGCTCGCGCTCGCCTGCTGCCAAGGCGGAGATCATTGAAGCGCTTAACGACAACGTCTGGCCGCTGATCGAGGCTGGAAAGCTGAAACCGCAGATCTACAAAACCTTCCCGCTTACGCAGGCTGCTGATGCCCATCGGCTGCTGGACGAAGGGACGCACATCGGCAAAGTGGTGTTAATTGCAGATGAGGATGAAGCAAAGGACCGTATATAATCAGCCGTAATATGACAAACGGGGATTATAGATGGATCAGCTGGTGGCGATACGGGCCTTTGCCCGGGTAGTAGAGGCAGGTAACTTCACCCGAGCGGCAGACTCGCTGGAGATGCCCAATGCTACGGTCAGCAAGCTGATTCAAGACCTGGAGGCGCACCTTGGCGTGCGCCTACTCCAGCGCACCACCCGGCGCGTGACGGTCACCCCCGAGGGACGAGACTACTATGAAAAGAGCGCCCGCATTCTGCGCGATCTGGAAGATATTGACACCTCCTTTAGCGCTGCCCATGGTAAGCCCCATGGCCTGCTGCGTATCGACATCGGCGGGTCTACCGCCCGCGACGTACTCATCCCTATCCTTCCCGAGTTTATGACCCGCTATCCGGATATCCGCATCGATCTGGGCGTATCCGATCGCACGGTGGATCTTATCAGCGATAACGTGGACTGCGTGATCCGCGGTGGCCCGCTGGAGAGTTCATCCCTCATTGCACGCCATATTGGCTCGGCAACGCTGATCACCTGCGCGACGCCAGCATATTTGAAGACCTTCGGCACCCCCGCCTACCCGGACGAACTCAAAAACGGCCATCGGCTGGTAAGCTATCTTTCGCCGCAAAACGGCAGAGCCTTCCCTTTTCGTTTTGAGCATAACGGCGAGAAAACGGACATTAAGGTCGATCATCGTATCGGCGTTAACGAGAGTAACGCGCATCTGGCGGCAGGCCTGGCGGGGCTGGGCGTTATCCAGACCTTCAGCTATTCAATAGCGGAAGCGCTGCACAATGGTACGCTAGTGGAGATCCTCAACGCGTGGCGGCCAGCGCCCTACACTTTTCACGTGGTCTATCCGCAGAGCCGTCACGTCACGCATCGGCTGCGGGTGTTTATCGACTGGCTATTAGAGCGCTTTCCGCAGCGGGTAGCAGGAGCGTGATGTCGCCTCCAGCGATGATTACAAAATAGACAATTCATTGCGCACGCTGTCGGCGGCCAGGTTATAAATAGGGAAAGTTTATTGCGGATACGCGCCTATGATGCGGCTAACCCTGATCCTGCTTGGCATTGATTTTTTGCGATCGCACTGGCGCGGACTGCGTCGTTTTGGCTGGGTGACGCTGGTCGCGGGCGTGGTGTTGTTTATCGACGCCCTGGACGGCGCGCTGTTCTTTCCCATTGAGATTTTTGCTTCGCTGCTGCTGTTTGAAGGCGTCGCGACGCTGATGGTGGCCCACAGCGGCATGGGAGGCCAACGCATCCTGCGCTACGTTAAGGGCGCGGCGTTCTCTCTTGCTGCGGTGCTGGTCCTCGCCGGGAACCACGATGGTAACTTCCTGCTGTCCATGATCTTCGGCCTGCTCTTCCTGTTTGACGGCGCGCTACAGATCGCCTCTGCGGTGGTCGTCCGCTATCAACGCTGGCGGCCTGCGCTGTGGGGCGGGATCGTTGAGATCGTGCTGGCCCTGTTTTTCTTCCAGCCGTGGCCCTCTAACTATGCCGGCACCGTCCCCTACTGTCTTGGCCTGGTGCTGGCCTTTGCCGGCTGGAACCTGTTTATCCTCGCAAACCGCGTTAAGCGGGCAGCGATTAACCCTGGCCTGAAAGGCGAAGAGTTTATGCAGGAGACGGAGATGCCACCTCCCGCCGTGGTGGAATGGAGTGGCCCGCCGGAGGACGATGAGAAAGCGTTGACCGTCCACGTCTGGACGCCGGTGGGCTCCGCCGCGAGCGAGGCCGTTCCACGCCCGGTCATCAGCCGCTATATCGCCGCCGTGGATCGCAACGGCGTCATCTCTACCGGTCATGCCGCGCTGGAATCTCCCGGCGGCATCTACATCAGCCTCTATCCTGCCGTACAGATTGATCGCTCGCCGGACGCCTTTGCCCGCACTCTGCGCGCCACGCCTGAGAACGACGTGCCGGGGCAGTTTCAGCCGGACTATGCCACGGAGTCCGTACAGTGGTGTCCCTCGACCCGCAAGGTGCGCATCCGCAACTACAGCGAGGCGCGGCTGGCAGCGTTCTGGGAGAGCTATCGCAAAGATGAGTCCTACAATCTGACGCACCGAAACTGCTCCAGCACCGTGGCCCGGGCGCTGGAAGCTGCGCTGGAGGGCTCGGTCGGCAGGCTGTGGCACTCTCGCGGATTCTGGATGGCGATGGGTAAGCTCATGTCTACCCCAGAACTGTGGGTAGCGCTCCAGCTGCGCAAGCGCGCGGAGACGATGGCGTGGACGCCAGGGCTGGTGCTGGACTATGCCCGGGCCCTGAGCATGCTCGCCGACCCGCGTCCTACCGGCTGGTTCAATACCCTGGGCCGCGCGCTAAAAAGGATGTTCCATCGCCGGGTTGCCTGGGAGAGAGGCGAAAGCGGCGAAGGGATGGAGAGGGAGTAGCGGAGCCCTACTCAGAACATGACGTTACCCCTGACAGCGCATATTCATAGAGCCTGTCGCGGGCGAGGTTTTTCATCTTCACCTCACACATGATGTCAAAATCCGCAAACGACAGCGCCCAATCATTTAGCGTTGGATTGAAGAAGAAGTCAGAGTGCGCCCTGAGCTTGGTTTTTGGCACGCCCAGGCTGCTCTGCTCCGGGAATCCCTGTTCGGGGATAATCCCCTCCTGCGAGATGGAGTAGTGCATCACCGGCCTGACATCCCGCCACGACGCCTTTACCTGTTCAATGCGTGAGTCACTGGGCTGGATAAACTCCGCCTCTTTCACCCAGTGATGGTGAATATCCACCACGATCGGGCAGAGATCTTTCGCCTGCAGCACATCGTCCAGCGAGCAGGAGATCTCGTCGTTCTCGACGGTCAGCATGCGCCGGGCTTCCGGACTGAGCCTGCCGAACGCGCTTTTAAACCCGGCAAAGCCCGCTTTGCCATTCATATGAATGTTGATTTTGAAATCCTGGAAGGTTTTGCCATAGCCCATCAGCGTGGCGCAGAGCGTATGGTACTCCACATCTTCCAGCGCTCGCTCCACCACCAGCACATTATCCGAGGCGAGAACCGAGTACTGACCAGGATGAAATGAGAGGCGGATGTCATTCGCGCGGGCAAACTCACCGCATTTAGTAAACAGCGGATAGAGCTCCGGCAGAAACTCTTTATACAGCGCCGTGGCCTCGGGCACAGTATAGAGCGGCAGCAGGTCGCTGCCGATGCGCATCATCCGCAGCGCGGGTGGCAGCTGCGCCAACTCTTGAAAGAGCAGATAGAGGTTGGTCAGGTTAGTCGCTGACAGCGTGTAGATTAGCGTTGATCGCGCTTCGCTCTCCAGACTCAAAAATCGCGTACGGGTGGTGGCTTTAAAGGGGAAACGCTGCTTTAAATCCGGGTCCAGAAACTTACAAGCGAAGCCTAATTTCATGTGTCCTCCACAAGATATCCTTGTGTGAGTGTAGCAGTGATTATCGTAGCCCTTCTGTTTAAGCGGAGACGCTATACTATCGACTCAATTTTTTACGGCTGCCGTTACTGATATGAAAAAAGTTAAACCCCGCACTGTTATTGTTCTCGTTGCCGTCGTTGCGCTGCTAGCCTGGTGGCTGGTTCCGCACTATAGCGATGAGGATAAGGCCTACTACGCCTCCGTGCTTTGCACCGTGAAGAGCAGCTCACCCACGGCTGGACTGACCGAGATGGAGCAGATGATTGAGGGAGGCAATTCGGATTATGCGTTGAAGAAAACCCATTTCTCTTCATCGCTGGGCGAAGCCGTGCTTCACGCCTGGGATCAGCTTAGCGCTGCCGAGAAGCAGAGCGCGATGGATACGCCGAAAAGCTGTTCAGACCTGCTGCTGGCCAGGATGAACGGCTAGTCGAGGTACTGGCTGAAGCGCAGAAGATAGCCGTCAGGATCCTGAACCAGAAACTCCCGCTGGCACGCCTCCCCCTCGCCCGTACTGTAGACGTTGTCGCGAAGGGGGCGGTATAGCGCAACGCTATTAGCCTCCAGGCGGGAGAGGATCGGAGCGACATCGTCCACTTCGATTTGAAAATTCACCCCGCGCCCAAGCGGCCGCACGAGTTCCGCCGTATTCCAGCCGCCGTCGTGGTACTGCTCCAGCATTAGCTGCGCCTCGCCCATGCACACATAGGCAAACTCCGGATCGTGACGTCTGATCATGACGGAAAAGCCGAGAACCTCGACGTAAAAATGCAGCGAGGCGGGAAAATCCGTTACGGTCAGTTCGGGAACCATGCGGTTCCAGTAGCTTTGGTCGGTCATTGTCAGCCCTTGAAAAGCAAATAAGCCCACCTTGCACCTAATAACTTCAGCGAGTCTACCCAAAATAGGTGTGGCTTTTAGTAACAATGACTCAAAGATGACACAGAAAGAGAGGTAGTTCGAACTAAAAAATTCGTAACTTATTGAATACTAATGGCACGCCCTACAGGATTCGAACCTGTGACCTACGGCTTAGAAGGCCGTTGCTCTATCCAGCTGAGCTAAGGGCGCATTGCGCGAGATGTCCCACCTAAACGATGGAAACGCCTGGGATTATACGGTCAATGCCCGATGAGTCAATGGCTTTGGCGTCAGATGCTGGTGAAATGAGCATCGAGCCGCACTTTACGTCCCCTCGCCGTGCGAATAATGCAAACGTTAACTGACAGCGCGGCGCGCTTCTGACACACTATACACAATCCCCTCTACTTCAATTTACAGATGGAATCTTCTCTCTGATGGTAGCAAAGATTATTGATGGTAAAACGATTGCGCAGCAGGTGCGCTCTGAGGTTGCGGAAAAAGTGAAGGCCCGCGTTGCGGCAGGATTTCGCGCACCTGGGCTGGCCGTTGTGCTGGTGGGTAGCAACCCTGCATCGCAGATCTACGTTGGTAGCAAACGCAAAGCCTGTGAAGAGGTGGGCTTTATCTCCCGCTCTTACGATCTGCCGGAAACCACCAGCGAAGCCGAACTGCTGACCCTGATCGACACGCTTAACGCCGACGGTGAGATTGACGGCATTCTGGTTCAGCTGCCGCTGCCGGCGGGTATCGATAACGTGAAGGTGCTGGAACGTATATCGCCGGATAAAGACGTTGACGGTTTCCACCCCTATAACGTAGGCCGCCTGTGCCAGCGTGCGCCGCGTCTGCGCCCCTGTACGCCGCGTGGCATCGTGACCCTGCTGGAACGCTACAACATCGATACCTACGGCCTGAACGCCGTGGTGATTGGCGCATCCAATATCGTCGGCCGCCCGATGAGCATGGAGCTGCTGCTGGCAGGCTGCACCACCACTGTTACCCACCGCTTCACCAAAAACCTGCGCCAGCATGTTGAGAACGCCGATCTGCTGATCGTCGCCGTGGGCAAACCGGGCTTTATTCCTGGGGAGTGGATCAAAGAGGGTGCGATCGTCATTGACGTGGGCATCAACCGTCTTGAGAGCGGCAAAGTGGTCGGCGACGTGGTGTATGAAGACGCCGCCTCGCGTGCCGCCTATATCACCCCCGTTCCGGGCGGCGTAGGCCCGATGACCGTCGCAACGCTGATTCAGAATACGTTGCAGGCGTGCGAAGAGTATCACGACGTAAAGGAAGCATAAGATGGCAACATTCTCTTTAGGTAAACATCCGCACGTTGAGCTGTGCGATCTGCTGAAGCTGGAAGGCTGGAGTGAAAGCGGCGCGCAGGCGAAGAATTTTATTGCCGATGGCCTGGTCAGCGTCGATGGCGCGGTAGAAACCCGCAAGCGCTGCAAGATCGTAGCAGGACAAACGGTCACGTTTAACGGTCAAAGTATCACTGTAACTGATTAATCCCGCCTTAATGGCCCTTAACTCATAAGGGCCATTGCTCGATCCACGTCAAAGAATAACAAATTCGTCTGACTTCCCAGCAGATTTCTGTTGCGGCCCGCCATGGCTTAAATCACGATAAGTAAAACGTTCTACTAAAACGTTCTACTTACAATTCTACTAACAACAATTACGCCATCACCAGGGTTTCTATAATTGGGGGAAAACCGCATGAGTCTGCTGTCGGGGTTCGTAAAATCGCTCTCGAAGTTATCAATGATTGGCCGCGCATTGATGCTGCCAATTTCGCTGTTGCCCGCCGCAGGTCTGCTGCTGGCGTTTGGCGATAAGTTTCACCTGCCGCTGATGATGAACGCCGGTGGGGTTATCTTTGATAACCTACCGCTGCTGTTTGCCATCGGCTCTGCGGTAGGCCTGGCGTCGGAGTCCGGCATTGCCGCGCTTTCGGCGGCGGTCTCGGTGTTTATCACTAACATGACCATCGGCACGGTGCTGTCGATTACCCCAGAGATGGCCTCCCAGGGTGGGAAGTATGCCATGGTGGTCGGCATCCCGACGTTGCAGATGGGCGTCTTTGGCGGCCTGATCTGCGGCATCCTCGCCGCGTGGTGCTATAACCGCTTCCACACCATGCAGCTGCCGGAATTCCTCGGCTTCTTCTCCGGTAAACGCTTTGTGGCGATTGCTACCGCGTTCCTGTCGTTCCTGCTCGGCCTGCTGCTGCCCTACGTCTGGCAGCATATCCAGGCGGGTATCGATGCACTCTCGGTAGTCGTAAACGGCGATAACCAGGCCGCGTCGACCTTTATCTTCGGACTGGTGGAACGTGCGCTGATCCCGCTCGGCCTGCACCACATCTGGTATCCGTCATTCTGGTACTCGTTTGGCGACTACACCACCCAGGCGGGCCAGGTTATTCACGGCGATCAGACCATCTGGTTCAAAATGCTGGAAGAAGGGGCTAAATCGTTCAGCAGCGATACCTACCAGAATGCCGGTAAGTTCATGCAGGGCGAGTTCCCGCTGATGCTGTTTGCGCTGCCGGCGGCCTGTCTGGCGATGTATCATGAGGCGCATACCCGTAACAAAAAGATCGCTTCCGGTATTCTCTTCTCCGCCGCGCTGACCTGCTTCCTGACCGGGATCACCGAGCCGGTTGAGTTTACCTTTATCTTCGTTGCGCCGGTGCTCTACGTCTTTAACGCCATCATGGCCGGGCTGTCGTATATGTGCATGTATCTGCTCCATGCGCACATTGCGAAATCCTTCTCGGCGGGCCTGATCGACTATATCTCGTTCGGTATTCTACCGTCGTTTAACGGCTACCAGACCAACTTCCTGAACGCGATTATCGTCGGCATCCCGATGGGGCTGATCTACTACTTCACCTTCCGCTTTGTGATCCGCCGCTTCGATGTGAAAACGCCGGGCCGTACCGAAGTGACCGCTAACGTTAACGATAAAACCGATGACGAACTGGCAACCGAGATCGTGGCCCTGCTGGGCGGCGCGCAGAATATTAGCTCAGTAGGCTCGTGCATCACCCGCCTGCGCCTTGAAGTCGCGAAGAGTGAGCTGGTGGACAAAGATGGCCTGAACGGCGTCGGTGCACGCGGCGTGGTATTCGTTGGCGATAACGGTATTCAGGTGATTTTCGGCGCACGTGCGCAGTTTATTGCCCAGACCATGTCGGGCATGATCGGCAAGTAACCTGACGCTGTTAAGGTGATAAGGTCTCCTGTATCGTACAGGAGACTTTTCATCGTTGACTGCATAGCCGTTAAGTTCAGGGAGTGGATTTGAAGAAGGTTAGCATTATTGATGTCGCGAAGCTGGCGGGGGTCTCCGTCTCCACCGTTTCGCTGGTGCTTCGCCAAAAAGGAAAAATATCGACCGCCACAATTGAAAAGGTGCAGCAGGCGATCGACACCCTCGGCTACGTCCACAACGTGGCGGCGGCCAATCTTCGGGCCAATACCTCTAATCTGATTGGCCTGATCCTGCGTGACTTTAGCGACAGCTTCTCGGTGAAGGTGATGGCCAGCACCGTACTGGAGCTGGAGAAGCAGGGCTACATGGTCTTTCTCAGCCAGCCTCTCAACGATAGCGACAGCCTTGAACGCTGCCTGCTCTCGTTTAAGCAGCAGGGTGTGGCTGGCGTGATCTACCTCGCCTCCGATGCCACCACCTCTCGCCTGCCTACGCCGATCCGCACCTGCCCTCTGCCACTGGTTGTGGTATCGCAATCCCTGCTGGAGGAGGAGTGCAACCTAGTGATGCGCGATAACCGCCAGGCCGCCAGCCTCGCTACCCGTTACCTGATCGAGCGCGGCCACCGCAGCATTGCCTACATCGGCGGCGCGGAGAACAGCCTGATCCGCCAGCAGCGGCTGGCCGGGTTTCGCAGCGCGCTGACCCAGTACGGGTTAGTCACTCGGGAAGAGTCGACCCCGGCCTGCATGGAGGGGACCCACGCGGCGAGCCACGCGACCCGGCAGCTGCTGGAGAAGAACAACACCATCACCGCCCTGCTCTGCCACTCGCCAGATGCAATGATCGGCTCGCTCTCCGGGATTCACCATGTAGGACGTACGGTAGGGAAAGATGTGTTTCTGACGCAGCAGGTGGCGCTGATAGGTTTCGAAGATATGCTGCATGTGAACTTAACGTCGCCCTCGTTTACCTACGTATCGTCGGCAAGCGAGGAGACCGGACGCCAGGCGGCGTCGCTGATGATCCGCAAAATCAAAGAGCCGGATCTGCTGACCCAGCGCATCACCCTCTCGGGACAGCTGGTGACGCGCGAGTCAGCTTAATGGGAAATCGCCGGGCGGCACTGCGTTTGCCCGGCCTACAAAACACGTACGTTTTACTTACGACGCCAGGTGGTTCCCTGCGGGCCATCTTCCAGCACGATCCCCATCTCATTCAGACGGTCACGCGCCGCATCCGCCGCTGCCCAATCCTTCGCTTTACGGGCGTCCAGACGCTGCTGGATCAGGGCTTCAATCTCTGCAACTTCACCGTCGTCCGCCTGCGCACCGCTCTGCAGGAAAGCTTCTGGCTCCTGCTCCAGCAGGCCGAGCACGGCAGCCAGCTTACGCAGATGGGATGCCATGGCGTTCGCCGCCTGCATGTCTTCACCTTTCAGACGGTTAACGTCGCGGGCCATGTCGAACAGCACCGAGTAGGCTTCCGGGGTGTTGAAGTCGTCGTCCATCGCCTCAACAAAGCGCGCTTCAAAGGCGTCGCCGCCCGCTGCGGCAACGGATTTGTCAGTGCCGCGCAGCGCGGTGTAGAGACGCTCCAGCGCCGAACGCGCCTGCTTGAGGTTCTCTTCACTATAGTTGAGCTGGCTGCGGTAGTGACCGGACATCAGGAAGTAACGGATGGTCTCCGCATCGTAATACTTCAGCACGTCACGCACGGTAAAGAAGTTGCCCAGCGATTTCGACATCTTCTCGCGGTCAACCATCACCATGCCGGAGTGCATCCAGTAGTTCACGTACTCGCCGTCGTGCGCGCAGGTGGACTGGGCGATTTCGTTTTCATGGTGGGGGAACATCAGATCCGATCCGCCGCCGTGAATGTCGAAATGGTGACCCAGCTGCTTGCAGTTCATCGCCGAGCACTCAATGTGCCAGCCCGGACGCCCTTCGCCCCACGGTGACGACCAGCTCGGCTCGCCCGGCTTGGACATCTTCCACAGTACGAAATCCATCGGGTTGCGTTTGATCTCGGCGACTTCAACGCGAGCTCCGGCCTGCAGCTGCTCCAGATCCTGGCGCGACAGCTTGCCGTAGTTGGGATCGGTGGGCACGGAGAACATCACGTCGCCGTTGTCGGCCACGTAGGCATGGCCACGTTCGATCAGGCGTTCAGTGATCTCGATGATTTCGTGAATATGGTGGGTAGCGCGCGGCTCGCTGTCGGGACGCAGGATGTTCAGGGCGTCGAAATCAGCGTGCATCTCGCCAATCATGCGATCCACCAGCGCGACAAAGCTCTCGCCGTTTTCGTTAGCGCGTTTGATGATCTTGTCGTCGATATCGGTGATGTTACGCACGTACTTCAGCTCATAGCCGAGGAAACGCAGGTAGCGCGCGACCACGTCAAAGGAGACGAAGGTCCGGCCATGACCGATGTGACAGAGATCGTAAACGGTGATACCACACACGTACATGCCAACCTTCCCGGCATGAATAGGTTTAAATTCCTCTTTTTGGCGCGTCAGGGTGTTATAAATTTTTAGCATCAAAGATTCCGTTGAGACGTGTGTGGAGAATGAAGTGGGTATGATACCCATAATTGATAACCGAAGCAGCACCCTTTGCAAGGTGATCGAACCTTGCGGTTATGCTATAACAGGCGACTATACGTGACCCACAGCTGGGTCGATGCTCTACACTACCGGAACAGGATGCAAAAATGGTTACTTTCCACACTAATCACGGCGATATCGTAATCAAAACGTTTGATGACAAAGCGCCTGAAACTGTTAAGAACTTCCTGGACTACTGCCGCGAAGGTTTCTACAACAACACCATTTTCCACCGTGTTATCAATGGCTTTATGATCCAGGGCGGCGGCTTTGAGCCGGGCATGAATCAGAAAGCAACCAAAGACGCGATCAAAAACGAAGCGAACAACGGCCTGAAAAACACCCGTGGCACGCTGGCGATGGCCCGTACCCAGGCACCGCACTCTGCTACTGCACAGTTCTTCATCAACGTGGCAGACAACGACTTCCTGAACTTCAGCGGTGAAAACATGCAGGGCTGGGGCTACTGCGTATTCGCCGAAGTGGTTGAAGGCATGGACGTGGTCGACAAAATCAAAGCGGTCTCTACCGGTCGCAGCGGCATGCACCAGGACGTTCCTAAAGAAGACGTGATCATCGAAAACGTGACCGTCAGCGAGTAATCGTGGCGACGCTTTTCATCGCAGATCTCCATCTGTGTACAGAAGAACCGGCGATCACCGCCGGTTTTCTGCGTTTTCTGGCCGGTACGGCGCGTGACGCCGACGCCCTCTACATTCTTGGCGATCTGTTTGAAGCCTGGATTGGCGACGACGATCCCAACCCGCTCCACCGCCAGGTTGCCGCCGCGCTAAAAACAGTGAGCGACAGCGGCGTCCCCTGCTACTTTATCCACGGCAACCGTGACTTCCTGCTGGGCAAGCGCTTCGCTCGCGAGAGCGGCATGACGCTGCTGCCGGAAGAGGTGGTGCTCGACCTCTACGGTCGCCGGGTGCTGATTATGCACGGCGATACCCTGTGCACCGACGACGCGGGCTACCAGGCGTTTCGTGCCAAGGTCCACCAACCCTGGCTACAAAAGCTGTTTCTTGCCCTGCCGCTGTTTATCCGCCATAAGGTGGCCGCAAAGATGCGCTCCGACAGCAAAGCGGCCAACAGCAGCAAATCGCTCACCATTATGGATGTGAACCAGCAGGCAGTGAGCCATGCACTGGAATGTCATAAGGTACAGTGGCTTATCCATGGTCATACCCACCGCCCGGCGGTGCACGAGCTGACCGTCAACGGCGAACCGGCTTTTCGCTGCGTGCTGGGGGCGTGGCATAGCGAAGGTTCGATGATCGAAGTGACTCCACAGCGGGTCGAACTTATCGCTTTTCCTTTTTAATCACTTAACCATTTTACCCACAACCTTAGCCGCGCAACCGTTTTCCTTGCCTGATTTCCATGCTATTCTCTGTGCCCTGTTACGCGCTATGCCGCACATCCACAGGAGTTTTTAGACGCATGTCTTCGAGCAATAATCCGGTACGTATCGCCATCGTGATGGGGTCCAAAAGTGATTGGGCAACCATGCAGTTCGCCGCTGAAGTCCTCGACATCCTGCACGTTCCCCACCATGTTGAAGTCGTTTCCGCCCATCGCACCCCGGATAAACTGTTCAGCTTCGCCGAAGGCGCAGAGCAGAACGGCTATCAGGTGATTATTGCCGGTGCCGGCGGCGCGGCGCATCTGCCGGGCATGATCGCAGCCAAAACCCTGGTGCCGGTGCTGGGCGTACCGGTGCAGAGCGCGGCGCTCAGCGGCGTCGATAGCCTCTACTCTATCGTTCAGATGCCGCGCGGTATTCCCGTTGGCACGCTGGCGATTGGTAAAGCCGGTGCCGCCAACGCAGCACTGCTGGCAGCGCAGATCCTTGCGACCCACGACCGCGATCTGCATCAGCGTCTGGCAGAGTGGCGTAAAGCCCAGACCGACGAGGTGCTGGATAACCCGGATCCGCGAGGTGCGGCATGAAGCAGGTATGCGTCCTCGGTAACGGCCAGCTAGGCCGAATGCTGCGTCAGGCGGGTGAGCCGCTGGGCATCGCCGTCTGGCCGGTGGGGCTGGACGACGAGCCGGAAGCCGTCCCTTTTGCGCAGAGCGTAATTACCGCTGAGATTGAGCGCTGGCCGGAAACGGCGTTGACCCGCGAGCTGGCGCGTCATCCGGCATTTGTTAATCGCGACGTCTTTCCGATTATTGCCGACCGTTTAACTCAGAAGCAGCTCTTCGATCGTCTCTCGCTGGCGACCGCCCCGTGGCAGCTGCTGGCCAGCGCCGACGAGTGGCCTAAGGTGTTTGACTCCCTGGGGGAGTTGGCGATTGTTAAGCGCCGGGTGGGCGGCTACGACGGCCGCGGCCAGTGGCGTCTGCGCGCCGGTGAAACCGAGACGCTGCCTGCGGAGTGCTACGGGGAGTGCATCGTTGAGCAGGGCATCAACTTTAGCGGTGAAGTGTCGCTGGTTGGCGCACGCGGCCACGACGGCAGCACCGTATTCTATCCTCTGACCCATAACCTGCATCAGGACGGCATTCTGCGCACCAGCGTGGCTTTCCCGCTGGCCGACGCAGAGCAGCAGGCGCAGGCCGAAGCGATGCTGGGCGCGATCATGGCAGAGCTGGGCTACGTTGGCGTGATGGCGATGGAGTGCTTTGTGACCCCTGGCGGCCTGCTGATTAACGAGCTGGCTCCGCGGGTGCACAACAGCGGCCACTGGACGCAAAACGGCGCGTCGATCAGCCAGTTTGAACTGCACCTGCGCGCGATTACCAACCTGCCGCTGCCGAAGCCGGTGGTCAATGCCCCGTCAGTGATGATCAACCTGATTGGCAGCGATCTCAATTACGACTGGCTGAAGCTGCCGCTGGTGCATCTGCACTGGTATGACAAAGAGGTGCGCGCTGGCCGTAAGGTGGGGCACCTGAACCTCAACGACAGCGATACCGACCGCCTGAGCGCAACCCTGGAAGCGATCGTCCCACTATTACCGCCGGAGTATGCCAGCGGTATCGCATGGGCGTGCGCGAAGCTCGGTTAAGCATTTCCGCATTTTTTGTCATGTACACCGGGTAAGCGCACGTGCAACCCGGTCGTACCGCTCCCCGTATCATTTTTTTTCTCCCAACGCACAAATGGGCGCGTAAAATAGCGCAATCTGACGTACAACGTTGCTCTTTGATGTGCAGAAGGAAGTCCCATGAGCGAAGGCATGGATTATTGCGCGATCCTCACCGCTGATACCCCCCTGCTGGATGTACGCGCCCCGGTTGAATTTGCCCAAGGCGCAATGCCGTCGGCAATTAATCTCCCGTTGATGAACGATGAAGAGCGTACGGCAGTCGGCACCTGCTATAAACGCCAGGGGCCTGAGGCCGCGTTAACGCTCGGGCATCAACTGGTGTCTGGCATTAGGCGCGAACAGCGCATTCAATCATGGCGTCATGCCTGCCTGCGCCATCCCGACGGCTATCTGTGCTGCGCCCGTGGCGGTCAGCGTTCGCATATCACACAGCAGTGGCTGCGCGAGGCAGGCATTGACTATCCGTTAATTCCCGGCGGCTATAAGGCCCTGCGTCAGGCGGCAATACTCGCCACGGAGCAGCGCGTCCAGCGTCCGCTGATCCTGATCGGCGGCTGCACCGGCAGCGGCAAAACCGATCTGGTGCACCAGCATCCTGACGGCATCGATCTGGAAGATCTGGCTCGCCATCGTGGATCGTCATTTGGCCGCACGCTGCAGGCACAGCGTTCACAGGCAAGCTTTGAAAATGCGCTGGCGGTAGAACTGCTTAAACGCGACGCGACGCGCCTGGTGCTGGAAGATGAAGGCCGGACGATCGGCGGCAACCATTTGCCGGGCTGCCTGTATGAACGCATGGTGGAGTCGCCTATCGCAGTGGTGGACGATCCGTTTGACCTGCGCGTGGCGCGTCTGCATAACGAGTACTTTGTGCGTATGCAGCACGATTTTACCGCAGCACACGGCGAGGAGGCGGGCTGGCAGAACTATGCCGAATACCTGCACCATGGGCTGTTCGCCATCCGTCGCCGTCTGGGATTACAGCGTTTTGCCGAACTCAGCGCACACCTTGACAGTGCCCTGGCGATCCAGCAGCAGCGCGGCGATACCGGCGGCCATGATGCCTGGCTGGTGCCGTTACTGAAGGAGTATTACGATCCGATGTACCGCTATCAGTTAGACAAGAAAGCCGCGAAGATTGTCTTTCGCGGCTCGTGGCAGGAGGTCAACGGCTGGTTGCAAAACGCCTAGTCAGCGGCGGCCTCGCTTGTCGGCTCGTGCGGCCAGCCAGTCCCCCAGCATCTGCACCACCTGCACCAGAATAATCAGCGCCACCACGGTGACCACCATTACCTGCGTCTCATAGCGGTAGTAGCCGTAGCGGATCGCCAGATCCCCTACCCCACCGCCGCCGACGATCCCCGCCATCGCCGAGTAGCCGATCAGGCTCACCAGAGTAATGGTCAGGCCGCGCAGCAGGCCCGCGCTGGCCTCCGGCAGCAGCACGGTGCAGATGATACGCAGCGGGCTGGCACCAAAAGCTTCGGCGGCCTCGATAATTCCTTTATCCACCTCGCGCAAGGCGCTGTCTACCAGCCGGGCATAGAAGGCAATGGCGGCAACCGAGAGCGGCACCGAGGCCGCAATCGGCCCGATGGTGTTGCCGAGCAGGAACTGCGTGAGCGGCAGGAGCAGCACCAGCAGGATCACAAAAGGCACGGAGCGGATAATGTTCACCAGCACGGAGCTGATGAGATACACCGCGCGGTTCTGCCAGAAGAGGTGCCGGTCAGTCACGAAGATCAGAAAGCCGAGCGGCAGGCCGCCGACGATAGCCAGCACCGTTGAGATGCTCAGCATCTGGAAGGTTTCGCCAAAGGCCAGGCTCAGATCGGCCAGTAAATCATCCACGAAGCACCTCCACCTGGGCTGTACGCTGACGGATATGGTCGACGGCGGCCTCGACCGCGGTCGGATTATCGGCGGCGGTTAAGCGAACCACCAGGATCCCCAGCGCCCGCTCGCCAAGATACTCAATTTTGCCATGCAGAATATTCACCGCCACGCCAAACATCACCGCCACCTCAGAGAGCACCGGCTGCTCGGCTGAATCACCGATGAACAGAATTTTCACCAGCTGCCCCGGCAGATCCTGCTGCAGCCGTTCTGGCAGAGTCAGATTCAAGGTGTGCGAAACCAGCTGCTGGGTAAACGGATGCTGCGGGTGGGCGAAGATATCAAACACTTCGCCCAGCTCAACCACCTTGCCTGCGGACATCACCGCCACCCGGTCGCAGATCGATTTGATCACGTTCATCTCATGGGTGATCAGCACGATGGTGATCCCCAGCCGGACGTTGATCTCTTTCAATAGGGCAAGGATCGTCGCGGAGGTCTCCAGATCCAGCGCCGAGGTCGGCTCGTCGCAGAGCAGCACGTCAGGATGATTGGCAATCGCGCGGGCGATCCCCACCCGCTGCTTCTGCCCGCCGCTCAGCTGCGCCGGAAAGCGGCCTGCTTTATCGGCAAGGCCTACCAGCTCCAGGATCTCTTTAACCCGAGGCGCAATCTCACCGCTGGCCCACCCCGCCGCCTTCAGGCTGAACGCGACGTTCTGCGCCACGGTGCGGGTGTGCATCAGATTAAAGTGCTGGAAGATCATACCGATGCGCTGGCGTGCCTTGCGCAGCGTGACGCCTTCCAGCGTGGAGATCGCCACGCCGTTGATCTTCACCTCGCCCTGGCTGGGGCGCTGGAGGGCGTTCAGGGTGCGCAGCAGGGTACTTTTCCCTGCGCCGCTGGTGCCAACGATGCCAAAAATCTCCCCTGCCGTGATATGCAGGCTGACATCGTCCACCGCCCGGGTCGTGGGCCCCTTGCCTGCGGCAAAATCGACGCAGACGTTATTTAGCTCAATCATGCATCCACTCTGGCTTCTGGAAGGCGTTGAAGATGTTCTTCGGATCGTCAATCACCGCCCGGTAGGCCGGGGACTGCACCGCAGCCACGATGTCTTTGGCGAACGGCTTATCGGCATCTTCGGTGCGCACCGCAATAACGTTTTTCAGGTTCTCGTCCAGCTGCTCCTGCTTAAGCGCAGAGGAGAGCTTCAGGCCAGCGGCAATGGCAAAGTTACCGTTTACCAGCGCGGCGCTGGCGCTATCCAACGTACGCGGCAACTGGGCCGCTTCCAGCGGTTTAAACACCAGCCCTTTCGGGTTGCTCGCGATATCGCGCTCGGAGGCTTTGGTCGGGTCGATATTCTCTTTGATGGTGATCAGCTGCATCGCCTGAAGGAAACGCAGGCCGCGCGCCAGGTTAGTGGGATCGTTGGACAGGGTAACGATATCGCCCTTCTTCAGCTGATCGACGCTGGTAACCTTATGGGAGTAGAGGCCCATGCCCGCCGTGGGAACGACAATCAGCTTCGTGAGCTTCAGCCCTTTATCGGCCGCGAACTTGTCTAAGTAGAGCGAGTGCTGGAACAGGTTGGCATCGATGCTGCCGTTAGAGAGCGCCATGTTCGGCTGAACGTAGTCGCTAAACTCGCGCACCACGACCTTATAGCCCTTCTCCTTCAGCGAAGGGGCAATGGCCTGTTTGACCATATCGCCGTAGGGACCCGGCGCGACGCCGAAGGTGATGGTTTGCGGATCGCTGGCGTGGGCAAACGGTAGACCACAGGCCAAAAGCAGTGCAGCAACGCTGGCACGAAAGCTGAGACGACGTCCCATAGATTCTCCCAAAGTGTATTGTGTTTGCTGAATGACGCGCCGGACTAAGCGGCGCGCTTTTTTGACAATTTATGCATAACGCAGAGCGTTAAGATGGCATAAACCCAGCCCGGCGGTAATTGAAAAAATTTCATATAGATAGCAGTGCCCCGGCAAACGCACGCGCCGCCGGGGACAGGACGCTTTATTAGAAGTCGTAGCGCAGACGCACCAGGTTCATATCGCCCAGATTGTCAGTGCTAGAGGTAAAGACGTGCTCGTAATCAACGCGGAAGCCGTAATCCAGCTGGAAGGTGACGCCAACGCCGTTATCGGTGCGCAGGTAGTCGCGGCCATTCAGGTATTCAATACGATCGCCCATCACGTAGGGCTGCACGGATTTAAGCGCATACTGACCCACCGGGATTTTGTAACCGGCGAAGTACTCAATCCCCCACGCATCACCGGCGAAGTAGTGGTCGATAGAGACTTTTTTGGTCGTCATAAAGTTCTGATACCAGCCGCCACCCACGGAGAGGGTCCAGCGATCCGGCGACCAGCTTAGCGCCGTACCGACAATGTTTTGATCCCAGGTTTTACTGTCGCTGTTATGCGGATTGTAGATTTTTGCCCGCGTGTAGTTCCATGCCGTACCCCAGGTGAGATTGGAGGTCAGACGGTAGTCGAGACCCAGCGAGCCGCCGCCGGTACGCTCATAGCGCAGGCCGTTCATCGGGTTATAGTTGTCGTTAAACAGATAAGAGGCGTAGATATCAGCATCGCCTACGGTCTTCTTATACTTCAGCATTTTGCGTGAACGGTAGGAGCCATCATAATCGCCGTTGATACCGTTGCCCGGTGCCTGGCCAATCATGTCGTAATCCCAGATATCGGTTTTGGCCCCGATCACGTCGTAGTAGACGCTGTTCTGCTGGCCAAAGGTCAGCACGCCCCAGGTTTTACTTTTAAAGCCGGTATAAAGCATGCGACGGCTGGTATCATCTGCTCCTTTGGCGTAGTGGTTATCCCAGTCAAATACCGCCGGAATATTGACGCCCACTTCGTAATAGTTGGTCCAGTTGATGTCATCAAACAGGTAGTAATCCGCTGCGAAACGGAAACGCGTGCCGCCGTCAAAACCGTTACGTTTGTAAGAGCCTTGGTCGCCATCGCCGGTCATATTGTTGAACTGGGGACGAATACTGCCGCCAACGGCAAAGTTGAGGCGGCTCAGCGCGTCACCTGCGGCTGGGTCCTGCTTTAAAAGTGTAATCTCTGCCTGAGTAGTAAAAGAGGTGACTGCCACTGCTGCGCTGATCGTGATTGCCAGCGCTTTTATTTTTATAGCCATGAGACTATTTCCTTGATGAATAGACAGCTAACTATTTAGCAAGCAAATAATATCGTTTATTAATGTGGGGGTGTTGCGGCTTTTTTGCGGTTTTGTGCTGTCAAAACATCAAGTTGGTGAATAATCATCGAGGGGAAAAGTTGCGCACCGAGACAATTCCCGGCGCGCATAAAAGAGTAAATTACCCTGCAAACTGGCGGAACAGCGCTTTGCCCTTTAATAACCGGGTGCCCAGCCAGCCGCCGCAGATCGAGAGCAGCAGTGCGCCACAGAGCGGCAGCGTCAGCCACAGCCGCCAGTCGGGCTGCCACGGGAAATCAAATACCCGCGTCTGCAATACCGCCAGCGCCGTCTCCGCGCCGATGGCCGCCACCAGCCCGGCGACAAAGCCTAGCAGCGCGAACTCGCACCACAGGGTCGTGCGCAGCAGACGTTTACCCGCCCCCAGCGTACGGTAGACCACCAGCTCCTGATGCCGCTGGCGCATGCCAACCTGCACCTGAGCCAGCAGCAGCAGAATGCCGCAGAGCGTCACCAGCACCACCATCACCTCCAGCGCACGGCTCACCTGCCCCAGCACCTGGCCGACCTGCTTTAAGATCGCCCCGATATCCAGCAGGCTCACTGTAGGAAACGCCCGGTTAAGCTGGGTCAGCATGCCGTTGCCGTTCTCCCAGCGGAAGCTGGTCAGCCAGCTCTGGGGCTGGTTATCCAGCGCGCCGGGCGGGAAGATGAAGAAGAAGTTCGGCCGCAGGCTCTCCCAATCCACCTTACGCAGGCTCGTCACCCTGGCCGTGAAGTCCTGGGTATCGCCCATAAAGGTAACGCTATCGCCAAGACGGATCTTAAGCCGCTCCGCCAGCCCCTCCTCCATTGACACCTCTCCCGCCTTGGGCGGCCAGCTGCCCGCGGTGAGTGGATTGTGATCCGGCTGGTTCACCTGCCAAGTGAGATTCAGCTCCCGGTTCAGCGCCTCGTCCGTATTCCCCTCGGTGGTCTGACCGTTAATCTGCGTCAGACGCGCCCGCACGATGGGGTAGAACGACTCCGGAACGATCTGATGCTCGGCAAGAAACGTCTTCAGCGGCGTCACCTGCTCGGAAGCGATATTGATCAGGAAGTAGTTGGGACTCTCGGCAGGAAGCTGCTGCTGCCAGCGATCGAGCAGATCGCCACGCAGCACCAGCAGCATCGCCAGCAGCATGAATGAAAGCGAGAACGCCGAGAGCTGGCTGAGGGTCGACCAGGGCTGACGCAGCAGCCGGTTGACCGCCAGCCGCAGCGCCAGCGACTTCAGGGTCAGCCGCTTGAGGACGTTGAGCAGCATCCAGCCGACCAGCCCACAGAGCAGCGCCAGCACCACCGCGCCCGCCAATACGGCCCACAGCAGCATGCTGCCGCCCATCAGCCAGGCCAGCAGCGCAATAGCCACGGCGGCAACAATCGGCAGATAGAGCTTAAGCGGCCAGACGTTAGCCACCGCATCACGACGCAGGACGCGGATTGGCGCGGTGGCCAGCAGCAGACGATAGGGCCGCAGCCCCACCAGCAGGGAGATCACCAGCATCGCTCCCGTCGCCCACAGCCATGGCCAGAGGCTGGCAGGCGGCAGCGCAGTGGGCAGTACCGGCTTGAGGAGGATCATCAGCACCTGCTCAAACAGCAGGCCGATAGCGCCCCCGGTCACCGTCGCCAGCGCCAGCACCAACAGCCACTGGCCGACAATCAGCCTTTGCAGCTGGGCGCGCCCTGCCCCCAGCGTTTTCAGGATCGCCACCAGATCGTAGCGGCTACGGCAGTAGTGATTCATCGCCACCGCCACGGCGGCGATCGCCAGCAGCAGGGTCAGCAGGGCCGACAGCAGTAGGAACTGCTGCGAGCGCTCCAGCGATTTCCCCAGCGCGCCCTCGTCCTGCTCCAGGCCATACCAGCGCTGCTCCGGCTTAAGCTGCGGCAGGAGCCACTTCTCATACTCTTCAAGCTGCTGCGGCGTGCCGCCAAACTTGATGCGCCACATCACGCGGCTACCGGGCTGGACCGCGTCGGTCGCCTCTACGTCGGCAATGTTCATCATCAGGCGGGGGGCCATCTGGAAGGGGTTAAACCCGGCGTCCGGCTCCTGCACCACCTCGCCCGCAATCCGCAGGCGGGCGTCGCCAACATCGATATAGTCGCCGGTTTTCAACTCCAGCAGCGCCATCAGACGCGGGGCGAGCAGTACCGTTCCCGCCTGCGGCTTGAGCCCCGGCGGATTGGTTTGCAGCTCGCCATACATGGGATAAACAGCGTCCACGGCCTTGACGTTAGCCAGCTGCGGCGTATCGCCAGCAAAGGTCATGGTGGCGAAGGTAAGCTGCTCCCCCACCTTCAGACCGCGCTTGCGCGCCTCCTCCAACCACGCCGGGGGGATCTCGCGAGAGCTGCGCAGCGCCCGGTCGCCCGCCATAAAGTCGCGGCTCTGCTGACTTAGCCCTTTCTCCATGCGATCGCTGATGTTGCCCAGCGCCAGCACGCAGGCCACGGCCAGGCTGAGGGCCAGCCAGACGATCAGCAGCGACGGCGAACGCCATTCGCGCCAGAACCAGCGGGCAATCATGCTTCCTCCCGCAGTTCGCCGTTGACCAGCCGCAGGCGACGGTCGCAGCGGGCCGCCAGCTGCGGATCGTGCGTGACCAGGATCAGCGTGGTGCCGTACTGCTGGTTCATCGAGAAGAGCAGATCGGCGATCTTATCCCCGGTCTGTCGGTCAAGGTTGCCGGTGGGCTCATCGGCAAACAGCACGCCGGGGCGGCCGTTGAAGGCGCGGGCCAGGGCTACGCGCTGCTGCTCGCCGCCGGAGAGCTGGGCGGGAAGATGATCCAGCCGCTTGCCAAGTCCGAGCTCGGTCAGTAGCGCTTTGGCGTTCTCTCGGCTCTGGCGACCGTTCTCACCGCGCAGCAGCGCCGGAAGCTCAACGTTCTCCAGCGCGTTTAGGGTGGGGATCAGCATAAAGGACTGGAAGACAAAGCCGACGTTTTGCGCCCGCAGCGCCGCCCGCGCCTCTTCATCCATACTGTGCAGCGGCTGGCCCAGCAGGTTGACCTCGCCGCTGCTGCCGTCGTCCAGCCCGGCGAGGATCGCCAGCAGGGTGGACTTGCCGGATCCCGACTCACCGATCAGGGCAATCGTCTGCGCCGGTTTGACAACCAGCTCAACTCCGGTGAGGATGGAAAGCTCATGTTCCCCCTGACCGACGGACTTCTTAAGATAATGAACTTCAACAATGTTTTCCGCTGGCATTTGCCCTTCCTGTTTATGCTTCTGTTTACCTTCCGTGCCGCAGCCGCTGACACGCTGTTGGTTCTCGGTGACAGCCTGAGCGCCGGATACCGCATGGCGGCCAATTCGGCCTGGCCTGCGCTGCTTAACGCTAAGTGGCAGCAGACGCCGTCGGTGGTTAATGCCAGTATAAGCGGCGATACCTCGCAGCAGGGGCTTTCTCGCCTGCCCGCGCTGCTGAAGCAGCACCAGCCGCGCTGGGTGCTGGTGGAACTCGGGGGCAACGACGGCCTGCGGGGCTTTGCACCCCAGCAGACAGAGCAGACCCTGCGTAAAATTTTGCAGACCATTAAGGACGCTAACGCGCAGCCGCTGCTGATGCAGATCCGCCTGCCGCCCAACTTTGGTCGTCGCTATACGGAGACCTTTAGCGCCATCTACCCTGCGCTGGCGAAAGAGTTCAACGTGCCGCTGCTCCCCTTCTTTATGGAGGAGGTCTACCTCAAGCCGCAGTGGATGCAGGACGATGGCATTCACCCAAATCTGGATGCCCAGCCGTTTATCGCTGACTGGATGGCCACGCGCCTCGCACCTTTAGTTAACCATGACAGTTAACCATGACTCATAAATAATCGGGGACGCCTACGGGTAAAGTTATGCAAAAATCGGTCTTAATAACAGGATGTTCCAGCGGAATAGGTCTGGAAGCAGCGGTAGAGCTCAAGCGCCAGGGTTTTCATGTCCTCGCCGCCTGCCGCAAACCGGATGACGTTTCACGCATGAACGGGATGGGCTTTACTGGCATCCTGCTGGATCTCGACTCACCGGAGAGCGTCGACCGCGCCGCCGATGAGATTATCGCGCGGACCGACAACCGCCTGTACGGTATTTTTAACAACGCGGGCTATGGCGTCTACGGCCCGCTGGCTACCATCAGCCGCGAACAGATGGAGCAGCAGTTCTCCGCCAACTTCTTTGGCGCGCATCAGCTGACCATGCGCCTGCTGCCAGCGATGATCCCTCACGGCGAGGGGCGGATTGTGATGACCTCCTCGGTAATGGGGCTGATCTCAACGGCCGGACGCGGAGCCTATGCGGCGAGTAAATATGCCCTTGAGGCGTGGTCAGATGCCCTGCGCATGGAGCTGCGCCACAGCGGTATTCAGGTGAGCCTGATCGAGCCTGGCCCGATCCGCACGCGCTTTACCAAAAACGTCAACCAGACCCAGCAGGATAACCCGGTAGAAAATCCTGGCATTGCCGCACGGTTTACCCTCGGCCCAGAGGCGGTGGTGGCAAAAGTGCGCCATGCTTTTGAGAGCAAGCGTCCAAAGCTGCGCTATCCGGTGACGCTGGTCACCCATGCCGTCTGCTGGTTGAAACGCCTGCTGCCGGGGCGGGCAATGGATAAAATTTTGCGCGGATGAGTTGAAGGCCCCGCCTCTCAACCCCATGTAAAGATAAACGTGAAAACAGAGAATTAGCTATGTCCGTACAGAATATTGTCACTATTACCGAAGCGAACCTCCAACAGACGCTAGAGCAGTCGGTCAACATTCCGGTGCTTTTCTACTTCTGGTCCGATCGTAGCCAGCACTGCCAGCAGTTGACCCCGGTGCTGGAGTCGCTGGCCGCGCAGTATAGCGGACAGTTTATTCTGGCGAAGGTAGACTGCGACGCCGAGCAGATGGTGGCCTCGCAGTTTGGCCTGCGGGCGATCCCAACCGTCTATCTGTTCCAGAACGGCCAGCCGGTGGACGGCTTCCAGGGACCGCAGCCGGAAGAGGCGATCCGCGCCCTGCTGGAGAAGGTTCTACCCCGCCCCGAGGAGCTGAAAGCCCAGCAGGCAATGGTCCTGATTCAGGAAGGCAACTATGCCGAAGCGCTGCCGCTGGCGAAAGAGGCCTGGCAGCTCTCAAATCAGAACGGCGAATTTGGTCTGCTGCTGGCCGAGACGCTGATTACCCTTAACCGCGCCGACGAAGCCGAAGCGGTGCTAAAAACCATTCCGCTACAGGATCAGGATACCCGCTACCAGGGCCTGGTGGCGCAGATTGAGCTGCTGAAAAAGGCCGCCGACACCCCGGAGATCCAGCTTCTGCAGCAGCAGGTTGCCCAGTCACCGGAAAATGCCGAGCTGGCGACGCAGCTGGCGTTGCAGCTGCATCAGGTTGGGCGTAACGAAGAGGCGCTGGAGCTGCTGTTTAGCCACCTGCGTAAGGATCTCTCCGCCGCCAACGGCGAAGCGCGCAAGATGCTGCAGGAGATCCTCGCCGCGCTGGGCACCGGAGACGCGCTGGCGACCTCCTATCGCCGCAAGCTCTATTCACTGCTTTATTGATTGACCGCTATTGCGGCAGGGAGGGTGTAAATGCTTATCGTGATCCCGGTACTTATTTTCGTCGCGCTGGTGATTGTCGGCGCGGGCGTGAAGATTGTGCCGCAGGGCTATCAATGGACTGTGGAACGCTTCGGGCGTTATACCAAATCGTTACAGCCGGGCCTGAGCCTGGTTGTGCCGTTTATGGATCGGATTGGCCGCAAAATCAATATGATGGAGCAGGTGTTGGATATCCCTTCTCAGGAGGTGATCTCCAAGGATAACGCCAACGTCACCATCGATGCGGTGTGCTTTATCCAGGTGATCGACGCCCCGAAGGCGGCCTACGAGGTAAGCAACCTTGAGCTAGCCATCATCAATCTGACGATGACCAACATCCGTACCGTTTTAGGGTCGATGGAGCTGGACGAGATGCTCTCCCAGCGCGATAACATCAACACCCGCCTGCTGCATATCGTTGATGAGGCGACCAATCCCTGGGGGATCAAGGTGACGCGTATTGAGATCCGCGACGTGCGCCCGCCCGCTGAGCTTATCTCCTCCATGAACGCCCAGATGAAGGCCGAGCGAACCAAGCGCGCCTACATTCTGGAAGCAGAGGGGATCCGCCAGGCGCAGATCGTCAAAGCCGAAGGGGAGAAGCAGTCGAAGATCCTCAAGGCCGAGGGTGAGCGCCAGTCAGCGTTTTTGCAGGCCGAAGCGCGAGAACGTTCGGCAGAGGCAGAAGCCCGTGCCACCCAGATGGTCTCCGAGGCCATTGCCGCCGGGGATATTCAGGCGGTGAACTACTTCGTCGCGCAAAAATATACCGAAGCGCTACAGCATATCGGCTCATCCGCTAACAGTAAGGTGGTGCTGATGCCGCTGGAGGCGAGCAGCCTGATGGGCTCTATCGCTGGGATCGCCGAGCTGGTGAAAGAGAGCGCCAGCGAGCGGAAAAGCGTATGATCGACAGCCTGCTTCAGCACCCTCACCTCCTCTGGCTAAGCCTCGGCGGCCTGCTGTTGGCAGCCGAGATGCTGGGCGGCAACGGCTATCTGCTGTGGAGCGGCGTGGCGGCGGTGGTGACGGGCTTGCTGGTCTGGCTGCTGCCGTTCGGCTGGGAGTGGCAGGGCGCGCTGTTTGCCCTGCTTACCCTGCTGGCAGCATGGCTGTGGTGGCGCTGGCTGGCCCGCCGCGTGCGCGAGCAGAAGCCTGCCGACGCGGCGCTTAACCAGCGCGGTGTCCAGCTGGTGGGCAAACACTTTACCCTCGACACGGCTCTGGTCAACGGCCGCGGCCATATGCGCGTCGGCGACAGCACCTGGCCGGTGAGCGCCGACGACGATCTGCCTGCCGGTACGCCTGTCGAAGTAGTGGCGGTCGAGGGCATTACCCTGCGCATCAGAGCGCGCTAGCTCTCTTTAGCTGAATGCCGATGGCAGCAGCCGGAGAGGTTATCGATAATCGGACAGTCGGCACCGTCATCGCCCGGACAGGCGTTCGCTAAATCCAGCAACTGGTCGCGCATCGCCTGTAGCTCGACGATGTGGCGCTCAATCTCTGCCACCTTTTGCAAGGTATAGGCTTTCACGTCGGCGCTGTGCCGGGCCGGATCGTTAAACAGGGTGACCAGCTCACCGCACTCCTCCAGATTAAACCCCACCTGCCGCGCCTGGCGCAGCAGGGTCAACTCATCCAGATGCTGCTGCGTGTAGCTGCGATAGCCGTTCTCGCTGCGCAGCGGCGGCGTCACCAGCCCCTTCTCTTCATAAAAGCGGATCGCCTTGCTGGTTAAGCCTGTCTTTTTTGCTACGTCGCTAATGTTCATGGTTCCCCCTGACCTTCCCCTTAATAGAAGGTTACGTTCCTCAACGCTATTCATTCTCTGCTCAGTCGTCAACCTGTTTTAGGGTGTCCGAAAAATAGACATCAGAAACATAGACTCGTCGTATTGGGAAAAAAATTGATAAGATAAGAGACTTATAACTGAGATAATAAAAAGCAAAATTATTATAATATTAATGCCGGTCTTTTTTGCTACTTCACTAATATTCCTAGTCTCCCTCTTGACCTTCTGCCTGATGCTTCGCTCTAATACGCGGCACCGGATATTTCAAATAATGATAAAAATTTACACACTGGAGATGTTATGAGTGACATGGTGTTTTGCCGTGGCTGTGGCAAGCCAATACATAAAGAAGCTGTTGCATGCCCAAACTGCGGCGCGCCACAGAGAACAGAGGGTACTAAAAATAAAATCGTTGCTGCCCTGCTGGCCTTCTTTTTAGGCTGGTTTGGTGCGCATAAATTTTACTTAGGCAAGATTGGCCAGGGTGTACTCTACTTGCTCTTCTGTTGGACAGGTATTCCCGCAATAATCGCATTTATCGAATTCATCATCTATCTCTGCATGTCAGAAGAGAAATTTGCTCGCAGATACGGTTAAAAATTAGCCATAACCAGCTTATAAACGCCCTGCTTATGCGGGGTTTTGTCTTTGTGTTATAGGCAGTTTGGCAAAAAAACCTCTTCTTTAAAAAATCTTTCCCAGCCAGCCGAGCAACGCCTTGACCTTCCCCTTAATGGAAGGTTTAAGCTTATAGACAGTTAGCCAACACACCGGCTCAGTCAATCCTACCTACACAGGAGTATGATGATGTCCCACACAATTGAACTGGCGCTGGAGGGTCTCTCCTGCGGCCACTGCGTCAAACGGGTGAAAGAGAGTCTTGAACAGCGGCCCGACGTTGAGCGCGCCGAGGTGACCATCGAGCGAGCGGAAGTCATTGGCAGCGCCGATGCAGATGCACTGATCGATACCGTTAAACAGGCCGGATACGGGGCGACGCTTAGCCACCCAAAGGCTGATCCGCTGGCAGAGTCATCACCTCCGTCGGAAGCACTGACAGCGGCCGAACCAGAGCTTCCGGCAGCGGATGATACCGACGACAGCCAGCAGCTGTTGTTGAGTGGCATGAGCTGCGCCAGCTGTGTTACCCGAGTACAGAAAGCCTTGCAGGCGGTACCCGGCGTAACCCAGGCACGGGTCAATCTGGCGGAGCGCTCTGCGCTGGTAATGGGCAGCGCCTCCGCCGCTGAATTAGTGAGCGCGGTGGAGAACGCGGGCTACGGCGCGGAGGCGATCGACGATGACGCCACCCGCCGCGAACGCCAGCAGGAGACCGCCGTTGCTACCATGAAACGCTTCCGCTGGCAGGCGATTGTTGCCCTGCTGGTGGGTATCCCGGTGATGGTTTGGGGTATGGCAGGTGACAATATGATGGTCACCGACGCCAACCGCAGCCTCTGGCTGGTTATCGGCCTGATCACCCTTGGGGTGATGGTCTTTGCCGGGGGCCACTTCTACCGCAGCGCGTGGAAAAGCCTGCTCAACCGTACTGCGACCATGGACACCCTGGTGGCGCTGGGGACCGGGGCGGCCTGGCTTTACTCAATGAGCGTTAACCTCTGGCCGGCGTGGTTCCCGATGGAGGCGCGCCATCTCTACTATGAAGCCAGCGCAATGATTATCGGCCTGATCAACCTCGGCCATATGCTGGAGGCTCGCGCCCGCCAGCGTTCATCGAAAGCGCTGGAGCGCCTGCTCGATCTCACCCCGCCTACCGCCAGAGTGGTGACCGACGCCGGGGAGGAAACCGTGCCCCTTGCCGAGGTTCATCCGGGCATGACGCTGCGCCTGACTACTGGCGATCGCGTTCCGGTGGACGGAGAGATTATCCAGGGCGAAGCCTGGCTTGATGAGGCGATGCTGACCGGCGAACCTGTCCCGCAGCAGAAACAGCGTGACGATACGATCCATGCCGGGACGGTGGTTTCCGACGGCAGCGTGCTGTTTCGTGCCAGCCGTACCGGCAGCCACACCACTCTTTCGCGGATCGTCCGTTTGGTGCGTCAGGCCCAGAGCAGCAAGCCAGAAATCGGTCAGCTGGCGGACAGGATCTCTGCGGTCTTCGTGCCGGTTGTGGTCGCCATCGCGCTGATTAGCGGCGCGATCTGGTACGTTTTTGGTCCTGCGCCGCAGATTGTCTATACCCTGGTGATCGCCACCACGGTGTTGATTATCGCCTGCCCCTGTGCGCTCGGCCTGGCGACGCCAATGTCGATTATTTCCGGGGTCGGCCGCGCCGCCGAGTTCGGCGTGCTGGTGCGCGATGCCGATGCGCTGCAACGTGCCAGCCAGCTCGATACGCTGGTGTTTGATAAGACCGGCACCCTTACCGAGGGTCGCCCGCAGGTGGTCACGGTCACAACCTACAGCGAGCTCTCCAGCCAGCAGGCGCTGCGCCTGGCTGCCGTGTTGGAGCAGGGTTCGAGCCATCCGCTGGCCCGCGCCATTATCGACAAGGCCGGAACGGAGCCTTTGCCTGAGGTGATTAACTTTCGTACCCTGCGCGGGCTGGGCCTGAGCGGTGAGAGCGATGGTCGACGCCTGCTGCTGGGCAACCAGGCCTTACTGAATGAACAGGGTATTAATACCGCCGCGCTGGAGAGCGATATCGCCACCCAGGCGGCCACGGGCGCGACGCCGGTGCTGCTGGCGGTTGACGGCAAGGCGGCAGCGCTGTTTGCCATTCGCGATCCGCTGCGTGAGGATAGCGTGGCGGCGCTGCAACGCCTGCATCAGGCGGGCTATCGCCTGGTGATGCTCACCGGTGACAACGCCGTGACCGCCAACGCTATCGCCAAAGAGGCCGGTATTGATGAGGTGATTGCCGGGGTGCTGCCCGATGGCAAAGCCGCCGCGATTCAGGCGCTGCAACGCCAGGGCCGTCAGGTCGCGATGGTGGGCGATGGTATCAACGACGCCCCGGCGCTGGCCCAGGCCGAAGTGGGTATCGCCATGGGCGGCGGCAGTGACGTGGCGATTGAGACCGCGGCAATCACCCTGATGCGCCACAGCCTGATGGGCGTGGCTGATGCGCTGGCCATCTCCCGCGCTACGCTGCGCAACATGAAGCAGAACCTGGTGGGGGCGTTTATCTATAACTCGCTGGGCATCCCGATTGCCGCCGGGATCCTCTGGCCGCTGACCGGAACGCTGCTCAACCCGGTGGTCGCCGGGGCGGCGATGGCGCTCTCCTCCATTACGGTGGTCAGCAACGCCAACCGCCTGCTGCGCTTTACTCCAAAAGAGTAGCGATTTGCACCTTCTCCCGGCTCGCGCTAGCATGATCTTTTCAGCCGGGAGAGCCTATGGGCCTGTTTAGCCGTTTAAAAATGCTGTTGGGCGCGCTGTATACCCGCACCTATTCGTGGCCCGCGCTGGACGTCACTCTGCCGGGCGGGCGCTACCTGCACCTTGTCGGCAGCATTCATATGGGCACTCGCGACATGTCTCCCCTGCCGGAGGGGCTGCTGCGCAAGCTCAAACAGGCCGACGCCCTGATCGTTGAGGCCGATGTCTCGGTGAGCGGTTCACCCTTCTCTGAGCTTCCCCCGCGCCCGCCGCTGGTCGAGCGGCTCGATCCTGCCCAGCTGGCCGATCTATCCCGCGTGCTGAACGAGCTGTCTCTGCCGCTGGAGACCTTTGACCAGCAGCCGGCCTGGAAAATCGCTCTGGTGTTACAGGCAACCCAGGCCCAGCGACTCGGCCTGCGCCCCGACTACGGTATTGACTACCAGATGCTACAGGCCGCCCACGACAGGCAGATGCGGGTGATTGAGCTGGAAGGCACCGCGGACCAGGTTAACCTGCTCTGTCAGCTGCCGGAGGATGGTAAAGCGCTGCTGCTGGATACCCTTACCCACTGGCACACCAACGCCAGGCTGCTGCAGGTGATGCTGAGCTGGTGGCTCAATAGTCCACCCTCCGAGGCGTCACAGTCGCTGCCCTCTACCTTTAGCCAGCCGCTCTACGATGTGCTGATGCACCAGCGTAACCAGGCCTGGTGTAAACGGCTGCTGGCGCTGCCGCCGGGCCACTATGTTGTCGCAGCCGGTGCGCTGCACCTCTACGGCGAAGGAAATTTGCCAACCCTGCTGCGGCAGAAAATTAGCGTCTAAACGGCAAGATGGTACTATTTTTGCGAACGTCGTCAGGCGTATGCTGAAAGCTCGATCATCCGTAGTAAGAAGGATTTTTATGACCCCCGCCGTAAAGTTACTCGAAAAGAATAAGATCCCTTTTCAGCTACATAGCTACGATCACGATCCCAGTGAAACTAACTTTGGTGACGAGGTGGTGCGTAAGCTTGGCCTGAACGCCGACCAGGTCTACAAGACGCTGCTGGTGGCGGTAAACGGTGATATGAAGCAGCTGGCGGTTGCGGTGACGCCGGTAGCAGGCCAGCTGGATCTGAAGAAGGTAGCGAAAGCGCTAGGTGCAAAGAAGGTTGATATGGCCGATCCCGCCGTGGCCCAGCGGACCACCGGCTATCTGGTGGGCGGTATCAGTCCGCTGGGGCAGAAAAAGCGCCTGCCGACGCTTATCGACGCTCCCGCTCAGGCGTACGCGACGATCTACATCTCCGGCGGCAGACGCGGGCTGGATATTGAGCTGGCGGCAAGCGATCTGGCGAAGATGCTGGATGCAAAATTCGCCGATATCGCCCGCCGAGATTAAACAGCCCGCCCGAACCCGTAGGCCGGATAAGACGCGCTAGCGTCGCCATCAGGCGCTCAACATCTTACAAACGCCTGATGGCGGCTAACGCCTTATCAGGCCTACAGAGTGCACACCCAGGCATTTGTGCCGTTATTAACGTTACTGCCAGCCATGTAGGCCGGATAAGACGCGCTAGCGTCGCCATCAGGCGCTCAACATCTTACAAACGCCTGATGGCGGCTAATGCCTTATCAGGCCTACAGAGTGCACACCCAGGCATTTGTGCCGTTATTAACGTTACTGCCAGCTCACCTCGCCCTGCGGCTCAAGGGTGGCGGCATCCAGCGGTGAATTCTGCTGGATGTACTGCTTCAGCACCTCGGCGTCGATAAAGCCGGTATTCACGTAGCCGGGCTTATCGTCCAGACGCGGGTAGCCGTCGCCGCCGGTGGCGTTAAAGCTGAGCGTTGCCATACGGTAGGTTTTAGCAGGATCGACCGGCTCACCGTTGATCTTCAGATCGTTAAGCTTGCCGTTCGCCATCGTGAAGCTGACGTGGCTAAACTGCGGATAGGCGCCGGAGTTAGGCTTCATCTGCGCGACGGCGGTGAGATAGTCCACCACCTCTTTCCCAGTCATGTCGGCATAGACCACGACGTTGCCAAACGGCTGCACCTTCAGCACGTCTTTGTAGGTGATATCTCCTGCCGCAATGCTGTCGCGGATCCCGCCTCCACTCATCACCGCAAAACTCGCCCCGGTACGCGCCATCTGGGCAGCGAGGATCAGGTGCCCAAGGTTGGTCTGTACAAAGCGCACCTTGCTGCGATCGCCTTCAAGGGGCGCGTTTACAGAGCCGATTTTCACCGCCAGCTGCGCCTTGCCTTTGTTCTGGAACGGCGTCAGCAGAGAGAGCATCTGGGCGTTTTCAGGAATTTCCGGCGCATAGAGCACGCGCTCGCTGTCACCGTTGTCGTAGACAATCTTTTTCTTCAGGTTGATAGGGATCAGCTGATAGTGCACCAGCTTCATCTCACCGTTGCGGAACTCAAAGTCGGCGCGGCCAACGTACTTACCCCACTCGTGAGCCTGCACGATCCAGATACCGTTCTGGCGGTCCGGTGCGCAGGGCGTGCCCGGCACGTAGTCCACCTGCTTTTTATTCTCCGCCGCCATGCAGACCGGGTTTTGTGAGTGACCACCCACGATCATCGCCAGCGATCCCGCAGGCAGGCTGCGTGCCATCTCGACGTCGCCCGGCGCGTTGGAACCGTGCTCGCCGTTGTCGTAGTGACCCATATGGGTCGTGGCGATCAGGACGTCCGGGCGCTCTTTTTCATCAAGGTTATTCAGCTCCTGAATCACCAGCTTCGCCTCGTCGGCGGGCTTGCGGAACTCAATGTCGGTGAAGAACTCTGGATTGCCAATTTTGGCGGTGTCGTCGGTGGTCAGGCCAATCACGCCGATTTTCAGATCCTGACGCTTGAAGATAGCCCACGGCTTAAAGAGGCGCTCGCCGGTACTCTTCTGGTAAATATTGGCCGACAGGAAGGGAAACTTAGCCCACTTCTCCTGCTGGCGCAGTACTTCCAGCGGATTATCAAACTCGTGGTTGCCCACCGCCATCGCGTCATAGCCAATAAGGTTCATGCCGCGAAAGTCCGGCTCGGCGTCCAGCAGATCGGACTCCGGCACGCCAGTGTTGATATCGCCGCCGGAGAGCACCAGCACGCTGCCCCCTTCGGCAGCCACCTCTTTGCGGACGCTATCCACCAGTGTCTTCTGCGCCGCCAGGCCATACTCCCGGTCGTCGCTGCGCCAGAAGTGGCCGTGGTGATCGTTGGTATGCAGGATAGTAATTTTATAGGTTTTATCTTTTTCGTAGGCCTGGGCAGGCAGACTGGTCAGCCCCCACGCGGCGAGAAGCGCCAGCGCAACGCCCTGCTTTAACATATTCATTTCTCTCTCCCTGATGACATAACACACGCAAAAGTAGCGCGGGGACAGAGAATAAACAAATAGGATTTTATGTCTGCGACTTCCCTCAAAGAGTCGTCACGGGTATCTTAGGCTGCTAATAATCAGGAAGCATTAAGAACTCCTGCACTCCAATTAAAGACAAAAAGTGACATTTTATGGCAACGAATCAACCCGCCGACGCGCTTCCGGGCGCTAACGCGTCGCCAGCGCAGGGGCGCACGGCATTTGGCATTCTCGGGGCGATCAGCCTCTCGCATCTGCTTAACGATATGCTGCAATCGCTGATCCTCGCGCTCTATCCCCTGTTGCAGGCCGACTTCTCGCTGAGCTTTGTGCAGATTGGCATGATCACCCTCACCTTCCAGTTGGCCTCCTCTGTGTTCCAGCCCGTGGTGGGCTACTACACGGATAAGCATCCGATGCCGTGGTCGCTGCCCATCGGCATGTGCTTTACCCTTTGCGGCCTGGTGCTGCTGGCGATGGCGGGCAGCTTTGAGATGGTGCTGCTGGCGGCAGCGCTGGTGGGCACCGGATCCTCCGTATTCCACCCGGAGTCCTCCCGCGTGGCACGTATGGCCTCCGGTGGCCGACACGGTCTGGCCCAGTCCATCTTCCAGGTAGGGGGCAACTTTGGTAGCGCGCTTGGGCCGCTGCTGGCGGCGCTGATCATCGCTCCCTACGGCAAGGGTAACGTGGGCTGGTTTGTGCTGGCCGCGCTGTTGGCTATCGTCGTGCTGTCCCAGGTCAGCCGCTGGTACGCTGCCCAACATCGGGTCAACAAAGGACGAAAAGCGGTTATTGAGCGCAGCCCGCTGCCGCGTAACAAGGTTATCCTGGCGGTAAGCATCCTGCTGATGCTGATTTTCTCGAAATACTTCTATATGGCGAGTATCAGCAGCTATTACACGTTTTATCTGATGCAAAAATTCGGCTTATCGGTGCAAAACGCCCAGTTTCACCTGTTTGCGTTTCTGCTGGCCGTAGCGGCAGGCACCGTGATTGGCGGCCCTGTTGGGGATAAAATTGGTCGTAAATATGTTATTTGGGGCTCTATCCTCGGCGTTGCCCCATTTACGCTGATTTTACCCTATGCATCCCTCTATTGGACCGGCGTTTTAACCGTGATTATTGGTTTTATCCTCGCTTCCGCCTTCTCGGCCATTCTGGTCTATGCTCAGGAGCTGCTGCCGGGCCGGATTGGCATGGTTTCTGGGCTGTTTTTCGGCTTTGCGTTTGGCATGGGTGGGCTTGGCGCAGCAGTGCTGGGGCTGGTCGCCGACCATACCAGTATTTTTGTAGTCTACAAAATCTGTGCTTTTCTACCACTTTTAGGGATGTTAACCATATTCCTACCTGATAACCGTCATAAAGCCTGATTCTACGGCGGCCAAAGGCAAACTTTGGCCGCCTGCGTTGCCCATGCCATAACACCTGCAAGGCCATCACTGCGCTAATCCCCTCTCAACCCCTTTTTTTGTACCAGAGCGTGCTTTTCCTCAATATTCAACAATTATTCATAAACATAATGATTAAAATTGTCATAGACTGTAACTCGGGCTTCTGGTTTTTTAACCAGAAATGGATCCACTACCGCGAAAGGAGACGGAATGCATCACGCCACACCGCTTATCACCACCATTGTGGGCGGCCTTGTGCTCGCTTTTATCCTCGGCATGATTGCCAACAAACTGCGTATTTCTCCGCTGGTGGGTTATCTGTTAGCGGGCGTGCTCGCCGGTCCTTTTACACCTGGCTTCGTGGCCGATACCAAGCTGGCACCTGAGCTGGCCGAGCTGGGGGTGATCCTGCTGATGTTTGGCGTAGGCCTCCATTTTTCACTGAAGGATTTGATGGCGGTAAAGTCCATCGCCATTCCCGGCGCTATCGCACAGATTGCTGTGGCGACGCTGCTGGGTATGGCGCTCTCCGCCATGATGGACTGGCCATTAATGACCGGTATCGTCTTTGGGCTCTGTCTCTCCACCGCCAGTACCGTGGTGCTGCTGCGCGCGCTTGAGGAGCGGCAGCTTATTGACAGTCAACGCGGCCAGATCGCCATTGGCTGGCTGATCGTAGAAGATCTGGTCATGGTATTAACCCTGGTGCTGCTTCCCGCCGTGGCCGGCATGCTTGAAAAGGGTAACGTCGGGCTGGCAACGCTGTCGCTGGATATGGGTATGACGATCGGCAAGGTGGTGGCCTTTATCGCCATCATGATGCTGGTCGGCCGTCGCATTGTGCCGTGGATCCTGGCCCGCAGCGCGGCCACCGGCTCCCGGGAGCTGTTTACTCTCGCGGTATTGGCTCTGGCGTTGGGCATCGCCTTTGGTGCGGTCGAGCTGTTTGACGTCTCCTTTGCCCTTGGTGCCTTCTTTGCCGGTATGGTGCTAAACGAATCCGAACTGAGCCACCGTGCCGCGCACGATACCCTGCCCCTGCGCGACGCCTTTGCGGTTCTCTTCTTTGTCTCCGTTGGGATGCTGTTTGATCCGAAAATCCTGATCGAGGAGCCGCTGGCCGTTGCCGGTACGCTGGCGATCATCATCTTTGGTAAATCTATCGCCGCCTTCTTCCTGGTGCGCATGTTTGGTCACTCGCCGCGTACCGCGCTTACCATCGCCGCCAGCCTGGCGCAGATTGGTGAGTTCGCCTTTATCCTGGCAGGTCTGGGCATGGCACTGGATCTCCTGCCGCAGACCGGACAGAACCTGGTGCTGGCCGGGGCGATCCTCTCAATTATGCTCAACCCGATCCTCTTCACCCTGCTGGAGAAGTATCTCGACAAGACCGAAACCCTTGATGAGCAGACGCTGGAAGAGGCCACCGAAGAGGAGAAGCAGATCCCGGTGGATATCTGCAATCACGCCCTGCTGGTAGGGTTTGGTCGCGTAGGCAGCCTGCTGGGTGAGAAGCTGATGGCGCAGGGTATTCCGCTGGTGGTGATCGAAACCTCACGTACCCGGGTAGATGAGCTGCGCGAGCGCGGTATTCGTGCGGTGCTGGGCAACGCGGCTAACGAAGAGATCATGAACCTGGCGCACCTCGACTGCGCCCGCTGGCTGCTGCTGACCATTCCTAACGGCTACGAGGCCGGTGAAGTGGTGGCGACCGCCCGGCAGAAGTGCCCGAACATCGAGATTATCGCCCGTGCGCACTATGACGATGAGGTAGACTACATCACCGAGCGCGGCGCGAATCAGGTAGTGATGGGTGAACGTGAGATCGCCAACACCATGCTGACGCTAATTGAGAAGCGCCCGGTGGAAGAGGCCGTCACCGGATAAACCGTCGCCCCGGCGGGTCATGCACTGCTGCTGGCATTTTGTTAACAATCAGGGTATAAACCCCCTTCAAACGGACATTTAGACATCTATACGTTTAGAAGGTGATATGCACACGCAGCAAGAGAATGGGCAGCTTAAGCGCACCATGAAAACCCGCCATTTGATTATGCTTTCATTGGGTGGCGTGATTGGCACAGGGTTATTTTTTAATACGGGATACATCATCTCGACGACAGGCGCAGCGGGAACGCTGCTGGCTTACCTGATTGGGGCGCTGGTCGTCTGGCTGGTGATGCAGTGCCTTGGCGAGCTTTCCGTAGCGATGCCGGTAACCGGTGCTTTTCATGTCTACGCGGCGCGCTATATTGGCCCGGCAACGGGATATACAGTGGCATGGCTCTACTGGCTCACCTGGACAGTCGCGTTGGGATCCAGCTTTACCGCCGCCGGGTTCTGTATGCAGTACTGGTTCCCACATATTCCCGTCTGGATATGGAGCGCCCTGTTTTGCGTAGTAATTTTTTTGCTTAACGCGATTTCAACGCGCTTTTTTGCCGAAGGTGAGTTCTGGTTTTCACTCATTAAAGTCGTAACCATTATCGTTTTCATTATCTTAGGCTGTGGGGCGATTTTCGGTTTTATCTCTATGAAGGATGGCTCACCTTCGCCGGGGCTAACCAACCTCACCAGCGGGGGCTGGTTTCCCCATGGTGGCTTGCCCATTCTGATGACGATGGTCGCGGTCAATTTTGCCTTCTCGGGTACTGAGCTTATCGGTATCGCGGCGGGCGAAACGGAAAATCCACACCATGCTATTCCGGTAGCGATCCGCGCTACCATTGCCCGACTGATCATCTTTTTTATCGGGACCGTTTTTGTCCTTGCGGCGCTTATTCCGATGCAGGTGGCAGGCGTCGAGAAGAGCCCGTTTGTACTGGTCTTTGAAAAAATTGGCCTTCCCTATGCGGCGGATATTTTTAACTTCGTCATCCTTACCGCTATTCTCTCAGCGGCAAATTCCGGGCTCTATGCATCGGGCCGCATGCTGTGGTCGCTCTCTAATGAAAAAACGTTGCCGAGCTGTTTTGCCCGCGTCAATAAGAACGGCGTGCCGCTGGTCGCGCTGACTGTCTCTATGCTGGGTGGCCTGCTGGCACTGCTGTCCAGCGTTATCGCGCCTGACACCGTATTCGTTGCCCTCAGCGCCATTTCTGGCTTTGCCGTTGTGGCCGTATGGCTCAGTATCTGCGCATCACACTTTATCTTTCGTCGCCGACATTTACAGTCGGGCAAGCCGCTGCACGATCTAAAATACCGAGCACCCTGGTATCCGCTGGTGCCTGTGCTGGGATTCGTGCTCTGTCTGCTGGCCTGCGTCGGTCTGGCGTTCGATCCAGACCAGCGCATCGCGCTTTATTGTGGTCTGCCTTTTGTTGCCCTTTGCTACGGCACCTATTTTCTCACTCATAAAACCAACTCAAAGGAGGCTGACTATGCCGCAGATTAATCCCCTTACCGCGCTGCTTAAAAGCCATCCCTTTGTTGTCCTCGATGGCGCTCTGGCCACCGAGCTGGAAGCGCGCGGATGCAACCTTGCCGATAATCTCTGGTCCGCCAAAGTATTAATGGAAAACCCGCAGCTCATTCGCGACGTACATCTGGATTACTTCCGTGCGGGCGCACAGGTAGCGATTACCGCCAGTTACCAGGCCACGCCTGCTGGCTTTGCGGCTCGCGGGCTGACCGAGTCGCAATCAAGATCGCTTATTGCGCACAGCGTGGCGCTGGCGCAGGAGGCGCGTGAAATTTACCAGGCGGAAAATGCCAGCGCGGGCCCGCTGCTTGTGGCTGGCTCTGTCGGGCCTTACGGTGCATATCTGGCCGATGGTTCTGAGTATCGCGGTGACTACGTGCGTAGCGCCGAGGAATTTCAGGCGTTTCATCGTCCGCGAATTGAAGCGTTGCTGAATGCAGGCGCAGATCTGCTGGCCTGTGAAACCTTACCCTCGTTTGCAGAAATAGAAGCACTGGCAGACCTGCTGTTGGATTATCCGCAGGCGCAGGCGTGGTTCTCATTTACCTTACGTGACGAGAGCCACCTGAGTGACGGCACACCTCTCGCCCAGGTCGTGGACGCGCTGGCAAACTATTCGCACATCGTTGCGCTGGGGATTAACTGTATTGCGCTGGAAAAAACGACCGCAGCGCTAACACATCTGCACAGCCTGACGGCGCTACCGCTGGTTGTCTATCCTAACTCCGGTGAAACCTACGACGCGACCACAAAAGAGTGGCATGCTCACGGCGATTCATGCGCATCCCTGGTGGGGTATTTGCCGCAGTGGTTAGAGGCTGGCGCGAGACTCATTGGCGGATGCTGTCGGACTAGCCCAAAGGATATCGCAGCGCTGAGTGAGCGCCGCTGACAGACCTGAGGCTCTCGAATGGATTCGAGAGGCCTCTCCAAAAAACCCTATCATAATCATGCCATTATAGAAACATTTTTTAACACTACCTGTTTACATTGTAACGATAATTCATATCATTCTGATAATCACTATCACCTGAGAGGGTGATGTTCTTGCGGTATGGGGCCTCAACGCCACTAACACCGTGAAAAATCAGGACGATCATAATAATGAAACCGCGTTGCTCTTGGGCGCTCAGCCCGTGTTTATTGATGATGTTAGCCACCTATGCCTCTGCTGAAGGACAACAAGAAGAGTCGCTGGTGGTATCCGCCAGCCGCACGAACCACAGCATTACCGACATGGCCCAGACAACCTGGGTCGTTGAGCAGGCTGAAATTGAACAGCAGGTTCAGGGCGGTAAAGAGCTCAAAGAGGTGCTGGCGCAGCTGATCCCCGGTATGGATGTCAGCAGCCAGGGGCGTACCAACTACGGTATGAATATGCGCGGTCGTTCAATGATGGTGATGGTCGACGGCGTGCGTTTAAACTCCTCGCGCAGCGACAGCCGCCAGCTGGACTCTATCGATCCGTTTAATATCGCCCGCATTGAAGTGATCTCTGGCGCAACCTCCCTCTACGGCGGCGGCAGTACCGGCGGCTTAATCAATATCGTCACCAAAAAGGGCCAACCGGAGACGGAGATCGAGTTCCAGACCGGCGCGAAAACGGGCTTTAACAGCCATAACGATAATGACGAGAACGTTGCGGCGGCAGTGAGCGGCGGTAATGACAACGCGTCAGGACGCCTGTCAGTGGCTTATCAGCGCTTTGGCGGCTGGTACGACGGCAAAGGCAACGAGGTGAACATTGATAACACCCAGACCGGTTTGCAGTACTCTGACCGTCTGGATGTAATGGGCACCGGCACGCTGAATATCGACGATCGTCAGCAGCTGCAGCTCACCACCCAGTATTACAAAAGTGAGTCCGACGGTAAGCATGGCCTCTATCTTGGCGAGAACTTCTCGGCAGTAACCGGTTCCGGCAACGCCTACAACAAGAACAATCTCGACTCCGACCGCATTCCGGGTACCGAACGCCACCTGATCAACCTGCAATATTCCAACACCGATTTCTGGGGTCAGGATCTGCTGGCACAAATTTACTACCGCGATGAAAGCCTGACGTTCTACCCCTTCCCTACCCTTTCAGGCGGTCGGGTAACCAGCATTGGCGCATCTCAGCAAAAAACTGATTTCTACGGCGGCAAGCTCACCGTCAATAGTAAACCGCTGGATGATTTGTCGCTGACGTGGGGTTTCGATGCCGAACATGAAGTCTTCGATGCCAATCAACAATTTTTCGACCTCAGCAAAGCGGCGGCCAGCGGTGGCATGAAGCTGGATGACGCCTATAACGTTGGTCGCTATCCAGGCTATAGCATTACTAACCTCGCCCCCTTCCTGCAAACCAGCTACGACATCTCCGCTATCACCCTGAGCGGCGGCGTGCGCTACCAGTACACGGAAAACCGGGTCGATGACTTTGTGGGTTACGCTCAACAACAGGGGATCGCCACGGGCAGAGCCACTTCGGCAGACGCTGTGCCGGGTGGGAAAACCGACTACAACAACCTGCTATTTAACGCTGGCATTCTGGGTCATCTGACCGAGCGTCAGCAGCTCTGGTTTAACTTCTCCCAGGGCTTTGAGATCCCGGATCTGGCGAAATATTATGGCTCCGGCACCTATCAGTTAGTAAACGGCCATTATCGTCTGGTCAATAGCGTCAACGTTAACGACTCAAAACTCGACGGTATTAAAGTTGATGCCTACGAGCTAGGTTGGCGTTACACCGGGGATAACCTGCGCACGCAGATTGCCGGGTACTACTCGCTCTCCGACAAAACCATCAACATCAATAAAAGCGACATGACCATCAACGTGGAAGATGACAAGCGTCGTATCTACGGTGTTGAAGGTCAGGTGGATTATTTCTTTACCGACAGCGAGTGGAGCACGGGCACCAACTTCAACGTCATCAAATCGCAAACCCGCGTCGACGGGAAATGGGAAAAGCTGACGGTAGACAGCGCCAGCCCGTCCAAAATGAGCGCATGGGTTACCTGGGCTCCAGGGGACTGGACGCTGCGCCTGCAAAGTACGCAGACGTTTGATCTGTCCGATGACGCCGGTAAGCACATTGACGGTTATGACACCGTTGACCTGTTAGGCAGCTATCTTCTGCCGGTGGGCAAGGTGAGCTTTAGCGTAGAAAACCTGCTGGATGAAGATTACACCACCGCATGGGGACAGCGCGCACCGGGTCTGTACAGCCCAACCTACGGTGCTGAGAACCTGTATACTTACAAAGGTCGCGGCCGTACCTTCGGCCTGAACTACTCGGTCTTGTTCTGATAGTTACTGCCGCCTGCAACGCGGGCGGCAAATCGGAAAGTATTCACAATAGCTAAAAAAGGAATGGCATATGCAGGAAGCCATAAATATCTTATTAGTGATCCTACCCATCATTATACTTTTCATGCTGATACGGTTTTTTTCTGGCATGCTCCGCCATCCGACGCGCATCGTTCCAGAAAATAATGGCCTGAAAAAAATATCAACCAACCCCTCTATCTTAAAAAAAAGCGCATATACAGAATATTATTATGATAACAATCGCTTATATGAAGTCACTAACAGCATGACTAATGAGATTGACTTCGCTGAAATAATCACCGTCAAGCCCACCTACACAAAAGTTAATAACAGACGAAAGTGGTCCATTACCTATCTTAAAGCTGGCGAGAAAAAAGAAGTCCAGTTTTATCATAACTTAACCTTTGCCAATCAGAACTTTGCTGTTTTTTTGCTGGCGGTAAAACGTGCCAATCCTGATGCGGAAGTTAAAAAGCTCTCTTTTTTGAATATTTAAAAACATGGCAGTCGGCTGGCTCCAGCTTTTTCCCGTCGGAGGAACACACTTCCAGCGGCTGAATGGGCTGTCCAGTGGCGTTATCCAGTAAGACAGAGTGCGCCTCACCGTCGTCAAACAGATAGCGCTCCCCCCACTGCCGCATCGCGACCACAATAGGAAAAATAGAGCGCCCCTTTTCGGTGAGAACATACTCATTGTATGCGCTGCCGTCTGAGGCTGGGCAGATCTCAAACACGCCGATATCCACCAGCTGTTTCAGGCGAGACGCGAGAATGTTTTTAGCCAGTCCCAGATTCTTTTGAAACTCGCTGAACCTGCGCACGTCGTCAAACGCTTCCCTGATAATCATCAGACACCAGCGTTCACCAATCGACTCCAACGTTCTGGCAACCGGACATTCACTGGTTCGAAGGGATTCCTGTTTTGCCATCTGCTCTCTCTCAGCTTGCCTGTTAACAGACGCCAGTATAAGGGCACCCTAAATCGGTTGCAAAAAAAAACCACCAGTGCTATTTCTACGCGCATGTAGTTTTAAAAAGAAACCAGAATGCGAGAGCGAAATGGAATGTAACGCAGAGTTGAATTCTGATGCGGCGCTGGCAGCGCCTGGTGTTGATACCCCAGTGCTGAAACCCTGGATAATATTTTTATTCTCCCTGACCTGTGCGCTGGCGGTGGCGAATGTCTATTCTGCTCAGCCTTTGCTTGAATCCATCTCCCTCAGCCTACAGGTTCCTGCTGGAATGATCGGCAGCGTGGTGACCGTGACCCAGGTAGGCTATGCCGCCGGATTGATTTTCCTGGTTCCACTCGGCGATCGCGTTAAGCGAAAAACGCTGGTCGTCACGCTGCTATTACTTTCAATGCTGGCTTTGATTGTGGCGGGGCTATCACCCAATTTTTTCACCCTGCTGTGCGCGGTGCTTTTTATTGGCCTGATGGCGGTGGTGGTGCAGCTTGTGGTTGCCTGGGCCGCAATACTGGCTGCCCCCCAGCGACGCGGTAAGGTCGTGGGTACGGTGACGAGCGGCATTGTTTTGGGGATCCTGCTGGCTCGCTTTATCTCTGGCAGCATCGCCGATATTGCTGGCTGGCGGGCCGTTTACCTTACCGCTGCCTTTTTGATGTTGCTCATCGCATGCATCGTGGCGAAAGGGGTGCCCGCTACGCCGCCCAAGCCGAACGCCCCCTCTTACCTCTCTCTGCTGGCGTCTGCTTTCCGCCTATTTATGACTGAGCCGCAATTGAGAAAGGGGGGCGTTTTTGCACTGCTTATCTTTACTGCCTTTAGCATGCTGTGGACCACCATGGTCTTGCCGCTCAGCGCCCTATCACTGTCTCATACCCAGATAGGCATGTTTGGTTTGGCGGGTGTTGCAGGTGCACTGGCGGCGGCGAAAGCAGGGGCATGGGCAGACCGGGGCTGGGGAAAACGCGCGACCGGATCAGCCCTGGCATTGCTGGCACTCTCATGGCTTCCCATCGCGTATACCGAAACATCACTGGTGTGGCTCGTCGTGGGTATCATCATGCTGGACTTTGCCGTGCAAACCGTTCACGTAATAAGCCAGAGCACCCTCATTGCTGCCCGGCCAGAGGCCGCAAGTCGGTTGGTTGGCGCGTATATGTGTTTTTACTCGATAGGCAGTGCAACAGGAGCAATTGTTGCCACCCAGCTTTACGCCTGCTTTGGATGGCAGGTGGTTTGTTTAGCTGGCGCATCCGTCAGCGCCTGCGCTTTTCTTATCTGGCTAGGATTAGCCAAATTATGAAACCACGCATCGAACGTAGAGTTCGTTAACAATATGTAAAGAGTTAACTACTCGCCTGCAAAGGTGTTAAGATGGTCATGTCTGGTGATCGTCCAGGCCATATCCTCTAGCAGGTTTGTTGCCCTCGAATCGATGCGGGTGCACCTCATCCCCAATGAGCTGATTAAGCAGCTTTCACATGTTTCCATCTAGTCTAATGCGGCGCGCTCGATAGCGCTTGTGTGCGATGGTTCGCAAGGATTTCTCACAGCATTGGCACGACAGATATCAAATTTAAGCTGCGTTATTCGAGGATGAATAGCCCGCTAGTCAATGCAGTTAAGGCACATAATGAATAAGATAACCTCTGATAACATCAAAGGTACAACCACTTGCCAAATATTTGTTGAAGCGGCTCACGGCAGCTCAGCGATTGTTTTGCAACCCGAATATGCCAGCCCGGAAGAAGCGATCGGATCGATCTCAACAGAGTTGCTTAAGTCTGGTAAGAGCCTGACCTTTAAAGAGATCCAGCTGATGCTGATTGTCAGAATGAAACTATCGTCGGGAGAGTTTCAGCAGGCAATTTTACGCGAGGCGTTGCTGCTGGTTACGAACAAAGCGGTATGCTGATCGTGGCCGCGCCGATCAGACCAACCTTTACCAGGCATAGTTAATTTACAATTAACTATGCCTTCTTCACGCCTGTTTTAACTACCTTATTTAGCCAGCAGCTCTCTACGCACAATCTCTGCGCCTGCGCTTAACGCATTGAGCTTGCCTCTTGCGACGCGACGAGACAACGGCGTCATGCCGCAGTTGGTGCAGGGATAGAGCTTGTCGGCGTCAACAAACTGAAGCGCTTTGCGCAGCGTATCGGCGACCTGCTCCGGTGTCTCAATGGTATTGGTTGCCACATCAATCGCCCCAATCATCACTTTTTTGCCGCGAATAAGCTCGATGAGCTCCATCGGCACATGAGAGTTTTGACACTCCAGGGAGACAATATCGATGTTAGATTTTTGCAGCTTGGGGAAGATCTCTTCATATTGACGCCACTCGGAGCCCAGCGTCTTTTTCCAGTCGGTATTGGCTTTGATGCCGTAGCCATAGCAGATATGCACGGCGGTTTCGCACTGCAGCCCTTCAATGGCTCTTTCTAACGCTGCAATGCCCCAGTCATTGACCTCATCAAAAAAGACGTTAAACGCGGGCTCATCGAACTGGATAATATCTACCCCTGCCGCTTCCAGCTCTTTGGCTTCCTGATTGAGAATTTTGGCGAACTCCCAGGCCAGCTTTTCACGGCTTTTGTAGTGGCCGTCATAGAGCGTATCGATCATTGTCATCGGCCCCGGTAGGGCCCATTTAATCGGCCGATCGGTCTGCTGACGTAAGAATTTAGCATCCTCAACGAACACCGGCTTTTGGCGACTTACCTCACCCACCACGGACGGGACGCTGGCATCATAGCGATTACGGATCTTAACGATCTCGCGTTTCTCAAAATCAACGCCGCTAAGATGCTCAATAAACGTCGTGACAAAGTGCTGGCGGGTTTGCTCGCCGTCGCTGACGATATCAATCCCCGCCTGCTCTTGCTCTTGTAGCCCCAACCGCAGCGCATCCTGCTTGCCCTCAATCAGCTCGTCACCCTGCAATTTCCAGGGGGACCACAGGGTCTCAGGTTGTGCGAGCCAGGCCGGTTTGGGCAAGCTGCCCGCAGTGGAAGTGGGTAATAATTTTTTCATAGCAGGTGACCTTATAGTTATCGTTAATCAAAGAACGGAGTGAGCAGACCATTGCTCTAGCAGGCTTTGGTAAGGTTTAATGAAGTGCTCTTCGGTAAACCGTCCCTGCTCAATCGCTAACCTGCTGCGTTCTTCTCGATCGTAAACAATTTGCGTAAGCGAATAGTCCCGGTAGTTCAGGCTGGGCTGATAGACATTTCCTGCCGCTGAGTTAGCGTTATAGATCTCCGGCCGGTAAATCTTCTGGAATGTCTCCATCGTGCTGATGGTGCTGATAAGCTCCAGATCGCTGTAGTCACGCAGCAGATCGCCTGCAAAATAGAACGCCAGCGGCGCAACGCTACCCTGCGGCATAAAAAAGCGCACCTGCAGCCCCATTTTGGCAAAATAGCGATCGGTCAGGGAGGCGCTATCCTGCTGATACTCAATGCCCAGTACGGGATGCTGATTGCCCGTCCGCTGATAGACGTTTTTACTCGATACGCTTAAGCAGATAACTGGCGCTTTCGTAAATTTCTCTTTGTAGCAATCTGATTCAACAAACCGCTTAAATATATTGCCGTGCAGGTCGCCAAAGTTATCCGGCGTGCTAAATCCCGCACCGTTTTTGTTATGCTCGGACAGCAGGACGCTAAAATCATAGTCGCGAACGTAAGACGAGAAATTATTGCCTACGATCCCTTCAAAGCGCGCATCCGTTTTACGATCGACAATCGTGGTTTTCAACACTTCAATTACCGGAAAAGCATTGCGCTTGCCTGCAACCGCAATATTCATTTCGACAGAGATGATGTCCAGCTCAACGGCGTAGCGATCGCTTTTGGGATTGTCCCAATGTGCCAGGGCGTTGAATCGATTATCGATCATCGTTAAGGCATTGCGCAAATTATCCTGGCGTTTCTCACCTCTCGCTAAATTAGCAAAGTTAGTAGTGATACGCGTGCTCTCCGAGGGATTATAATTCTCGTCGAAGCGAAGGCTCTTCACGTTAAATGTAATCGCATTATTCATCGTAGTCTGTATGATCTATTGTTAATAACATGATCACTTTATGCCTGAGTCACTGCGGGAGTAAAAGTGATTTAATTTCATTCAACATGAAGAACTTTCACGATCGCCATGCGAGCCTGCGCATTTTTCATCAGGCAAGCTTGATGAGCACCACGCCTGCGGTTAGCAAGGCTACACCCAGCCAGCCAGTTCGGTTCAGCCGTTGACCGAACAGTACCCAACCTGCTGCCACGGTAGCGACCAGGCCAAAACTGCCCCATAGCGCATAAGCGACGGAGAGATCGATGCCCTTTACCGCCTGCGACAGGGCACTAAACGCGGCCAGCACGGCGACAAGGGACAGCACGCCCTGGAGTGGGCGGCGAAAACCGTTGGAGTATTTAAGGGCGATGTTGGCAACGATCTCTAAACCAATCGCCAGCGCCAGCCAGGCAATATGCACCATATTAAACGTAGTCATGCTGCTGCTCCTTGCGTGCCAGCGTGCCGGATTTGATCAGCGCAACGCCTGTTACCAGAGTGAGTAAGCCTACGACTTTCATCGCCGATAAGGTTTCATCGAACAGCACCACGCTAAACAGCGTAATTAATAAAATACCCAGGCCCTCCCAGATGGCATAGGCAACGCCCAGGGCAATGCGTTTTACGGCAAACGACAGGAAAATATATGACAGGGCGATCATCACCAGCATAAAAATAAATCCTGCCTTGTCATCGTTGACGCTGGCCCATTTCATCGACAGCGTGCCGATTATTTCAGCCACGATGGCCAGGGCTAATAAAATCCAATAGCGCATGATTTCCCTCCTTAATGAGAAACAGATATCCGCCACGCAAAAATAAGCATGTTAGCAGAGTAAAATTAAATTTTGAGTAAAGGAGAGAGCGGAACTATAGCGCAGAGCGCCAGTGCTGGTCGCAGATCGAACAGTGGGATTCGGTGTGAAGGCAGGAGCGAATAATCATTATGGGTGCGAACATCTTGTTCATAATTTTACAACTTATCCACGTTGTTGCTTTTCCTCAGTGTGGATGAAAAATTGTCCTCGGTAGTTAAACACGGCCTTATTCTGGCATAACCCCACTCTGTTTATCGGGATTTTTTCATTTCTTTACGCAGCTGCTAAATAAGACCCGTGCCTTTAACAGAGAAATTCAAGCCCGCCGCTGGCGGGCTCGCTATTAACGCTCCCAGTAGGACTCTTCCAGGCTATCTTCCCGCTCCGGCAGGCCTCGCGTCAGACGCGGCGAGTGCTGGTTCAGTACCTGGTAGCTAACGCGGTTAGCATACTTACACACCTGAGCCAGCGATGAGTAGGTCAGCCAGGTGTAGTTATGCTTACTGGAGTTGGGCACGTTGCTGCGGTGGAAATTATTGGCAGTGATATCGTGCAGCAGCGCGGCCAGTGCGCCATCGCCCGCGCCGTTGGTGTTCATGATCTTCTCCGGCCCGCCCATGTACGGGGCAATATGGGAGAAGATACGCAGCGGCTGTTCACAGTCCTGGTGACGCATCGCCCGGCTAAACTCGTACTGGTTAAACTCGGCGATGGCGCCCGGCAGCAGCGGATGCTGGGTTTTACGCTTCGCCGACTCCTCGGTAAAGCCTGCCATGTACAGCCCGACCGGACCGGCGGTGCAGAGTACCAGATCAACCCAGTCCAGCGCCTTATCGCAGGCCAGCAGTGGGTCGCTCAGCCCGGTTAGCGCCTCGGCCTCCTCCTCGTTCATCGCGAGGATCGAGACGTTTTCCTTGAGGAAGTCGCGCCACCACTCAGGGTTATCGGCAATCACGTACTTGGTGCCAAGGGTCAGCACTACCGGCACGTTATGCTTTTTGGCGTACTCTACCGCTTTCATGGTCGCCTCACGCATCGGCTCGCCTGGCTTGCAGCGCACCAGATAAGAGGAGAGCACCAGCGCGGAGGCGCCGGCAATCACCGACTCGGGAATACTCTCCGGGCGTAGCTGGTTCATATAGCCAGGGCTGATAGCAAAGGTGCGCTCCCCCGCCTCACCCACCAGCGTAAAGCAGCGGCCAATCGGCCCGTCAACGCCCTGCAGGTAGTTAAGGTCGGTACGGCTGGAGGTGTTACAGAGGTAGCGATAGGCGTAGCCGCCGATTTCGACGTTGCTGCACATTACGCCCAGCAGCACCGAGCGGTCATCCGCCAGCACGGAGTAGTTGTGCATGGTGTTGCCGATAGTGCCGCCAGCAAACTGGTGGGTGATAAGGTTGTCGCGAACCAGCTCTTTGTAGAGCGCATCGGCGGCCTCGTCGCTGATGATCAGCGAGTGCCCGACGCTGAGGGCATAGCGCTCGATAAACGCATCGTCCACTTTGGCTTCAATATCCACCAGCGTCTGATCGATACCGACCACCCATGAGGCATTGGCATCGCTCTCCGGTTGGCTCTGTTGCAGAAGCGGATCGCGGGCGTTAACAGGAAAATAGTGTTTGGATTTGCGTTTACCGGGAAATTTCATGCACGTTTGCTACGAATGACCAATTGGGCCGGGAATGGTAGCACACTCCCGGCACCGCGCGCGATTAGCGGTAAGGAGCCGTCAGGTCCAGCATCATGTCGATATGATCGGCAGAATCATTAAGCGCAGGAATATATTCATATTTCTCCCCGCCCGCTTCGAGGAAAAATTCCCGGTTCTGCACCGCAATCTCCTCCAGCGTCTCCAGACAGTCAGAGGAGAAGCCCGGACAGATGACCTGAATATGCTTCACCCCTTTCTCGCCAAGCATCTTCAGCGTTTCGTCGGTATAGGGGGTCAGCCACGGCTCGCGGCCAAAGCGCGACTGGAAGGTCATCATCACCTTCTCCGGCGGCACGCCGAGGGCCGAAACCAGCTCGCGGGTGGTATCGCGGCAGCGCTGGGGATAGACGTCGCCCTCTTCCGCATAGCGCTGGGGAATGCCGTGATAGGAGAGCAGGAGCAGATCCGGCTCGCCGTGGCGGGCAAAGGAGGCGCGCACGCTGTTAGCCAGCGCGTCAATGTACGACCGGTTGTCGGCATAGTCGCGGATCAATGAGATACCGGGAATGCTGCGCTTACGTTGCAGAATACGCCCCAGCTCGTCCCAGACCGCGGCCACGGTTGAGCAGGAGTACTGCGGATAGAGCGGCAGAACCACAATGTGCTCTACGTCCTGAGAGATCAGCTCATCTACCGCGCTCTCCAGCGAGGGTGAGCCGTAGCTCATCCCCAGCGCCACCGGCACGTCAGCCAGTCGGGCAGCCAACGCCCGCTGCTGGCGACGGCTGTAGACCATCAGCGGCGAGCCCTCCTCCATCCACACGGATTGATAGAGCTTCGCCACGCGCGGAGAACGAATCGGCAGGATCACGCCGCGCAGCAGCGGCCACCACAGCAGGCGCGGCGTATCCACTACGCGTCGATCGCTTAAAAACTGGCGAAGATAGCGTTTGACCGCTGCGGGGGTGGGAGCATCGGGTGTGCCCAGATTCGCCAGCAGGATGCCGGTTTTCGCGTGACTCATTCGCGCCTCGTATTCATTTAAGCCTGAGAAAGATAACTGAGAGAATTGTAACTGAAACGGGCGTAAACGAAACCCATTGCTGCGAAAGGGAAAAGCTTGGGGGGAGATGGGGAAGAACTTCCCCGGCGCAGGCACCGGGGAAAACAGGCTTAACCGAGGGCTCTTAGCCGAGAGACCTTAACCAAGAATGGTTTCCAGCTCGGCGCGAACGGCGCTAACGGCCTGGGTGCCATCAACCTTCGCGTACTTGGTATGGCCAGCTTCGGCTTCTTTCTGGTAGTAGCCGATCAGCGGCGCGGTCAGCTGATGGTACTCCACCAGGCGCTTACGCACGGTCTCTTCCTGATCGTCTTTACGGGTGCTCAGCTCTTCGCCGGTCACGTCGTCTTTACCTTCCACCTTCGGCGGATTGTATTTGATGTGGTAGACGCGGCCAGAGGCAGCGTGAACGCGACGGCCTACGATACGATCGACGATCAGATCGTCCGGCACATCGAACTCCAGCACGTAATCAACGTTGATACCGGCTTCCTTCATTGCGTCAGCCTGAGGAATAGTGCGCGGGAAACCGTCCAGCAGGAAGCCGTTACGGCAATCTTCCTGGGCGATACGCTCTTTTACCAGCGCGATAACCAGCTCGTCAGTCACCAGCTTGCCAGCATCCATGATGTCTTTAGCCTGTTTGCCCAGCTCGCTGCCGGATTTAACCGCGGCGCGAAGCATGTCACCGGTGGAGATCTGCGGAATACCGTATTTCTCCATGATGAACTGAGCCTGAGTGCCTTTACCTGCGCCCGGAGCGCCGAGCAAAATGATACGCATTGCGTAATTCCTCTACGTTTTGAATTTTTATACCCAGATAATTGATGACAGGTATACAACGTTGTTTGAAGCGAAAACCATACCACTAAAGTCAGTATCACCACAAGGAAGCGAGGCTTATGCAGGCGGGTTCGGCGGGAAGTTGAGCAGCTGAATCGTTCCCCCTTGCCAGGGGCAAGAGGGAACGGTGTATAGAGCGATTAAGAAACCAGCAGCTGGTTCATGCGGCGGATAAACTGGTTCGGATCTTCCAGCGTGCCGCGCTCGGCAAACAGGGCCTGATCCAGCAGCAGTTCAATCCATGCTTTGAACTGGGCTTCGTCCTGAATATCGGCGGTGCGCTTCACCAGAACGTGGTCCGGGTTAAGTTCGAAGATGTACTTCACATCCGGCACGGCCTGGCCCGCAGCGGCAAACAGCTTCGCCATCTGGGTGCTCATCTCGTCGTTGTCGGTCGTGACGATCGCTGGCGTATCGGTCAGGCGATGAGTAAATCGTACCTCTTTCACGCGGTCACCCAGCAGGGTTTTCACACGCTCAACGAACGGCTCCAGGGCTTTCTCGGCCTCTTTCGCGCTCTCGTCTACCTCGTCGTTCAGCTTATCCAGCGACTCATCGGCTTTTGCCACCGACTGGAAGGACTTACCGTCGAACTCGGTGAGGTAGCTCATCATCCACTCATCGATGCGATCGGAGAGCAGCAGCACTTCGATGCCTTTCTTACGCAGCAGCTCCAGGTGCGGGCTGCTCTTCGCAGCGGCGTAGCTGTCAGCAGTGATGTAGTAGATCTTCTCCTGGCCCTCTTTCATGCGGGAGACGTAGTCCGCCAGCGCCACCGTCTGCTCGGCAGAGTCGGTATGGGTAGAGGCAAAGCGCAGCAGTTTGGCAATCGCCTCCTGGTTTGCGCTATCTTCCGCTGGACCTTCTTTCAACACCAGGCCGAACTGTTTCCAGAAGCCCTGATATTTCTCGGCATCATCTTTTGCCAGCTTCTCAAGCATCTGCAGCGCACGTTTGGTCAGGGCGCTACGCAGGTTGCGAGTAACAGAGCTGTCCTGCAGAATTTCACGGGAGACGTTCAGCGGCAGATCGTTGGAGTCAATCAGGCCACGCACAAAGCGCAGGTAGTTCGGCATGAACTGCTCGGCTTCGTCCATGATGAAGACGCGCTGTACGTAGAGCTTCAGGCCGTGCTTGTGATCGCGGTTCCACATATCCCACGGTGCCTGGGCCGGAATATAGAGCAGGCTGGTGTACTCCTGCTTGCCCTCTACGCGATTGTGGCTCCAGGCCAGCGGATCGGTAAAGTCGTGGGCAATATGCTTGTAGAACTCTTTGTATTCGTCATCGCTGATGTCGGACTTGCTGCGCGTCCAGAGCGCCTGAGCCTTGTTGATCTTCTCCCAGCTGATGACGGTTTCGCCATCCTGCTCGTCGTGCTTCTCGATCTCTACCGGCAGCGCGATATGGTCGGAGTATTTGCTGATGATCGAGCGTACGCGCCAGTCGTTGAGGAAGTCATCTTCGCCTTCGCGCAGGTGCAGAGTAATTTCAGTCCCGCGATCCTCTTTGGTGATATCGGCAACGGTGTAGTCGCCCTCGCCTGCGGATTCCCAGAACACGCCGTTCTCTGCGCTGTCGCCCGCCGCACGGGTGCGCACGGTGACTTTATCGGCAACGATAAACGCCGAGTAGAAGCCCACGCCGAACTGGCCGATCAGCTGGCTATCTTTTGCCTGGTCGGAACCCATCGACTGGAGAAATGCTTTGGTGCCGGACTTAGCAATCGTACCCAGATGGTCAATCACTTCGTCGCGGTTCATACCAATACCGTTGTCGGCAATGGTCAGAGTACGCTTCTCTTTATCAAAGGAGACGCGCACGCGTAGCTCACCGTCACCCTCGTACAGCTCGGGTTTTGACAACGCACGGAAACGCAGCTTGTCTGCCGCATCCGAGGCGTTAGAGATAAGCTCACGCAGGAAGATCTCTTTGTTGGAGTAGAGAGAATGGATCATCAGATGCAGAAGCTGTTTTACTTCTGACTGGAAGCCGCGTGTTTCTTGTCCTTTCATCGAAAAAATACCTCAACAATGCCATTTGGTGTTGAGGGGAAAATGGGGATAAGACAACAGGATTTCAAGCGGGGGCAGAAAAATGCCCCCGTTTTTTTTACGAAATGCGGATCTTATGGCGTCCCGCCAGCGAGTGGGAGAGCGTGGTACCGTCGACCATCTCCAGCTCGCCGCCTACCGGCACACCGTGGGCGATGCGGCTGGCGTCAACGCCATACTGCCCGCACAGCTCGGCGATGTAGTTGGCGGTCGCCTCCCCTTCCACCGTGGGGTTGGTGGCGAGGATCACCTCTTTCAGCTGCTCACGCTCCAGGCGCTGCTCCAGCCGATCGAGGCCGATATCGTTCGGGCCGATGCCGTCGAGCGGCGACAGGTGCCCCATCAGCACGAAGTAGCGGCCAGAGAACTGCCCGGTCTGCTCAATGGCGTAGATGTCCGCCGGACTCTCTACCACGCAGATCTGACCGTTCTCCTGGCGACGCGGGTTCGAGCATATGTTACACACCTCCTGCTCGGTGAAGGTACGGCAGTCGGCGCAGTGGCCAATCTCCGACATCGCCCGCGTCAGGGCCTGGGCAAGGCGCATCCCGCCGCTGCGATCGCGCTGCAGAAGCGTAAAGGCCATGCGCTGCGCCGATTTCGGGCCAACGCCCGGCAGGCAGCGCAGGGCTTCCATAAGCTGCGTCAGCAGCGGACTGGTCTGCATTAGAACGGCATCTTAAAGCCCGGCGGCAGCTGCATACCGGAGGAGACGCCTGCCATCTTCTCTTTCTGAGTCTCTTCAATACGGCGCGCCGCATCGTTGAAGGCCGCTGCAACGAGATCTTCCAGCATATCTTTGTCGTCTTCCAGCAGGCTTGGGTCGATCTCCACGCGACGGCAGTTGTGCGCGCCGTTGATGGTGACCTTCACCAGACCCGCACCGGATTCACCGGTGACTTCCAGCTTCGCAATCTCTTCCTGCATCTGCTGCATCTTTTCTTGCATCTGCTGGGCCTGTTTCATCAGGTTACCCAGACCGCCTTTACCACCAAACATAGGCTTCTCTCTTCATTCACGTTAAAAATGACAACCGTAAGTCAAACTTACGATCAAATAGGGCGAATGCTCTCTTCATCCAGATCCGCATCGAAAAACCGTTGCAGGGTCTGAATGTTGCTATCCGCAATAATCGACTCGCGCGCCTGCGCAAGCATCTCTTCGTAAATCGCCTGACGCCACTCCAGCGGAGTGCGCATCGCGGGATTATCATCTTCAATGATAGACACTTCAACCGCTGAACCGTACAGGGTGTTAAGTGCCTCACCTAAAACTTTTAGCGTCCCGGGGGAGTTCAGGTGCCGCTGGGTAGTGCGCAGGTGCAGGCAGATACGGCTCCCGTCCTGCTCTTTCCACGCGTTGAGCGCCACCTGTTCAACCAGTTTAGGCAGGCTGAGGCGACTAACCTCTGCCGCCCACGGATCGCGGGTGATGGCCTCTTCGGCAAGCTTTTGCGCCAGCTCCGGCGTCCGCTCATGCTCAAGGGCTTTCTTCAGCGCCTTCGGCGTGGCGACCACCTCTTTTACCTCTTCGGTAACCAGGGTGGTCTTCCAGCGGTAGGCCTCTTTTTTTACCGGCGCTTGCTCCTGGGCGGCGGCGGCCGGGCGCGTCTGGATGCGCTCGGTAACCGATGCCAGCCGCTCAAGCGCAGCGTTATTCACCGGCCGCGTGCGGGTTGCCGCTGCCGGTTCACTCTTTTTTGCTTTGGTCGCTCCCTGAGCACGTTGCAGCTGACTGCGGGCGGCAAGCACCTGGCTGGTGGTGTCCGACAGCGGCGCATCGCTACGCGGCGCAGCAGGGGGCGGCGATGACGGCACCTGATCCGGCGTCAGCACCGCCGTCGGGGCAACGGGAGAGAAGTCCTGGGCCGGCACGCTCGGCTCCGGCAGCGGCATACGCGGATGGAACGCCAGCGCCCGCAGCAGGGTCATCTCTATGCCCATCCGCCGGTCCGGCGCAAACGGCAGCTCTTTGCGACCAATCAGCATTGTCTGGTAGTAGAGCTGGACGTCGCCCGGCGGCACGGTGCGCGCCAGCTCGCGCAGGCGCTGCTCAATAGCCGCCATATCGCTGCCGAGCGCGGAGGGCGAGAGCTGTACCATCGCGATGCGGTGCAGCAGGGTCTGCATCTCAACCAGCAGCGCCTCCCACTCCACGCCGCGTGCGGCAGCCTCGTTAACCAGCGCCATCACCCGTTCGCCGTTGGCCTCCACCAGCGCCTCAATCAGCGACAGCGCCTGGTCGTCGTCCAATGTGCCAAGCATCTGGCTCACCGCCTGGGCCGTGAGCTGGCCGTCGCCGCTGGCAATCGCCTGATCGGTCAGGCTAAGGGCGTCGCGCAGGCTGCCGTCGGCGGCCCGAGCCAGCAGTTGCAGGGCGCGCGGCTCGTGATGGATCTTCTCTTCGTCGAGAATGTGCTCAAGCTGCTGGCGGATCTGATCCACGTCCAGCGCCTTAAGATGAAACTGCAGGCAGCGGGAGAGGATGGTTACCGGCAGCTTCTGCGGATCGGTGGTCGCCAGCAGGAACTTGACGTGCGCCGGTGGCTCTTCAAGGGTCTTCAGCAGGGCGTTAAAGCTGTGGCGCGACAGCATATGCACTTCGTCTATCAGATAGACTTTGAAGCGGCCACGGGCTGGCGCGTACTGGACGTTATCCAGCAGATCGCGGGTATCTTCAACTTTGGTACGCGAGGCGGCGTCGATCTCAATCAGATCGACAAAGCGCCCCTGCTCGATTTCACGGCAGTTGTCGCACACGCCGCACGGCGTTGCGGTAATGCCGGTCTCGCAGTTCAGCCCCTTTGCCAGCAAACGGGCAATAGAGGTCTTTCCGACGCCGCGGGTGCCGGAAAAGAGATACGCATGATGAATGCGTCCTAACGATAAGCCGTTCGCCAGTGCAGTCAGCACATGCTCCTGACCGACGACGTCAGCAAAAGTTTGTGGTCGCCACTTACGGGCTAAGACCTGATAACTCATGGGCAGGCTCTGGAACGCTGGAAGGTGGATATACGAGGGGCAATGCTATCACAGCCTCGCCCTAACAGCGAGACTGTGTACTGACGGATGGCAATCAGTGACCGGGGAACGGCACCAGGCTGTAACAGGTGATCCCCTGCTTCGCCAGACGCTCTTCGCCACCAATATCAAACAGATTGATAATAAAGGCAGCGTCGGTCACGTCACCACCCAGGCGGCGGATCAGCTTCACGGTGGCTTCAATGGTGCCGCCGGTCGCCAGCAGATCGTCCACCACCAGCACTTTATCGCCCGGCTTGATGGCATCAACGTGGATCTCTAACTGGTCGGTGCCGTACTCCAGCTCATAGCTCTCGGCGATGGTTTCACGCGGCAGCTTGCGCGGCTTACGCACCGGCACAAAGCCAACGCCCAGCGCCAGGGCGACCGGAGCGCCAAACAGGAAGCCACGTGCTTCGGTACCCACCACTTTGGTAATGCCTGCGTCTTTGAAACGCGCGACCAGCAGTTCAATGCTGAGAGCATACGCTTTCGGATCTTCCAGCAAACTGGTGACATCCCGGAACAGGATCCCCGGTTTCGGATAGTCCTGAATGCTTTTAATGCTGTCTTTTAAATACTCAAGCTGCTGCGCAGTTGCTGTCATGGATTTTTTGCCTGCTAGAAACGGTCATACTCACTGCACGCGTTGCAGGTTAATGTAACTATTGTTTAACATTTAACCAAACGTGCCCGTGCTCGAAAACGGTCGAATGTACTGGCAGAACGGGACAAATGCAATAAGCTTGAGTGCGCTTTACTGCTTTTGTTGCTTTTCATCAGCCGCCTTATCAACGACCGGGATTCGCCACATGAATATCAGCAGGCAGGCGAGGATCGCCAGCAGCAGAAAACGGACCCACGTCAGCTTAACCAGCCAGAGTGAAATCGCGAACGTCAGAAGGATAATGACGATGGCGCGGGGTTTGGCGCCAGGGGGCATTGCACGGTACTGCTGCCAGTGGCGAAGATAGCCGCCAAACCAGGAGCGATAGAGCAGCCAGGCGTGAAAACGGGGAGAGGATCGGGCAAAGCACCAGGCGGCTAACAGAATAAAAGGCGTGGTGGGCAACACCGGCAGCACGACGCCAAGCGTGCCGAGCGCAACCGCCAGCCAGCCGATGATAATTAACAGAGTACGTTGCATAATAGGATCGTTATCGGGCTTTTTGGCTAATGTAGCATAGCCCTGATGAATACAGGGGAGAGATTGTTGAAAACGGCTTTGCTTTTAGATTCACTGGAAAAACAGCTCGCTTCCCTGCGTGAGCGGGCTGCACCACTGGCGCACCACGCGACCGTCAGCGCACGCTTTGACCGCCATCTGTTTCAAACCCGCAGCACGTTAATGCGCGCCTGCCTGGACGAGGTTGACCATAATCTCGCCGCGCTGCGCCACGCGGTGGATGCCGGACAGCTGCCACAGGTGGCCTGGCTGGCGGAACATCTCTCGTCACAGCTCGCCGCCCTTACCCGGGAAACGGCCACCTGGTCGCTACGGGAGTGGGACAGCGCCTCGCCGGGGGTGACCAAATGGCAGCGCAAGCGGCTACAGCATCAGCAGTACGAGCGCCGCCTGCAGGAGATGAAACGGGCCCGCGAGCTGCTGCTCGCCAGAGCCACCGGTTTTGAAGAGCAGCAGACACTACAGCGCGACGTCGTGGCGCTCGAAGGCAGGCTGGCACGCTGTCGCAGCGCGCTGGCGCGGATTGAGAACGTACTGGCCCGGTTAACGCGCTAGGGAATAACAGGAGTGAATATGTCGCTGGAAAATGCGCCGGAAGAGGTCAAGCTGGCGGTAGATCTGATTATGCTGCTGGAAGAGCACGCCATTGCGCCGGAAACCGTGCTGAAGGCACTGGAGATAGTAAAGCGGGACTTTGAGAAAAAAGTCCCGCTGCAGGATACGCGTTCTTAAACCCTGTCAGGCGATAGCAGGCGCGCTATTGTCGTCGTTCAGGTCGCGTTTTACCTCGGTCAGCTCTTCACCTTTCGCATTGCGCAGGTGCACTTCCAGCTGATTGAACGCAATGTTGATGCCGTTCTCGCGGCACAGCCGATCGATGGTGCGGTTCAGTTCATCCACGGTGTAGCTGCGATCCCGCAGCTCACGCACGTAGAGGCGCAGCTCGTGATCCAGCGTGCTCGGGCCAAAGGTCGTAAAGAAGACCGCCGGTTCCGGATCGTGCATCACCTTCGGATGATCCATCGCCGCCTTCAGCAACACCGCCTTCACCTTATCGAGATCGGAGCCGTAGGCTACCCCAAGACGCACCACCACGCGGGTAATGGTATCGGAGAGCGACCAGTTGATCAGGCGCTCGGTCACAAAGGCTTTGTTCGGGATGATCACCTCTTTGCGGTCAAAGTCGGTGATGGTGGTGGCACGGATACGGATCTTGTTAACCGTCCCGGAGAAGGTGCCGATGGTCACCGTATCGCCGATGCGCACCGGGCGCTCAAACAGGATAATAATACCGGCGACAAAGTTACCGAATATCTCCTGTAAGCCAAAACCAAGACCAACCGACAGCGCCGCCGCCAGCCACTGGAGTTTGTCCCACGATACGCCCAGCGAGCCAAATACCGTCATCGCACCGGCAGCGATAATCACGTAGTTAAGGATGGTCGTGATGGCGTAAGAGGCCCCCTGGCGCATTTTCAGGCGAGAAAGCACCAGCACCTCCAACAGCCCCGGCAGGTTGCGGATCAGCGCCCAGGCCACCATCGCCGCAATAAGCGCAAACAGCAGGCTGCCCATGGTGACGCTTTTCACCACGTTGGCCCCCGCCTCCGTGCCGTTGTAGTGCCAGAGCGTAATGCTGTCGAGGTAGGCGAACACGGTGATCAGATCGGACCAAATTGCCCAGAAGACGAGGCCAAACAGCGCCACCATCACCAGCATGGTAATACGCAGCGTCTGCTGGTTGACCTGCTCAAGGGCGATGGTCGGCTCCTCCTGCGGCTCCGCACCCTCGGCCCCCTCTTTCACCAGGTTCTGCCGACGGGCCAGCGCACGACGGTAGGCGATACGGCGCGCCGCCACGCTAAGCCCGCGCAGCACCGTCTGGTAGAGCAGGTTCCAGACAATCACCAGGTAGACAGTCTCAATCCAGCGCCCAGAGAGGCGCAGCGTGGTGTAGAAGTAGCCCGTCGCTGTCAGCACCATCAGCGCCACCGGCACAATAGAGAGTACCGTCACGGTCAGCAGGCGCAGGGCATGGGACTCCTTATCACGCCAGCTGTCGCGGCACATCGGCCACACCAGCGCGGTGATCACCAGCAGGTTCAGGAAGATCACAATCTGCCCAGTAACATCGTCCATCAGATGCAGCGGCGACAGCTCGGAGACCACCGACCAGAAGTGCAGCGGCAGCAGAGCCAGGCTGACGCGGACGATCTGGCGACGCCAGTGGCTGGTCAGCTGCGGCGGCATGCCGAAGTGGGTTACCGCCACGCCGTCTTTCTCCAGCACCTTCCAGCACACGCCGAACACCAGCCAGAAAAGCGCCAGCTTTTTACTGAAGGCCCACAGCAGCTCGCTAATATTGAGCTGCATGGTGAGCAGGATCAGCCCCGCCGCCAGAATCAGCAGACAGACCGGCAGAGCGCGGATCAGGTCGATGAGGATCGCCTTTGGCGTGTGCCCCTGACTATCGTTACGCAGCTGGCCCACCTCGTCCGCCAGGCGCGCCTGGTACTGCTTCAGCCAGCCCAGACGCCAGCGGATCAGGCCCGCAATCAGCAGCAGCGGCAGCCCGGCCAGAAACGCAATGGCGACCGCAGGCCAGGCTTTCTCCCAGTTCACGGTGATCTTCATAGCGCGGAACTGCTCTTTAACCGCCTGTGGGAAGGCCTTGATCCACTCCCAGTCCATCGGTTTGTTGCTGTTCACCCAGAAGATCTGTTGGGTCAGCACCTCTTGCAAGCTCGTTGACACGCTCATCAGCTGCTGCTGGTTAACCTGCAGGTTGATGGCCATCATCAGCTGGTTGCCAAGCTGCTTATTGAGCTGGTCAAGCAGCTCTCGGCGCATATCGACGACCTGTAGCAGTGCATCATGCACCTCGTCGTTTACCTCGCTGGCGTGCCCCTCCTCCAGTTTGCCGACGAAGGCGTCGCTCTGGAACAGGGCATCGCGCTGCTGGTTAATCTCAAACTGCTCAAGACGCAGGTCGGCGATGCGGTTGGTCATATCCGCCAGCTCGTCGGCGGAGGGCAGCGTCTGCTGCTGCTGGTAGAGAATGCGCGACAGCAGCAGGCTCCCTTTCAGCACCGAGATCTGCTCTTTGATATTGCGCTCGGACTGCAGGGCACGATCGAGCCAGTTTTTAACTTTGATATTCTGCTGAACCAGCGCGTTACCGTTTTCCGTGGCGTCGATCAGCCGCTGGCTGAGCTGGTGGTTGATCTCCAGCTCCTGTTTCACCAGCGGGTTGGCCTGGATACGCGCGGTCTCGTCCGGCGTGACGGCCTCCTGGGCGGTTTTTTCCGTGAGCGTCAGGCGCTTGCTGTTGACCGCTTCCTGCAGGAGCTGGAGCTGATGCTCCAGGCGGTTGCTGTTGGCCGTGACGTAGTCGCGCTGCTTTTGCAGGGTATCCTGCAGGGTGGTGTTGCCCTCAAGGCTTTTACGCTGTTGGTCAATCTCGGCATTCAGCAGCGCCTGCTGGGCCAGCAGCAGCGTCTGCTGAGTCGGCCGCAGCGCGCCCTCCCCTGCCCCGGTACCGTTCAGGCGGTTACGGATCTGCTGAAGCTGCTGCGAGGCGGCGTACATGGCGTTCTGCACCCGCTCCGGCTGGGTTTGCAGCGCCACCAGCTGGCTGTTGTAGGTCGCCAGATCGTTCTGCGCGGTCTGGAGATTGTCCAGCAGCTGCGAGACCCGCGACTCCAGCTGGCGCAGCGAGAGCGTCGCCAGGGTTTTACGCGTTTCGTCATCGTTGTCTTTATCGCTGAGCGCGTTAAGCCCCTCCGTCGCCTCGCGCATCTTATCCGGTGCCTGGGCGACCTTCTGGCGAAGCTGAGTGGTCTCCTGCTTGACCCGCTCGATCTTGTCGAGGGTATCCAGGGTTTGCGTCAGATCGTCAATGACGAGCTTGTCCTGTGGCGTATGGTCTTTTTGCTTATTTAGCGCATCAAGCTGGCTTTGCACCTCTGCACGGGTAGGCAGATCGTTACTGGCACGGGCGTACGACGCCGTCGTAAACAGGCTTACGATAAGCACCAGCACCATGGCAAAAGCGGAGAGCGGATTTTGCGAGCGTATGGAGTGCAGCATAATTTTTAGATGAATGGTTTCTTTACGGGAAAGCGGGCCGGGACTGACCACGCGCAGAGAATATCACGCCCGTCTGGGACAACATAGCAATGCGCATAGCCTCCAGGATATTTCCTGGCGTTATGCAGGAAAATCAGGCGTTGAGCAGGCCTGACGTTGCCCGCATGGTTGGACAGAGCTGGAACATCTCCAGCAGGATGGCGACGTAGTCACGCGCCTCTTTTTTAAGATCAAACGTTTGTGGTGAGAAGAGCCAGTTTTCCATAATGCCGGAGATGTAGCTGCGCATCAAAATGGCGGCCCGACGGGTGAGCAAATTAGCAGGCAGCATTTTCGCTTGAATACAGTGGCTGAGGGTCTGTTCAATACGATCGTAACTTTCGAGGCATAAATTACGCTGAGCCTGTTGCACTATGGCCATTTCGCCGACAAACTCACACTTGTGGAAAATGATCTCCATCATTAACCGGCGACGCTCTTCGACAACGGTTGCTTCAAGGATATAGACCAGTAGTTCGCGCAAAACTGAGAGTGGATCGTCAGGGAATTTTGCCTGATACTCAAGCTCGAGATCGCCAATACTGGACTCTGACAGCTCCCAAATTTCACCAAATAAATCTGACTTATTTTTGAAGTGCCAATAGATTGCGCCACGCGTGACACCCGCAGCCTGCGCAATGTCTGCCAGAGACGTCTTGGAGACGCCGTGCGTTGAAAACAGCCGCATGGCGACATCTAAAATATGCTGACGCGTCTCCAGAGCCTGTTGTTTGGTTTTTCGTGCCATATGTTGGTGATTTTATGGGAGTCAGATTTACATACATTTATGAATGTATGTACCATAGCATGACGATAATATAAACGCAGCAATGGGTTTGTGGGCGTTTGATCCACTGATCAATTTGAAATCGGACACTCGAGGTTTACCTATGAACAAAAACAGAGGATTTACCCCTCTGGCGGCCGTTCTGATGCTTTCGGGCAGCTTAGCGCTAACAGGATGTGATGATAAACCGGCTCAACAAGGTGCACAGCAAGCGCCAGAAGTGGGCATTGTGACACTCAAATCCGCACCTCTGCAGATGACCACTGAACTGCCAGGCCGCACCAGCGCCTATCGCGTGGCTGAAGTCAGGCCGCAGGTTAGCGGCATCATTTTGAAACGTAACTTCACCGAGGGCAGCGACGTTGAGGCGGGTGTCTCGCTTTATCAAATCGATCCAGCCACTTACCAGGCTTCCTATGAGAGCGCAAAAGGCGATTTAGCGCGCGCCCAGGCCGCGGCAAATATTGCCCAGGTTACCCTTAAGCGCTACCAGCGGCTGATTGGTACTAAATACATCAGTCAGCAAGATTTCGATAACGCCCAGGCAGAAGCGCAGCAGGCTAACGCCTCGGTCGTGGCCGCCAAAGCCGCCGTTGAAACCGCACGTATCAACCTGGCCTATACCAAAGTGACCTCCCCTATCAGCGGCCGCATTGGTAAGTCGTCGGTAACCGAAGGCGCGCTGGTGCAGACTGGCCAGACTAATGCGCTGGCGACCGTGCAGCAGCTCGATCCGATCTATGTGGACGTGACCCAGTCCAGCAACGACTACCTGCGCCTGAAGCAGGAGCTGGAGAAAGGCACCCTGAAGCAGGAGAACGGCAAAGCGAAAGTTGAGCTGCTCACCAACGACGGCGCGACCTTCCCGCAGACCGGTACCCTGGAGTTCTCTGACGTCACCGTGGATCAAACCACCGGCTCTATCACCCTGCGCGCTATCGTCCCTAACCCGGATCAGACGCTGCTGCCGGGCATGTTCGTTCGCGCCCGTCTGGAAGAGGGTCTGAATCCGAACGCGCTGCTGGTTCCTCAGCAGGGTATCACCCGCACACCGCGCGGTGAGGCGTCTGCGATGGTCGTGGGCGAAGGCGATAAGGTTGAAGTCCGCCAGGTGCAGACCTCGCAGGCGATTGGCGATAAGTGGCTGGTCACCGGCGGTCTGAAAGATGGCGATCGCGTGATCGTCACCGGCCTGCAGAAAGTTCGGCCGGGCGCGCAGGTGAAAGTGCAGGAAGTAAGTAGCGATCAGGCTTCTGACAAGAAAGAGCAAGCTGCAGCTGGCGCGCAGTCAGAACAAACGAAGTCTTAACTTAAACAGGAGCCGTTAAGACATGTCTAAGTTTTTTATCGATCGCCCCATCTTTGCATGGGTTATCGCGATCATTATCATGCTGGCGGGGGCGCTGTCGATCCTCAACTTGCCGATAGCGCAATATCCTTCGATTGCGCCACCGGCAGTGACGGTCTCAGCCACCTACCCCGGCGCAGATGCCAAAACGGTGCAGGATACCGTGACGCAGGTTATCGAACAGAACATGAACGGTATCGATGGCCTGCTTTACATGTCCTCCACCAGCGACTCGTCAGGTACGGTGCAGATCACGCTGACCTTTAACTCCGGTACCGATGCGGACATCGCGCAGGTTCAGGTGCAGAACAAACTGCAGCTGGCCATGCCGCTGCTGCCGCAGGAAGTACAGCAGCAGGGCGTCAGCGTTGAGAAGTCATCCAGCAGCTTCCTGATGGTGCTGGGGATGATCAACACCGATGGTTCCATGACCCAGGAAGATATCGCTGACTACGTGGGCGCAACGGTGAAAGATCCGGTTAGCCGTACCGCGGGCGTCGGTGACGTACAGCTGTTCGGTGCCCAGTATGCGATGCGCATCTGGATGGATCCAAACAAGCTGAACAACTTCCAGCTCACGCCGGTCGATGTGATCAACGCGATTAAAGCGCAGAACGCCCAGGTAGCAGCAGGTCAGCTCGGCGGCACGCCGCCGGTGAAAGGACAGCAGCTGAACGCCTCAATCATTGCGCAAACCCGTCTCACCTCAACGGAGGAGTTCGGTAAAATTCTGCTGAAGGTGAACCAGGATGGCTCCCAGGTTCGCCTGCGTGACGTGGCAGAGATTGAGCTGGGCGGTGAAAACTATGATGTTATCGCCAAGTACAACGGTCAACCGGCATCGGGTCTGGGGATCAAACTGGCAACCGGTGCGAACGCGCTGGATACGGCTGAAGCAGTACGCGCAACCATTGAGTCCCTGAAGCCAACCTTCCCGGCAGGCCTGCAGGTGGTCTACCCGTACGACACCACGCCGTTCGTTAAAATCTCCATTAACGAAGTGGTGAAAACGCTGGTCGAAGCGATCGTGCTGGTATTCCTGGTGATGTACCTGTTCCTGCAAAACTTCCGTGCGACGTTGATCCCAACGATTGCCGTTCCGGTGGTGCTGCTGGGGACCTTCGCGATCCTCAATGCCTTCGGCTACTCGATAAACACCCTGACCATGTTTGGTATGGTGCTGGCTATCGGCCTGCTGGTTGATGACGCCATCGTGGTGGTAGAGAACGTTGAACGTGTCATGGCCGAAGAGGGTCTGCCGCCCAAAGAGGCGACGCGGAAATCGATGGACCAGATTCAGGGCGCGCTGGTGGGTATTGCCCTGGTGCTGTCAGCGGTATTTATCCCGATGGCCTTCTTCGGCGGCTCGACCGGGGCGATCTATCGTCAGTTCTCGATCACTATCGTTTCGGCGATGGTGCTGTCGGTGATCGTGGCGCTGATCCTGACGCCTGCCCTCTGTGCCACCATGCTGAAGCCCGTCGCCAAAGGCGACCACGGCGAAGGCAAAAAAGGCTTCTTCGGCTGGTTTAACCGCATGTTTGATAAGAGCACGCACCACTACACCGACAGCGTAGGCAATATTCTGCGCAGTACCGGTCGTTATCTGCTGCTCTATATCATCATCGTTGCGGGCATGGCGTTCCTGTTTGTCCGACTGCCAACCTCGTTCCTGCCAGATGAAGATCAGGGCGTATTCCTCACCATGGCGCAGCTACCGGCGGGTGCCACTCAGGAGCGTACGCAGAAGGTGCTCGATGAAGTAACGGACTACTACCTGAAAGAAGAGAAAGCGAACGTTAACTCCGTGTTTAGCGTGAACGGATTCGGCTTCTCGGGTCGTGGGCAGAACACCGGTATTGCCTTCGTCTCGCTGAAAAACTGGGATGAGCGTGCAGGGGAAGAGAACAAGGTTCCGGCCATTACAGGCCGCGCCAGCGCACGTTTCTCGCAGATTAAAGATGCGATGGTCTTCGCCTTTAACCTGCCGGCGATTGTTGAGCTGGGTACGGCAACCGGCTTCGACTTCCAGCTGATTGACCAGGGCAACCTTGGCCATGACAAGCTAATGCAGGCGCGTAACCAGCTGCTCGGCGAGGTGGCGAAACACCCTGACATGCTGGTGGGCGTCCGTCCTAACGGCCTGGAAGATACGCCGCAGTTCAAGATCGATATCGATCAGGAGAAAGCGCAGGCGTTGGGTGTTTCCATTAGCGATATTAATACAACACTGGGTACCGCCTGGGGTGGCAGCTACGTCAACGACTTCATCGACCGCGGTCGTGTGAAGAAGGTCTACGTGATGTCACAGGCTAAGTACCGTATGCTGCCAAACGATATCAATAACTGGTATGTGCGCGGCAGTGATGGCCAGATGGTGCCGTTCTCGGCGTTCTCCACGTCACACTGGGAGTACGGTTCTCCGCGTCTGGAGCGCTATAACGGTCTGCCGTCAATGGAGATCCTGGGTGAAGCGGGTGCAGGTAAGAGTACCGGTGAAGCGATGGATCTGATGGAGCAGCTGGCGGGCACGCTGCCTGCGGGCGTGGGCTACGACTGGACGGGTATGTCCTACCAGGAGCGTCTCTCTGGTAACCAGGCCCCTGCCCTGTACGCTATCTCGCTGATCGTGGTCTTCCTCTGTCTGGCAGCGCTGTACGAGAGCTGGTCAATTCCGTTCTCGGTCATGCTGGTTGTTCCGCTCGGGGTTATCGGTGCACTGCTGGCGGCAACGTTCCGCGGGCTGGGCAACGACGTTTACTTCCAGGTGGGCCTGCTGACCACCATCGGCCTGTCGGCGAAGAACGCGATATTGATCGTTGAGTTCGCCAAGGATCTGATGGAGAAAGAGGGTAAAGGATTGATCGAGGCGACGCTTGAGGCGGTACGTATGCGTCTGCGTCCTATCCTGATGACCTCGCTGGCGTTTATCCTCGGTGTTATGCCGCTGGTTATCAGCACCGGTGCAGGCTCTGGCGCACAGAACGCCGTAGGTACTGGCGTAATGGGCGGGATGGTGACCGCAACCGTACTGGCCGTCTTCTTTGTTCCGGTGTTCTTCGTGGTGGTTCGCCGCCGCTTTAGCCGCAAATCTGAAGACGTGGAGCACAGCCATCCGGTTGAGCATCACTAATCCGCTCTGAAACCTGGAGTTTGTGAATCAAAGGCCGCGCAAGCGGCCTTTTTCATTATTCCCCTGAAAATCATCATGAAGGCTTATTGTTTATTGCGTTAATTTCTGTAACAAATATAAGTCGCATAATTCTTAAGGCTTAAGGGATTATCTTAAGAAGTGAAGATATTCTTAATTAATAGTATAAGCGCCTTAACGTAAGACTATTCTTAGTGGGTAACATACAGGCAGGCATGGTTCAACCCTTTAGCCTGGTGAAAAACGAAAGCAAAAGATGATAATTGTAATTTTTCGTAATCGCTTCAGGAAATCTTTTTCAGAGTGACTTATAGTTAAATTGAGGCGTAAGAGCAGCTTACACGCCGACCTCAAGGAGGTATCCATCCCGAAACAGTGTTCCATGTGAAAAAAAAGCCACTTAGAAGGGGATACGTTATGGACGAATACTCGCCAAAAAGGCATGATGTCGCGCAGCTGAAATTTCTTTGCGAAACGTTGTACCATGATTGCCTGTCTAACCTTGAAGAGAGTCATCACGGCTGGGTTAACGACCCGACGTCAGCAATCAATTTGCAGCTAAACGAGCTGATTGAGCATATTGCGACCTTCGCACTTAATTATAAAATTAAGTATAATGAAGATAATAAACTGATCGCCCAGATCGACGAATACCTGGACGACACGTTCATGCTGTTCAGTAGCTATGGCATTAGCACAGAAGACTTGCAGAAATGGCGCAAATCCGGCAATCGCCTGTTTCGCTGTTTCGTTAATGTGAGCAAGGCTAACCCTGTTAGTCTGTCCTGTTAAAACTATTACAAATACATAGGTGAATTTATGTCTGATAAACCATTAACCAAAGTAGATTATTTGATGCGCCTGCGGCGCTGTCAGACAATTGACACGCTTGAACGCGTGATTGAGAAAAATAAATACGAACTGTCTGACAACGAGCTAACGGTCTTTTATTCCGCTGCCGATCATCGCCTGGCTGAACTGACCATGAATAAACTGTATGACAAAATCCCCTCCTCCGTGTGGAAGTTTGTTCGTTAGTCTGCGCACCGTGTCATAGCCATTTCTCGCCGCCTTTATCAGACGTGTTTTGATGGGTTTGAGCGCCGGGCTTTTGTCTTATAAAGTAATGTGATCTCAATCACATACTAAACTCAGCGCGATACTCTTTCAGGCTATCTCCATCCAGGATGTTGCTGTTACGTTTAACAGTGAGATAGCCATGAGTACAGAAAAGCAGAAAATGATTGCCGGACAACTCTACCGATCTGGCGATGAAACATTACGGGCAGATCGCCTGCGTGCCAGGGAGCTGCTGCACCAGTACAACCACTCCGGCCCTACCGAAAAGAGCGAACGGCGCGGCCTGCTTGCCGAGCTGCTCGGTAAAAGCGGCAATGCCTATATCGAGCCGAACTTCCGCTGCGACTACGGCTACAACATTTTTCTCGGCAACGATTTTTACGCCAACTTTGACTGCGTGATGCTGGACGTCTGCCCTATCCATATTGGCGATAACTGTATGTTCGCCCCAGGGGTGCATATCTACACCGCCACCCATCCGCTTGATGCCACCGAACGTAACAGCGGATTAGAGTTCGGCGCGCCCGTGACCATTGGTAATAACGTCTGGGTCGGCGGTCGGGCCGTGATAAATCCAGGTGTGACCATTGGCAACAACGTGGTTATCGGCTCCGGCAGCGTGGTGATCCGCGATATCCCTGACGACGTGGTAGTGGCGGGAAACCCCGCACGGATTATTAAAAAGCTGCCAGCAGCTTCGGCGTAACTGTTATGCTTTTTTGTTGTCTGGCTGTTACTTTTTTTTATCGGCGGGGATCGTAAAATAGGCTGTTTCACCTGCGTTTTGTCCGATCCCCAAAGGTAAAAAATGACAGAAATAGAGCGACTGCTTACCCAAACGATCAATGAGCTAAATATTCGCGAGAAGCGTGACAATCGGCCACGCTTCAGCATTAGCTTTATCCGCAACCATCCCTGGCTGTTTATCGGCATGTATGTTGGCTGGTTTGCTACCCTGGCGGTGATGCTCCAGTCCGAAACCTTATCAGGCTCCGTCTGGCTGCTAGTGGTGCTTTTCGCCCTGCTGAACGGCTTCTTCTTTTTCGACGTCTACCCGCGCTACCGTTATGAGGATATCGACGTGCTCGATTTCCGCGTCTGCTATAACGGCGAGTGGTACAACACGCGCAATGTGCCGCAGGAGCTGATTGAGGCCATTATGCAGTCGCCTAAGGTTGAGGCGGCGCAAAAGAGCCAGCTGCAGCAGATGGTGCAGAAAAAAGGCGAGCTTTCGTTTTACGACGTCTACTCCCTGACGAAGCCAAAAACCGGGCCGCACGCCCAGCCGCAGGTCGCATCTTGAGCCAGTATAATCGCTATGGACAGCCGGTTGGCGACGCCCTTCCCGGCTGGCAGCCCCGCCCGCTGCCGCAGCGCATTGTTTTGCACGGACGCTACTGTCGTCTTGAGCCACTGGCGCGCTCCCATGCTGACGCACTCTTTACGGCGTACCAGCTTGACGGCGACGGGCGCGGCTGGACCTGGCTGGCGCGCGAGCCGGAGGAGAGCGCCGAACAGTACGCGGCATGGGTCGAGAGCATGGAACAGCTGCAAGACCCGCTCCACTTTGCGGTAATCGATACGCAAACAGAGAGGCCGGTAGGTACCCTTGCGCTAATGCGCATTGACGCCAACAACGGCGTTATCGAAGTCGGCCACGTCCACTTCTCCCCCTTGCTGAGCCGTACCCCCGCCTCGACCGAGGCCCAATGGCTGCTAATGCGCTACGCCTTTGCGACGCTCGGCTACCGCCGCTACGAGTGGAAGTGTAACAGTCTTAATGAGCCTTCACGCCAGGCCGCGCTGCGATTAGGTTTTCAGTATGAGGGCCGCTTTCGTCAGGCGTTAGTCGTGAAAGGCCACAACCGCGATACGGACTGGTTCTCTATCATTGACGGTGAGTGGCCAGACGTTGACGCCGCCATGCAATGCTGGCTCGCGCCAGATAACTTTACTGCCGACGGCAAACAGCGCTGCTCTTTGACGTCGCTGCGGACGTAGCCCATTGTTGGTAACGAAAAGGGTGTCAAAACGGCTCTCTCGTCTGGTCTTGACATACTCACAAAAAGTATTAGATTTAAGTTAACAGCCTTGCTTAGTGAGGTCGCTGTTAGGTAGTAAGAAGTAGGTAGTAAGATGCAAATAGTAAGATGTAAGTAATGAATGCGATAAAGGCCACGAAGTATTGTTGTATGGGAGAGTCGGCGTAGCGTAAATCAGTTGCAAGCCTACCCGATGACGCTTTAAGGCCACGTAGTCAGTTTCTACAATCGCAGGGTGTGAACGAAATCGCGATGATGTAAGGCTCCGTTGTATGTTGTATGGGTTGTGAATTAAAACGTCATGTTTTGAATCGCAATGGAAGTAAGGCCACGCATCAAATAGTTGATATCGCGAAGGGTGTGTACTTGAGTACCGAGGTGAAAAACCTTAAACGTGTACATTTAAAGCAGTATCATAAGTAGTATCATGTAGTTAAGTTCCTTAATGTTAAACGCAATATCAGTAGTACCCTAAGAGCCCTGGCTTCTCAAGTAAGGGCTCTTATCATTTTGGCCCGCCGCAAGCCCGCTCCCCCGCTACATCTGCCTTATGCTTTTTTCGCAAAAGCTCGTGATCCTGCTCGGTCATAAATTAGAAAAGAAGGTTATTGGTTGAAAATAGGGCGTTAGGGCACTCTGCCAGAAAGCCACTATGAGGAGCCAGCCATGACCGCTACCCGCCTGCCCGTTCTTGACCTGTCGCACTTTTCCGATCCCGACGCGCGTCCCGCTTTTCTGGAGCAGCTGCGTAATGCTGCACGAGATATCGGTTTCTTCTATTTGGTGAATCATGGCGTAGACGACGCCCTGCAGCATGCCGTGCAGCAGGAGGCCCGCCGCTTCTTTGCGCTTTCCGATGCGGAGAAGCAACAGGTCGCCATGATCCACTCGCCCCATTTTCGCGGCTATAACCGAGCGGCCTCGGAGCTAACCCGCGGCCAGCCGGACTGGCGCGAGCAGTTTGATATTGGCGCTGAGCGTCCGGCACTGAACGTGGCCGGGGACGATCCCCGCTGGCGACGTCTGCAGGGGCCGAACCTGTGGCCAGAGGCGCAGCCGACGCTGAAGCCTGCGCTGCTCGCCTGGCAAAAAGCGATGACTCGTATGGCCCTCAGCCTGCTGCGCGCCTTTGCCCAGGCGCTAAACCTGCCCGCCGACGCCTTTGATGCGCTGTACGGCGATAAACCCAACGAGCATATCAAGCTGATCCGCTACCCCGGCCAGCCAGCCACGGAGAGCCAGCAGGGCGTCGGCGCGCACAAGGACTCGGGTTTCCTCAGCTTCCTGCTCCAGGATGAGCAGAGAGGGTTGCAGGTTGAGGTCGCTCCGGGCCGCTGGCTAGATGCCGCCCCGCTGGCCGGAAGCTTTGTAGTGAACATCGGTGAACTACTGGAGCTGGCCACCAACGGCTATCTGCGCGCCACGGTGCATCGGGTCGTCTCTCCCGCAGCTGGCCAGGAGCGGCTGTCGATCGCTTTCTTCCTCGGCGCACAGCTGGATGCGGTTGTACCGGTCTATGCCCTGCCCGAGCGGCTGGCCCAGGAGGCGCAGGGGCCAGAGAGCGACCCGCTCAATCCGCTGCTGCGCGACGTGGGCTGGAACTACCTCAAAGGACGACTGCGATCCCATCCGGACGTGGCCGAGCGTTACTACCGGGACGTGCTGCGCGAGCGCAGTGAGCAACTGATTGCCTGATTAAACCCACTGACATAACGATAAGGATAAAAATCATGAAACCTGCAGCATTTAAACTGGCCGGGCTGGCACTCTCTCTGTCTCTGGCATGGGGCTCTGCCCATGCGGAAGCGTTACGCATCGCTGCCGACGCCGTGCCACACGCGGAAATCCTGAACTACATTAAAACCTTTGATCCAAAGCTGGACATCAAGGTGGTGGAGCTGACCAGCGGCGTTAATGCCAACGAGCTGCTGGCTAACGGCGACGTTGACGCTAACTATTTCCAGCACGTTCCGTATCTCAAAGATCAGGAGAAAGCGCTGGGCAAAACCTTTGCCGTCGCGGCAACGGTGCACATTGAACCGCTGGGCATCTACTCGCGAAAATATAAAGATCTCAAGTCGATTCCAGACAACGCCACGGTGGCCGTACCGAACAACACCACTAACCTGAGCCGCTCCCTGTTCCTGCTGCAAAGCCAGGGGCTGATTAAGCTCAACGCGAAGTTCACCGATCCGGCCACCACCCTCGCCACGCCGAAGGACATTGCCGAGAATCCAAAACACATCAAAATTCTTGAGATTGAGTCCCCGCAGATCCCGCGCTCGCTGGACGACGTCGATCTGGCGGTCATTAACGGCAACTATGCGCTGGAGGCGGGCCTGACGCCGGCTAAAGATGCGCTGGGGCTGGAGAGCGCCGAGCATAATCCCTACGCCAATATTCTGGTGACCAACCCGGCGCTGGCTAACGATCCACGCATCAAGGAGCTGGCGAAGGATCTGACCTCGCCGCAGGTGGCCGAATTTATCCGTAAAAACTACAACGGCTCGGTTATTCCGGTCGCGCCGCAGTCATGATTGTGATTGAAGGGCTGAGTAAAACCTATGCCGGAGCAGGCCGACCGGCGCTGAACGACATCTCGTTAACCGTTCCCGAAGGGGCCATTTACGGCATTCTCGGGCGCAGCGGTGCGGGTAAAAGCACGCTGATCCGCTGCCTGAATCTGCTGGAGCGACCAACCCATGGCCGTATCCTGGTCAACGGGCGCGACATTACCGGTTTCGATAAAGCCGCCCTGCGCGCGCACCGTCTGCAAACCGGCATGATTTTTCAGCACTTCAATCTGCTGCATGCTCGCAGCGTGGCGGACAACGTTGCCGTGCCGCTGGAGATCGCCGGCGTAGCCAAAGCGCAGCGCCGGGCGCGGGTCGATGAGCTGCTGCATCTGGTAGGCTGAGCGATAAGGCGCAGGCCTTCCCTTCGCAGCTCTCCGGCGGGCAGAAGCAGCGCGTCGGTATCGCCCGGGCGCTGGCGGCGCGTCCGCAGGTGCTGCTCTGTGACGAAGCCACCAGCGCGCTGGATCCCGAGACCACGCAGTCTGTGCTGAGCCTGCTGGCGGATATCAACCGCCAGCTTGGCCTGACCATTGTGCTGATCACCCACCAGTTGGAGGTGGTAAAAAGCCTCTGCGATCATGCGGCGCTGCTGGAGAACGGCGAGCTGATTGAAAGCGGAAAGATTGCCGATCTGCTGGTCACGCCGTGGTCGCGCCTGCGCCAGGCGCTGCTGCCCGATCCGCAGGCGGAACGTCTGTTTCTACAACGGCATGGCTTAGACGGGAGGCCGCTATGCGTAGCATGAGCTGGGAGGAGCTCTGGCCGATGCTGCTAAACGGCACGCTAGAGACCGTCTACATGGTGGCGCTGGCCGCCTTTTTCACCGTGCTGATTGGCCTGCCCATTGGCGTTTTACTCTATATTTCACGGGCGAGCGGCCTGCTGCCGATGCCTAAAATCAATGCCGTGCTGGGGACGATAATTAATATTGGCCGCTCGCTGCCGTTTATCGTGCTGCTGATTGCCCTGATCCCCTTTACTCGGCTACTGATTGGCACCACCCTGGGCAGCACCGCCGCCGTAGTGCCTATCACTATCGGCGCGTTTCCCTTCTTTGCCCGGCTGACGGAAAACGCGCTGGACGAGGTGGACTATGGCCGTATCGAGGCCATTCTGTCGATGGGAGGCAGCGTCTGGCACGTTATCGTCAAAGCGCTGCTGCCAGAGGCGCTGCCAACCCTGCTGGCGGGGATCACCCTCACCATCGTCATGCTGATTGGCTTCTCGTCGATGGCGGGCGTCATTGGCGGCGGCGGTCTGGGGGATCTCGCGATTCGCTACGGCTATCAGCGCTTCAATGACCAAGTGATGGTGGGTACGGTGGTCATTCTGGTGGTGCTGGTGCAGGGGGTACAGATGACCGGCGATCGCCTGGTGCGTCGTCTGGCGCACCGCCGTTAACGCCAGACTTTTTTCATTAAACATTGTCCGTTTGCAAATTTTGGCGGGAATTAGCAGAGGATCGCCGCAGAGAATGGTATAACCATGCCCTATCTCTGCTGCTGATCTTTTTCGCCATATATCAAAAAGGAATGTTTGATGATGACAAGCCGACGGCTAGTAAACATAGTCACCTTTCTGCTGCTCCTTGCAATGATTATCCCACTCGGGCTGAGCATCTGGCTGGCGCATCGCCAGGCGCAGAAAACGGTTATAAAAGAGGTGGACGACTACGCCAACTGGGTCGTGATACGTACCCAAAAAGTGGTTCAGCAAGCCAAATTAGCCCTTAATGATATTGACCAGTTTACGGGCACGCCCTGTAGCCCTGAGCATCTGATGGCCATGCGCAGAGTGGCGTTCTCTAACCACTACGTGCAGGAGTTGCTCTACGTAAACGATCGGCAACCCCTCTGCTCGTCGCTGGAAAACAACAGCCGGGAAGGCAGACTACCGTCGCCAGAGCGGGCCACGGTGGACGGCTATCAGGCCTGGCTCACGTCCCAGAACGATATTGGCATAAACCGTATCATGGTCGCGCTGGGCAGTGAGCATCACGTGGTGATGCTCGATCCTCTGTCGTTTATCGACGTCCTGACGTTTGGTGCCTCACCCATTAAGGCGTCGCTGGTGAGCATGACCACCAACCGGCTGATTGCCAGCAGCGGCGGGTTCAATCCCGCTGTCTGGCAACAGGCGCAGCAGAGTACGCTGACCCATTTCCAGCAGAAGGGAACCCTGTACGACGTACGCCGCTTTCCCGAACTGGGGCTAGCCATTATTACCGCCGCCTCTCTCGCCCCGCTGCAAAAAAATCTGCACCGTCAGCTGCTCATTTGGCTGCCGATTGGGGTGCTGATGAGTCTGGTGATTGCGTACTTGCTGTTACGCGTGCTGCGCCGCATGCAATCGCCCCATGCCCGGATGCGGGATGCCATCAAAGCCCGCGACATCGTGGTCTACTATCAGCCGATTATCGCTCTGGACAGTGGAAAAGTCGTCGGGGCCGAGGCGCTGGCCCGCTGGCCGCAGGCTGATGGCCGCTTTCTCACCCCGGATATTTTTATTCCGCTGGCGGAGCAGTCGGGCCTGATGCCGCAGCTCACGCAGCTGATTATTGAGACGGTATTTAGCGATCTGGGACCGTGGCTACAGCGCCATCCGGATCTACACGTTTCGATCAATCTCGATCCCGGCGATCTGGTATCCAAGAGCCTGCCTGGGCTGCTCAGCACGCTGCTGGCTCGCTGGCAGCTCAGCGCTTCGCAGATTGCGCTTGAGATCACCGAGCGTGGCTTTGCCGATCCTAAGGTGAGTTCGCCGGCCATTGCCGAGCTTCGCCGCGCCGGGCACGCCATCTATATTGATGACTTCGGCACCGGCTACTCCAGCCTAAGCTATCTGCAACATCTGGAGGTCGACATCCTGAAGATCGACAAATCCTTCGTTGATGCGCTGGAGTACAAAAACGTCACGCCGCACATCATCGAGATGGCAAAAGCGCTGGGGCTGGCGATGGTCGCGGAGGGGGTTGAGACCAAAGGCCAGCTGGAATGGCTGCGCAATCACGGGGTGCAGTTTGCTCAGGGGTGGTTCTACAGCAAGGCGCTGCCGAAGGAGGCGTTTATGGCATGGGCCGAAGAGAACCTCCGGCCCGGTAAGGTTACGCCTGACGCCAGCTGAAGGCGTAGCGCACGCGCTCTTCAGCGAGGATAAACTCCGGCGACACGCTCGGACTCCATGAGTCGTCGCCGCCTACGCCCATATGAAACGCGTCGAGGTTAAGCCAGCAGCCCTCCTCTTCGCGCAGCAGATGGTGATGGGTCGTTTCATAAAGCTGACGCTGACCGTAGCGGCTCAGAGAGAAGTGGAAGCGCCCGTTAAGCCGATGTCCGCCGTACTCCAGCTGACGCGTATCGCAGCGCAGGCCGTTATCGCTGGGAAAAATATAGGGCGTATGCAGCGCGCTTAGCGGCAGCGTCCAGCGTCCCTGGCTCGCCGCCAGCTTGCGGTCGGGGTAGTTCTCATGCGGCCCCAGGCCCAGCCAGCTCACGGACTCCTCCACCGCAGCCAGCTGGCAGCTGAGACCTGTCCTTGCAGGCGGCGGGGCGTCGGTGGCAATCTGCACCTCAACCTCACCGTGCAGCACGCCATGATTGTCGATGCGCCAGCGCTTATCGCTGATAAACAGCACCTTATCCTCGTGGGACCAGGCGTGCCGGGTAGTTATGATCACCTCTCCGGCGCTCTCCTGTGCCGCGCAGTGCAGCAGACGCGGCGTCATAGCATACATGCCCGCCGCCTTCCAGCGTTCAACCCAGGCGTTGGGATCGATCCGCGTCACCTCGCTAATGCCGATATCGTTATCAAGCGGCGCGCGGGTGAACTGATCCCGCACCGGCGTCAGCAGCGTCGGCGTCTCGCCGCACCACCACTGCTCCAGATCGCCGCTTTGGCGCGAGAAGTGCCAGCGCCGATCCTGCCAGCTGACGCTATAAGCCTCGTCGCTGGTTGCCAGCGTCGCGCCTGGGCCTACCTCCTCCTGCGAAGGAATAGCCAGCGGCGCAGGCAGCCGCCACTGATCCCACGCGCAGCGGTGGTTATCCGGCGACCATGCGGTAGCCCGCGGCTGATAAACCTCAACGTTAAGCCATATCTCTCCCGTTACAGCCGACAGCGCAGGCGCAGCAATCTCCAGACGCTGCATGCCCTGAGGTAGGATCGCTAGCGACTGCTCGCCCTCGGCAAGCACTTCGCCGTCGCGGGCAATGTGCCAGCGCATTACGTCGTTATCCGTCTGGCGGAAGAGGTACTCGCTGTGGATCTCAACCACCAGCGGCGCGGTGCTCATCAGGCGGAACTGGAAAAACTGCTGCGCGCGCTGGGCCTCATAGAGGGCCGGATGCGGAGTGCGATCCGGGAAGACCAGTCCGTTCATGCAGAACTGGCGATCGTTCGGGGTATCGCCAAAATCGCCGCCGTAGGCCCAGAAGGCGTTACCGTTTTCATCCCGCTTCGTTAGCGCCTGGTCGACCCAGTCCCAGACAAAGCCGCCCTGCAGACGAGGATTGTCACGAAACGCCTGCCAGTATTTAGCAAAGCCACCGAAGCTGTTACCCATCGCATGGGCGTACTCGCAGAGGATCAGCGGGCGCGTCTCGTCCGGCAGGGCGATCCACTTCTTAATCGACCACTTCGGCACGGCGGGGAAAGGCTGGTCCATATCGACGCGGGCATACATCGGGCAGATGATATCAGTGGCGTCCGTGTTCGCCCCGCCGCCCTCGTACTGCACCGGACGCGTCGGATCGCTGGACTTCACCCAGCAGTAGAGCGCGTCATGGCTCGCACCGTGGCCGGACTCGTTCCCCAGCGACCAGATAATAATGGAGGGATGGTTGCGGTCGCGCTGCACCATGCGGGTGACACGCTCGCTCATGGCAGGAAACCACTGCGGATCGTCCGCCAGACGGCTCATCGGCACCATGCCGTGGGTTTCAATATTGGCTTCGTCGACCACGTAGAGTCCGTAGCGATCGCACAGCCGGTACCAGAGGGGATGGTTCGGATAGTGGGAGCAGCGCACGGCGTTAAAGTTATGCTGCTTCATTAGCTCGATATCCCGGCGCATAGTGGCCTCGTCCACCGCCTGACCATTTTCCGGGTGATGCTCGTGACGGTTAACCCCGCGGATCAGCAGCGCCTTGCCGTTGACCTTCAGCTGACCGTGGCTAATCTCCACCTTGCGGATGCCCACGTCGCAGGCTTCGACCTCCAGCAGACGGCCCTCGGCATCCAGCAGCGTGACGGTGAGTCGGTAGAGATGCGGCGTTTCTGCGCTCCAGAGCTCCGGCTTATCAACAGCAAGATCGACGCTTAGCCGCTCGGCCCATGCCCCGCGCTCGTCCACAATCGCGCTGCCGGGACGCTGCTCCGCGCAGGCGATCTGCTCCCCGCCGCGCCACAGGGCAACGGCCACCCGGCAGTCGGCGAGCTCCCCGGCAAGCTGCACGGTGGTGCTTATCCGGGCATGGTTAAACTCGGCGTTAAGCGTAGTCTCGACCCGGAAGTCGCTGATGTGGGTGGCAGGCTTATGCAGCAGCACTACGTCGCGGAATATACCGCTCATGCGCCACATATCCTGATCCTCCAGATAGCTGCCGTCACTCCAGCGCAGCACCATCACCGCCAGCCGGTTTGCACCGGGCCGCAGCACCGCGCTGAGATCGAACTCTGCGGGCAAGCGGCTATCCTGCGAGTAGCCCATCCACTTCCCGTTGCACCAGAGATAGAAGGCCGAGTTGACCCCTTCAAAGATAATCCGCGTCTGGCCGCTTGCCAGCCATGCCGCATCCACGTCAAACGTCAGTGAGTAGCAGCCGGTAGGGTTCTCCGCAGGAACATACGGCGGCGTGACCGGGATCGGGTAGGTGACGTTGGTGTAGATCGGCGTATCAAAACCCTGCATCTGCCAGTTAGAGGGGACCGGCATCGCAACGGCGCTAGCACAGTCCTCCTCTATCCAGGTTGCTGGCACCGCTTCCGGGGCGGAGTAGAAGCTAAACTGCCACTCGCCGTTGAGCAGCCGCCATGAGGGCGAGCCGCTGTCATGGCGCGCCTCGTCAGCGTCACGCCAGCTGCGCAGAGGGACGTGCATCGGCAGGCGATTCCAGTGAGTCACAACCGGGTTTTCCCAGTCGCGGCGGGCAAGCAGGGTGTTCAGGGCAGCAGCGGACATGTCGACCTCATGATTTTTGCGAAGCGCTCACAATTTTCTGTACGATGCCCTGATAAGGGAGAAAGGTAAAGGATCGCCATCGCTATAAGCGGGAGCGATCACAAAAGCGAAAGGGTTTTTAGGCCGAGCTGCGAATGACCAGCGTCACCGGCAGCAGTGTCTGGCTTAACTCATCCGTGGGAGGCTGAAGCAGCCAGTCAACGCTGCGCTCCCCTGCCTCTTTAAACGCCTGACGTATCGTGGTCAGCGGCGGCGTATACCATGCGCTGTCGGCGGTATCGTCATAGCCGATAACCGCGATCTGTCCGGGCACGGCGAAGCCCTTTTCGGCACAGGCGCGCAGGACGCCAAGCGCCATCTGATCGTTCGCCACCAGAATGGCTTCGGGCAGCGGTTGGGAGGCCAGCAGCCGCTGCGCTTGTTCATACCCTGAGGCCGCGCTCCAGTCGCCGTGCGCGCTGGCCGCTGGCGTAACCTGTGTGTTTGCTAGCGTCTCCAGCCAGCCCGCAAGACGCGCCCGGGCTGACACCGATCCCGGCGGCCCGGCGAGCAGGGCAATAACGCGATGGCCCAGGGCTAACACGTGCTCTGCCCCCAGCCGTGCCCCTTCTGCGGCATCAAAGACCAGGCTATTTACCTGCGCCGTCGGGCTGACATCGAGAAACAGCGTTGGCGTCGGATGCGCCAGCGCCGCCAGCTCCTCGGCCTGGTCGTCCTCCAGCGGCAGGTTGATCAGCAGCCCGGTGACCCGCTGAGCCAGCAGCTCCTGCAATGCCAGCAGGCAGGCCGCTTGGGTCGCCTGCTCGGGCATGGCGATAATGACCCCCGCCCCGGCCTGCGCGGCGCGGTTTTTCACTGCCGAGGCGATCTGGGACGGCGCATGGAGAGCCAGATCGCTGGTGAGCAGCCCGAGGGTGCGGCTACGTTTGCCCGCCAGCTGCTGCGCGCCCCGGTTGGGAACGTAGTTCAGCTCGCGCATGGCAAACAGCACCTTCTCGCGGGTACGTGTCGAGACGTGCTCCGCCTGGTTAATGACGCGGGAGACGGTCTGGTAGGAGACGCCCGCGAAACGGGCGACATCGTAAAGCGTAATGGATTTCATGGCGTTACCTGGCAGCCAGCGTGCCGCCAGTGTAACCCAAACCGTTTACCGTTGCTGTGAGCGCTTCGCGGGTTTACAACGCGCTCTCCTGCGGCTGAGTGACGGGCGCAATCGGGGAGGGCTGGCGAAACCACGGCAGACAGAGCTGGATCAGCGGGCCAATTGCCAGGGCGTAGAGTACCGTTCCGACGCCAAAGGTTCCGCCCATCGCGCAGCCCAGCAGCAGGACGCTTACCTCGATGGCGGTACGTACCACGCGCACCGACCAGCCGGTACGGGCGTTGATACCGGTCATCAGGCCGTCGCGCGGGCCCGCACCGAATCCGGCACCGATATACATTCCCGTTGCCAGCGCGTTAACCACCACGGCGGCAGCCAGCAGCAGACTGCGGGCCAGTAGCGACTCCAGAGGTGGCATCAGCGCCAGCGCGGCGTCCGCGGCTAATCCAATCATCACTACGTTACTGATGGTGCCCAGGCCCGGACGCTGACGCAGGGGGATCCACAGCAGCAGCACCAGCGCACCAACGGCAATCATCACCACGCCAATATTGAGCGAAAGAAGCTTCGCTACACCGAGATGAAACACGTTCCACGGATCGGCCCCGAGATCCGCCCGGACAAACATGGCGGTAGAGACGCCGTAGAGCGTCAGACCGATATAGAGTTGCAGGAGTCGCCGCAGCATAGTTCACCTCATTCAATCAAAGAGAGTGACATCCTCTCTCTTAGTGGCATTATCATTAATGACCAGTTTTGAAAAAGTGGACTGCCTATGTCATCACGTCGATTTGGAAGCCAGTCGCTGGTACGCCTGCTAGGCCAGTGGCAACATACCCCGTCGCGCACGCCGCTCTGGCAGCAGCTTGCCCAGGCACTGCGGATGCTGATCCTTGACGGTCGCCTGGCGCTGGAGACTCGCTTACCGGGCGAGCGCGAGCTGGCTGCCGCCCTCGGCATCAGCCGCACTACCGTAGCCAGCGCGCTGGCGCAGCTGCGGGACGAGGGCTTTCTCTTGAGCCGCCAGGGCAGCGGCTCCGTTGTGATGCTGCCTGAAAGCAGCCGCACGGTGCCGACCCGAACCCACTCCGGCAGCGCGCTGGATCTCTCCACCGCCTCGCTGGGGGCCAGCCCGGAGATCCATCAGGCGTACCAGCAGGCGCTGACCGCGATGCCGCAGCACTTCAACTCTACTGGCTACGATCAGCAGGGATTGCTGACGTTGCGCGAAGCGATTGCCGCCCGCTACGCGGCGCGCGGCCTGCCGACCCGGCCTGATGAAGTGATGATTGTTAACGGGGCGCTCAGCGGTTTTGCACTGATCCTGCGTCTGCTGACCGGACCAGGGGATCGGGTGGTGGTGGATCACCCTACCTACCCGCTGGCGATAGCGGCGATTGAAGGGGCATCCTGCCGGCCGGTTGGCGTCGCACTGCCGATGCAGGGCTGGGATACTGACGGGCTGGCAGCGACCATCGGTCAGACCTCGCCGAGGCTCGCCTACCTGATGCCGGACTTTCATAATCCCACCGGCCGCTGTATGGATGCCGCAACCCGGCAAACCGTGGCGGAGATTGCGGCCCGCACGCGCACCACGCTAGTGGTGGACGAAACCATGACCGATCTTTGGTATGACGCCCCTCCCCCGCCCCCGCTGGCTGCTTTTAGCCCGGATGGGTCGGTGATTTCGCTCGGCTCTGCCGCCAAGAGCTTTTGGGGCGGTCTGCGGCTGGGCTGGATCCGAGCCCCGGCCCGCACTATCGCCTCGCTGGTACAGATGCGTGACACGATCGATCTGGGTACCCCGGTGCTGGAGCAGCTCGCCGCCCGCTGGCTGATTGAGAACGGGGAAACCTTTTTGCCCGCTTATCGACGCATGCTGGCCACACGCCGCGACGACTGTCTGCGCCTAATGCAGGCATTTTTTCCAGAGTGGCAGACGCAGATCCCGCAGGGCGGACTTTCATTTTGGGTGGAGCTGCCGGAAGCGCTGGCGACGCGATTTTCCACCGGCGCGGAGAACGCGGGTATTCATTTGGGAGCAGGAACGCGCTTTGGTCTGGCGGGCGCATTTGAACGTTATTTGCGCATGCCGTTTACCCAGCCGGAAGCGATCCTGCAGGAAGCATTTATGGCCTTACAGCCAATATGGTCTTCGCTAATTAACCAGCCGCAGATTATACGGCAACGGAAATATATTTAATGTGACAGCGATCGGTTTACCGATCGCAATATCATTACTGCCGGGGAATAGGAAAACCTTTCAGGGCAATAATAAAACGCTCGCCCTGTTTTTTTATTTTTGCGCCTGCATCACACCACTCCGATGCAATACGAAAAAACTCATCGGTCCCGACGTTCCAGTTCAGACGAACCTGTTTGACGTAGCCGGAGCGCAGCTGTTCACAGGCTTCAGCATAGTTGCTGGCGGTTGACTGTAGGGGTTTCATTTTTTCTTCTTCAGCAGTTTACGTAACGCCTTGATCTCTTTCACACTCAGTGCCGATGCGTTCTCTTCTTCCGTATGCTGGCTGTCGATATCTTCCTCGGAGACATCGCCCTCGTTAGATTCGAGCGCGAGCAGGAGTAGCTTTTCAGTTGCCGTGCTGAGGTTCTCATTATTCGCCTCTGCATACTGGCGAAGTTTCTCTTTTACTGCTTCGTCAATTTTAACGTTTAACACTGCGCTGACCATGAGTATCCCTTTCGGTATAAATGAGACGAGTAATTAATACACCAGCTTTTACCGTTGATCCAGAAATAGTTTTCTTAAAACATCGTCGATCGCATTACTGTAATAATACTGTGGCAGGAATATATGACAAAAAAATGACACTGGCATTTCAGTTTAATGACAAATCGATGTCAGACAATACGACAGAGGCGTGATCTTCCGCGGAGAGCAGAGAATTGTTTAACGAATGCGATGTGTATTAGAAGCGAAAAGCGTAGCAAACCGCAGAAATGGGTGGGGGCCCTGCCAGCTACATCCCGGCACACACGTCATCTGCTCTGGCTGCTTCCTTCCGGATCTGACCTGGTAAACAGAGTAGCGTTGCGGGAGAACCAACAGGGCCCCCATTGAGAGCGTTGTTAACCAACGCGCGGTCGCATTATCACTGTATGGCCCGGCAATTGCAAGCCGCGGCCTGCTGGATGCTGGTTTATTGCGCAACCGCCTCTTCACAGGCTCGCATGCGCTGATTATGCTGGTAAGAGACTCTTTAGGAAACCGTTATGGCAGACAACGACTCTTTTCCCCAGCGGGTATGGCAAATCGTTGCCGCGATACCGGCTGGCTCGGTGACCACCTACGGCGAAGTAGCACGGCTGGCGGGTTCACCCCGTGCGGCGCGCCAGGTGGGGGGCGTACTTAGACGCCTGCCAGAGGGCAGCACGCTGCCGTGGCATCGGGTGGTGAATCGTCAGGGGCAGATCTCCCTCACAGGGCCGGATTTACAGCGTCAGCGTCAGGCCCTGCTCGCCGATGGCGTTCAGGTGACAGGCAGTGGACAGATTGATTTAACGCGTTATCGCTGGGTCTGGTAAAAAAAGCTGCCCGGTGGCGCTTCGCTTACCGGGCCTACATCACGCATCGTGCTCAGCGCCGCCCGGCATAGTCAGCAGGCAAAAAAATACCGGCCAGCGTTAACTGACCGGTACTGTTTTCCCGAGACGCGCTTTGAGCGTTACAGCTGCGTCGGTGCAGGGGTTGCCGAAGAGGGGCTAACCTGCGTTGGCGAGGTAGACGGTACGGTGGTTGCCGCCCCGCCGCCCTGCTGCATCGGCAGCGCCGTCTGCTGGACCGGTACCAGGTTCAGGTCGATACGGGTACCGCCCTGGTTAACGGCTGGCTTAATCCCATCAGTAATAAACACCAGCTTATTATCAACCGTGATCGCTGCGCTCAGCAGAATACGGGCGTCTGGCTGCACCAGCGCCGGGTCAAACGGCAGTTCATAGCTGAACGGAGCCTGTTTACCTTCGGTACGAACGGCACGCTGGGCGATCACTTTAGACGGCACGTCAGCCTGTGACGCGTCGGCCAGAGTAACGGTCAGTACCGCATCCGGCGGCAGAGCCACCTTCTGACGGATCCAAATCGTACCAGAGACGTTAGGCTGCTTAATCACAGACTGCGTTGAAGCAATAGAGGCATTCGGGTTTGGGGCGGGCGTCTGGATATCTGCGCTTTTATCGGCACAGGCAGCCAGAGAAACGGCAACCGCTAAACCACTTAACATGTGCACGAGTTTCATTGAGTTCTCCTTATCTTCAATGCACCAGCAGGTATGACGCCCGCCAGAATTAGTGGTTAACACTTAAATCGTATCGAACGCCAGTAAGTGTGGCACACATCACTGATTTTTGCCTGGAAACGGCCATGTATTCAGATTTTTGCACCCATCGGACCACTTGCATTTCTGGGTTATACTCTGCCTGTATCCGCCCGGTCGCTTTTATTTTATTGAGGACACCTATGAGTCAAGCGCTGAATAATCTGCTGACGTTGCTTAATCTGGAAAAAATTGAAGAGGGTCTGTTTCGCGGTCAAAGCGAGGATTTAGGCCTGCGTCAGGTCTTTGGCGGCCAGGTTGTCGGCCAGGCACTCTATGCCGCAAAAGAGACCGTTCCGACGGATCGTCTTGTTCACTCGTTCCACAGCTACTTTTTACGCCCGGGCGACAGCCAAAAGCCGATTATCTATGACGTTGAAGTGCTGCGCGACGGCAATAGCTTTAGCGCCCGCCGGGTCGCCGCCATCCAGAACGGTAAGCCCATTTTTTATATGACGGCGTCGTTCCAGGCTCCCGAGCCAGGCTACGAGCATCAGAAAACGATGCCTGCCGCCCCTGCCCCGGATAACCTGCCGTCGGAGACGGACATTGCCCGCTCGCTGGCGCATCTTCTGCCGCCGCAGGTAAAAGAGAAGTTTCTCTGCGAGAAGCCGCTGGAGATCCGCCCGGTTGAGTTCCATAACCCGATGAAGGGCCACGTCGCGGAGCCTGCCCGCCAGGTATGGATCCGCGCTAACGGCACCATGCCAGCGGATTTCCGTACGCATCAGTATCTGCTGGGCTACGCCTCCGACTTTAACTTCCTGCCAGTGGCGCTCCAGCCGCACGGCGTCGGTTTTCTGGAGCGAGGCATGCAGGTGGCCACAATCGATCACTCAATGTGGTTCCACCGTCCGTTTGATATGAACGAGTGGCTGCTCTATAGCGTGGAGAGCACGTCCGCCTCCAGCGCGCGCGGGTTTGTACGCGGTGAGTTTTATACTCAGGATGGCGTGCTGGTCGCATCCAGCGTGCAGGAAGGGGTCATGCGTAACCGCAATGTGTAAATAAAAAAACCTCCCGCAGGCGGGAGGTTTTTAGAGGATCACATTCAGTTAGGCGTTGTACGCGTTCTCGCCGTGGCTGTTTACATCCAGGCCTTCGCGCTCCTGCTCTTCCGGTACGCGCAGTCCAACAATCATGTCCGCCAGCTTGTAGCCGATGAAGGCCACGACGCCTGACCAAACGATGGTGATGCCGATACTTTCCAGCTGCACCAGCACCTGATGCCCCATGGTCACGCCTTCAGCATAGCCAACGCCGCCCAGAGAAGGTGAAGCAAACACACCGGTCAGGATACAGCCCACGATGCCGCAGACGCCGTGCACACCGAACACATCGCACGGGTCGTCAACGCGCAGCCAGCGTTTCAGCATGGTCACGCCCCACAGACCGGCCAGGCCTGCCACGATACCGACAATCAGCGAACCGCCTACGCCGATGTAGCCACAGGCTGGCGTCACGGCCACCAGGCCCGCAATCGCACCGGAGCATGCGCCCAGCAGCGACGGCTTACCGCGGGTTGCCCACTCGCCGAAGACCCAGGCAAGGATAGCGGCGGCGGTAGCTACCACGGTGTTGACGAACGCCAGAGCAGCGATTTCGTTAGCGGCACCGGCAGAGCCGGCGTTAAAGCCGAACCAGCCAACGTAAAGGATCGCCGTACCGATAAAGACCATCGGCAGGTTGTGCGGTTTGAACGCCTCTTTGCCGAAGCCAACGCGTTTACCAATCAGGTATGCACCCACCAGGCCCGCAATTGCAGCGTTGATGTGAACCACCGTGCCGCCAGCGAAGTCCAGCGCGCCGTGAGAAGCCAACAGGCCGCCACCCCAGACCATGTGCGCAATCGGCACGTAGGAGAGGCTCATCCAGACCACCACGAAGATCAGCACCGCGGAGAAGCGAATACGCTCAGCCAGCGCGCCGACGATCAGGCCGACGGTGATGCAGGCGAAGGAGCCTTGGAACGCAACGTGAATATACTGGTAGAAGCTGCCCATTACGGCGGTCAGCTCGATGTTTTTCAGCATCGCCCAGCTGAAGTCGCCGAAGAAGCTGTTGCCGGTGCCGAACGCCAGCGAGTAGCCATAGACCACCCACAGCACGCACACCAGCGCAAAGGTTACGGTGACCTGGGTCAGCATCGACAGCACGTTTTTGCCACGGATCAGGCCGCCGTAGAACAGCGCGATGCCGGGAATGGTCATAAACAGCACCAGCGCGGTGCAGATCATCATAAAGGCATTATCGGCTTTGTCGGCCACGGCCGGAGCCGCCATCGCCAGACCCGGTAACGCTGCCAGTGCGGCCATCGCCGTTTTTAAGGTTAATTTTTTCATTTTTCCCATCCCAATCACTGTGTGTCTGACGTTACAGTGCCGCTTCGTCGGCTTCGCCGGTACGAATGCGGATAACGCGTTGCAGTTCGGCAACGAAAATTTTGCCGTCGCCAATTTTTCCGGTGTAGGCCGCTTTGCTAATGACATCAATCACTTCATCAAGCTGATCGTCAGCAATGGCTACGTCAATCTTTACCTTCGGCAGGAAGTTAACGCTGTATTCAGCCCCGCGGTACAGTTCAGCATGGCCCTTCTGACGACCAAAGCCTTTCACTTCGGTAACGGTCAGCCCCTGAATACCAATAGACGACAGCGCTTCACGGACGTCCTCAAGTTTAAATGGCTTAATGACCACGGTAACCAGCTTCATAAATCCCCCTCAGTCGAAAATCGGTAATGGCCGCAGCTAACACGAGGAGAGTATTGCAAGCGGTGTGCCAGAATTAGAAAAAGGGAAAAATTCAGCGGCTTAAGGCGTGCGGGAAGGAGCAACGGTTATGCAGAAAAGGGTGACAGGGATTCAGATTGTTCCTGGGAAAGAAAAACGCACCATGGTAGTGCATGGTGCGCGCGGTTTTTGCACCAACAGGCGATCCTGTTAGTAGCCTGCCTGATTATGGTGCATCAGGCGATAAGCGACTCTTCTTGCGCACTGGCGGCAAGCTCTTCGCCCGCCAGCTGCAGCTGATACATCTGCCAGTAGCGCCCTTCGGCGGCCAGCAACGCTTGATGGTTGCCGCGCTCCACCGCCTGCCCGCGATGCAGAACCAGAATAGTATCCGCCTCCACAATAGTAGAGAGGCGGTGGGCTATCACCACCAGCGTCGTATGCTGACGTACCGCCGCCAGCGCCTGCTGAATCGCCTGCTCGGTGCCGGAATCAATGTTCGCCGTTGCCTCATCAAGGATCAGGATCTGCGGCGTGGCAACCAGCACGCGGGCTAGCGCCAGCAGCTGCTTCTGTCCTACCGACAGGTTATTCCCCTGCTCCCCCAGGCTCGTGTGGATGCCATCGGGCATGCCGCGTGCCAGCTCTGCCAGCTGAACGGTCTCCAGCGCCTGCCACACCTGCGCTTCGCTGATATCGCGCCCGAGGGTGACGTTGGCAAAGAAGGAGTCCGCCAACACCACCGGATCCTGCTGAACCATCGCTACGCCCTGACGCAGCACGTCGTGGCTGAGGGTTGAGAGCGGTCGACCATCAAGGCGGATCTCCCCTTTCGTCAGCGGATAGTAGCCCATCAGCAGGCTCGCGAGGGTGCTCTTGCCGCTGCCGGTATGGCCCACCAGCGCAATAAAGCTGCGCGGCGGCACGGAGAGGTTGATGTCCTGCAATACGAGGTTATCATCGCGGTAAGCAAACGACAGATTTTCGATGTCGATTGCGCCGCTGGCCAGCGGACGCTCATCGTCACCGTAGGTCTGGCGCGGACGATCCATCAGCTCAAACACGCGTTCACCCGCCACCACCGCCTGCTGCATGATCGACTGCTGGGTGGTCAGCTCAATCAGCGGTTCGTTAAGGCGGCCAAGGTAGCTGATAAAGGCGTAGAGCACCCCAACCTCAATGGTACCCACCGAGGTGAAACCAAACAGCATCAGCAGACCGCAAAGTACCAGCGCCGAAAAGAGGCTCAGCAGCGGACGCAGCAGAAAACCGTCGAGGCGCAGCGTCTGCATGCGCGCCGTATAGTGGGAACGGCTGGCCTCGCCCATCCGCTCGCCGAAGCGCGCCTGCTGGCGAAACTGCTGGATCACGTTCATGCCGTTGATCACTTCGTTAAAGCCGTCGTTGATATCCGCCAGGTAGGTGCGAACGCGACGTACGATGGGCGTGCTGTAGCGCTGGTAGAGTGCCATGACGCAGAGCACCGCCGGGAAGATGGCCAGCGCCACCAGCGCCATCCGCCAGTCAAGGCTGAACATCGCCACCAGCATTGCCCCCACCAGCGCCGCACTGCGTAGTACCGTGGAGACTACCATTACGTAGAGATCGCGGATCACTTCCGTGTCGTTGGTGACGCGGGAGATGAGCTGCCCTACCGGCTGGGTGTCAAAGGCGTTCAGCGGCTGACGCAGGGCGGCGTCCATCACATCGGTACGCAGCTGCTGTACCACACCGACGGCAGCCTCGTTAAACAGCAGCGACTGGGCATAGTGCAGCCCGGCGGCTAAAAGCTGAAGGCCAATATAGGCCACCGCCAGCCCTATCAGCAGGCCGAGCGGCAGATAGCTTTTCGCCACCATGTTATCGATAAAATAGCTGATCAGCGCCGGGCCAGCGACCTCAGCCGCCGCGGCAACCCACAGCATAACGACCGCTCTGGTGAGCGGTTTTTTCCACGGCTTACCGTAGGCTAACAGGCGTTTTAGCGTCGGCCAAAGCTGTCCAAAACTACGCATCAGCACTCTCCTTCTCTTCGTCATCCAGCGCGGCTTCCAGCTGCTGGTAACGGTGCATATCGCGATACCAGCCCGGCTGATGGGCTAAGGTCTCGTGCTGCCCGCGCTGAACAATGTGCCCATGCTGCATCACCAGGATCTCACTCGCTTCTGCGAGGGCTGAGAGCCGGTGTGCGCTAATAATTACCGTCCGCCCTTCGCCCCACTGGCGGAGGTTATGCAGGATCTGGTGCTCGGTACGGCCATCCACCGCCGACAACGCATCGTCGAGGATCAGGATTTCGGCGTTGAGCAGCAGCGCCCGGGCAATGGAGATACGCTGCTTCTGCCCACCGGAGAGCATTACCCCGCGCTCGCCCACTTCAGTATCGTACCCCTGCGGCAGACGCAGGATATCCTCGTGAACGCTTGCCAGCCGGGCAACGTGCTCAATCTCCTGCTGCGTCGCACCGGGGTGGCCGAGCGCAATGTTATTGCCAACGGTGTCCGAGAACAGGAACGGCGTCTGATTGACCACCGCCAGCCGTCCGCGCCATGCGTCCAGCTTCAGATTCGGCAAGGGCCGATCGTGAAAGCGGATCTCCCCCTGTGTGACATCGAAGTGACGCTGGATCAGCGACAACAGCGTGCTTTTCCCTGCCCCGGTCGGCCCGCAGATACCCAGCATCTGTCCAGGCATCAGCGTAAAGCTGACGTTTTCCAGGGTGGGATGCGCTGCCTGCGGATAGCGAAACTCGCGGATCGCCACGTTCAGGTTGCCACGCCCTTCCGGCAGCGTCTCGCTACCGTCATCCACCACCGGCGCTTCCGCCAGCATGTCACGGATGCGGCTGTAGGCAGCGCTGCCGCGCTCGACGATGTTAAACATCCACGCGAGGGCCAGCATCGGCCAGATCATCAGCCCCAGGTACATGGTAAAGCTGGTGAGTTCACCCAGGGTCAGGCTGCCGTTGACCACCATCCAGCTGCCGCCGCCAATCGCCAGCAGGTTTGCCATGCCGATGGCGATATAGATAGTGGGATCGAAACGGGCATCAACCCGCGCCACCTTCATATTTTTCCGGCCGGTATCGGCGGCATCTTCGGCAAACAGCCCGGACTGACGATCCTCAAGGCCAAAGGCTTTGATCATGCGGATGCTGGTCAGGCTCTCCTGGGTACGGTCATTAAGCGAAGAGAACGCCGCCTGCGCCAGCTTGAATCGATTATGTAGCTGATCGCCGTAGCGTTTGATCACCAGCGCCATGATCGGCATAGGCAGCAGCGCCAGCAGGGTAAGCTGCCAGCTGATCTGGGTAGACATGACGATCAGCACCACGCAGCCCATCACCAGCGAATCCACCAGGGTCAGCACCCCCTCCCCTGCGGCAAAGACCACGCGGTCGACGTCGTTCGTCGCGCGGGCCATGAGGTCACCGGTGCGGTGGCGCAGGTAAAACTCCGGGTGCTGGCGGCTGAGCTGGCGGTAGAAGTCTTCTCGTAACTCGACGGCTAGCTGGTATGACGCGCCAAACAGCAGCACGCGCCAGACGTAGCGCAGCAGGTAGATGACGATGGCCACCAGCACCAGCAAGCCGACCCACATCATCACATCCTGCGGGTGATAGCGGCCCTGGGTTACGCCGTCGACCACGTATCCCACGACTTTCGGTGGGATCAGCTGCAGAAGAGCAATAATGATAAGCAGGGCTACGGCACCGAGATAGCGTCGCCACTCCCGGCGAAAGTACCAGCCTAGTTGAGCAAATAATCGCACGCGGTTATATCCTGAAGGTCTTTATTCGGCCCCTGACGCCGGGGCCAGAAGCGTTATTCAATGGGTAACTCTGTCGTATATTTTATCTGTTCCATCGCAAAACTCGATGTCACATCGGACAAGCCTGGCACGCTATTCACCAGACGTTTATAAAAATCGTCGTAGCGCTTCATATCAGCGACCTGAACGCGCATTAAGTAGTCATATTCGCCGGCCATGCGCCAAAAGCCCAGCACCTCCGGCATGGCGGAGACCACGCTGACAAACTGATGATACCACTCACTGCAGTGCTGCTGGGTTTTGATCAGCACAAACGCCGTGAGGCCGAGGCCCAGCTTTTCGGCATCCAGCAGCGCCACGCGCGCCAGCAGGATCCCTTCATCCTCCAGCCGCTTGAGCCGTTTCCAGCAGGGGGTCGTTGTCAGATTAACGGCATCGGCTAACGCCTGCAAAGAGAGGGTGCTGTCTCGTTGCAGCAGAGTAAGCAGCTTTTTATCAATTTTATCTAGCATTAGCGGCCTCCGGGAGAAATTTTTTCTCTCCTGATTCTATTTCAAAGACGGAATGGCAACAATTTTTTAGGCGCTTTCCGTTAAGCTAGGCACAAATTGACAAACAGGATCGCCCCGGATGAACAACGCCTGGACCAAATACGCCATCAGTGAAATTAATGCCGATGCCCAGCGCTCGGCGGATACGCATCTGATTCGCCTTCCCCTGCCCGCCTTTCCGGGGATCTTTATCTACCTGAAGGATGAGAGCACCCACCCAACCGGCAGCCTGAAGCACCGCCTAGCGCGCTCGCTGTTCCTCTACGGGCTGTGCAACGGCTGGATCCAGGAAGGCACGCCGATTATCGAAGCGTCTTCCGGCTCGACGGCGGTATCGGAGGCTTGGTTTGCCCGGCTGCTGGGACTGCCCTTTATTGCCGTGATGCCCGCCTGCACCGCAAAGCGTAAAATCGAGCAGATCGCGTTTTACGGCGGCCGCTGTCACTTCGTCGAGAGCGCCTGCGAGATCTATGCTGCCTCCGAGACGCTGGCGCAGGAGCTTAACGGTCACTATATGGATCAGTTTACCTACGCCGAGCGCGCCACCGACTGGCGTGGCAACAACAACATCGCCGACAGCATCTACCGCCAGATGCGTCATGAGCCGCATCCGATCCCAACGCATATCGTGATGAGCGCTGGAACCGGCGGCACCTCGGCAACCATTGGGCGTTATATTCGCTACCAGGGATACGATACCCGGCTCACGGTGGTCGATCCGCAAAACTCCGTCTTTCTTGACTACTGGCAGCAGCGGGATGCCAGCCTGCGCAGCCCGGTCGGGAGTAAAATCGAGGGTATTGGCCGCCCGCGCGTGGAGCCGTCGTTTATTCCGGACGTGGTGGACGAGATGCTGCGCGTCCCGGACGCCGCTAGCGTCGCAACTGCCCACTGGCTAGAGAGCCAGCTGGGCCGCAAGGTTGGCGCCTCCACCGGTACCAACATGTGGGGGGCGTTGCAGCTTGCCGCCCGAATGCGTGACGAGGGGCGTACCGGCTCGATTGTTACCCTGCTGTGCGACAGCGGCGAGCGCTATCTCGATACCTACTACAACCCGGAGTGGGTAAAAGCCACTATTGGCGATACCGCGCCCTGGACCGCAGAGATTGCACGTCTGCTGCGATAGCAAATGGCTACTGGTGATGCCCGCCGTCAGGCGCTACCATAGCGGCTTTATTGCTAGTGAAACTGTCAGGAAAATCTATGAAACGTGCCGTTGTCGTCTTTAGCGGAGGCCAGGACTCCACCACCTGTCTGGTACAGGCGCTGCATCACTATGATGAAGTCCACTGTGTCACCTTCGATTACGGCCAGCGCCACCGCGCCGAGATTGACGTTGCGCGTGAGCTGGCGCTGAAGCTGGGCGTACGAGCGCACAAGGTGCTGGACGTCACCCTGCTTAACGAGCTGGCGGTCAGCAGCCTGACGCGTGACAGCATCCCGGTGCCGGACTACGAGCCAGACGCCAGCGGTATTCCCAACACCTTCGTGCCGGGCCGTAACATTCTGTTTTTGACCCTTACGGCTATCTACGCCTATCAGGTGCAGGCCGAAGCGGTGATCACCGGCGTCTGTGAGACTGACTTCTCCGGTTACCCTGACTGCCGCGACGAGTTTGTGAAGGCGCTCAACCATGCGGTCAGCCTCGGCATGGCAAAAGATATCCGCTTCGAGACGCCGCTGATGTGGCTCGATAAAGCAGAAACCTGGGCGCTGGCCGACTACTGGCAGAAGCTGGAGCTAGTCCGCGAGGAGACCCTGACCTGCTACAACGGCATCAAGGGCGACGGCTGCGGCCAGTGTGCCGCCTGTAACCTGCGCGCCAACGGCCTCAATCACTATCTGGCAGAGAAGCCAGCGGTGATGGCGGCGATGAAGCAGAAGACCGGCCTGAAGTAGGCGATATAACTACAGTAAGCTTTGGTAACGCCGGGCGGCTCTACGTTTGCCCGGCCTACGGGGCTAAGGTGCGGTTTGTAGGCCCGGTAAGCGTAGCGCCACCGGGCGTGAGAGCTTACTCCATCATCATCTCCAGCTTCTCCCGCAGCTCCCCTTCCAGCGCCAGCGATTTTTTAGTGCGCAGATCGATGCAGACGAAGGTGATCAGCGCATCGGCCACCACCTCCCCCTCTGGCGACAGCGTTACGACCTGGCTGAGCACGCCGCTTTTGCCGTTGAGCTGCTGTATGCTGCTGGTGATGGTTAACAGATCGCCCAGCACCGCCGGACGGCGATAGTTGATGTTGATATTGACCACGATAAACGCAATGTTGTTCGCCATCATCCAGCGGAAGCCTTCGCTGCTTTCCAGCCCCTCCCAGCGCGCCTCCTCTAAAAACTCCAGGTAACGGGCGTTGTTTACATGCTGGTACACATCGATATGGTAACCACGAACTTTAATTTCAGTCTGCATAGCGCAATAGCCTTTTTTCTTATGTTATGTAGGGTCAAAGGTCATAACTGGTATGACCTCTTTAGCATGGCAAAAAATGGCTACGACGCAAGCAAAACTTACAGGGTTAAACGATCCAGGTTACGCTCCACCAGCGAGGCCCCCATTCCCGGCACCTGCTGTAAATCTTCCAGCGTCTTAAAGGGACCATATTCGTCACGGTAGCTGACAATCGCCTGCGCTTTCTTCAGCCCCACGCCGTTCATCGCCTGTGCCAGCGCCTCTGCCGACGCCGCGTTAATGCTGACCCGGGTGGGCTCCTCATCGCCCTTCACCGCCTGCGGTGCTTTTGCCTTAGCCTCAGGCCCAGCAGCGGCGGATTTACCCTGCAACGTCTGCGCCTGCGGGGATTTCACCGGCGCGTCAGCGGCAAGCGCTTGCTGGCTCAGAGCGGCATAGGTCAATGTCAGGGTCATCACTGCTATTTTGATTCCACGTTTCATGCTGCTTTCTCCTTGTGTGTTGACAGCCCCTGCACGATAAACAGAGCGGGAACGCGAGACAAACGGCAGATTGCAGAAATGGAAAAGGCCGCGAAAGCGGCCTTTGATTGTTGCAGGGCGTTGCAAAAGCCTGCGAGACGCCCAGAAGAATTACTGCTGCGGATCGACGATGTCGCCCGTTTTGATTTTGGCTTCTTTACGCAGGTTGCTCATCAGCGCTTCGAAAGAGATCTGGGCATTGTTCTGGGTGATCCCCTGAACCATTGCCTTTTTCTGCGCGTCCGGCAGGGTGCCCGCTTTCACTTCGTCCAGCGCCAGCAGCACCACGTTGCCCTGCATATCGTTGGCAACGCCATAGACTGGCTTATCCTTCGCTGGCAGCGCCAGCGTAAAGGCCGCCTGGCTCAGCGGATCCTGACCGGTACGTGACAGCGCCTTCGGCTCGCCAAAGCTCAGGCCTGCAGCTTTCAACGCCTCGTCGCCTTTACCCGCTTTCAGGTCAGCCAGCAGCTTGTCAGCATTCAGCTTCGCCTGCTGTTCCGCTTTGTTGTGTTTCACGATATCGCTTACCTGGGCTTTCACTTCCTCCAGCGGCTTCACGGCTTCGGCTTTATGCTCGCTCACGCGCAGCACAAACGCCCGATCGCCATCGACCGTAATGATGTCGGAGTTGTTGCCCGGCGTACCGTTCTCACCCACCAGCGCGCCGCTAAAGATAGCGTCAGACACCGGTTTGAAGTTCAGCTCCTGCGGCAGGTTGTCGCGGCCAAACCAGCCGGTTTCAACCGCCTTCACGCCTGCCGCCTGCTCTGCGCCCGCCAGCGACTCATTGTCGTTGCTCGCGGCATCGCTTACTTTCTGCTGCAGAGCATAGTAGGCATCAAGCCCCTTCTCCTGCTTGACCTTCGCCGCCAGCTCGTCACGCACGTCGTTAAACGGCTTAACCTGAGCAGGCTGAACGTCGTCAAGACGCACAACCAGGAAACCAACGGAGGATTTAATCACGCCGGAGAGCTGGCCTTTCTCTTTCAGACCGGCCTTTTTCAGCTCGTCCGGGGTGGTAGAGTCTTCCAGCCACCCCATATCGCCGCCGTTACGGGCAGAGATGATGTCCGCCGACTTCTCTTTAGCGAGAGTAGCAAAATCAGCACCTTTGCTTAACTGTTCCAGCACCGCTTTCGCGTCGTCTTCGGTTTTGGTCTGGATCACGCTGTAACGATTACGCTGCGGCTGGGTGAACTGATCCTGATGCTGATCGTAGTAGGCCTGGATCTCTTCATCACTGGCGTTCTGCTGCATGCTGGCAGCATCCAGCTTGATATAGCTGACGCGGAACTGCTCCGGTGCGATAAAGCTGTTTTTATTCTGCTCGTAGTAGCTGGCGATCTCCTGATCGGAGGCGGTCTGCTGCTGTGCCAGAGCGTTAACGTCGATGGTTGCAGTACGCACCATGCGCTGCTGCGCAACCAGCGCGGCCAGCTCGTCGGTTTCACCTTTCAGCATAAAGTCGGTACCGGCAACAGCGTTGATCAGCTGCTGGGAGGTGAGCTGGTTACGCAGGGCCTGAGCATACTGATCGGCGGTCATCCCCATCTGATTAACCAGCGCGTTATAGCGTGCGTTGTCGAACTTACCGTTGTTCTGGAAAGCCTGGGTTGCGAAGATCGCTTTCTTAACCTGCTCGTCGCTGACGCCGAGGCCCAGGTGGTGGGCGTACTGGTCCAGCAGCGCTTCATCAATCAGGCGGCTCAGCACCTGCTGGCGCAGGCTCTTCATATAGGCTTCGTTACCGGCCAGCTCGGAGAACTGCTCGCCAAGCTGCTGCTGCATGCGGTTACGTTCCGCCGCTACGGCATTTTCGAACTGGCTGCGACCGATCTCCTGGTCATTAACTTTTGCGGCATAATTATTGTTACCGCCAATCAGGTAGTTACCAACGCCAGTCAGAATGAATGACACGATAATCAAACCTAGAATGATCTTGAGCACGACGTGGTTGGCCGCCGCGCGTAAATTGTCCATCATGGTGTAACAACACTCCGCTGTAGGTGACTGTCTGTCTCACGCAGCGCCAACACTCCAGGGCCGCTGCGCGTAAAGCCGTATTGTGACAAGAAACCGGGGCGGTTGTCAGCCCGCAGGTCCGATTAATTCCGGCATCGCAAATAAAAAAGGCACATCTGGTGATGCGCCCTTGTACTTTGTCACAATCCTGAGAGGGATCGCTATCAGTTTACCGCGTCTTTCAGCGCTTTACCTGCGCGGAAACCCGGAACTTTAGCGGCAGCGATGGTGATCTCTTTGCCAGTTTGCGGGTTGCGACCAGTACGGGCAGCACGCTCTTTAACCGCAAAAGTACCAAAACCTACCAGTGCAACTTCGTCCCCGGCTTGCAGAGATTCAGTAACAGAAGCAATTAAAGCATCTAACGCACGTCCAGCCGCAGCTTTAGAGATATCAGCCCCTGCAGCAATTTTGTCTATCAGTTGAGATTTATTCACTCTTCTCTTCCTCTCTTTATAATTTATATCGCACCTTAATCCATCGAAGTGCGACCGCGCAGCAGTTATATCAGGCCTGTCATGCCCTTACAACACCCGTTGTTGATGATACAGCAAACCAGCCATCTAAATTAGCTATACAAAAAAAGGCTGGCAAGCCCGAAATGCGCTGCCAGCCTTGTTTTTATTGACGCTCTTTGCGCGAGGTCACTATTTTGCGCTAACGACCTGCATGCCTGACGGCTCATTTTGCAGCGCCAGAGTCAGCACTTCCTCAATACGTTTCACCGGGTGAATGTCGAGATCGGCAATCACGTTCTCCGGGATCTCTTCGAGGTCACGCTTGTTCTCGTACGGGATCAGCACGGTCTTGATACCGCCGCGGTGCGCTGCCAGCAGCTTCTCTTTCAGGCCGCCAATCGGCAGAACCTGACCGCGCAGGGTGATCTCACCGGTCATCGCCACGTCGGCGCGAACCGGGTTACCGGTCAGACAGGAGACCAGCGCTGTACACATGGCAATACCAGCGCTCGGGCCATCTTTCGGCGTCGCCCCTTCCGGAACGTGAACGTGGATATCGCGTTTTTCGTAGAAGTCGCCGTTAATGCCCAGCTTCTCTGCACGCGCGCGTACCACGGTCAATGCCGCCTGAATGGACTCCTGCATCACCTCACCCAGCGAGCCGGTGTAGGTCAGCTTGCCTTTACCCGGCACGCAGGCGGTTTCGATGGTCAGCAGATCGCCGCCCACTTCCGTCCATGCCAGACCGGTCACCTGACCCACGCGGTTTTCATCATCCGCACGACCGTAGTCGAAGCGCTGAACGCCCAGGTACTCGTTGAGATTGTCCCCGTTGATGGTGATCTGCTTCAGCGACGGATCGAGCAGCAGCTGTTTCACCGCCTTACGGCACAGCTTGGAGATTTCACGCTCCAGGCTACGGACACCTGCTTCACGGGTGTAGTAACGAATAATGCCGACAATGGCGCTATCCTCTACCGTAATCTCGCCTTTTTTCAGGGCGTTACGCTCAATCTGCTTCGGCAGCAGGTGGCGTTTGGCAATATTCAGCTTCTCATCTTCGGTATAGCCCGACAGACGGATCACTTCCATACGGTCCAGCAGCGGCGCAGGGATGTTCATCGAGTTTGACGTCGCAACGAACATCACGTCGCTGAGATCGTAGTCGACCTCAAGATAGTGATCGCTGAAGGCCACGTTCTGCTCGGGATCCAGCACTTCCAGCAGTGCCGAAGCCGGGTCGCCACGCATGTCCGACGACATCTTGTCGATCTCATCCAGCAGGAAGAGCGGGTTTTTCACCCCAACCTTGGCCATCTTCTGGATCAGTTTGCCCGGCATAGAGCCGATATAGGTCCGGCGGTGACCACGGATCTCCGCTTCGTCACGCACGCCGCCCAGCGCCATACGGATGTATTTACGTCCGGTGGCTTTGGCAATGGACTGCCCCAGAGAGGTTTTACCCACCCCCGGCGGTCCTACCAGGCAGAGGATCGGCCCCTTCAGCTTGTTCACCCGGCTCTGAACCGCAAGGTACTCAAGGATGCGATCTTTCACGCGTTCCAGACCGTAGTGATCGGTATCCAGAATCTCCTGCGCCTGGCGCAGGTCTTTCTTGACCTTGCTGCGAGCGTTCCACGGCACCTGGATCATCCACTCGATGTAGCCACGCACCACGGTTGCTTCTGCCGACATCGGAGACATCATCTTCAGCTTCTGCAGCTCGGCTTCCGCTTTCTCTTTTGCCTCTTTCGGCATCTTCGCCGCGTCGATCTTACGCTTCAGCGCTTCGTTTTCGTCCGGCGCATCGTCCATCTCGCCCAGCTCTTTCTGGATGGCCTTCATCTGCTCATTCAGATAGTACTCGCGCTGGGATTTCTCCATCTGCTTCTTAACGCGGTTACGGATGCGCTTCTCAACCTGCAACAGGTCGATCTCTGACTCCATCATCGCCATCAGATACTCCAGACGTTCATTGACGTCGGACATCTCCAGCACGGACTGCTTGTCTGCCAGCTTGAGCGGCATATGGGCAGCGATGGTGTCAGCCAGACGTGCCGGATCGTCGATGCTATTGAGCGACGTCAGCACTTCCGGTGGAATTTTTTTGTTGAGCTTGATGTAGCCTTCAAACTGGCCAATCGCGGTGCGAACCAGCACCTCCTGCTCACGCTCGTCAATGGCGGGCGACTCCAGGTATTCGGCTTTCGCGGAGAAGTAGTCGCCGTCGTCAGACAGGGCGCTGATGCGCGCACGCTGCAGGCCTTCGACCAGTACTTTTACCGTACCGTCCGGCAGCTTCAGCATCTGCAGAATAGAGGCCACGGTCCCGACGGTGAACAGATCGTTAACACCCGGCTCATCCGTGGACGCCTCTTTCTGCGCCACCAGCATGATCTTTTTATCCTGGTCCATGGCCGCTTCGAGACAACGAATCGATTTTTCCCGCCCTACGAATAAGGGGATGACCATGTGCGGATAAACCACCACATCGCGCAACGGCAATACGGGGATTTCAATGCGTTCAGAACGCTCAGAAGTCATAGAGCTCTCTCTTAAGTTTAATGTCCGCCTGGTAACCCGGCCGCAGGTCTGTGCGTCATGCGACCGTTAACATGTAAATCAGTATATGGGGATGTTTCCCTTACATTCAACGTCGGGAGTACGGAAAAATAAAAGGGGAGATAAAATCCCCCCTTTTTGGTTAACCGCTTGTATGGATAGGTTAATTATTCGCCAGAAGCCTGCTGCGCTTCCGGTTTACCATAAATCAGCAGGGGTTTGGTTTGACCCGCGATAACCGCTTCGTCAATCACCACTTTTTCCACATCTTCCATGGAAGGCAGATCGTACATGGTATCCAGCAGGGCCGCTTCTACGATAGAGCGCAGGCCACGCGCGCCGGTTTTACGGGCGTTGGCTTTCTTCGCAATAGCGTCCAGCGCTTCGTCGCGGAACTCGAGATCGACACCTTCCAGATTAAACAGCGCCTGGTACTGCTTGGTCAGGGCGTTTTTCGGCTCTTTCAGGATCTGGATCAGCGCTTCTTCGCTCAGCTCGTTGAGCGTCGCTACCACCGGCAGACGGCCGATAAACTCAGGGATCAGACCAAATTTGATCAGATCTTCTGGTTCTACCTGCGCCAGCAGTTCGCCCTCTTTCGCCTTCTCGGATTTGCCTTTCACCGTTGCGCCAAAACCGATACCGGAGCCGGTTTCCACACGATGGGAGATCACCTTATCCAGGCCAGCAAAGGCCCCGCCGCAGATAAAGAGGATTTTTGAGGTATCAACCTGCAAAAACTCCTGCTGCGGATGCTTACGTCCGCCCTGCGGCGGTACGGCAGCTACGGTCCCTTCGATCAGCTTCAGCAGCGCCTGCTGAACCCCTTCACCAGAGACGTCTCGGGTGATCGACGGGTTATCGGACTTACGGGAAATCTTATCGATTTCGTCAATGTAGACGATGCCGCGCTGCGCTTTCTGTACGTCATAGTCGCACTTCTGCAGCAGTTTCTGGATGATGTTTTCCACATCCTCGCCCACGTAGCCCGCTTCGGTCAGCGTGGTAGCATCGGCCATGGTAAAGGGTACATCAAGCAGGCGCGCCAGCGTTTCAGCCAGCAGCGTTTTACCGGAGCCGGTAGGCCCGATCAGCAGGATGTTACTTTTACCCAGCTCAACGCCATTGCTGCTATCACCGTTACGCAGACGTTTGTAGTGGTTGTAAACCGCGACGGCCAGCACTTTCTTGGCCTGCTCCTGACCGATAACATAGTCGTCCAGGTGATGGCGAATTTCATGCGGCGTCGGCAGCGCACTGCGCTCACGATGCGGCGCAACTTCTTTAATCTCTTCGCGAATGATGTCGTTACACAGATCGACACACTCGTCGCAGATATACACGGACGGCCCGGCAATCAGCTTACGCACTTCATGCTGGCTTTTGCCGCAAAAAGAGCAGTACAACAGTTTGCCCGAACCATCTTTGCGTTTATCTGTCATGAGTCAAAACCTCTTTTCTGTTTTTTGTGCCGCACACGACGACGCAAATGCCACTCCAGGCGCAAGACGCGATACAGCGTCGTGCCGCTCTCAATGATTATAGCGGTACTCGTCCGGCCTGGGCATTAATTACGATGGGTCAAGATTGAGTCAACCAGTCCGTACTCAACCGCTTCAGCGGCGGAGAGGAAGCGGTCACGCTCGGTATCGCGCTCAATCTGCTCTAATGATTGACCCGTGTGGTGTGCCATAAGTTCATTCATGCGCCCCTTCACTTTCAAAATTTCACGCGCATGGATCTCGATATCCGTTGCCTGGCCCTGATAGCCACCCAGCGGCTGGTGGATCATGACGCGTGAATTTGGCAGACAGAAGCGCTTGCCTTTAGCCCCTGCGGTCAGCAGGAATGCGCCCATGGACGCCGCCTGACCCATACAGATGGTGCTAACGTCAGGCTTGATAAACTGCATGGTGTCATAGATTGACATCCCGGCGGTGATCACCCCGCCTGGGGAATTAATATACAGGTAAATATCTTTTTCCGGGTTTTCTGCTTCCAGAAACAGCATCTGCGCCACGATCAGGTTTGCCATATGGTCTTCGACCTGGCCAGTCATGAAAATGACGCGCTCTTTAAGAAGACGAGAGTAGATATCGAATGAGCGCTCACCGCGTGAAGTCTGCTCAATAACCATTGGCACCAGCGCCATATGGGGTGCAAAGTTATCTCGTTCGCCGCTGTATGACATGTCCGTCTCCTGGATAAAAATGAATAAACCTGCTGTCCCGATTCTACTTGACTCTGACTGGTCTGACTACGACCACCTTGGACGGATCTGCAGCAAGCGTTAATCTTGATAGTCTCCCTGTTATGGGGATGGCATCATCTTAATTCAAGCATAACAATCTTTTGGCGTAACGCTAACACTGAAACGTGCTTTTAGCACTCTTCCGATAGCCGCCGAATGTTAAAAAAAAACCCGCCACCAGCAGGTGACGGGCTTTCGTTTCCGCGTAAAGGCGGGAAACGTAACTTACGCTTGCTGGTTCATCAGCTCGTTGAAGGAAGTGGCTTTTTCAGACACTTTCGCTTTCGCCAGAACGGCTTCAACAGCCTGCTCTTCCAGCGCAACGTTGCGCATGTTGTCCATCAGCTCTTTGTTCTTGCTGTAGAACTCAACCACTTCTTTCGGATCTTCGTAAGCGGACGCCATCTCTTCGATCAGCTCGTTCACACGGGCTTCGTCTGCTTTCAGCTCGTGGGTACGGATCACTTCGCCCAGCAGCAGACCAACAACAACGCGGCGTTTCGCCTGCTCTTCGAACAGCTCACGCGGCAGTTCCAGAGCCTGTTTCTCGTTGCCACCGAAACGCTGAGCAGCCTGACGGCGCAGCACGTCGATTTCGCTGTCGATCAGGGCAGCCGGCACGTCGATTTCGTTCGCTTTTACCAGACCGTCGATTGCCTGGGTTTTAACACGGTTACGTACCGCGCCTTTCAGCTCGCGATCCATGTTTTTACGCACTTCAGCGCGCAGGCCGTCGATGGAGCCATCTTCAACGCCGAAACGTTTGATGAACTCTTCGGTCAACTCGGGCAGCTCGCGCTCTTCAACTTTTTTCAGGTTGATGACGAACTTGGCTGCTTTACCTTTCAGGTTTTCAGCGTGGTAATCTTCCGGGAAGGTCACGTCGATGGTGAACTCTTCGCCCGCTTTGTGACCTTTGACACCGTCTTCAAAGCCCGGGATCATACGGCCCTGGCCCATGGCCAGCACGAAGTCAGTGGCTTTACCGCCTTCGAACTCTTCGCCGTCAACGGAACCGGTAAAGTCTACGGTCACGCGATCTTCTGCATCAGCCGCGCCGTCTTTGTCTTTCCAGGTCGCCTGCTGCTTGCGCAGGGTGTCCAGCATGCCGTCAACGTCAGCATCGGTCACTTCAACGATCGGTTTTTCAACTTCGATGCCTTCCAGACCGGTCAGCTCAACCTGCGGGTAAACTTCGAACTCTACGGAGTAGGTGAAATCTTCACCCAGTTTGTACTCGCCCGGTACGTAGGTCGGTGCGCCGGCCGGGTTAATTTTTTCCTGAATGATCGCATCAATGAAGTTGCGGCTCATCAGCTCGCCCAGCACGTCCTGGCGTACGGATGCGCCATAACGCTGAGCAACAACGGTCATCGGTACTTTGCCTTTACGGAAGCCGTCAATGCGTACTTTTTTCGCTACGTTGACCAGCTCGCTTTTTACAGCGGTCTCGATGCTGTCAGCAGCGATAGTGATCGTTACACGGCGGCCAAGGCCCTGAGTGGTCTCAACTGAAACTTGCATCTTGTTACCTCAAAAAATCAGAGTGCTCGGTCAACTCTATCCGCAGACCACGTCAGGTGGCTGCGTAGAACCGGGATGCTCTCTTGAATCAGATACACATTCCCTGTCACCAGAATCATCCCGAAGGCGTTCAAAAAATAGGACGCAGCATTATAGCGGCATCACTTTTGTGAGTCGAGAACGGTTATTGCACGCTGTTGCGGCCTTTTTCACAATTCACGGCTAATTTTTGTCTGAGTTTTGGCCTTATCGAACAAAACTCAGACAAAATAAAACGGCCCGCAGGCCGTTTTCACATATTCTGTACGCAACATACTGGAAAAGTTCGCGCTGTTGCAAACCTCATTTATTACGCACTCAGTTATTACGCAATCGTACCCGCACCTCGACAGGGCGGTGACGCGAAGAGGGTATCCTGTAGACCTTCCCACTCTTTGAGGGTGTAGGTATGCAGGGCCAGCGCGTGTACCGTCGTGGCAAGCTCGGAGGTTAACGTACTGTAAATCATTCGATGGCGGTTAAGAAAACGTTCGCCTGCAAAGCGATCGCTTACCAGCACCACCTTGAAATGGCTTTCAGAACCGGCCGGAACATTGTGACGGTAGCTTTCATCAACAACTTCGAGGAACGCGGGTTCAAACGTTGCCCTTAATTTTGATTCTATTTGTTCGCGTATCATCATGAAAAGACTCCTCAGACAGCGTTCAGATGTAACCCATCCCTTTAAATATTAGCCGCTTTTACCGCTTCCATAACAAGAAAACAACAAATATTTAGCGTTCGTCTCGTTTTATCATTCAAAGGCATGAACTCACCGGAGAAATTCTCACTCAGGCCGCTTTTATGGGCGGCTAAAGAGGATTTATGAGCACAAAATGCACAAGGCGATGAATTTACATGCATTGCCGGGTTGCCCCGGCCGTTGGCAATGTTATGATGACGCGAATTACCCCTTTATAAGCTTAAGATTCACAGAGATCTCTTATATGTTAAAAAAAGTGCTTTTCCCGCTGGTCGCGCTGTTTATGCTGGCTGGCTGTGCTACGCCCCCTACGACTATTGATGTCTCCCCCAAAATTACCCTGCCGCAGCAGGATCCAAGCCTGATGGGCGTGACCGTGAGCATCAACGGTGCCGATCAGCGTCAGGATCAGGCGCTGGCAAAAGTAACTCGCGACAACCAGCTGGTGACCCTGACCGCCTCCCGCGACCTGCGTTTCCTGCTGCAGGAAGTGCTGGAGAAACAGATGACCGCTCGCGGCTACATGATTGGCCCGAACGGCGCGGTGAATCTGCAGATCATCGTGAGCCAGCTCTACGCTGATGTCTCCCAGGGCAACGTGCGCTACAACATCGCCACCAAAGCCGATATCGCGATCATCGCTACTGCCCCGAACGGCAACAAGATGACCAAAAACTACCGTGCGAACTACTCGGTTGAAGGTGCACTGCAGGCGTCGAATAAAAACATCGCCGACAGCGTGAACAGCGTGCTGACCGATACCATCGCTGACATGTCTCAGGACACCAGCATCCACGATTTCATCAAGCAGAACGCGCGTTAATTCTGCCCGCTGACCCGGTTCGCGCCGGGTCAGCCCATCTCCTATGTCCAATCGCTACCTACGCATCTTTCAGCAGCCTAAGTCAGCCATCCTGCTGATCCTCGGTTTTGCCTCGGGCCTTCCCCTTGCCCTGACCTCCGGCACGCTTCAGGCGTGGATGACCGTCGAAAACATTGACCTGAAGACCATCGGCTTCTTTTCGCTGGTGGGCCAGGCCTACGTGTTTAAGTTTTTATGGTCGCCGGTAATGGACCGCTATACGCCGCCGTTCTTTGGTCGTCGTCGCGGCTGGCTGCTGACTACCCAGATCCTGCTGCTGATCGCTATTGCAGGGATGGGCTTCCTTGAGCCCACCTCGCAGCTGCGCTGGATGGCGGGGCTGGCGGTTATCATCGCTTTCTGCTCCGCCTCGCAGGATATTGTATTCGATGCCTGGAAGACGGACGTGCTGCCTGCCGAAGAGCGTGGCGCAGGGGCAGCCATCAGCGTGCTGGGCTACCGCCTCGGCATGCTGGTCTCCGGTGGGCTGGCGCTGTGGCTGGCGGACCGCTGGCTTGGCTGGCAGGGAATGTACTGGCTGATGGCTGCGCTGATGCTTCCCTGCATTATTGCTACCCTGCTGGCTCCCGAGCCGGATGATGCCGTGCCGGTACCGAAATCGCTGGAGCAGGCCGTGGTCGCCCCGCTGCGTGACTTCTTCGGGCGCAACAACGCCTGGCTGATCCTGCTGCTTATCGTCCTTTATAAGCTGGGTGATGCTTTCGCCATGAGCCTGACCACCACCTTTCTGATCCGCGGCGTGGGGTTTGACGCAGGCGACGTCGGCGTGGTGAATAAGACGCTCGGGCTGATCGCAACCATTCTCGGGGCGCTGTACGGCGGCGTGCTGATGCAGCGCCTGACGCTGTTCCGCGCCCTGATGATCTTTGGCATCCTGCAGGGAGCCTCAAACGCGGGCTACTGGCTGCTGTCGGTAACTGATAAAAATCTCTACAGTATGGCGGCAGCGGTTTTCTTTGAGAACCTGTGCGGCGGGATGGGTACGGCCGCGTTTGTTGCCCTGCTGATGACCCTGTGCAACAAGTCGTTTTCCGCCACCCAGTTCGCCTTGCTCTCTGCCCTCTCCGCCATCGGGCGCGTCTACGTTGGCCCTATCGCCGGCTGGTTTGTTGAGAGCTGGGGCTGGTCAACATTTTATCTCTTCTCGGTGATCGCCGCCGTGCCGGGGCTGCTCCTGCTGCTGGTGTGTAAAGAGACGCTGGCCTATACCCAGCGCACCGACGGCTTTCTTCCCCGCAGCCGCTATGCCGGTGCCTACCAGCTGGCGCTCCGCACGCTGGCCGTGGGCTGTGTGCTGCTGGCGGTTTGGCTGGGGGTCATTGCGCTTAACGCCCTCGGTGTGACCTCATGGGTTTTCGCCGGGCTGCTGTTAGAGCTCGGCGCGCTGCTGGCCGTAGGCGGCATTCTTTACGGCGGCCTGCTGGACTACCTCTCCCTGCGCAAAACCGCGCAGGAAAAATAACCCGTTAGTTACTACAGGTAATAATCGCGCAAAATAATTAAAACATTTAATTTCAGCATATATTTGTTTAATTCTGGCTTCATCTCTCTTTTTGTTTAATTATTTTGTGCGGTATACATTTACGACTACGCTTTAATGATTCAGCTTGGTTATCAAATTAAGCTTCGTGCAATGTTTGATAATTGCTGAATTAATGTTAACTAAATGTTCACAAAATGGATTGGTTATACCATTTCGCCTGGTCTATAAGTATTAGGCCCGGTTTTGGTTATAACCTTGGGGCCGAACGCGGCGATTGCGAGATTTTACAGATTGTTGCCTTCTGTGTGACATACGCGGCAGAACCCAGTAACACCCTACTGACAGCGCGCCACGCATGTTTACAGTAATGTAACCTTCCCGTAAAATGCCCGCACACTTTAAGCGCCACCAGACCCCCGTGGAATTGAGGTCGTTAAATGAGACTCAGGAAATACAATAAAATTTTGGGAATGTTGTCATTAATCACAGGCGCGGCGTTACTGAGCGGCTGTGATTCTGCACTTCTCGATCCCAAAGGACAGATTGGACTGGAACAACGTTCATTGATACTGACGGCGCTTGGCCTGATGTTGATTGTCGTTATCCCCGCCATCGTGATGGCTATCGGTTTTGCCTGGAAGTACCGGGCGTCGAACAAGGAAGCCAAATACAGCCCCAACTGGTCGCACTCGAACAAAGTTGAAGCTGTGGTTTGGACGATTCCCATCCTTATCATCATTTTCCTTGCGGTACTGACATGGAAAACCACGCATGCGCTCGAACCCAGCCGTCCGCTGGTGCACGATGCGAAGCCGGTGACCATCGAAGTCATTGCAATGGACTGGAAGTGGTTCTTTATTTACCCGGAGCAGGGCATCGCAACGGTCAATGAGATTGCGTTCCCGGCGAATACGCCTGTGGAATTCAAAATCACATCGAACTCGGTGATGAACTCCTTCTTCATTCCGCGACTGGGTAGCCAGATCTACGCGATGGCCGGGATGCAGACCAAGCTGCACCTGATCGCCAACGAAGCCGGCACCTACGATGGTATTTCTGCTAACTACAGTGGTGCTGGTTTCTCCGGCATGAAGTTCAAAGCCATCGCAACACCGGATGCCGCGACCTTTAACCAGTGGGTAGCGCAAGCGAAGCAGTCGCCGAAAGTCATGAATGACATGGACGCGTACAACAAGCTGGCAGCACCTAGCGAATACAATAAAGTCGAATACTTCTCCAGTGTTAAACCTAACCTGTTTGTTGATGTGATTAACAAATTTATGGGACCTGGGAAGAGCATGGACGTGACTCAGGCTGAAGGCGAACAGAACTCGCACAAAGGCATGGAAGGCATGAACATGAATCACGCGGAAACCTCTCACTAAGGGGCCGAGGAATAATACGATGTTCGGAAAACTTACACTGGATGCAGTGCCGTACCATGAACCGATTATCATGGTTACGGTGGCAGCAATTCTCGTCGGGGGACTGGCGTTAGTTGCAGCACTCACTTATTTCGGTAAGTGGTCATATCTGTGGCACGAGTGGCTCACCTCCGTGGACCACAAACGTCTGGGGATTATGTATATCCTCGTTGCTATCGTGATGCTGGTGCGTGGCTTTGCTGACGCCATCATGATGCGTACCCAGCAGCTGCTGGTCTCGTCGGGCGAAGCCGGGTTCCTGCCACCGCACCACTACGATCAGATCTTTACCGCCCACGGCGTTATCATGATCTTCTTCGTAGCGATGCCGTTCGTGGTAGGCCTGATGAACCTGGTGGTGCCGCTGCAAATCGGCGCCCGTGACGTTGCCTTCCCATTCCTGAACAACCTGAGCTTCTGGTTCACCGTTGTCGGCGTGGTGCTGGTTAACATCTCGCTGGGCGTGGGCGAATTTGCTCAGACCGGCTGGGTCGCTTATCCACCGCTCTCGGGCATTGAGTACAGCCCCGGCGTAGGCGTTGACTACTGGATCTGGAGTCTTCAGCTCTCCGGTATTGGTACAACCCTGACCGGTATTAACTTCTTTGTGACCATTCTGCGCATGCGTGCCCCTGGCATGACCATGTTCAAAATGCCGGTATTTACCTGGGCGTCACTCTGTACTAACGTGCTGATTATCGTCTCGTTCCCTATCCTGACGGTAACCATCGCGCTGCTGACGCTTGACCGTTATCTGGGCACCCATTTCTTTACCAACGATATGGGCGGCAACATGATGATGTACATCAACCTGATTTGGGCCTGGGGCCATCCGGAAGTGTACATACTCGTTCTGCCCGTGTTCGGTGTGTTCTCAGAAGTTGTGGCAACGTTCTCTAAAAAGCGTCTGTTTGGCTACACCTCCCTGGTATGGGCGACCATCGCGATTACCGTTCTGTCGTTTATCGTATGGCTGCACCACTTCTTTACCATGGGCAGCGGCGCGAACGTTAACGCCTTCTTCGGTATCACCACGATGATTATCGCCATCCCGACCGGGGTGAAGATCTTCAACTGGCTGTTTACCATGTACCAGGGCCGTATCGTATTCCACTCAGCAATGCTGTGGAGTATCGGCTTTATCATCACCTTCTCTATCGGTGGGATGACCGGGGTACTGCTGGCGGTGCCGGGCGCGGACTTTGTTCTGCACAACAGCCTGTTCCTGATTGCGCACTTCCATAACGTTATCATCGGTGGTGTGGTATTCGGTTGCTTCGCGGGCCTGACCTACTGGTGGCCGAAAGCCTTTGGTTACACCATGAACGAGACCTGGGGCAAACGCGCCTTCTGGTTCTGGATCATTGGCTTCTTCGTGACCTTTATGCCGCTGTACGCCATGGGCTTCATGGGTATGACGCGTCGTGTGAGCCAGAACATCGATCCGATGTTCCAGCCGCTGATGATTGTGGCTGAGATCGGTGCGCTGCTGATTGCGCTCGGTATCTTCTCCATCATCATGCAGATCTACACCTCCGTGCGCGATCGTGACCTGAACCGCGACCTGACGGGTGATCCGTGGGGTGCGCGTACGCTGGAGTGGTCAACGTCCTCTCCGCCGCCGTTCTATAACTTTGCCGTTGTGCCGCACATTCATGAGCGTGATGCATTCTGGGAAATGAAAGACAAAGGCGAAGCGTACATCCAGCCGACGCACTATGAAGAGATTCATATGCCGAAAAACAGCGGCGCAGGTGTGATTATCTCTGCTTTCAGCCTTATCTTCGGCTTTGCCATGATCTGGCATATCTGGTGGATGGCGATCCTCGGCTTTGCCGGCATGATCGTGAGCTGGATTGTGAAAAGCTTTGATGAGGACGTGGATTACTACGTACCGGTTGCCACCGTTGAAACACTGGAAAACCAGCACTTCGACGAAATTAGCAAGGCAGGACTGAAAAATGTCAACTGAGACTCTAACTCACGCTAACGCTCATGCCCACGAGCATGAGCACCACCACGATACAGGGTCGAACAAAGTGTTCGGCTTCTGGATCTACCTGATGAGCGACTGCATTCTCTTTGCATGTCTGTTTGCTACCTATGCCGTTCTGGTGAACGGCACTGCAGGTGGTCCGAGCGGGAAGGATATTTTCGAACTGCCGTTTGTGCTGGTTGAAACTGCCCTGCTGCTGTTCAGCTCCATCACCTACGGCATGGCGATTATCGCCATGAACAACGGTCGTCAAAGCCAGGTTATCTCCTGGCTGGTGCTGACCTTCCTGTTCGGTGCGGGCTTTATCGGGATGGAGCTGTATGAGTTCCATCACCTGATTGCTGAGGGCTTCGGTCCGGATCGCAGCGGCTTCCTGTCAGGCTTCTTTGCGCTGGTTGGTACCCACGGTCTGCACGTGACTTCTGGTCTGGTGTGGATGGCGATTCTGATGTTCCAGGTTACCCGTCGCGGGCTGACCAGCACTAACCGCACCCGTCTGATGTGCCTGAGCATGTTCTGGCACTTCCTGGACGTGGTCTGGATCTGTGTGTTCTCTGTTGTTTACCTGATGGGGGCGATGTAATGAGTCATTCTACCGATCATAGCGGCGCCTCTCACGGCAGCGTAAAAACCTACATGACAGGATTTATCCTGTCGATCATCCTGACGGCTATTCCGTTCTGGATGGTGATGACCGGCTCCGCCTCGCACGCCACTATTCTTGGTGTCGTGCTGGTGACGGCGGTGGTACAGATTCTGGTTCACCTGGTGTGCTTCCTGCACATGAACACCTCTTCTGAAGAGCGTTGGAACCTGGTGGCCTTTGTCTTTACCGTGCTGATCATCGCCATTCTGGTGGTAGGCTCAATCTGGATTATGTGGAACCTGAATTACAACATGATGGTTCACTAAGAGCGGCGAGTATGATGTTTAAGCAATACCTGCAAGTAACGAAACCAGGCATCATTTTCGGCAACCTGATCTCCGTGATCGGGGGGTTCCTGCTGGCCTCTAAGGGCAGCATCGACTATCCCCTCTTCGCCTATACGTTGATTGGGGTGTCGCTGGTGGTGGCATCGGGTTGTGTATTTAACAACTACATCGACCGTGACATTGACCGTAAAATGGAGCGTACGAAGAACCGGGTGCTGGTCAAAGGCCTGATTTCCCCGAAAATTTCGCTGGTGTACGCCACCTTGTTGGGTATTGCTGGCTTTATGCTGCTGTGGTTTGGTGCTAACCCGCTGGCCTGCTGGCTGGGGGTGATGGGGTTCGTGGTGTATGTGGGCGTCTACAGCCTGTATATGAAACGCCACTCCGTCTACGGCACGCTGATTGGTTCTCTCTCCGGCGCTGCGCCGCCGGTGATTGGCTACTGCGCGGTCACGAACGAGTTCGACAGTGGTGCGCTGATCCTGCTGGCTATCTTTAGCCTGTGGCAGATGCCGCACTCCTATGCCATCGCGATTTTCCGCTTTAAGGATTATCAGGCAGCGAACATCCCGGTTCTGCCGGTCGTGAAGGGCATTTCTGTTGCCAAGAACCACATCACGCTGTACATCATCGCCTTTGCCGTGGCAACGCTGATGCTCTCTCTGGGTGGTTACGCCGGGTATAAATATCTGGCGGTAGCGGCTGCGGTGAGCGTCTGGTGGCTCGGTATGGCGCTGCGCGGTTACAAAGTGGAAGATGACAAAGTCTGGGCGCGCAAACTGTTTGTGTTCTCGATTGTGGCCATCACCTCGCTGTCCGTAATGATGTCCGTGGACTTCATGGTGCCAGATTCACACAACCTGCTGACTTACGTCTGGTAAGCCAAACAGGTCAATAAAAGGGTGCTTCGGCACCCTTTTTTATTCACTGAATCTACTAATAACGCATGTAATATTTGTTAAATAACCCTTTATTTACCACGCCCCTTCCCCGCACTACACTATGGCCTGCTTTTGAACTGAGGTGGTAATGAACGATTATAAAATGACGCCAGGCGAGCTACGCGCGACCTGGGGCTTAGGGACTGTCTTCTCGCTACGGATGCTTGGCATGTTTATGGTCCTGCCTGTTCTGACCACGTACGGTATGGCGCTGCAGGGGGCCAGCGAGGCGCTGATTGGCCTCGCGATCGGCATCTACGGTCTGGCGCAGGCGGTTTTCCAGATCCCCTTTGGCCTGCTGTCTGATCGGGTGGGCCGAAAGCCGCTGATCGTCGGCGGGCTGCTGGTCTTTGTGCTCGGAAGCGTGATTGCCGCCCTCTCCCACTCCATCTGGGGGATTATTCTCGGCCGCGCCCTGCAGGGTTCCGGCGCGATTGCCGCCGCGGTGATGGCGCTGCTGTCCGACTTAACCCGCGAGCAAAACCGTACTAAAGCGATGGCGTTCATCGGTGTGAGCTTTGGCGTGACCTTTGCGATTGCGATGGTGCTGGGCCCCATCATTACGCACACGCTGGGTCTGCACGCCCTGTTCTGGATGATTGCCGTGCTGGCGACCATCGGTATTGCCTTAACCCTGTGGGTCGTGCCGGACAGCAAGAACCACGTCCTGAACCGTGAATCGGGGATGGTAAAAGGCTGCTTCAGCAAAGTGATTGTCGAGCCGCGCCTGCTCAAGCTGAACTTTGGCATTATGTGTCTGCACATCCTGCTGATGTCCACCTTTGTCGCCCTGCCCGGCCAGCTTGCCGCAGCGGGTTTCCCGGCGGCTGAGCACTGGAAAATCTATCTGGTCACGATGCTGATTTCGTTTGTCTCCGTCGTGCCGTTCATCATCTACGCCGAAGTGAAGCGCAAAATGAAGCGCGTCTTCGTGGGCTGCGTGGCGGTCCTGCTGATTGCCGAAATTGTGCTCTGGGGTGCTGGCCCGCACTTCTGGGAGCTGATTGCCGGCGTGCAGCTGTTCTTCCTGGCCTTTAACCTGATGGAAGCGCTGCTGCCGTCGCTGATCAGCAAAGAGTCCCCCGCCGGTTACAAAGGCACCGCGATGGGCATCTACTCCACCAGCCAGTTTCTCGGCGTGGCGATCGGCGGCTCGCTCGGCGGCTGGGTGGACGGCCTGTTTGATTCACAAACCGTGTTTCTCGCCGGTGCGCTATTGGCGACAGTCTGGCTGCTGGTCGCCAGCACCATGAAAGAGCCGCGCTACGTGAGCAGCCTGCGCGTGGAAATCCCGGATGATGTGGAAATCAGCGATGTGCTGAAGCAGCGTCTGGAAGCCAAAGAGGGTGTGACAGAGGTGCTCATCGTCCCGGAAGAGCGCAGCGCTTACGTCAAAATAGACAGTAAAATGACCAACCGCTTCGAGGTCGAGCAGGCGCTCAAAGCGTGAAAAAAAGCCCGGTTAAACCGGGCTTTTTTATATCAATCGCGGAAGTTTTTAAACTGGAACGGTTGCCCCAGATCGCCGCCGCGCACCAGCGCCATTACGGACTGGAGGTCATCGCGGGACTTACCGGTCACGCGAATTTCTTCGCCCTGGATCTGCGCCTGCACCTTCAGCTTGCTGTCTTTAATAAGCTTAACGATCTTCTTCTGCACCGCGCTCTCGATGCCCTGCTTCAGCCTGGCTTCAACAAACCAGTTTTTACCGCTGTGCACAAACTCTTCCGGCACGTCCAGAGACGTCCCTTCGATGCCGCGCTTTAACAGCTTGGCGCGCAAAATGTCGAGCAGCTGATTCACCTGGAAATCAGACTCGCTCAGCACCTTAATGGTCTTATTTGCGTCGTTCAGCTCAAACGACGCCTCAACGCCACGAAAATCGAAACGTGACTCAACTTCACGGGTTGCGTTCTCAACGCCGTTGCGAACTTCCTGGATATCAACTTCGGAAACAATATCGAAAGATGGCATCTTTTCTTCTCCCTTCACTTTTGTTGCGTTGCATAATACCCGCTACGAGGCATAACTCAACAGAAGCTTAGCTGTATAAGTAAGCTGTAACACCTGGCGCAGTTGCAGGTGAGGAGGAACAATGAAAATTACGGTGCTCGGATGCGGAGCGCTTGGTCAGCTGTGGCTGACCGCGCTGTGCAAGCACGGACATGAGGTTCAGGGCTGGCTGCGCGTGCCCCAGCCCTATTGCAGTGTAAACCTGATTGGTGAAGACGGAAGCATCTTTAACGAATCCCTCACCGCGAACGATCCTGATTTCCTGGCGCAAAGCGACCTTTTACTGGTGACGCTCAAAGCGTGGCAGGTCTCAGACGCGGTAAAAACGCTGGCCGCGCAGCTCCCCTCCACTTCCCCCATTCTGCTGCTGCATAACGGCATGGGGACGCTTGATGAGCTGAAAAACGTCCCGCAGCCCCTGCTGATGGCGACAACCACGCACGCTGCGCGTCGCGACGGCAACATCATCGTGCATGTCGCCAGCGGCGTGACGCACATCGGGCCCGCCAGAACTCAGGATGGAGATTATAGCTATCTTGCCGATGTGCTGCAGAAGGTGCTGCCGGACGTCGCCTGGCACAACAACATCCGCCCTCAGCTGTGGCGCAAGCTGGCGGTAAACTGCGTGATCAACCCGCTGACGGCGCTGTGGAACTGCCCGAACGGGGTGCTGAAAAATCATCCGCAGGACGTTGCGATTTTGTGTGCGGAAGTCGCGGCGGTCGTTGAGCGGGAAGGCCTGCATACCTCGGCCGACGATTTGCGCTGTTATGTCGAACAGGTCATTGAGAGTACGGCAGAAAACATCTCCTCGATGCTGCAGGATGTTCGGGCATTACGCCACACGGAGATCGACTACATTACCGGCTATCTGCTAAAACGCGCCCGCGCGCACGGCATTTCCGTGCCGGAAAACGCCCGTCTGTATGACCTTGTTAAACGTAAGGAGAGTGAATATGAGCGCGTCAGCACTGATCTGCCTCGCCCCTGGTAGCGAAGAGATGGAAGCGGTCACCACCATTGATTTGATGGTGCGCGGCGGCATTAAGGTCACCACCGCCAGCGTCGCCAGCGACGGTAATCTGGCAATCACCTGCTCGCGCGGGGTGAAAATCCTTGCGGATGCCCCCCTCGTTCAGGTGGCTGACGGCGATTACGACATCATCGTGCTGCCCGGCGGCTTAAAAGGCGCGGAATGTTTTCGCGACAGCCCGCTGCTGGTCGAGACCGTGCGTCAGTTTCATTTATCCGGCCGCATCGTCGCGGCTATCTGTGCCGCCGCCGGAACGGTTCTGGTTCCGCACGATATCTTCCCCATCGGCAACATGACCGGCTTCCCGGGGCTTAAGGATACGATCCCGGAAGAGCACTGGGTGGATAAACGCGTCGTCTGGGACCCGCGCGTCAACCTGCTGACCAGCCAGGGGCCAGGCACCGCGATTGATTTTGGCTTAAAGATTATTGACCTGCTGGTCGGGCGCGAGAAAGCGTACGAAGTGGCGTCGTCGCTGGTGATGCCGGCGGGGATTTATAATTATTACGAATAGGTGTTCTCCCTATGGGAGAGAGCCGGGGTGAGGGCTTCAGGCCGCACTCCCCGGCAAAAAACTACGGGCGATACACCTTCACGTTCGCAAAGCCCTGTTCGCGCAGATACAGCGCCTGCAGGCGACTCATCACCCCGCGCTCGCACCACAGCAGATACGTTTTGCTCTGGTCGAGATCGCCAAACTTGGTGCTCAGCTTATAGAACGGCAGAGAAACCACGTCGACGCCTTCAACCTGAAGCGGCTTGTCATCCTGCTCGTCAATGGAGCGGATATCCAGAATCGCATCGTTAGCGCCGAAACCGCTCACGGTTTCAACTTCAACGACTTCCTGCTCGGTCTGCTGGGCAATCTCGCGGATGTCGATGTTGGAGGCTTCCTCCACCACTTTTTCCAGAATGCTGAAATCGAAGTTCTCTTCTTCCGCTTCGATCTTCGCCTTCACCGCCTTCACCGTTGGGCTTTTTGAGATCACGCCGCAGTATTCCGGCATGGTGCGGGCAAAATCTTCGGTGCCGATCTCACGCGCCAGATCGATGATGTGCTCTTTATCGTGGGAGATCAGCGGGCGCAGGATCAGCGTATCAGACACGTTGTCGATCAGACGCAGGTTGGTCAGCGTCTGGCTGGACACCTGGCCCAGCGCTTCACCGGTGACCAGCGCCTGTACGCCGTAGCGCTCGGCAACTTTGGACGCCGCACGCACCATCATGCGCTTCAGCACCACGCCCATCTGGCCGTCGTCCACTTTTTCGAGGATTTCGCCGACCACAGGTTCGAAGTTGATCGCCACGAAACGCACGCGGTGGGAACTGCCGAAGCGGTTCCACAGGTAATGCGCGACCTGACGAACGCCGATTTCGTGCGCCGCGCCGCCCAGGTTGAAGAAGCAGTAGTGCACACGGCAGCCGCGACGCATCAGCATATAGCTGGAGACGCCGGAGTCGAAGCCGCCGGAGATCAGAGACAATACGTCTTCCTGGGTGCCAATCGGGAAGCCGCCGATACCTTCATAGCGCCCTTTCACCAGCAGCAGGCGATCGTTTTCGATCTCCAGGTTCACGGTTACGTCCGGGTTGGTCAGACGAACGCGCGCCGTTTCAACGTGCTGGTTCAAACCGCCGCCGACGTAACGTTCCACTTCAATAGAGCTGAACTCGTGCTTACCGCGACGCTTCACGCGCACGCAGAAGGTTTTGCCTTCGATCTGGTCGCGGTACTGCACCAGCGCTTTCTCGAAGATGTCGTGCATATCGCTGAACGGAACATCTTCCACTTCCAGGATATGGTGGATCCCCGGAATACGGGTCAGCGCGTCGCGAATATCCTGACGTTTGTTTTCGTCTTTGGCGCGCACTTCAACGTGGTCCCAGTGGCGCACCACGGCGAGGGTTTCGTCGTAGTGCTTTAATACGTTACGAATGTTCCCGGTGAGAATTTTAATAAAGCGCAAACGCACAGATTGGCTTTTGATGGTGATTTCAGGGAACAATTTAATGATAAACTTCAT